>Ga0207834_1000140_pt1 | contig 25320 bp, 8 predicted proteins | sample LuqExpMetagenom5_FD_187763 | JGI IMG/M metagenome (GOLD analysis project Ga0207834, IMG submission 187763) | Tropical forest soil microbial communities from Luquillo Experimental Forest, Puerto Rico - Sample 5 (SPAdes) | ecosystem: Environmental > Terrestrial > Soil > Tropical forest ...
TTGATCCAGGCAGCGGCTGTATCCTCGCCCGTCGCGTACAAGGTTGCATACGCAACAGGTTTTTCCAAATCAAATGCCAGGCGCAGTTGATGCTGAGCATTCCCATTGCCGTGATACTCTGCAATGCGCGGGTTCGATACCCACGCAGCATTTGCCGCGCGCACCGCCGCATGTTCCGCATCCTCATAACCAATCCATTGCGCCTGCCAGTGCGCGGTATCCATCAAGCCGGTTTCCCACCAACTCATGTCACTTGGTGGATAGGTCTTGCCCTCCTTGCCCCAGACTTCAACGCGCCAGAAGTAACGCTTCGCCGGCTCAAGCTTTGGGCCTTCATATGCAACGCCGGTCGAGCGGTTGGAGCGAACACGTCCACTATCCCACACATTCGCTCTTCCGTGCGCAAGCATCTGTCTGCTATCAGCGACTTGAATCCTGTACGCGGATTGGGAAGCTTCATGCCGCGCGTCTTCAAGCATCCATGACAGCATCGGTTGCGCGTGATCGTCGCCCAGCGGCGTCACCAGAGAATCACATCGCAAATGAGTAACTTTTCCCTGCCCTAACATGTGCACGCTTGCAATCAGCATGCAGAACACAGCGAGTACAAAAGCAAAACATTTGGATAAGCTGATCCGCATCCCATGAATCCCCTCTTGAGCTATAGCCCATGATGAGTGCCACATCTCGCGTCATTCGAGCATGACAACAGTTGAGTTCGATCCTCACATCGCCCAAGTGGGCAGTTGCTAACCCAGAACTCGTCGACAGAGTTCATTCCGTACGATGCATGTTCTGTATCGATTGAGAGGGTATCCCTAGACCCTCTCTACTCCCTCAAAGCAAAAGGTGTTCCGCTGCATGGAGTCATGCGGCGGAACACCCTGGCTTCTCTAGAAGCTGATGCGTGCAGTCACCTGAATATTACGCGGCAAATTGTATTGTGAGTACGAAGTGCGCGCGCCGAAGGTGGAATCCGTCGCGGTTGTATCGGGCGGCATGAATTTTTCCGAATTCGTCAGGTTGAAGGATTCTCCCCGCAAACTGAAACCCATCCCATGAGACATCTTGAATTCCTTCGCAATTGCGAAGTTGAGATTGGGAGGATCCGAGATCCGGAACCCGCCAAAATAGGGGTTCAAACGGTTCAATGTGTAGGCCGGCGTAATGTACCAGGCAGGTGTCGACTCTTGGGAACAATTTACATATGCTCCCGATGTCGTGATGGTACAGGTGTTGAAGAAGTGGCTAGGCGTTGGGTTCTTGATATGCGGATCGATACCCGTGGATTGAACGCCTGAGGGCGCACCATAGAGATAGCCGGTCTGCACGCCGAGTGTAAGATCCGTCGTCCAGCCGCTGAGCCCTCCCTTGAGAAGGACGTTCGAGCTGTGCGCAAAGAATGGGAGCTTATACCCTGTTGCGATCATGAGCTTATGTGGCGCGTTGTACGCATTCATGAAATTGGTCAACTGAGTATCTTGATCATTGAGGAATTCTGTGTTGATCAGTTTCGACCAGGTATAGCTCGCCAGCACGTAAAGGCCATTCGACATCCGCTTGTCGAAGTGAACCTGCAAACCGTGATAGTGGCTGACTCCGTTGGAAAAGTACTTGTACACTTGGGTGTACTGCGGGTACTTGTACAACGACTGCTGCAAGCTGATGGTCGCCGTATTAAGGCTCGTGCCAGGGACATATCCATACAGAGGATTCGTGACCGTAGTTGCGAGTTTGCTGCCGTATTGTGCAAGCTGTTCCGCAGTGGAGAAATTCTGACTCCTTTCATTGGGCAGGAAATCGGTCCACTGCCCGGCGTAATGCACATCCAGCACGGCCTGGGAAATATGCGGCACCTGCCACTCAAAGCCAACCGAAGCCTGTACCAACCGGGGAATCTGGCGCGTATTCTTGTCCCAGTACCACCAGCCACCCTGGCCGTTGAGATTTGTATTCGATCCAGCCGCCGTATTAAAACTCCCCGAATAAGGATTCGACAAGGTTGTTGCTGTGTTCGGCGTCAAACCACTATCGTTGCTTGCCACCATGGAGGTGGAAGCAGAAAAGCCATTGCTGCTCGGCTTGTCGAAGGTTGGCGCATACAGCACGCCTGCGCCACCACGCAACACAATCGACTTGTTCAGGGTGTAGGCAAAGCCTGCACGCGGACCGAAGTTATTCAGATCCCAGTTATACGCCGCGTGACGGCCAGAGTTGTTGTCGAAGAGCACTGTGCCCTGCAACCTGGTGTTCGCGAAATAGTAGTATGCGTCCTCGTTGAACCCGACGTTTTGATAGGAGTCGGTCATCGGGCTTTCAGTATCCCAACGAAGCCCAAGGGTAATATTCAAGCGGTCGGAGACGCGCCACATATCCTGCACGAAGACCGCCCAGTAATTATTCTTGAAATTCAATTCCGGATTGGAGGAAACCGATCCGCTGTCCGGATATCCCATCAGGAAATCCGCATAGGAATTGCCGGACGTGGTATCGCTTTGCAGAGGATTGGCCTGGGAATAGGACTTCGAAAACGAGAACGATGAGGAGCCCAACTGCCACTTGTAACGGTCGCGCATGGGCCGAATCTCACCGCCGAAGCTGATCGTGTTATGACCATGCGTCCAAAAGAGCGTTTCCCTCAGGTCATACGTATCGTTGATATTGTAGTGTCCCGTACCAAGTCCGCCATTGCCGAACGTGGTGTAGGAATTGAGGCTCATATTGGGGAACAGTGTTGAAGCTACCGAATTGGCATAGGCAGATCCCAGGCCAACAGTGGAAAGATCAAACGAGTTCACCATCCGTTCCTGCGAGAAGCCATGTTCATTCCATCCCACCCCAAACGTTGAAACGAAATTAGGCGTGAGGTTCCAGTTCCAGTTTATGTGCGCACCGTAGTTCGAGCGGTAGTGATTGTAGTCCGGCGTAATCGTTCTCGGCCATCCATACGCTCCACGCACTTCATGCCGATTGCTGCGAATATAGGTGTAGCCAAGATGATGGTTCGCACCTATATTTTGATCGATACGATACACGTATTCGTCGTATTTATCCTGGTCAGGATTCGGTCCCGAGAAGTAATTATTCGAGTTTGTCGCACCGCTTACATTCGGTGACGGAATGAGCGCCATGATTTTTGCCGCCACAGGATTGATGCGTCCCGAAGGAATCGCGCTATTGGAAAAGGCCGTGCGCGAATAGCTTCCGCCCGAAGTGGCAACCGTAGTGAGCGGATCATAGATCAACTGCGCCGTGCTGCCAGTATGACTTTGGGAAAAGTCGCCCGACCGCTCAAGCGCGGTGGGAACCGTTGTGTAGGTCGGATTGGGCGTCGAGCTTCTTACGTCTTCCCAACCAAACATAAAGAATACTTTGTTTCTGATAACAGGCCCTGTCACCACAATGCCAGGCTGACTCCAATGCAACAGAGCCTTTCCCCTGTTTTGATGGTTATCCGCGTAATCGTTGGCATTCAGGGCGGAATTCCGCAGATATTCACGCACGATGCCGTGAAACTGATTACCGCCATTCTTCAAGTTCATTGAGACAAAGCCGCCGCCCGACCGTCCATATTGCGCATCGTAAACCGATGTTTGAATGCGCGTTTCTTCCAGCATCTCCGGCGAAGGCACAATGTTTACGTTTGAAATTTGAGTATTTGTGGCTTGTTCACTGCCCGTGTCCGTCAGCCCGTCCAAGGTTGTGTCGCTTGTAAAGTTCACACTGCCATTGAAGCTGAACGAATCCATGCCGCCGTTATCAAAAGGGCGCAGCGCTGTGGTATTTGAATAGTTGGTATTGATCGCTGCGCCAGCGGCAAACAGAACCAGGTTGATCGGGTTCTGTGAAAAGGTAGGCATGTTATGCAGAGTCGCTGTATCGATTGTTGAGGCGCTGTCTGCATCTGTCGTTTGCAGTTGGATACCGTTGGATGTCACGGTCACCGTCTCGGTGGCTTTGCCGACAGAGATAATCGGGTTGATTTGAAGACGATCGCCGCCGTGCACGTCCACCGTCATCGAGGCGTTGTTGAATCCAGCAGCATTTATCTGAAGTGTGTAGGTGCCAATCGGCAATAGAAGGATGCGGTACTCGCCCACCTCATTGGTTTTCGTACTGAAGGCAATCGATGTCTTCAGGTTGGTGGCAGTTACACTCGCTTGCCGAACAACCGCACCACTTGAGTCCTTGACCACGCCAACAATTGCGCCCTCGAATTGCTGTGCGGAGAGCACATGCACTGCAGCTAGAAGGCCGAGAAATAGCAGGCAGGCCCGGAACATGGACCAAGAGAAGCTTGCGCACGCAAACCTGATCGGTGATAGAGATCGCCCTGAACGTAATGGGCAGAGTGCTTGCCGTCCGTTACGGATATTCATATTACCTCCAAAGAATTCGGTCGGTTGATGGAGAAGAGCAGACTATCTTGTCCACTCTTGTGCTTCGCACCGGTGCTAGCGTTGCCGATAACGTTATCTTTCGTGCCACAAAAAAGAGACGCACCCGCGTCCTACCGGCCTTCCCTCGAGCGAGGCCACGCATTGTTCTGCCAGATTCTGCGCTGCGCGAGTTCGCCCGGTTTCAGCCGTACCGCGGAAAATCTCTTCTTTGTATCGTTCATAGTTGTCGTTCCACTGCTGAGAATTGAGAACATGGTTCACAACCTCTAGAGAGGGACTTGCGATCGCTGTTCGACAATGTTCTCTGCAAAATCGAGTGTCAAGGCCCCGAAAGGTCGTGAAAAGATTCCCGCCCAACCCATTGCAAGGAAAGGCATTGACGGAAAATGTCGTTTGACTTATCTTGATGTGGAACCTTTTTTATCAGGAAATCGCCCCCTCCGGAACGCATCAATCCATGATGTGGGCAGCGTTCCTGACGGAATCATCCCGCTAGGCAAACGGACGAATCTGGGCGCGTATCCCTTCGTGGAGCGGTCACAGATCCAGGAATCGTGAACTGAGTCCGCCATAATGGAAAAGACCGCCAAGCTCTCTCCTGTGCTGCGCTTCGGCATCTTCGAGGTTGACCAACGTCTCTCCGAGCTGCGCAGGAATGGTGTGCTTGTACACCTGCAGAAACAGCCCTTTCAGATCCTTTTAATCCTGCTCGATCACGCAAACGAGGTGGTCGACCGGGACTTCCTGCGGCGTGAACTGTGGCCGGCCGAAACGGTTGTCGATTTCGACCGCAATCTGAATAAGGCGATGAACAAACTCCGTCATGCGCTGGGCGATAACGCGGAGAATCCCCGGTTCATTGTGACGCTGCACCGCAAGGGGTATCGCTTCATTGCGCCCGTCACGTATGTGGCACCCGAACCGGCAGAGTCCACTTTGCCGGAAAATGTGGTTCCCTCCACAGCCACCTCCGCAGATTCGGATCAGCCTTTGCCCTCATCTTCCGGCGAGCATGCCGAGCCCGCTTTGCCTCAGGAGGAGCCGGCCTTTCAGAACACCACAACCTTCAGCCGATGGAAACAGCTTCCGCTGGCCGTCTGGGGCGCATTGATTGTGACGGCAACGCTCTTGCTGGTGTTGATGGGCTCTGCATTATGGCATCTGCGCGCATCCCGCGAGACTCCGCGAACAGCACTGCCGCGCCGGTCCATCGCCGTGCTGGAATTTCGCAATCTCTCCGGCCGCGAGGACGAGGCGTGGCTTGCCACGGCCATCGCCGACTGGCTCGCAACCGATCTGTCTTCCGGGGACCAGCTTCGAACCATCTCCCTGGAGAACGTTGCGAGAGCCGAAAAAGAACTCTCTCTAAGCTCCACCGATTCGCTCAACCGGGACAGCCTTGGAAAAATCGGCAGAAGATTGAGCACGGACTATGTGGTGGTCGGCGCGTATGGACTGGTTGGAAGTGACGCTGGCCGCCGGATCCGTCTCGATTTGCGATTACAGGACACGCGGTCTGGCGAAACGCTCGCAAGCCTCTCCGATACAGGCACCGAGTCGGATTTATTCAGCCTCGTTGCGCGCGTCGGCGGACAATTGCGCAGCCAGTTGGGCATTGACGGACTCACCCGCGAACAAACCAGCCAGGTTGCAACCGCCCTTCCGAGCAATCATGATGCTGCGCGTTTTTATTCCCAGGCGCTGGACGCACTGCACGTATTCGATGCCATTACCGCCAGTGAACTGCTGCAAAAAAGCATTGCGCTGGAGCCCAACTACTCCCTCTCGCATGCGGCGCTGGCCACCGTCTGGGAAGAGCTTGGTTACGATGGGCGCGCGCAAGCAGAGGCAAAAATTGCATTCGACCTGTCTTCGAAGCTGCCCAGGCCGGAGCACCTTCTGGTTGAGGGCCGCTATGACGAGTTATCAAAGAAATGGGATGCCGCCATCGACGTCTATCGTGCTCTGTTCGAAGTCTTCCCTGACAGTCTCGATTACGGACTCGCGCTGGCGCACGCCCAGATAGGTGGCGGGCACGGCACAGATGCGCTTGCCACCGTCAATGTTCTGCGCAGACTGCCCGCACCTTTGAGCGAAGATCCGCGCATCGACTTAACGGAAGATTCAGCCGCGGAATCTCTCGGCGACTACAAACGTGATCTAAGTGCCGCAAAAAAGGCGGCCGAAAAAGCGCAAGCTATAGGTGCGTCTCTGCTGCTGGCTCAAGCCTTGGCCGATCAACAATGGGCGCTTCAGAATCTTGGCCAACCCGATGACGCCGTCAAAGCTGCCGAAGAATCCATGCGCATCTTCTCTCAGGCCGGCGACAAACGAGGCGTTGCTCTGGAACTGGGTGCAATGGGCATTGCCATGCTCCAACAAGGTCGTGCAGCAGACGCCAGAACCAAATTCACAGCGTCGCTGGAAATCCATCGCGAACTGGGCGGCAAGCTAGCTGTTGCGGGAGGTCTGAACAACCTGGGCGAAGCGCTGATGATGCTTGGAGAGTTCAATGCCTCTCGACACAGTTTTGAGCAGGCACTTGACACCTACCGCAACCTCGGACACCAGGATGGAGTCGCACTCGCCAAAACCAACCTGGGAGCGCTTCTTCTACAGATGGGTGCACTCGATGAGGCCACCCGGTATTTCAAGGATGCGCTGGAAATTTGTACACGTCTCGGCGATCAGAGCAAACTCAATTCGGCCAAGGTCAGCATGGCCGAGGCGCTGCGTTTGGAAGGCAACTTTACAGAGGCACTGCGCTCGACCAACGAAGCGCTGCAAGGCTTCAGAAAGATCGGCGATCGAGCCAGCGCAGCCCGTGCCGAACTCTCTTTGGCCAGGTTATCGATTGATATGGGCGCTCCCGCAAAAGCCGCGGGTGAAGCACAGGAAGCCGATCTCGAATTCACGCGCGAAAAAGAGGCCGACAATTCTGCGATTGCAAACGCGGTTCTAGCCCGCGCGCTGATGAATCAGGGGCGGTCGAAAGAAGCCGCGCAGGCACTTGCCACCGCACAGAGCAATTTAAATCGGTGCGACCGCTATGAGGCCAGGCTGGCAGTCGCAATGAGTTCTGCCTTGCTCGCGACACAATCCAAAGATCCCGCAGCAAACAAGACTGCACTGAATCTTCTTGGACAGGTCGCCGCACAGGCCCAGCAAAAAGGCTTTATGAGCTACGCCTTTGAATCCCGCTTGGCGATGGCAGAAACCGAGTACCACAGCGGGAGTTTGGCCTCAGCCCGCGCGCACCTGGAGTCCCTACGCCGTGAAGCAGCCGCCAGGAATTTTAAACATATCGCCGATCAAGCCACAGCTCTCCTTTCGAAAACTGCGCCACAAAGCCATGCAAGCGGCAATCGGTCCGGTGCGTAAGCGCCCCTTCTCGTTTTAGAATTCTTCATCGAATGCAACTTCGCCCGGCACCGTGACCTGGTAGGCCGAAACACGGCGCTCAAAAAAGTTCGTCAGTTCCTGTACATCCTGCAGTTCCATGAAGGGAAATGGATTGGCAGCATGAAAAGCTTTTGCAAGCCCGAGCTGTTCCAGTCGCGAATCCGCAACATAGCCAAGATACTGGCGCATCTCGCGCAGCGAGAGACCTGCCACGCCACCGGAGAGCAAGTCCTCAGCAAACTGAACCTCACAGTCAATCGCGTCCGTCAGCATTTCAACAATTTGCTTTTTCAGTTCTGCATCCCACAGATCTGGCTCTTGACTGCGCACGATGTGCACGACTTCATACGCAAAATCGATGTGGCAGCTTTCGTCACGGAAGACCCAGTTGGTTCCAGCAGCCAACCCGTGGAGCAGGCCCTTTGAGCGGAAGAAGTACACATAGGCAAATGCGCCAAAGAAGAATAAGCCTTCAATGCAGGTAGCAAAGCAAATCAAGTTCAGCAGGAATTGCCGGCGCTGCGCACGGGTCTCAATGCGGTCCAGTGCCTGAATTGAATCAATCCACTTCATGCAGAACTCAGCCTTCTTGGCAATTGAGGGAATGCTCTCAACCGCCGTAAAGGCATCCGCGCGCTCATCCGGATCCGGAATATAGTTATCCAGCAGTGTCAGGTAGAACTGCACATGCACGGCCTCTTCAAACAACTGCCGCGAGAGATAGAGCCGCGCCTCCGGCGAGTTGATGTGCTTGTAGAGGTTCAGCACAAGATTATTGGAGACGATACTGTCCCCTGTGGCAAAGAATGCTACCAATCGCTGAATCAAGTGTGTTTCTGCCGGACTGAACTTTTGCTTCAGGTCGATCAGATCGGTCTGAAAATCAATTTCATCCACTGTCCACGTATTTTTGATGCCATCGCGATACATGTCGTAAAACACCGGATAACGCATGGGGCGTAGCGTCAGGCAAAGGCCAGGATCGAGAATGCGTTCCGGCACATCCACAGAAGACGTATTGCGCAGTGATTTTTCCTGATAGGACATACGGATTCCTTTTCTAAATTTCACGCGGTTGTCGATGAACCATCGGCTATTGGCAGGCTTCGCACGATCCTGGATTTTCCAGCGAGCAGGCTACCGCATCCCCAGGTGCTGCAGGAGCCTGATTGCCGCGAGCTGCGCTGCTGACAGTCGTCTTGGCAATCCGGGTTGCTGGGCGCGAACGCAGATAATATGTTGTTTTCAGCCCCTTCTTCCACGCGTACATATACATGGATGAAAGCTTACCGATGTTGGGCGATTCGGCAAACAGATTGAGAGACTGCGACTGATCAATATACGCATTGCGCGCTGCTGCCATATCAATCAATGCACGCATCGGCAATTCCCAAACTGTGCGGTAAAGACTGCGCAACTCTTCAGGAAGTTCGCCAATGGCTTGCACAGATCCCTCAGAAGCTTTCAACCGTACACGCATTGACTCGTTCCACAGACCTAGTCTCTTCAGTTCCTCCACCAGGTAGCGATTCACCTGCAGGAATTCCCCGGAGAGCGTCTCGCGCTTGAAAAGGTTCGACACCTGCGGCTCAATGCACTCGTAGCAACCGACAATAGAGGCAATCGTCGCCGTTGGAGCGATGGCAATCAGCAGCGAATTCCGTACGCCGGTCTTCTGAATCCGTTCGCGTAATACATTCCAGCGTTCCGTCTGTACAGGCTCCACGCCCCACAAATCAAATTGGAATTCGCCTTGTGCGAGCCGGGTTTCAGCATAGTTCTCATGCGCTCCGCGCTCTGCAGCCAACTCGCAGCTAGCCTCAAGCGCGGCCAGATAAATCTCTTCCTGAATGCGCGTTGACAGGGCTAGCGCCTCGGCTGAGTCAAATGGAAGATGCAACAGGAAGAGCACATCCTGCAAGCCCATCACACCCAGTCCAACCGGCCGCCAACGTGCGTTCGACCGGGCTGCCTTCTCGATTGGATAGAAATTGATGTCGATCACCCGATCCAGCATGGGCACAGCCATGGCCACTGTGGCTGCCAGTTTGGAAAAATCAAAATGCAGCACACCATCTTGGCCATGTACCACGTGACGCGCCAGGTTAATCGAACCAAGATTGCATACCGCCGTCTGATCTATTGAACTAACCTCTGTAATTTCTGTGCACAGGTTTGACAAGTGAACCACATTACCCGGCTTGCCTGTCTGATTGCATTTTTGGTTGGTCGCATCCTTAAAGGTCATCCAACCATTACCGGTTTCGGCCAGCGTACGCATCATGCGCGCATACAAGTCACGAGCCTTCAACTGCGTCTTGTAGAGGCTGCGTTCTTCAGCCGCCTCATATGCGCAGTCAAAGTCAGTGCCGTATAGATCCGGAAGTTCGGGCACATCTTTCGGATCAAACAGCGACCACACTCCATCCGCCTCAACCCGGCGCATGAACAGATCAGGAATCCAGTTGGCTAGGTTCAGATTATGGGTACGTCGAGCCACGTCCCCCGTGTTGTCACGCAACTCTAGAAATTGCTGTATGTCGGCATGCCACGGCTCCAGATACACGCAGCAAGCGCCCTTGCGCTTGCCCCCTTGGTTGACGGCAGCCACAGAGCTATCAAGCGTGCGCAGCCATGGCACAATGCCATTCGACAAACCATTCGTGCCGCGAATCAACGACCCCTCGCTGCGCACACGATGAAACGCCAGACCGATGCCACCTGAAAACTTTGACATCATGGCGACATCTTTATAGGTATCGTAGATGCTCTCCAGAGAATCTTCCGGAGAGTCATGCAGATAACAAGACGACATCTGTGCATGACGCGTCCCTGAATTGAACAACGTCGGTGAAGATGGCATGTAGTCGAGCGAGGAAATCAGCCGATAAAAGCTCACTGCCTCTTGCGGCGTTGTAGCCAGGCCGCAGGCAACACGCAAAAAGAAGTGCTGCGGCGTTTCGATCACTTTGCGCGATTCAGGGTCGCGTAGCACGTAGCGATCATAAACGGTTCGTAGACCAAAATACTCAAACAGGTCTGAATTCAGATCATGGATTGCATCATTGAGTTTTCGCGCATTTTTGCGTACAAACTCAATCGTCGCATCGCCAATCAGTCCCTGCGCAAAACCATACTCAACCGACTGCGAGAAGGAGTAAATATTGAACGACGATACTTCTTTAAGAATCGTGCCAAGCAGCAAGCGTGCAGCAAGCCTCGAATACTGCGGCTCCTCTGCAATCAAGGATGCGGCTGTATCGATGGAGATGGCATCCAACTCACGCGTAGTAGCGCCATCATAGAGACCTCCAATCGTCTTCGAGGCAACTCGTATGACATCGACGGCGTGAAGCCCGTGTGCCGAACGTTGCACCGCGCGCACGATCTTGTTGACGTCAACCGGCTCCAGTGCGCCGTTGCGCTTGCGCACGTGCATGACAGGGGTGTTGTCCGCAGCGGGGAAGCCGGGAAGAACAGGAGAGTATGCGGGTGTGGCCATGGAAAACCTTCCTGGCCTCAGAAGAAATGCGAGACGTCAGCAGACAAGCCTTCCCCACAGAAGAAGACAATAGAATGCTGTCACCTCGCCTCCCCTCGGAGGCGTGTGTAAAGAATTCAGTGGCAGGTCTTCGGACTTGCAGGCTGCCTAATGGCCCGGCTTCCCAACCCGTCTCAGGTCAGTACCATGGTGGGCGTTCGTTCCTGCTTACCGCTGCGGGGCAGTTCCGGATTTACACCGGATTCCCATCTTCGCCTTGCTCCATCCAGCAAAGAACCACACTAGCGTAACTATATATTGCGTTCCATTTGGAGCGCAATACTCTATTTTGTAAGTCCCAGGGATTTCTCGCAGAATATTCCGCATGCGCATCTCATCACTGGCTGCTCAGATGTGCTCCTCGGTCTCGCATCTGCAAAGCATTCGAGTGCGCTCGTTTCTGGTTATATTGGCCTGCCATCATTTTCCGCATACAAATGAATACTCAGTCAAGCGCAAGTCCTGCTTCTCCATCCAGGCTCGAGGTCAGATGCAAGAGTCCTAACGCAACAGAACAAAAGGAAGGTTTCCTACCAGGGCTATCCCTCCGCTCCGCGCCAGTCTGCCTCCATCATCAGGATGTAATGCATTGCGAGTTCGTACGTTCATGTTGCAGTCAGCCTGATGCTAGAATGTTCGTTGTTTCCCGGGAGAGACCCGTACTTTGGCACCGCAGATGAACCAAACAGAACGGCTGGAGGAAAAGGCTGAGGTCGAGTGTGTCCTGGAGTCAGGGATTCTGGGCCAATCTACGAATCTCGTGCGGATGTTTCGCATCATCTGCGATCGATTTTTCGAGGATCCAGAGTCGCCAGTCAAGGAATACACCATTGCGGTGGAGGGGTTGGGACGGCCACTGGATTTCGACCCGCATCTGGACCCGATTGTCCGCGTCACGGCCCACCAGCTCCGTAAACGACTCAAGGACTATTACGCTGGCGAAGGCCAGCATCACACTCTGCAGATTGCCCTGCCTCGGGGCCGATACAGCCCGCAATTCATCCGTCAAAGTACCCTCGAAGCCACACTAGCCGAGCTTCCGATTCGAGAAATCCCTCACGTCGCGACCGAACAGGAGACCGCGCTGATCGTGGAAGCCGCTCATCCGGAGCCGCTCATGGCCGCTCCTCGGCGCAGAGTGCGACCAGCCTGGATTGCAGTCGCCGTTTTCTGCGCTCTGGCAATTGCGGCCGGCGTAACCCTGCATTTTTCAAAAGGCCGCGCGGGAGCAGGCACGACGGTATTGCGTCAGGCAGCCCCCGCCAGTTTGCCGAAAGGACAGGTCTTTCGGATGCTGGTGGGGGACAACCGCGATCCTTTCAAGGACGAAGCCGGAAACAACTGGACCGCAGACAGGTTTTGCGAAGGGGGCAACACGTTCCGCTTAGCCCCTCAAAAGATCATCGGCACTGTCACGCCTGAAATCTTTCTCGCTGGCCGGCACGGCAAGTTCCATTGCTCGTTTCCCGCGCCTGCAGGTCTCTATGAGGCTCACCTCTACTTTGCCGAAACTGCCGACGTCGAAGATGCGACGCAACACAGCGTGCTTTCGTTCAACCGCAACCCGGTCAAGAGCGTGGACGTTATTGATTTTGCACCAGGACGAAATGTTGCGACAGAGAAACTGATCCCTGGGCTCGAACCTGGACGCGATGGGCGCATCAGTCTTGAATTCATTGATGGCTCTTCGTTGCTGAACGCCATCGAACTGGTGCCGGTCGAAAACCGCAGGCTGCAGCCGATTCGTATCTCAATCGGAGACAAGGATTACCTGGACGATAGCGGTGCTCTATGGATCTCAGACCGGTTCTTCACCGGAGGGCGACGCAGCTACTCAGGTTATGGGGAGAACGGGGCGAGTGGAATCCAGTATCGATCCGCGCGTGTGGGCCACTTCACCTACTCGATCCCTGTTATCTCCGGTGCGACCTATACCGTCCGGTTGCATTTCGTCGAATCGTGGTTTGGCAGCCAGGAGGATGGAAAAGCCACCGGCCGCAGAATCTTCGACGTTGCTTGCAATGGCAAGACCCTGCTGAAAGACTTTGACGTCTTTGCCGAGAGCGGTCGAACCCCGATTATAAAAACCTTCCATCATATAGAGCCAAACGGGCTGGGCAAAATCGATCTTGAGTTTCTGCCGGTTGAAGACTACGCCATCGTCAACGGCATCGAAATCATCGAAGAATAGACCTCTTGGATCGGCGGCATCCGTGATCCGCCGTATGCCTTCTCATGTTGGACGGCACGAGCGCCTTGGAGCCCGCCGTCCAACCAATCCATAAATTCCCCAGCCCAGAAGTTCCCCCTCCCAAACCATCAACAGAACATTTTCAGAGCGCTACTGGCGAGAAAGCGCTTTAAGGACCAGGCATTAACGTTAATACCGAGCATTAACGCCGTATCAACCAGACCTTGTTACATAGAGCAAATTATTAAAATAAAACAGCTTACAAAGAAAATCTCTACCAAGATAACGTTTGCTTACACAGGCCCGATTGCGGTTAACCCCTGCGTACTTGTCAAAGGAATTTCGCAGAAACTATACAAGCCCATGCAGATGCAACCACCCTTCAGGGCGTTTTTTAATTCCTGGAGAAGCCTCAGGGTGGAGCTTCTGCCAGCAGGCTGGAGCCTCAATTTCTGCAGCATCGAGGCTCAGAGTGAATACGTTTACTCAATTCAGTCCAATGAAACTTCTATTTTCATGAGGCCCTTGAAGGAGGGACGCAACGATGAATACGCAGCATCAAGAAAACATTTACAGTCCACGAAAAACGATCCGGAACCGGATCGGACAGAATTGGCTGCTCTCAAGCCTATTGCTTGCCGTGCTGGGACTGCCATTCGGCGTGGGGACTCCCCTGCCAGCGCAGGAAGAAGCTCGCGCCAACGTAGGCGGACGTGTCACGGACCAGAACGGCGGCGTAATCCTGGGGGCCACGGTCGTGGTGACCTCGGTCGAAACCAACATCAAGGTGATGGTCAAGACCAACGCAACCGGCGACTGGACCGTACGCTTCCTCAACCCCGGGAACTACAAGTTTGAAGTAACGGCTACCGGGTTCAAGACCTTGGTTCACCCGCCCTTCAAGCTGGTGGTCGCCGACACCAAGCAACTTGATGTCCAGATGGAAGTGGGAACCACCAGCGAATCGATCACCGTCAGCGGTGAGCCGCCATTGCTCGATGCCACCGCTTCGACTGGCGGTACGATCGTTGAAACCGCCGAGATCGACGAGATCCCGAATGCCTCAAACGCTCCAACCCAGTTGTTCGGTCTGACACCGGGCGCGCTGACCGGTTCTGCTGTGGGCGGAACCGGCGTCTTTCTCTGGTCTAACGGCGGCTTGTCTGGCGGCACCATCAGCGGTTCCGGCTCCGGCAACCTGGCCATCAACTACACCATCGACGGCGCGGTCGACAGCCAGAATGGCGGCGGCATCGCCTTTGAACCGCCCTCCGACGCAGTGCTTGAGTTCCGCGTTCAGACACACGCCTACGATGCCGCCATCGGCCGCTCCTCGGCTGGTGTGGTCAACCTGGACATGAAGTCCGGCGGCGCGCGCTACTCCGGCGATCTCTACGAAGACAACTACACCAACTTTCTGAATGCCAAGTACTACAACACCGGCACCAATCCACCCAGCCACAACAACCAGTACGGTGGCAGCTTCGGCGGCCCGGTCTGGATTCCCAAGCTCTACGACGGCAAAACGCAGAAGACCTTTTTCTTTTACACCTTCTCGGGCATCCGCAACCGTCAGCCGGCAACCCAGGGCTATATGTCGCTGCCGACAGCGGCCGAGCGCCAAGGTGACTTCAGTTCGTCGTATCAGGTCGTATCAGGCACCACGTACAAAGCGACCATCTACGATCCTCTGACGTACAACTCCGCCACCGGCCAGCGCACCCAGTTCACCGGCAACATCATCCCTTCGGCCCGCATAAATAGCTTTGCGAAGGCAATCTATGCTCTGATGCCGCTACCGGACAATGCCGGCGACGGTGCCAACTCCGACAGTAACAACTACGCCAAGCGCGAACTCCAGGACGACAAATTTGCCGGCCAGACGCTGCGTGTGGATCAAAACTGGAACAACAATCAGCACACCTACGCCACCCTGCGGTGGAACAACTGGACCGAAATCAGCTACGACCCGTTTGGACCAGCCAATGTGTTGAACGGCATCGGTCAGCACCGCAACAACAAGGGCATCACGCTCGATCACACGTTGCCCCTCACAGCCAACATTCTGGCCGACGTTCGCCTGAACGCAACGCGCTACGTGGGCGAGTCGTACAGCACCAGCAACACGACTGACCCCTCTTCGCTGGGGCTCTCAAGCACCTTCATTGGACAGATGTTCGGCAAGACCATGCCGGAGATTCAGGGCATCGCCACCGGCTATGAAAACGGCGGACTCGGCACAGCGCAGGCCGGCGCCTTCACGGGCGACAGCAGCTACACGCTCGACGCCAGCATCGTGCACACGCGCAAGACCCATACCCTTCGCTACGGCATTCAGTACGTGGTGCAGCAGCAGGGCAACACCACCAAGGGCGCCAGCGGCGGCGTGTTTAACTTCGGCTCGTCCCTGTTCCAGAACAACAAGTTCGTCACACTGAACCCGGATGCCTCCGCGGCTTATGGCACCGGTTTCTCCGTGGCTGGCTTCGACCTGGGCCTGCCTGCCTCGGGAAGTATCGCGAACACGACGAATAACTTCTGGTCGCAACACTATTGGGGCTCCTACTTCCAGGACGACTGGCGCGCCAACAGCAAATTGACCTTCAACCTGGGTCTGCGCTGGGACTTTGAGCGCCCGATCACCGAGCGCAACAATGCCTTCTTCACCAGCTACGATCCGACCGCCATCAACTCGGCGGTAACCAGCTACGCAGCCTCCACCTATGCGAGTGTCTTCGGCACCTCCAGTTCGAATCTTGGTTCGCAACTGATTCAGCAGTATGGCGCAGCACCGGGCATGTTCAGCGCGAAGGGCGCCATCCACTACGCAGGCACTGCCGGCGCGAGCCGCCAGACACTGGCCACTCGCTACACCTACTTCCAGCCCCGCATCGGCTTCGCCTATCAACTCTTCCCGAAGACGGTGATTCGCGGCGGCGCAGGCCGCTATGTGCAGCCGAGCTTCATCACCGGCAATCAGTTGGGCTACTCGCAGAGCACTACAATGGCCCCGACGCAGGACAACTACCACACGATCCACGCCGACATGAACACGCCGTTCCCGGATGGCATTCTTTCGGCAGTCGGTAACAGTCTGGGCACCAACACCGACATCGGTTCGGTAAGCTACTACTACGACCAGAAGTATGGCCGCGTACGAACCGATCAGGCTTCGCTCACTGTGCAGCAGCAGTACCGCAACATGCTGTTCGAAGTCAGCGGAGCTTATAACGTAACCGAAAACATGGCCGTCACTGATCCTCGCGACAGCAGCAACGAAGGTTATCAGGCCAACAACCCGAGCCCGGCCGCGTATCTGGCCGCCTACTCACCCACCTTTGACAGCGCGGGCCGACCGATCACGACCTTCCCGGGCGATACCACCGTCTCCAACCCGTTCTATGGCGCACCGAACGTGATCACGTCGACCGGAACCAGCAAGACGATCTCGGCCTATCAGCTCATTCGTCCAAACCCGGTTGTGGGCAACGTGCGCTATCTGCATCCCAATGGCCGCGAGCGCTATTATGCGCTTGAGACCAAGGTAGAGCGCCGTTTCCAGAACGGCTTCAGCTTCATTCAATCCTTTACCTGGGCCAAACAGTTCGGCGAGCACGAGTTTGTTGGTCGCCAAGTGATGGCCTCACACGTTCAGAAAGAGATCGACTCAAGCGATCACACCTTCCACGAAACGCTGTCGGCAGTCTATGAATTGCCGGTCGGCAAGGGTAAATGGCTGATGGGCTCATCCAATCGGCTGATCAACCTGGCGGTGGGCGGCTATGAGGTCTCCACGGTCTACACCATGCTGACCGGCACTCCGATCACACTGCCAACCAACACGTCGTTCTTCCAGGGTGGCGACCCCGGCAAGGGTTTCACCAAGAGCCGCCTGCAGCAGTTCAATACCAGCATGTTTGCGCCGTTCCCTTCTTCGAGCACGGCCTATGCCGACCTGTACAACACGGCGAAGTATCCGTCGTGGACCAATGTGACCGGCATGAAGGGCGCAAGCTACGTGCCTGCCTCAAGCGACTCCATCAAGAACGGTGTTTACCAGGATTTCTCGATCTGGAACACATTCAACCCGACCCGCTTCGGCAGCGTCCGCAATCCGCGCACCAACGACGTAACCCTCGGCCTGCGCAAGAAGTTCGAGATCGCCAAGGGCGTCAACATGCAAATCCGCATGGACATGTTCAACGCCTTCAACCATCCGCGCTTCGGCTCAGTTGACACCACACCCGGCGACACCTACTTTGGAGCCGTCAGCGGAACCAACAAACCAACGCAGGTGAACGCTCCTCGCCAGATCCAACTCGGCGGCCGCATCACCTTCTAATCCGGTACAGCCATGAACCGCGCGGTCAGTGCATGAGACCGCGCGGCTCATGCCGCTCCTGCAAACAGAGTCTTTTTAGGCTTCAGACAAAGCATGCTTCCCAGCGATACGAGCCACCGCGGTCAGCTACGCCCCACAAGATCAGCACTGCGCCCACTTTCCTCTTCCCTGCCGATGCCGGACGCCCAAGACCAGAACCCGGTGGGAACGTGCTCGCCTTCCACCAACTCCGTGCGCTTCTTCGAAATCGATAGCATCCTTCGCCTTCTCGGGCAATGACACATATCTACCTGCCAGCCCGGGCCGGAGATCGATAACTTTCTGGAGGAACCCAAGTGTTCACTTTCAGCAACGTCATTCAATCGTCACGCCGCCAAGCTACATGGCTAGTGGTAGTCTTGTGTCTGGTCCTGTTGCCGGGCCTGTTCGCACGCCACATCGCAGCGCAGACCGTTACCGTCACCAACGTTTTTCAAAACCACTATCACTACGGATATCCAATCGGAAATCAAAACTGCCCGAGCGGCTATTCCATTCCAAGCGGCCAGTATCCCAGCACCTATCATCTGGAGCGCGGTCACGCCATCCATCATGCCGACCCCAAGAATGCGGCCAACGATTACTGGGTCTACTGGGCACACTTTGACAACTCCAGCTATGGCATCGCCGAGGTGGCCATCTTCAAATCCACCACCGAGTGCGGACCCTACATTCTGCAGACCAGCCTCGACACTGCGCATTCGATCGACAGCGGCAACTACGGATTCCAGCCCGGCGGCTGGCAATCGCGCGACGAAAACATCTTCCGCGATACCGACCAGAGCTACAACGCCGACGGTACCGTGGCCAACTACGCTTCGGCCTACCTGATCACCGCGTCCAACAGCCTGAATACGGTCAAGAGCTCCAGCGGGTCGACCTGCGGTTACGCCAACGACTCGACAGCCATCTTCAAGATGACGTCCGACTATCTCGGCATCGACACCACGACCAACGCGGCAACCAACGGTGCCAATTGGGTCTTCGTCTGCGACCAGCGCGAGGCGCCGGTGATGTTCCGCAAGGACAATCGCTACTTCCTCATCACCTCGCAGGCAGCCGGATGGTATCCGAGCCAAGGCGGATACGGCGTCAGCAGCAATCCGCTCACCGGTTGGACCGCAGACCCGATCAATCTCGGCAACACGTCCACCTACGGCGGCCAGACTTCGGACGGCTTCATGATTGCTGGCACTGAGGCCAACACGTACGTGCTCACCTTCGATCATCTGGGCGGCGCGGATAGCAAGAACCCCTCATCGAGCGAGAAGTACGACACGGGCGAAATATGGCTGCCGATCCTGCTCGATAGCAGCGCCGGAACCGCCACGCTCAACTGGTACTCGGCCTGGTCGGTCGACAACACAACAGGCGTTCTGACGCTGCCCACCATGACGAATCTTGCCAGCGGCGCAGCAGCTTCGGCAACGGTAGCAACTTCGAGCTCCTATCCGCTGGCCAATGCGATTGACTCAAGCTACACCACACGATGGGCCTCGTCGATCTCGAGCTCAGGCGCGTTCAGCGCAGCCAAATCCACCACCTCCGCGTTGTGTCCGGTCACGGGAGCAACCACGTCGACCACCTGCAATCCGAGTCTGATTCTCGATCTCGGATCGGTGCAGCCCATACAAGAGATCGACCTCTCGCAATACATGGTCAAGGGATCGGAGCCTTATTACACCTACAAAATCGCCTACAGCAGCGACAAGACCAACTGGACCACGCTCGACTACACAGCCAATTCAACGGCCTCAAATGCCAAAACCGCGAATATCGGCGTTGTGCCCTTCAGCAACAACATCACCTATGGTTTTAATGCACTGCCGGTAAACTTCAACGCGCGCTATGTGTCCATGATCCAGACCGGAGCCGTAACGCAAAACAACAGCACCTCGCCCTACAACAGTTTCTATGTGCCGAACCTGTTCGAGTTTGGTGTGATTCAATCCACGGCACCGGTCTCACCCCAGCCGGTCACCGTCACGGTAACACCGTCGAGCGCCACGCCAGCAACCGCCAGTGCCTTCACCGTCGCGGTCACTGTAACCGGGCCGACAGGACAACCAACGCCCACCGGCTACATCCAGCTCACGACACCTGAGTACACGTCAGAGACTTATGGGCTAGTGAACGGCGCGAGCAACTTCACCATTCCCGCTGGCGCATTACTGGGCGGCGCGGAATCAATCACAGTCAACTATCGTCCCGACGCCATCAGTGCTCCTATCTACGGCATCGGCGCCACCAGCGGTGCGTCCGATGTGACCGTTAGCGCGCCGAACGCGCCAGCCAATGTGGCCGTCACGCAGTCACAGCCTGGCACACTTGCCCTGAGCTGGAGCGCTTCAACCGGTGCTTCGAGCTATGTCGTACAGCGCTCGAGCGACGGCGGAACGACCTACGCGCAGATCGCAACGCCTACCGCAGTTTCGCTCTCCGACACCGGACTCAATAACGACAGCACGCTCTATTGCTATCGTGTGGCTGCCGTCAATCAAGCTGGACCAAGCGCCTTCAGTACGCAAGTTTGCAGCACCGCCACAGCCAACTTCCCGGTCACCAATGTCACCGTCACGCAGACCGGCCCTGGCGCGCTTACCATTGCCTATAGCGCGCTGGCCAATGCGACCAGCTACATTCTGCAACGCTCGGTGGCTGGAGCCGCCTACGCACAGCTTGCCACCGCCACCACCACCTCGTATGTCGACAATGGTCTGACGCCTGCTGCCGTGAGCTACTGCTACACGGTAGCCGCAGTCTTCAGCACCGGCACGGCCTCGGCCAGCGCACCAGTCTGTAACACAGCATCGAACGACTTCCTGCCGACCAATCTGGCCGTAACCAAATGGGCCTCGGGCGCACTGCGGCTCACATGGCTGCAGAACGGCAGCGGCACAGATACCTACACCGTGCAGCGCTCAGTCAATGGCGGCACCTTTACAGCACTCACTACCACAGTCACGTTGCCGCAATACGTGGATAGCAGCCTGAACAACGACTCCGACGTGTACTGCTACACGGTAGCCGAAACGCAAAACGGCGTTGCCGGTCCATCCACAGCCGCAGTCTGCAACACGCCGACCGCGCAGTTTCTCACGATTCCGAACTACAGCTTTGAGGCACCGAGCATTCCGCTCTGGAGTACCGGGCCGTCCTATCTAACTACCGCGCTCGCATCGTGGACCTTTGTTGGCGCGTCTGGAAGTTCCAGTGGAAACAACTCCGGTATATCCAACCAGGTATCTGGAACCTGGGCCAAGGCCAATGGCGGCGGAACAGCCGCGTTTGGTGCGCAGATGGCCTACATTGAAGCAGCAGGCTCGATTGCGCAAACCATTTCGGGCTTCACCTCCGGCCAACAGTACACCGTGCTGGCCGCTGCCTCTCAACGTCAAGTTGTCGCGCAAACCGCGAATCCACTGGCGTATTCGGTAGCTGGCGCCGTAATCGGCACGGCAACACCTCCGCAATCGAATCCCTACTACGTCGACTACGGATTCCGCTTTGTCGCCTCGGACTCATCGCAGATGCTCGCGCTGACTGGCACCTCGACTTCGGCCACCAGCGCTGTATTGGTTGATAACATCCGTATCTTTCCGAGCAACGGATCGCCGGTCACAGCCACTCAAGCGACCGCGAATGTTGCGCTCACTGTAGGCCAACAACCGATCTCGCTCTCGCCCGTTACAGGCGCGGGCGGAGCTACGACGCTGTTCTACGCCATCTATCCGAGCCTTCCGACAGGTTTGAGTTTCTCCACCACTACCGGTTCCATCAGCGGCACGCCCACGGCTGCGAGTCCCGCAACCACTTACACCGTAACCGTCGGTGATAATCAAGGTGGTACCGCTTCAGCCACCTTTACTCTCACCGTAAACAGCGCGGTAACAGCAGTGGTCGCGAACGCCTCCACCACGCTCACCGTACAATCCGCCATTGCGCCGTTTGCGCCCGTAACAGGCACCAGCGGAACCGCGCCGCTCACCTATGCCATCGACCCCGCACTGCCTTCGGGCATCGTCTTTGATACGTCAAGCGGCCTGATTGAAGGCATTCCACTCACCGTGAGTCCGGCCACCGGCTACACCATCACCATCACGGACAACAATGGAGTTCAAGCGCAAGCGGTAATTCAGCTCGGTATTCAAGCACTCACTCCCGAGCTCTCGCTCAATTGCACCGAGACCCTCTACGACGGTCAGTCGCACAGTTGCTCGGGCACGGCAACCGGCACGGGTGGAGCGACGGTCAATGGCAACTGGAGCTACTCGCCAACCAACCTCACCGCTGCAGGCAGCTATTCGATAACCGGCACCTTCACGAGCAGCGACAGCAACTACGCGAGTGGTGGCACGGCCACGGGAACGCTGATCATCGACAAGGCAACTGCTGCGCTCGTTCTCGGCGGATTGACACAGACCTACACCAGCTCGCCGCTTGTGGCCTCGGTTGCAACCACTCCCACAGGCCTGGCCGTCACCACACTCTACAACGGAACGGCAGCAACTCCGGTGACTGCCGGCAGCTACACTGTGACAGCGACCGTCAACGAGACCAACTACACGGGCACAACCACCGGAACTCTGGTGGTGGCCAAGGCAGCAAGCTCCATCGCGCTCGGCTTCGCGCCGTCTTCCGCATCCACTGGTCAGCCCGTCACCGTAACAGCGACCGTAAGCGGCGCGGGCTCACCCACCGGATCGGTCGCCATTTCGTCGGCAAGCGGGCTGCTCTGCACGGTGACACTCAACGCAAGCAGCATTGGAAGTTGTTCGTTCACACCTTCAACTGCGGGCACATTGACGCTGAACGCGCAGTATTCCGGGGACACGAACCACGCCGTAAGTTCCCTTGCGCAATCGCTGTTTGTCTACGACTCGTCGGTGCAGTTGCAAGCCGCGGCCACGCAGCTCACCTACCCAGGTGCAACCAACCTGACCGCCTGCGTTCGCTCAACTACATCGACCGCCACCGGGGCCATTCAGATCCTCGACGGCACGACTCAGATCGCCTCGCTCAGCCTGCAGGGCGGCGGATGCGCCTATTGGTACATCGCGCCAGGTCTTGCTGCCGGCACTCATCCACTCACCGCGGTGTATTCGGGCGACTCCTCGCACTCAGCCGGCACCTCAGTGCCTATTGCCATCACCATTTCACCGGTGGCCGTAAACCTGTCTGCAGCCTGCTGGAACGCAACCTCAGTCTACGGGCAGAACTACCAATGCACGGTCAATCTCAGCTCCGCAGCGGGCGCACCCGTTGGAGCTATCACATATTCGACCGACGGCAGCGCCGCCGTATCGCTCGCGCTCAGCAACGGCAACGCGCAGTTCACGCTGCCCACGCCCACCGCCGGCAACCACACACTTACCATCGCTTATGCCCAGCAGGGCAACTATGCCGCAGCCACCCCGGCAGTGGAAAGCTTCACCGTTGCGCCAGCTCCGGTTGTGGTTTCGCTCACGCCCTCCAGTTGGTACACCAGCGCATCCAGCGGTATCGGCTTCCGCGCAACCGTCACCTCATGGAGCGCTGGAGCGCCAAAGAACAACGGCGCAATCAGCTTTTATGACGGCACAACATTGCTGGCCATGGTCGCTGTCGACGGCAACGGCACGGCCTCATGGAGCACCACCGCGCTCACCCCTGGCACCCACACCATCACGGCCACCTACGCAGGCGGAGCCAACTATGCATCAGGCTCCACCACGGCAACCATCACGCTCACCCAATAGCTGGGAATCTTCCCTGTTCCCACTTTGCAACTTCGAGAGGCTGGACGGATGCCCAGCCTCTCCATCCTTTAGGACGGCCCTCCGCCTCGCAACGCTTTGGGCCGTCCAAGAAGTTGCCTGCCCACCCATGCGACGCCGACCCCACGCAGGAGAAACGCGCACGATGAATCGAAGAAGATTTCTGCAAACCGGAGCCTCACTATCCACCGCAGCACTGCTCACACAACCGGCCACAGCTCTTCCAGACTCCGGGGACCAGGATCGTGTCTACTGGACTTCCCTCGCATCCCGTATTGCGCTCCCTGTGCTCGAAGCCTTATGCGCGCGTAAATTGCGCGCCACCATGCCGGTCGAAGTCCCCACCGGCAATCTCGAAGATCGCCGTCGGTACGCTCATCTCGAGGCCTTCGGCAGGTTGATGACCGGCATTGCTCCGTGGCTAGAACACTGTGCCAGCGACTCTCAACTCACGCCAGCCTGCGCGCGGATCCCCAGCCTTGCACGCGAGGCTCTCGACGCAGCCACCGATCCCGGCTCTCCCGACGCCATGAACTTCAGCTCCGGTGCGCAGCCACTCGTCGATGCCGCGTTCCTTGCCCTTGCTATCGTGCGCGCGCCCGATCAGCTCTGGAAGCCGCTCGAGCCACACGTGCAACAGAACATTATTCGAGCGCTCCGATCCACACGCGTCATTCTTCCCTACCAGAACAACTGGCTGCTGTTCTCCGCCATGATCGAGACAGCGCTCTGCCAAATGGGCGAAAGCTGGGACTCAATGCGCGTCGATTATGCTCTGCACGCGCACAACAACTGGTACAAGGGGGACGGGGTTTACGGCGACGGGCCAGAACTCCATGTCGACTACTACAACAGCTACGTGATTCACCCCATGCTGATGAGTGTGCTCGATGGGGTAGGCGATACACAACACGACTGGCAACAGATGCGCGGCCGCATTCGTGCTCGCGCCATCCGTTATGCCGCCCTGCAAGAACGCGCCATCGCCCCGGACGGAAGCTTTGCACCCGTCGGTCGTTCGCTCTGCTATCGTTTCGGTGCGTTTCATCTGTTGGCCGATATTGCATTGCGCCAATTGCTGCCATCCGCCATCGCACCCGGGCAGGTCCGCTCCGCGCTCACTCTGGTTATGCGCCGCATGGCTGAAGCGCCAGGCACCTTCGATGAGCATGGTTGGCTGCGCATTGGATTTTGCGGTCACCAGCCACATCTCGCTGAAGGCTATATCTCGACCGGCAGTTCGTATCTGTGTTCAGCCGCATGGCTGCCGCTCGGCCTGCCGCCATCCGCCCCATTCTGGAATCAACCAGCCCAACTCTGGACTTCGAAAAAAGCCTGGGAAGGGCATGATCTGCCAGCCGATCACGCGCTGCCAGCAGATCTATGAACGACCGCCGACTAACAGCCGGTGACTTCAGAGTGCGGCTTAAAGCCGGATTGATCGGCCGTGCGGCCGATTCAAGAAAAACGCTTCCCGAGACAAATCCGTTTTTTTTCGCAGCGCCCCTACAGGGCGCATGCATGAATGGGCACTCCAACCCAGGGCTACTGCCCTGGGCTATTTTCGACAGGCCCCTCCGGGGCCTCAACGTCTTGCAGAATCTTTCGCCGGCAGACATCACCATCGGAAAATTGGATGACCGGCCAAG
>Ga0207834_1000141_pt1 | contig 25137 bp, 16 predicted proteins | sample LuqExpMetagenom5_FD_187763 | JGI IMG/M metagenome (GOLD analysis project Ga0207834, IMG submission 187763) | Tropical forest soil microbial communities from Luquillo Experimental Forest, Puerto Rico - Sample 5 (SPAdes) | ecosystem: Environmental > Terrestrial > Soil > Tropical forest ...
GGGCTGGTGATTTTTCTAGTCGCATTTGCGCTGCCGGCGGTGCGGGTGGGGAAACATGCCAACATGTTCTCGCCGAGCTTTGCCGGCTATGAGTGTGCGCGCATCGCCTCCACCGGCATCTACGAGCTGGCGCGCTGGCCGCTGGTGGCGCATAACGGCGCGGCCGCCAGCGATGACGATGCCATGCGCTTCAGCGAAACATTCCTGCTGGCACTGAGCGGACTGATCAATCCACTGGTGGTGGCGCAGTTCCTGAGCTTCACGCAGCGCAAACGATGGATCAGCCGCACCCTGAGCGCGCTGACAGCCGGATGCATGATCGCCACATGGGCACTGTTTGCCAAGATGCACATTACGCCGCTCGCCGGGCACGTGCTGTGGATTGCCGGAGCTCTGCTGGTGATGGCCGCTAGCCTGGTCAAGGATGACCTCACGGCCTGAAGCATCCCTTAAACGCAACAGGGCTGCCCACATGGGCAGCCCTGTTGCATTCAGGAATGGGCCAACTTATTTGCCGCTCTGCTCCAGCACATAGCGGAAGAATTCCACGCCGCCCGCGTAGTTATCGTAGGTGGCGGGCAAGCGACGGCCATCGGCATACTCGTTGTAGATCCAGGGATCGGCGAAAGCAACCACCGCACCTTTGCCGAACTTGGCGCGCACCATGAAGGCGTCGTCGCCTTCCTTCAGCAGGGTGTCGATTGCCTTGGCGTTTCCAGTCGGCACAATGGTGCAAACGTCCTTGATATACAACGTGTGGGGCGCATGGAAGACCGGCCCCTTACCGTCAAGAACGATCTTGCCCTGCTCCCACTGCGTGCCGACAACATGCTTGCGCAGCAAATCGGTAAAGCGAAAACCGAACTTGCCAGCAATCAGGTTGAAGTGCGGAAGGTCAGTATTCACTGCGTCGTTGGCCATCAGCACCAGCACGCCACCCGCCTTGACCCACTTGGCAAGTTCCTCGGCATCCGCCGCAGTGATAACGTTGGGCGTGGGGTTCTTCGCCTTGTTGTCCGGCGAAACAATCACAAACACCTGCGCATCCTTGAGCGAAGCAGCGGTGGGTTCTGTGGCCAGCGTCGCAGTGTGCGCACCGAAGTTCTCCAGCATACGGCCCACCATGGAGAAGCCTGCCTCGTTCTCAAAGCTCCACTTGTAGTGGAAGAGAAAGGGCTGGCCAAAGGCGTCAGTCATCTTCTGCGCGTTGAACCAGCCATCCATCACCACGCGCTTGCCGCGAGCGAGCTTGGCGTTCTGGATGTTTTCCACTTCCGTTGCGGCCATGATGAACGGGCCAACGCCCTTGGGATCGTTGGTCACAACTTTTTCGCTCAGATAGTAGGCATAGGTTCCATCGCGATAAACGGGATTACCGCCCAGGCCGCCCACGCTGACGGTTTTGGTGATGTTGATGTCGTCATTCGGGCCGATTTCCACAAAATTATCCACCAGCCCCTTCCAGCCCTTTTCAACCGCCGGCAGATAACTCTGCGGCAGATAGCCACGGCGCACGCCCTTGGCCAGCGCATACACAAACATGGACGAAGAAGAGGATTCCAGATAGTTGCCCTTCTCCGTGCCCTTGTTGAGCACCTGGAACCAGACGCCAGACTTGGCATCCTGCACCTTGACGATGGCAGCCGATTCGCTGGCCAGGATGTTGACCAACGTCTTGTACGACGGATCGTCGGCAGGCAGGTAATCAAGCGTGTCAACCAGCGCCATCATGTACCAGCCCATGGCGCGGGCCCAAAACTCGGGCGAAAGGCCGGTAGCCTTGTTGCACCAGCGCTGTTCGCGGCTCTCGTCCCAACCGTGATAGAGCAGGCCGGTCTTGGCATCGCGCATGTGCTCGTAAACCAGCGAGAACTGCTTGGCGATGTCGGCATACTTCTCCGGCCGATGGGAGATGGTGGCGTACTGCGCGTAGAAAGGCTCTGCCATGTACAGGCCGTCGAGCCACATCTGATTGGGATAAATTTTCTTGTGCCAGAAGCCGCCCGAAGCCGTGCGCGGCTGTTTTTCCAGTTGCCCGTACAGCGTGGTGGCCGCGGTCAAATACTTCTTCTGCCCGGTCATGCCATAGAGGCGGAGAAGCTGACGGCCGGTGAGCACGGCGTCCAACTGCCATTCATCGGGACGATAGGTGGGAATCGTGCCGTCTTCGGTGATGAGCTCGTCGATGGAGCCCTTGATGTAGTCGTAGTAGCGGCGGTCGGCGGTGTTCAGATAGACATCGTCAATGCCCTGCAGATAGGTGCCAAGTTCGTACTTGAAGGCAGGCTTGCCTCCGATGTGGCCCTCGGGCCAGCGCGTCATGGCGGCGTTGGCGGCGCGCACGGACCACGGTTGCGCGCTGGCTGCGGTTTGGGCACTCAGCGACAACGCCGCACTTGCCACGAACGTACCAATAACAAGATTGCGAAACCAGGAAAACATCATTTTGTCTCCGGATGGTGCTGCTTCCATTGTGTGTAGTGTTCCAGCGCCTGGCTGGGGCCTGTCCCATACCAACCATATCCATTGCGGCGCTCTGCCGACAACTCATCCACAGAGTCATGAATCGATTTGTCGCGATCGCCGAAGATAGGCTTATTGGTGCCGATCTGGTAATAGCGCGACCAGATCAGGGGCGCGCCAGCTTGCGCCGTAAGTCCACGTCCCTGGGGCGTACGGCCATAGGTTTCATTGTGAATTGCGGTGGCCTCAAACCATGCAGCAACAGCATGGATTGCCTTCTGCTCCTGGGCCGAGGGGCGAGGACACATCTCCATCAACATCACCATCACACCGGCGCTTTCGCCACTGCTGATGGCAGGCATCTCATAGTTGCGACCTGAAGCCGGCTCAAGGGTCAGAGCGTCTACCTGCTGGGCCCAACCGGTCAGCTTGCCATTGGCTCTGATTTGCGCAGCCAGCGCGCAGCGGATGCCGCGATCAAAAGCCGCGCTAGCCTGCTGCCGCAATGCCGGCGAGGTAAAGGCATAGTCGCCCTTTCCGGCGGCAACGCGACGCACAAGCTCCATCACGTCCGTCATGGCATCGTCGTTGAAGGTGATGTTGTCGTGGTATCCGCCTTCGAGCGGATACACCTGCGGCCAGCCTCCGTTGGGATACTGCGCCTGGAGCAGATAGTGCATGCCACGCTCGAAGGCCGCTTGCCAAGCGGATGCATCAGCGCCATGAGCCGCCGTAATGACACGGGCAAGAAAATTCAACTGCGTGTGCGTGGCGTCGTTGTCGATGGTGCCGATGTAGTTCCACTCGGGATCTACCGGCTTGTCAAAATCGTCGGCGGCAAGAAAATGAGAGACATTATTCGGAGCATAGCGTTCACCGGGCTTGCGCGGTTCGCGCGCCATCTCCATGTTCTTGCCCCATCCCCCGGCAGGAGTTTGATAGGTGATCAGGTTCGAGGCCATGCGGCGAGCCTCGGCCGACGCGTACCAGGAAGCCTCGCGATCCAGAGGCAACCCGTGCGCCGCGTGGCCGTGCGCCGGCTCGGTTGGTGTAACGATGCCGGCAGCCTTCATCTCCGCGGCAAAAGCAGCTTGATCGGCGGCACGCAATTTTTCCGAACGGTCCAGGTAAGCAATCCAGGCCTTTTGCTGCGCCTGTGGCAAACTGGCAATGCGCTCGCGGGTGAGCGACCGGGCAGGCGTATTGGTGCCAATTACAGCGGCCTGCGCACTGACTCCAGTACAGAACAAGGCAAGAACAAAGGCCAGCTTCAAGGGCCTCATTTGCAAATTCAACGTCATACTCTCTTTCTCTTCCAAGGCAAGTGTTAGTACTTCAGCGGAGCGTCGATCCAGCCGTGATATTTGAGCCAGTTCTCCAACAGCGTGGACCAGGAAGCAAGCTCCGGAAACGGCATGGCAAGCCCCACACCGTGCGGTCCGTGCTCATAAAGATGCATTTCAACCGGCGCCCCCGCCTTGCGCATGGCGGCATAAAAAGCCAGGCTGGCTTCAACCGGAACACGCTGATCATCGCTAGTGGCAAACAGGAAATAGGGCGGCGTTTGCGCCGTTACGCTGGAGGCTGGAGAAAGCACGCGGATCAGTTCCGGCGTCACAGGGCGGTCGGTAAAGTTTGAAAGCGCTTCACGGCGCGCAGCCTCGCCATCCACCGTCAGCAAACCATAGGCGCTGATCACAAAGTCGGGCCGATCGCTGACACGTTCCACAGGGTCTGCGGCCTGCGCATTGCCGGCATCAGCATGGGTGCCGACCATCCCCACCAGATGACCACCCGCGGAAAATCCCCACATCCCAATGCGGTTTGGATCGACATGATATTCGGCTGCATGAGCGCGTACCCAGCGCATGGCGCGTTTCCCGTCGTCAATGGGAGCAGGATATTTGTAGCGCGGCGCAAGACGGTAGGTGAGCACGAAGGCAGAGATGCCGTGGGTATTCAGCCACTCGGCAATACGTGTGCCCTCTTTCTCGTAGGCCAGATGCGTGTAGCCACCACCGGGACACACAACAACCGCAGTGTGCGGCCCCGCGCCGGCAGCGCCAAAAATCTCCAGCCGGGGCTTGTCTTCATCGGCTGACCCCACGGCGCCCGGCGCACCTTCCGGCCAAAGCAACTGGATGGTGCCATGCGGCAAAGCCACATCGACCGCGGGCGCCGCCGCCGGAACAGGAGCCTGCGCAAAAACAGGGACAACAGCGACAGCGAGAACAAAAGCAAGCGTAAGGGAGGACTTCAAAAGAATTTTCATTGCGATCTCTCCGCACACACATTCGGACCGGGAAGCAATCTTGCAGGATGGATGGCTTGAGCTGCTCCTGGCCCCGCCCCCCATTGTTGTGGACGGGACGTACAAAAGCCAAGTTCAGCCTCGAGTGCACTTCAGGTGGAAAAGAAGAGGCTGCCGGCAATGCCGGCAGCCTCTCGGTTGTGGCTCATAGCCAGGTTAGAAAGAGATGCGTGCAGTGAACTGCGCCGCCTTACGGTTTTCAGAACCGCTCTTGGTCACCGTGCCGAAGGTGCTGGTCGACTTGGTGTCCCATGCGGAGCTGGCCACCGCAAACAGGGTGTGGTTGGTCACGTTGTACCACTGGGCCTTGAACTCAAACTTGGAGCCTTCCGTCAGGTGCAGCGGGAAGGAGCGAGAGAGCGAAAGGTCAAGCTGGTAGTTGCCCGGGCCATACAGGTTGTAAGGAGCGGTACGCGAGGTGTTGCCGATTTTGTAAGCGTCCGTCGCAACAAAGGCATTGGTGTCAATGTACTTGATTGCGGTTGGGTTCGCAGCGGTGATGCCCTTGCCCCACTTGCCGTTAACGCGAGCCTGACCGGCGAAGTTGGGATTGTAAGACGGCGGGCAGAAGCTGGAACTCGGAATCGCGGGGTTGGTGGTACAGCTAGACGAAGTAACCATCAGAGGCGAACCGGAGTAGGCCTGGAAGACACCTGCCACGGTAAAGCCACCCAGCACCGAGCGCTCCATACGGTTGGTCGCCAGGAGGGTCTTGCCAAAGGGCAGGCGATAGACCGTGGTGGCAACAAAGTGCTGCGGCTGGTTGGAGGTTGAAACCGTACGCTCCATACGAGTATTGGAGATGTAGGTTCCAGCAGCGCCAGACCAGTTCTGGATGACGTTGGTGGGAATGTCGTAGCCCGAACGGAAGTAGCCGCCATCATCGATGGCACGCGACCAGCTATAGTTCACCGAACCGGTCAGACCATGCCAGCTACGCAGGTTGAGAACCGCCTGCAACGCGTGGTAGTTGGCATTGCCAACGTAGCCATACGAATCGCTGATGGAGTGGAACGGGAAGGGCTTCAACAGGTCCGACAAGGACTTGGTGAGGGTGAAGTTCGCCGCTCCAGGGCAGGTCAAGCCGTTGTTGGCGCAAATCGTGGTCCAGGAATTGGACGATGTCGCCTGAACGCCCAACGTGGTGCCAAGGCTCAGGTACTTCGGATCCAGCAGGTTGGCCCACTTACCACGAGCCGAGTAGTTATCCAACTGCAGGAAGTGGCCTTCGGAACCGACATAGCTGGCGGTCAGGGCGATGTTTTCGGTGAGCTGGCGCTGGATACCCAGGCTCCAGTTGATGTACTCAGGAGCGCGGCTGCCCAGATACGCATCGTCATAGGTCATCGACGAAGGCGCAGCGGAAATTGTTGTGGTGTAGCCAGTGCCGTAAGTGGCGCCAGCAGCGGCTCCGGTAGCAGCCGTGTAGGTGGGTAGAACACCCGAGCCACCAACCAGGAAGTTCTTCATCGTGGTCTGCGACTGGGAGGAGCTGAAGGAGGGCGAAGCCGCGAAGCCGAGGGTACCAACGCTGGAGGCAAGACCGCCAACCGCATCGCCGTGGGTAAACATCACACCATAGCTGGCACGGATGACCGTCTTCGGATCCAACTGATAGGCCAGGCCGACGCGGGGACCGAAGTTCTTGAAGTAGTTGTTGGCCGGCGAGGTGCAGTTACAGGTGTTGGTGCCGTAGCCGGTAAACTGCAGGCCGCCGTTCAGACCCGTAGCGGAGTTGGCCAGCGCCGGATTGAAGAAGCTGCCCATGTTGTTGACTTCGCGAACGGTCGGATAAAAGTCATAGCGAAGGCCCAGGTTGACGGTGAGCTTGGAGTTGAACTTCCAATCGTCCTGCGCGTAGGTGGAAATCGCGCGGGCGCGAGCGCCGTAGCCAGGGTGGTAGTTGTAGTCGGTAAAGCTGCCCTTGTCGAACTGGCCCAGCAGGAAGCTGGCATACGAGAAACCGGTGGTGGTGTCGGTCGTGTAGGTGGTCTGATTCTTGTTCTGGTTGGAGAACTGCGACGTTTCGGTAATGGCGTTCGCCAGGGTAATCGGCGTGGAACCGCCGGTGGCGTTGTACGCGTTGTAGAGCATCCAGGCAATCTGTCCGCCAAAGGTCAGCGAGTGCTTGCCGAAGTTCCACTGCAGGTTATCCACCAAGGTGTAGTTGGAAGCGATCGTCGAGCTAGCCGTGGTTCCGTTCCACTGGGTACCAGCATTGGTTCCGGCAAAGGTGACAATCGGGAAGGTGTCGCTCACCTGACCCACCGGGCCACCACTGATGCCCATGGCAGTCGCGGCGTACTTCGGCGTGCGATCCGGAGTAAAGGTGGGGCCGTTGTAGCGGGCATAACCCCACTTCAACTGGTTGATGATGTTGGACGTGAAAACGTGAGTTTCTTCCAGGGTCCAGACTGCGGTCTTGGGAGCGTAAGCCTGGCCATGGTTATAGGGCACCGGACCGGTGTTGCGGCCGGAAGTGGTCTGGCCCACGGGAACCGAGCTGGCCTGACGGCCGACGGCGCCGATCACCGAGAAGGTGTCCTTGGAGTTGATGACGTAGTCGATACGGCTGGTCGTGGACCAGTTGTTCAACCCCGTCGGGTTCTGCGACATATAGTTGTTGGTCACCGCGGTGCCAATGCTGGAGGTGGGCAAGAAGCTCTGCAGAGCCTTCGGAACCGCAGCCAGGCGGCCCGCAGGAATCTTGTTGAGCACGCCACCATCGCTGAACTGCGCACGGCACAAGGCGGTGTAGCTTACACCACTAATGACATTGGTGCAGGTGCTCACATTGGCCGGATCGTAGATGTTGAAGCCGACGCCTGAGAAATCGCCCGCCTGCTGTGCGGCGGTCGGGAAGGTCATCGGGGTCGGGTTCGCGCTGGTGTAGCGATAGCCGTTGTAGTTGGTAAAGAAGAAGAGCTTATCCTTCAGGCCGCCAAAAGGAACCAGCGGACCGCTGATGTTGATACCGTATTCGTTGTTATGCTCAACCGGCTTGGTCACCTTACCGGTCACCTTATCGGGAGCCTTGCCCCAGAAACCCCAGGTATCGAAGGCGGTGTTGCGCAGGAACTCGTAGAGCGAACCGTGGTACTTGGCGCCGCCCTGCTTGATGGTGTAGTTCATGACGCCCTGGCCTTCATAGAGGGCCGAGTAGCCAGTGGTCTGCACCTGGAACTGATCGATGGCGTCAACCGAAATCGCGGTCCACACGTAGCGGGGATCGCCGTTGCCGGCCAAACGGACATACGGAATGCCGTCTACATAGACGGCCGAAGCAGCACCACGGCTGCCGGAACCGTTGACCACACCCACGTTGGTGGTGGCGTTGCCGTTGGTGTTGTTACCCTGCACACCGGGCATCAGGTAAACGAAGTCTGTGGCGCGGCGCTGATCGGCCTGGCCATAGGCACCCATCATGACGGGCAGTTCCGAGTAGGTTTCCTGCTCCATGGTGGCGCCCAGCGTGGCGTTGCTGGTTTCCAACTGCGGCGGTTCGGCGGTGACCGTGATCTCAACCGGTGCGGCGCCGGCGACGGTCAGAGCGGGGTTGTAAACCTGAGACTCCATGGCGTTGACGTGCACATTCTCTTGCCTCAACGTCTGGAAGCCTTGCGCAACGACGGTCACCGTATAGATGCCGGCATCAAGCGCGGAAAAGTGATAATCGCCGGACGCGGTGGTCTTGGTCACCGTCTTGATCAGCGTTGCGGTGTTGGTTGCCGTAACTTCGGCATTGGGAATCACGGCACCGGTTTTATCGGTCACCGTGCCGGTAATCTGACCACGTCCACTTAGCTGCGCCTGCGCCGAAACGGCGAACAGCACTGCAAAAGCGACGGCCAGACATCCGGCCAGGAATCCGGCGCGCATCAATCCGCGTCCCGACTCCACGTTGGTGCTCCACCGGCTGTTGAGCCAATTTCGCATATGAATCTGCCTCCTCGAACAATTCCTTTGGTTAATTCTGCTTACTTGTTGCATCGCCTGTGGGCCGATGCACCCGGCTCCAGCTACGATGTTTGCTGCACTCCAGGCATATGTGGTCTGACCACAATTTTAGAGCTTGAATAGTTTGCAAGACGAAATCAACAATTGTCAACTAAATTGGCAACGATTCCGAATCGTGAGAGCCATTCTGCTACCTGCACCATCGCCGTGTTATAGTCCGTTTCTGCAAGGCATTCTCTGGTCAGACCTTATTCTGAATGGGCTGTTACAACCACTTCAGGACCCAGGCCGCAGAAACGCTATTTCGTCTCACTCTAAGGAACTTCTTATGCCGCTTTCGCGTCGCACTTTGCTGCAATTCTCTGCCTTGGCCAGCTCCACCCTGTTCACCCATTCCGCTTTCGCACTGCCCGCCGACCCGGTGGTGGAAACCGCGGCAGGCCGGATACGTGGTGCCATGGAGCGCGGCCTGTTCTGCTTCAAGGGCATTCCCTACGGAGCCGACACCGCCACACGGCGCTTTCAGCCGGCGCTGAAGCCAAGCCCATGGAGCGGTGTACGCGAGGCCATCGCCTATAGGCCCCGTGCGCCGCAACCCGCCTCAGGCCGCGCTTCCGGACGTGGCTTCGCACTCCCGGAGGAGACCGGGCCGGTCAGCGAGGACTGCCTGCATCTGAACGTCTGGACCCCAGCGCTGAACGATGGCCGCAAACGCCCCGTGCTGGTCTATATCCACGGAGGTGGCTACAACGGCTGGAGCTCTAACAGCGAAATCTACAACGGCGTGAACCTATGCCGCCAGGGTGATGCCGTAGTGGTGACCTTGAATCACAGGTTGAACCTCTTCGGCTATCTTTACCTGGCGGGCCTCAGCCCTGAGTTCCCCGATTCCGGCAACGTGGGCATGCTCGACCTGGTTCTGGCGCTGGAGTGGGTGCGTGACAACATTGCCAGATTCGGCGGCGATCCCCAACGGGTGCTGATCTTCGGACAATCCGGCGGTGGTGCTAAGTGCGCTACTTTGATGGCAATGCCGAAAGCGAACGGGCTCTTCCACCGGGTGCTGACCATGAGCGGCCAGCAATTAACCGCCTCTCGCCCGGAAGCAGCCACGCCGCGCGCCGAAGCGGTTCTGAAGGCGCTGGGTCTGACCACCGCCCGCGCCCATGAGATCCTGACGCTGCCCATGGAACGCCTGATCGCAGCCGCCAAGGCCTCCAGCTATTTTGGCCCGGTGCATGATGGACGCTCGTTGCCGCGCGATCCGTTCTCGCCCGATGCGCCATCCCTCTCCGCCAGCGTCCCCATGATCCTGGGCAACACGCACGATGAGACGCGCTTCTTTTTCGCCTCCGAGGAGAACTCCGGCCTCACCTGGGAGACCCTGCCCACCCGGATTGAGGCCATCGCGCAGTTTCTGGGCCCGCTGGACCGCAAACAAGTGGTGGCCCGCTTCCGCGAGATCCATCCGGACTACTCGCCCAGTGACATCTTTTTTGCCATTACAACAGCCTTCCGGTCATGGCGCGGGCAAGTGATCGAAGCCGAACGACGCGCCGCGCAACCGGCAGCACAGCCGCATACCTGGGTGTACGAGTTGGACTGGTTCTCACCTCTGGAAGGCGGAAAGTGGCGCGCGCCGCATACCCTGGATATTCCCTTGTTCTTTGACAACACCGCCTTCACCCCCAACATGACCGGCGATGGAGCGGAAGCCCGCGCGGTGGCCGCGCAGATGAGCGCCACCCTTCTGGCCTTTGCCGCTACCGGCAATCCGAACCATGCGGGCCTGCCCAACTGGGAACCCTACAGTCTGGACAAACGCGCCACCATGAGCTTCGCCGCTCCCGCCAAACTGGTCTACGACCCGCGCGGCGACGAGCGGAGGTTTGTGGAACAGGTACCGTATATCCAGCCAGGCACATAGAAACCCGATGGGCCTAGCAGAATGAAAAGGGGATCCCGAAGGATCCCCTTTCTCTTGCTATAAAAAGCTTTGTGCTCTGCTAAACGATTTCAGCAACGGCCGCGGGCTTGACTGCCTTGCTGCCCTTGCGTTCGGTAGGCTTTTCCATGCCTTGCGACTCCTGCGCCATGCGCAGATGCTGCTCCATCAATCGGCGCGCCTCATGCGGCTTGCGCGAGCGAATGGCGCGATAGATCTCGCGATGCATCTCGGCCGACTCCCGCGTATCGATGGAGCGCTCCACGGTTTTACGGCGCTTGTCATAGAGCGCGCCGGTAATGGTCTCAGTGACTGCCGCCATGATGGGATTGCCAGAAGCCTGCGAGATGATGCGGTGGAACATGACGTCGTGGATCAGGTATTCGGCCGGGTTATCCATGACGGCAAACATCTCCGCCACCTCTTCGGCCAGGGCCGCATGATGCTCTTCCTTGCCGCGCTCCGCGGCCAGAGCGGCGATGTTGCTCTCTATAATGATGCGAGCCTCGAACATTTGCCAGGTCTGGAAGCCGTGCAGAGCTCCCATCAGTCCCAAAGAAGCCTTGCCAAACTCTGGCGGACCATCGGCAACGAAGGTGCCCACGCCATGTTTGACCTTCATGACCCCCATGGCAGCCAGGTAGCCGATACCGGTTCGCAGGCTGGCGCGGCTGATGCCCAGTTTGCGGGCAAACTCACGCTCTGGGGGTATTTTGTCACCGGGTTGCAGAGTTCCATTTTCGATAAGCGAACGAATGTGGTTAACCACTTGCATCGTCCGGTGGGTTTCTTTCGACTCTTCTTTAACCCTTACCATAGCGACTCAGATCCTCTGGGATAGTTTCTAAACCTAGGCAAATTTGAGATTACCACCCGCACCTCAGGAAAGGCCCAAAAAAACGCGCGCTTCGCGAATTCTCAACCACTTGCCACCTGTGTATACTGGTGGTCTGACCTCGCCAGAGGTCGGACCGGAACCAACTTTCGCCGGGAGGTAGAATGATCCCATGTTGCTTCACGATGATCGTCTTTTTCCTGCTGATCCAAGCGCGCGCAGGGTTGCCAAGGCTCTCTACGCGCATGTGAAGACCTTACCGATTGTTAGCCCGCATGGTCACACCACAGCCGCCTGGTGGGCAGATAACACTCCCTTCCCGGACCCTGCCACTCTATTTGTTCAACCCGACCACTATGTCTTCCGCATGCTCTACAGTCAGGGCGTCGATCTGGACACATTGGGCATTGGACAGGCCAAGATCGAGAACCCGCGTGAAGTGTGGCGGATCTTTGCCAAGCATTATTATCTGTTCCGCGGCACTCCCTCCCGTTTGTGGTTGGACTTCGCCTTCCAGGAACTGTTCGGCATGACCGAGCGTTTGAGCGAGAAGACCGCCGATCTGTATTACGACACGATCGATGCGGCGCTCAAGACGCCTGAGTTCCTGCCCCGCGCGCTGTTTGAGCGCTTCAATATTGAGCTACTCTCCACCACCGATTCGCCCCTGGACTCGCTGGACGCGATCAAGAAGATCCGCGCCTCCGGCTGGAAGGGCCGCATCATTCCGGCCTTCCGCCCCGATCCGGTTGTGGACGCCGACTACATCGGCTTCCATGACAATCTGGTGCAGTTGGGCGAACTGTGGAAGGAAGACACCTCCACCTGGAAGGGCTATCTGGCTGCCCTGCGCAAGGCGCGCCGGTTCTTCATCGAGCAGGGTTGCACCTCCACCGACCACGGTCATCCGACGGCCCTGACTGCCGATTTGCCGGAATCCGATGCCGCCGCGCTCTACGCCAAGATCTTCAGTGGCTTGTCCACCAAGTCTGAGCAGGAGCTGTTCCGTGCCCAGATGTTGACGGAAATGGCCGGCATGAGCGCCGCCGACGGGCTCACGATGCAGATTCATCCCGGCTCGGTGCGCAACCATAACCCGTTCATTTATGAGAAGTATGGCCGCGATAAGGGCTGCGATATTCCCAGCTCCACCGAGTATGTGCAGTCGCTGCGCCCCTTGCTGGCCAAGTACGGCAACAACTCCAAGCTGACCATTATCCTGTTCACCCTGGACGAGACCAGCTACAGCCGCGAGCTGGCGCCCCTGGCAGGCCATTATCCGGCCTTGCGCCTTGGACCCGCGTGGTGGTTTCATGACAGTCCAGAGGGCATGATGCGCTTCCGCGAGCAAGCCACGGAGACCGCCGGTTTCTACAACACGGTTGGCTTCAATGACGATACCCGCGCTTTCCTCTCCATTCCTGCTCGCCACGACGTGGCCCGGCGCGTTGATTGCGCCTTCCTGGGTCGCCTGGTGGCCGAACACCGGCTGGAAGAAGAAGAAGCCTTTGAAGTGGCGCACGCACTGACCTACGACCTGGTCAAGAAGGCCTACCGCCTGTAGGGCATTGCATGCAGCCGATGCGCTTCGCGCAGAAATAGGGATGCTAGAAGTTGTTCGGCTGCATATTTTGGACCCAGGACACTGGGGGAGACAAAATGGAAGAGATCAAGACGCAAGACGCAGAGACGATTACGCTCAGCGAACGCATTGGCAAGGTTCGCTGGTCGGTCTGTGCCATGCTGTTCGTCGCCACAACCATTAACTATATGGACCGGCAGGTGATCGGCCTGCTGAAACCCATTCTCATGATGCCAGCGCCAACCGGCATCGGCATGACCGAGCTGCACTACGGCTACATTGTGGACGCTTTTCAGGTGGCCTACGCGGTAGGTGTTCTGCTAGCCGGCGTCTTTGTCGACAAGGTGGGCACCCGCATCGGTTACATGTTCATCATGGCGGCGTGGAGCCTTTCCGCCATGGGCCACGCGCTGGCCAACTCAGTCTTCCAGTTCGGCATCGCGCGCTTCTGCCTGGGCGCTGGCGAATCGGGTAACTTCCCGGCGGCCATCAAGACGGTCTCCGAGTGGTTTCCGCAGTCGGAGCGGTCGCTGGCCACCGGCATCTTCAACTCGGGCGCGAATGTGGGTGCCATCATTGCTCCCATCCTCATCCCGCTGGTTTGCAGTTACTACGGCTGGCACGCGGCCTTCCTGGTAACCGGCGCATTCTCGATGAGCTGGATCGTGCTGTGGTTCTTCACGTACCGCCGGCCGGCCGACAATCCGCGCTTGAAGAAGCCGGAGTTCGACTACATCAACGCAGAATCGATTCAGACCTCAACCGCAGAGCAGCTCAAGGCTGCCAGCAAGAGCGGCAAGGTGCCCTGGATCAAGCTGCTGGGCCTGCGGCAGACATGGGCGTTTGCCATCGGCAAGCTGCTCACCGATCCTATCTGGTGGTTCTATCTGTTCTGGTTGCCGGGCTACCTAAGCCAGCGTTTCGGTCTGGATCTGAAGCACATCGGATTGCCGCTGATCGTGGTCTACAACGCCACCACCATTGGTTCTGTTGGCGGCGGCTGGTTGCCATCTCCCTTCCGCAAGCTGGGCTTCTCGGCAGCCAAGGCACGTCTGGCAGCCATGCTGTTCTGCGCCATCTGTGTGACGCCGGTCTTCTTCATCAGCTACGTAAACAACATGTGGGCGGCAGTTGCGCTGCTCAGCCTGGCGGCAGCTTCGCACCAGGGCTGGTCGGCCAACATCTTCACCACTGTCAGCGACATGTTCCCGCGTTCGGCCGTCGGTTCGGTTACCGGCATCGGCGCCATGGCGGGGTCGGTTGGCGGCGTGATGATGGCCACCTTTACCGGATGGATTCTGGAAGTGACACACCAGAACTACACCACTCTGTTTGGTATTGCAGCCAGTGCGTATCTGGTTGCGTTTGTTGTCGTCATCACCCTTGCCCCTGGCTTGAAACGGGCGGAGTTGAATGCATGAGTCTGTACTGTGCAGTAGGCAGTGTTGACACCGAACTCACCGCGGAGCAGCTCAATGAGCTGCTCTGCGGCGCATTGGCCAAACTCGGCGAGCGTCATCGCGTGCTGGTGGTCCCCCCGGACCAGAGCCGTGAGCACTCCCGGGCCGGCGAGCTGACCGGATATGCCGCCAAGTATTACGGCGACAAGCTGAAGGCGGTGCTGCCAGCTATTGGCACCCACACCCCCATGCGTCCCGATCAGCTAGCCCACATGTTCCCCGCCGTGGCTCCGGAGCTGTTCCGCTCCCACGACTGGCGTACCGGTATCGAAACGATTGGCGAAGTACCAGCAGAGTTCATCCGGGAACAGTCGGAAGGCAAGCTGGACTATGCCTGGCCGACCCAGGTGAACAAGCTGATCTCCAAGGGTGGATTCGATCTGATTCTCTCCATCGGCCAGGTTGTGCCCCACGAAGTGGTGGGCATGGCCAACTACACCAAGAACATTGTGGTGGGAGCCGGCGGACGCGAGGGCATCAATCGCAGCCACTATCTTGGCGCTGTCTATGGCATGGAGCGGATCATGGGCCGCGCGCTCAATCCGGTCCGCAACGTCTTCAATTACGCGCAGGAGCACTTCCTGAAAAACCTGCCCATCGTCTACGTGCACACCGTGGTGGGGCGCAAGGACAATGGCGGGCTGGCGGTTCGCGGCCTCTACGTGGGCGACTCGCTGGAAGTCTTCACGCAGGCTGCTGAACTGAGCCTGAAGGTGAACTTCGAGATTGTCCAGCAGCAGATTCACAAGGCGGTGGTCTATCTGGATCCCACGGAGTTCCACTCCACCTGGATCGGCAACAAGGCCATCTACCGCACCCGCATGGCGCTGGCCGATGGCGCGGAGCTGATCATTCTGGCTCCGGGCGTGCATGAGTTCGGCGAAGACAAGGGCATCGATCAGTTGATCCGCAAATACGGCTATCACGGCACCGGCACCACCTTGGCCGCCGTCCGCGACAACGCCGATCTGGCTGCCAATCTGAGTGCTGCCGCCCACCTGATTCACGGCTCCAGCGAGGGCCGCTTCAAGATCACCTGGTGCCCCGCCCACTTGACCCGCGAAGAAATCGAGGGTGTGGGCTTCAACTTTGGAGATCTTCCCTCCATGCTGGCCAAGTACAATCCGGCCCGTCTCGAGCATGGCTTCAATCACGTCGACGGTGAAGACATCTTTTTCATCGCCAACCCCGGACTCGGACTGTGGGCACACCCCAGCCGACTCTGATACAAAGGAACCGCATGTCTCAGGCATTGAAACTCGGCAAGTATTCCGTAGGAACCGGCGACCGGTTCGCGCACCAGGCCAAGGCGCAGTTGCAGGCCTCGCTGATGGCCCTGGAAGCGGGCGTAGAAATCATCCCGGTGTGGAACAAGAGCAACCGCGAGCACACTATCATCGGCTCCGAACCGGCCAGCGCTCGCCAGGCCGCCGACGCCGCGGTGCAGGAACTGGGCTGGAAGCTGCCCTACTTCCTCGATGCGGACCACATCAACCTGAACACCGTGAACCGCTTCCTGACGGCGTGCGACTTCTACACGCTGGACGTGGCGGACTTCATCGGCCAGCCCACCGACGCGGAAACGATTGACGCCTTTGTGGCCAATAGTTCTGGTCTGATCGGCACCATCCAGCTTGAAGGCGTGAACGAAACCTTCACCATTACGGCTGACGATCTGCGCGCCGCCGCCACCAAGTTCCTGGGTGCCGTCAAGCATGCCGGCCAGGTGTACCGCACCATCGTGGCCGCCAAGGGCGCAGGCAACTTTGTGACGGAAGTCAGCATGGACGAGACCGATGCCGCACAGTCGCCGGTGGAGCTGCTCATCATTCTGGCTGCCATTGCCGACGAAGGCATTCCGGTGCAGACCATTGCTCCCAAGTTCAGCGGCCGCTTCAACAAGGGTGTGGACTACGTGGGCGACGTAGCCCAATTCAATCGCGAGTTCGAGCTGGACGTTGCGGCCATTGCGTATGCTGTTACCCATTTCGGTCTACCCTCGAACTTGAAGCTCTCGGTCCACTCCGGTTCCGACAAGTTCTCCATCTACCCCGGCATCCACGCGGCCATGAAGAAGTTCGACGCCGGCGTGCATCTGAAGACCGCCGGCACCACCTGGCTGGAAGAGCTGATCGGCTTGGCCGAGGCTGGTGGCGACGCCCTGGCTCTGGCCAAGGAGATCTACAGCCAGGCCTACGATCACCGCGAAGAGCTCTGCGCTCCCTATGCGACCGTCATCGACATCGACCCGGCCAAACTGCCGGCTCCTGCCGCGGTGGCCGCGTGGACCAGCGAACAGTACACCTCAGCTCTCCGCCATGTGCAGTCCAACCCCGGATATAACCAGCACTTCCGCCAACTGCTGCATGTTGGTTTCAAGGTAGCCGCCAAGATGGGATCCCGTTATCTTGAGCTGCTGGAAGCCAACGAAGCGGTGATTGCCAAGAACGTTACAGAAAACCTGTTCCAGCGTCATATTTCCCCAGTATTTCTCGGGCGCTAAAGGATAACCGTCCCCAGCGGCGCGCTCCGCACATGGCGCGCCGCCAGCCCCTACGCAATGTGGAATCAACCCATTCCGCTGATTTGGTACGAACAGTGGAGATCCAATGCCAGCCAATCCAATGAATCTCGAAGGTAAAATTGCGGTGGTCACCGGGGGAACTTCCGGTATCGGCCGCGCTATCTCACTCGGCCTTGCTGAGGCCGGCGCAGACGTTGTTGCCAGCGCCCGCCGCACCCAGCAGGTGGAGGAAACCGCCGCCGCGATTGAAGCCCTCGGACGCCGCACCGTACGTGCCGCCTCCGACGTCTGCAACCGCGCGTCGCTGGAAAACCTACTCGCATCGACGCTGGAAGCATTCGGCAAGGTCGACATCCTGGTCAACTGCGCCGGCATCATCAAGCGCACGCCCACCCTGGAAATCACCGAAGAAGAGTGGGGCACCATTCTCAACACCAACCTGACCGGCACCTTGCGCGCCTGCCAGATATTTGGCCGCGCCATGCTCGACGCCGGTTATGGACGCATCATCAACATTGCCTCGCTCAACAGCTACGTGGCGCTGACGGAGGTGGCTGCCTACGCAGCCAGCAAGTCGGCCGTCACCTCCCTCACCCGCTCGCTCGCGGTGGAGTGGTCCAAGAAGGGCGTAACGGTGAACGCCATTGCCCCCGGCGTCTTCCGCACCGACATCAACGCCAAGCTGCTTGACTCGACCGGACGCGGTCAGGAACTGTTGATGCGCACCCCCATGGGCCGCTTCGGCAAGACCGAGGAGCTGATCGGCGCAGCGGTGTATCTTGCCAGCGATGCGGCCAGCTTCGTCACCGGCCAGACCATCGTGGTGGACGGAGGCTTTCTGGCCTCGGGCGTCAATCAGTAATTTTTCTTCCCTCACCAGCAAAACGCGGCAGCCATGGCTGCCGCGTTTTGCATTGAACTTCATCTCTCGGCCGCCCTACTCCTTGCGGTGCGCCTTGCCGCTGATCTCATCAATGCGAATGCGGATCACACCGGTGCGGGGCAGGAGACTGGCAATGTGCGCCGCGTTTGCAGCGCTCACCTCGCCGCAGTAACGCTCCACAAGCAATTGCAGGGCCTGAAACTTTTCCCCATCATCAGCCACCAGTTCGGCTGTGCCAAAGGCAATCGCACTCGCGTAGTAGGTAGAAAGCGCCGCAGGATCGACGGCGACGTCCTCAATGGCGCAGTAACTCACGCGCGGCTCGTGGGCCATGTTTTCCAGCTTGTGCCCCTGGAGCGCGCAGTGAGCATAGATCACGTTCTCGGTAAGAACATGATTGAGAGGCACGGCATAGGGCTGGCCGTCGGGCCCGACCGTGGCCAGTACTCCATGATCCGCCGCAGCCAGCACCTGGAGCGCTTCGGCTCGATCAAGCGTCCTGTCGCTGCGCCGCGCCGCCCGTAAGGTCGTCATCCGCACACCTCGCAATTCAACTCCATTCTGCCAAATTGCATCCCGGCTGGCCATAGTACGGCAGACATCTAGAGTCTGGACTGTCCCGTTCTGAAATGATCCCGAAGTACCCCGGGAATGAAACATGCGAGGAAATGGCTTTCCGGAATACCGTGATCGCGTAGATGGGCATGGCGACAAAAAGAACAAGGCGGGCCGCTGGCCCGCCCGTCCTTAGTTCTCAGTCTCAAGTCCCTAGCACCTAGCACCTAGCACCTAGCACCTAGCACCTAGCACCTAGCACCTAGCACCTAGCACCTAGCACCTAGCACCTAGCACCTAGAGAATGATCCTTCAGTTTTTTGCTTTACTTCGCCTGCTTTACTTCGTCTTCAGATCCGCTCCGGAGAGCTTGACGATGCCTTCGCCTTCCGGCACCTTCACCGTCAGCTTTTCCGCCAACACCTGGGCATAGCCGATCTTGAGCGGTGTCTTGGCCTGGATGTTGACGTTCTTCAACACGACATTCTTGACCGGGGACTCCGGCAAGCCATAGATAGCGCCGGCATTGGTATCGCCGGTCGCGGTGATGTTTTCAAACACGATATCGTGGAAGACCGGCGTAAGGCGGCCCACCGGAGCCGACTCCACAGGCCCTTCCGGAGCAATCTTCGGGTAGTACTCACTGATGATGATGTCGTTCTTCACATCCTTCATCGTGATGTTCTTGAAGACAAAATTGCCGATATCGGCATTGCCGCGATCGCGATTGGCCTTCACGCGCAAGCCGTTGTCGGTGCCCTCGAAGCTGATGTTCTCGGCCACAACATTCTGCACGCCGCCGGCAATCTCCGAACCGATGGACAGGCCGTGGCCGTGCTTGAAGATGCAGTTCTTGATAACGATGTTGCGGCTGGGGCTGTCAGGGCCGGGCGAGTTGATGGGACCGCTCTTGATGGCAATGTTGTCGTCGCCTACGTCGGCATAGACATCCTCGATCACGATGTTCGAAGAGCTGAACGGGTCGATGGCGTCGGTATTGGGCGAACGCGGCGGTGCCAGCACCTTCACCTTGCGGATCACGATGTCGTCCGAGTAATAAGGCACCAGTTGCCACATGGGCGAGTTCTGGATGGTGATGCCTTCAATGCGGATCTTCTTGCAATGGTCGAGGATGATCAGCTTGGGACGCACGTCGTGACCAAGCACGCCGCCGGAGTGATGGGCGCGCGCTTCATCCCACCAGCTCTGGCCGTTGCCGTCAATGGTGCCTTCGCCCTCGATGGCGATGTTAGTGGCGTTTTCCGCGCCCACCAGGGGCTGACGATCAGGCGTGTGAAACTCCACCTTCTCTGGATAGTCGGCGTGATCGGGCGAGCCCAGCAGGGTGGCGTCCTTGTCCAGGTGCAAGGTCACGTTGGACTTGATCATGATGGGCGCGCTGACGTAGGTGCCCGCGGTGAACAGGACGGTGCCGCCCTTGACCGCGCACGCATCAATGGCCTTCTGAATGGCAGCCGTGTCCTTGGTCTTGCCGTCGCCGGTAGCGCCGTAGGTACGCACGTTGCAAGTGGTGGCTGCGTGAGCTGCGGCGGCCAGAGCGCACACCGCCACTCCCACACTGATTTGCTTGAAGATAAATCCGATTTTGTTCACAGTTCCGCCTCTCGTACGGGCTGATGGTCGTGCTCGTTCATCATACGCTGCCCGAGGCTTGTGGTCCTACCACTTAGATACCCCGTTTGCATCTTCTTGTGCCGAAGATTCCGAGCCGTGGTACTCTTGTTTGCGCCACCTCGAACTCTGACCTTGGTAAGAAGAAAGTGCGGAGTTGAAGCAGAAATTTGAGTACCCGGCAGACTGAAAATCTCTGTTGGCGTTTCTGCGAGGGCATGGCAAACTGACTGTAATCAGCAACTCAGGGAACGCTGGTTTCTGATTCTTCCCTGACTTTCTAGTGTTGACCGTTCGGGCTCAGGTAGCTCGTATCTGTCGCGGATTAGGACAGTTCCAGACTTTTTCGCCATTTTGCCGATATTGGGCAAGAGCAGTCTTTCCGTCCGCCCGCCCCGCGACACCGGCTCCGAACCGGTCCTTGAGGTGCGCAGGCTGAAAGCAACTCAAGCCTGGATTAGAGCGGACGAGGCGAGCGTCATGAACAAAATCATTCTGGCTGATTCACAGGCCATTTTCCGGGCCGGCACCGCCAAGGTGCTGGCGATGGATGAGGACCTGCGCATCATTGCTCAGTGCACTGACCTGGACCGGCTGTACCACGCGGTCTCCACCTTCCCTGGGTCGATCGTCCTGTTTGCCGCATCGCTCCGGCCGGACTTCGCACGCCTGCGCATGCTGATTGAAACCGTCGGCAGCCGTGGCATCATCATTGCAGAAAACAACGAGAATACCGGTGCTTATCTGCAACAAGGTTTCAGAGGTGTTGTCTACCGCAGCGTAACCGGCCCGTCCCTGGTGGAATGCATACGCCGCGTTGCTGCCGGAGAAATCTGGCAGCCAGCCCTTATTGCCCAACCTGAAGCCCACGACGAGGATCAGGTCGGAACGCGCGTGCGCGACCGGCTGACCCCCAAGGAGATGCGCATTGTCGCGCTCATCGTCCAGGGCTGCAAGAATCGCGAAATCGCCACCCGCCTGAAGACAACCGAACAGGTGATCAAGAATTACCTGCGGTCCATCTACGACAAAACAGGCGTTGGCGACAGGTTGGAACTCGCCTTGTTCACCATCCACCACCGCGTTCTGGCTCAGGCCGCGGCAGAAGTGGGCAGCAAGCTGGAGGCCGAAGAGCAAGCCGCTCAGTCCTCCAGTGCTGTGGCTTAAGCCAGGGAACAAGAACGAGACATATCTGGGTGTAGCACACGAACGGGTCCGGCAATCGCCGGGCCCGTTCTGTTGGTATGAGCGAAATCTTATCTGGACAAGCTTTCCTGAAGTTACTCCAACCTTGGCCGCGCAACTTTGGCATGCCACATGCCTTTTATCGGCTGGGCCAATCTCAGGAAAGTGAGGAAATGCCATGATGATCAGTGCGGCTCCGACTGCTTCGTCAGCCATGAGCTTGCTCACACCGTCAGACAGCACTTCCACGACACAAACGTCCTCCACTTCAACTACCGGCGCAAGCACAACCGCAGCGGCCAGCACCACGGCCACCGGCACCTCAACCTCCAGCACCGATACCTCCACCTCCAGTTCCACCAGCAGCAGCGGTGGTTCAGGCGGGGGAAGCGGCGCAGGTGGGGGCGGTGGCGTCACCCTCGCTTCCAGCCTTGCAGAGTTGATCTCCAACTACAACTTCAAGGTTGGCGACAAAAACTACGTCAGCAGCATCTCCAGTTCCAACGGAGAATACACCGCCACGGTCAGTGGCGTCGGCTCGGTTTCCGGTACCTCGGAGAGCGCCGTCGAAGCCGCCATTGCCGTGAAAGTAAGTGCCATGGCGTAAACCCAGGGCGGGAGAAATCGGGGGATCACGCGTTCAGCCTGAACACGTGCAGACGGGGTCTCGCACCCCGTTATGACTCCTGCCTGTCAACCAAGCGCAGATCGCCAGCGAGCGGGGAGCTCTCCCTGCTCGCTGGCACCGGAAAACAGCGCGGCGAATGGAGCCTGGAAGCGCCCGCTCCGCGTCAACTGGCGGCAAACGCTGTGGCCAGATCAGCCCGCCCGACACCGCGCAGCATGCTGCTCTTCAGCTCTTCAAGATGCTTCTCATACACTAGGCGCGGCGTGGCCTCATGTTTGCGCGCCAGGGCAGCAGCCATGCCTACCACCTCACCCATCATGCCCGTAGTGCGTTGCACCCGCACCGTGCCCAGCGCCACATGCGTCACGCTGATGTTGCGGCCCGCCATGAACAGGTTCTCGACGGAACGCGCATACAGGCAGCGATACGGAATGGCGTAAGGTTCCTTCTTGCCGAAGTGTGCCAGGGTGCGAAACTCCCGGCCGGCGAAGTGCGCCTTGTTGGCGGGCGTGGGTTCGTGCAGGTCGATCGGCCAGGTAGCGGTAACACAGGCATCGGGATAAACGCGCTGCTCCACCACGTCCTGCTGCTGCAAAATCACATCGCCCAGCAGGCGGCGCGATTCGCGTTTGCCGCCGATATACGCCACCCAAGCCAGCCGCAGGTTAGCGTACTTCTCCTTCTCGCGGCTCTGATTTTTCTGGAAGGCCCAGTTGCCGTAGATGGCCCGGAAGGCGTGATCGCGGACCGCTTCAAAGCCCGTAATCTGATCCCACCTTTGCCCAGTCTCCCAGTCCCAATCGCCGCGGATAGCGTTCTGCGCACTCTCCTCATCGAAGGGCAGAGCCCAGGGCGTTTCAGGGAAGGGCGCGGTATGGCCTGCATCTTCGGAGTACTACATCACCGAGGTTCCGTTCACAAAGCGATCCGTGCTCTCCGGTGCAAGAGGTTCACCCGTCTCCGTGCGCGCTTCGCGGCCATAACGGAAGTCGGCGCCAGCCAGATAGCCGAGCGTGGCGTCCCCGGTGCAATCGGCAAACAGCGGCGCGGAGAAGATGAACTCGCGACCGCTATGCTGTTCGCGCGCGGTAACCGAAGCGATACGCTTGCCGTCCATGTGCGTCGCCACAAGATGCGTCGAGAGATAGAGCCGGATATTCGCTTCCGCCTGTACCAGCGCCAACTTCTTGGCATCGCCATAATTGGAGGCCGGCTGCGCATTGCCTTTGTGTCCTGGATCCAGTTCCGCCACCAGATTCCCCAGCTTGGGATAGGGCGGCAGATTGATGAAGCCTCCCGGGCACACACGCACCTCCGAGCTGGAGTTGCCTCCCAACACCGGACGGTCGTGGAGGAGAGCCACCTTGAGTCCTAGCCGGGCGGCGCTGATGGCGGCAGCCATCCCCGCCATGCCGCCACCGGCCACCACTAGATCAAACGTGCCGGCGTTCTCCGCATCAGGAAGCCGCAACGCACTACGACGAAAAGCAGCTAGTTCCGGTCCGGAGTTGGGCGGCTCAAAGCCGGGGTCGCTCGTGAGCAGGATGGCATCACAGCGGCCCTCAAAGCCGGTCAGGTCGCGCAGAGCCACGCTGAGCCTACCCTGGGGCAGGGTTACCAGCTCGCCGCGCTGCCAGTGCCATTCCGCGCCTTCGGTGCCGAAGACGGTTTTGAGCAGCTTGCCATTCAGCTCCAATTGAAAACGGCCGGGAGTTCCGGGGGCGCCCCAGTCCGCTACCCAGTCGCGGGTCCGCACCCACACACGGTAAGCGCCAGCCGCGGGAACCGTGGCCTGCGTGCGCGCGTCGGCAACCGGCGTGCCCATGCCGTGCGCCAACAACATGCAGGAGCCCATCTGGTCGGCAAACTGCTGATCCAGTACCCAGCCACCGGGCTCGGAGAAGCTCTCAGCTTCCAGCAGGACGTGGTGGAAGTGCGCGCGGCTGGAACCAAGGCAGGCGGCCAGAGCAGTCTGGCTCACCAGAGACGATGCCGACAGCGCGGCACCGGAGCAAAGCAAGGTACGGCGGGAGATTCTCTTCATCATGATCCTCGGCGCGGCCGGAGGGGCGGCGCGGATAGTAGTGAAAACCCGCATCCACGATACGCCGATTTTGCAGTTAAGTTAAGGGGTTAATTTAATTCTTGGATCATCCTCCAAAAGAAAGGGCAGAAAGCAGCCATCGCTGCTCCCTGCCCTTCTTGTCCCTGTCTGGCCGCGAGCGATGCCCTGGCCCACAGCGCATCGCGCTTTTACAGCTTCTCGCCCACGCTCTTGGCCTGGGTAAACAGCAGCAGATAATCCGCTCCGCCCGCCTTCGAGTCTGTGCCGCTCATGTTGAAGCCGCCAAAGGGATGTGCTCCCACCATGGCGCCCGTGCACTTGCGATTGAAGTAGAGATTACCCACATGGAATTCGCGGCGAGCGCGGTCCAGCTTGGCGCGGTCGGTGCTCCAGATCGCCCCCGTCAGGCCGTACTCGGTGTTGTTCACAATGCGCAAACCGTCCTCAAAGTCGGCGCATTTGATCACCGCCAGAACCGGCCCAAAGATCTCCTCCTGGCTGATGACGGCATTCGGCAAAACATCGCTGAAGATGGTGGGGGCAAGATAGTAGCCGCCCTCAATCTCCGGCGCGGTGCCGCCCAGGATCAGCTTGCCTTCCCGCTTGCCGATCTCAATGTACTTCAGCATGGAGTCGAGCGCCGCGCGATTCACCACGGGGCCAACGTTGGCGTTCGTAGCTGGATCGCCCACGGTGAGTTTGGCGGTCCGCTCGGCGAGCTTGGCAACGAAAGCGTCGTAGACCGGCGCTTCCACAATGGCGCGTGAACAGGCCGAGCACTTCTGTCCGCTGAAGCCATAGGCCGAGGCAACGACGGCGTCGGCCGCCTTGTCCAGATCGGCATCGGCGCAAACCAGCATCGAATCCTTGCCGCCCATTTCGAGCACCGTGCGTTTGATCCAGATCTGTCCAGGGCGTGTCTTGGCCGCACTCTCATGAATGGCGAGGCCCACAGCCTTTGAACCCGTAAAGCTGATGAAGCGCGTGCGCGGGTCTTCCACAATGGCGTTGCCAAAGCTGGCGCCCGAGCCAGGGCAGAAGTTGACCACGCCGGCCGGCAGGCCAGCCTCTTCCAGCACTTCCATGAATTTGGCGGCGATGGTGGGTGCATC
>Ga0207834_1000145_pt1 | contig 24946 bp, 21 predicted proteins | sample LuqExpMetagenom5_FD_187763 | JGI IMG/M metagenome (GOLD analysis project Ga0207834, IMG submission 187763) | Tropical forest soil microbial communities from Luquillo Experimental Forest, Puerto Rico - Sample 5 (SPAdes) | ecosystem: Environmental > Terrestrial > Soil > Tropical forest ...
TGAACCAGCCATTCACAAAATTTCTGCCTGCCTTTCTCTGTAATCGTATAGAGCTTACGTCTATCCTCCGCCTCAGGATCGGCAAGTGTTATGAGCCCTTCCTCCAGAAGCTGCTTCAATACCGGGTAGATGTGCCCGAAATTCTCATTCCAAAAATGGGATATGGTATTATCACAAAATTTCTTAATATCATAACCGGTGCAAGGCTTCATACAAAGCACTCCCAGGATAGCATATCTGGTTTTATTTTTAATTGCCATTGGTATAACCTCCTTAATATATCAGAGTGATATAATAATATATATCACTCTGATATATTCGTGTCAAGATAAATCTAAAAAGGTTGAGTAAATTCTTAACAGAAGGAACCTGCTTAGGTCGTAATAAAAAGTACTGTAAGTATACAGGAACTCTGCATATAATCCGATGAGCTTCTGACGGATTACATTAGTAGTAATTCCTGTGTTCTAACAGTACTTTATCTTATGCTTTCTTTAATGACATACCAATTCATTGGTTGGTGCAAGGCAATGATGATTTTCACAGACATAATATGTCGTTTTATCATTTATAACGCGATATTCGTCGACATAATCAGCTAACTCCTGCAGCTCTTCCTGATTGTCTACCGTTTTTAACAGAACGAGGGTATTCGGTTCAAAATGCTCTGACAGATAATCGATCAGCTCAGGATAGTTCTCTCTTTCTTCGGATTCCCGGTTATTTGATTTCGCTGAATTACTTCTGCTGGCTACACATACAATTTCCTTCGTAGGATACAGAGCTCCAAGGAAAGCAATCAGTGAGAAGCTGTGACCTGCCGGATAATCCTTGACCTGTCCGGCAAGAAAGCGTAACTGCTTGTCAGCGTATTCTATATATTTTGGATTCGCCGTCAGAAGTGCAAGCCTTTGAAGTACATAACCGGCTGCTGCATTACCGGAAGGAATTGCTCCGTCATACACTTCCTTTGGACGATAGATCAACGGTTCTGCATCGGAAGCGTTGAGGAAAAAGCCGCCGTATTTCTTATCCCAGAACAGCTCAATCATATGGTCTGCATGTGCCGCAGCCCGCTTCAGATAATCGACCTTAAAGGTTGCCTCATATAAGGAGAGCAGAGCCATGCAATAAAAGGCATAATCGTCAATTAGCCCGAAATGCGCGGGTTCTTTGTCGCGGTAGCGAACATACAACAGACCGTTTGGATCAGTCAGTCTGGTATGAATGAATTCAGCTGCCTGCTCCGCAACCTCGATATAGTCAGAATTCTGAAATACTTTAGCAGCGGTAGCATAGGCCGTGATCATAAGGGCATTCCAGGAAGTCAGGATTTTATCATCCTTATGAAGCTGGGCTCGGTTAAGGCGATAGGTGTACATCTGATTGCATACCCGGACCACGCGTTCATTATCTGATTTTAACTCATGGGAATTAATCAGGTTTGGAATGGATGCGCCTTCAAAATTGCCTTCTTTGGTAATGTTAAAGTATTCATTGAAAAAGGAACCGTCATCAGGTCCAAGAACAGATGCTACTTCTTCCGGAGTGAAGACATAATATTTACCCTCAACCCCGTCACTGTCCGCATCCTGGGCGCAGTAGAAGCCGCCTTCCGGATCGGTCATTTCTCTGCGGATATATTCAAAGATCTGCTCGGCAACGGTACGGTAAAGTCGATCCTTTGTGTATTGGAAGGCTTCCGTATAGACTAATGCCAGCATGGCATTGTCATAAAGCATTTTCTCAAAATGGGGAACCAGCCATCTGGCGTCCGTGGAGTATCTGGAGAAGCCATACCCGACATGATCATAGATACCTCCGCGGTACATGTGCTTTAATGTGTTTTCCACCATGAAAAGAGATTTTTCATCAGATTCCAGGATGGCGTGCCGCAGCAGGAACATAAGGTTATGGGTAGACGGGAATTTCGGTTCGTTGCCAAAGCCGCCGTAATCGTGGTCAAAGCTCTGACTAAACTGGGTAACTGCGAGGTTAACCAGATCTCTTGTAACCTCAGCGCTGTCAGAGGAAGCTTCAAATTCCCGTTTCATGATATCAGCCAGCTTGTCGCCGGTCTGCATCATATCCGTTGGATTGTTCTGCCATTGATCCCTTACCTGGGTAAGAAGATCCATCAGACCAATCATACCGTATTTCGGTTCCTTTGGAAGATAGGTGCCAGCAAAGAAGGGCTTCTTCTCCGGTGTCATCAGCACAGTAAGCGGCCAGCCGCCGTGTCCTGTGGTTACCTGACAGATGGTCATATACACGGTATCGATATCCGGACGTTCTTCTTTATCCACCTTGATGCTGACAAAGGCTTCGTTGAGAACCTCAGCAATCATTTCATCTTCAAAGCTCTCGTGAGCCATGACGTGGCACCAGTGGCAGGTGGAGTAGCCGATACTTAAGAAGATGGGCTTGTTCTCTTTCTTTGCTTTCTGAAATGCCTCATCTCCCCAGGGATACCATTTTACTGGGTTGTAGGCATGCTGTAAGAGATAGGGAGATTTTTCATCGACTAATTTATTCGGGATTCTGGTAGTTCCTTTCCCTTTATTCGTTACATGTTCCGTTGTATTCATTTTTACACTCCTTGCTGGCTTATTTGTTTTCAAAATAAATTTATTTAAATATTATGCCAAAAAAGAGTGGTATTTATTAGATTAGATGATCTCCATTTTAATATATTGCGATATTTAATTTAAAGCAGTTATCCGCTTAAGTTTAAGATATATTAATTATAGTATCGTGTTCTAGGCAGTCATTATTGTTCTGGATAACGGGCTATAACCCCTGCTATTATTTCGCCAGACACCGAAAAGATATATGGTTTCATCTTATAGGAACCGGAGCATCATTTTGTGTAATGTGCACAAGATAATAAGTTTAAAACGGTAAATTATAGTAGTGATAATAACATAAGTATATAAAAATAAACAAAAATATAAGTAGTGAACAAAAAAGTATATAATTATTGACAGTATTGTACAAACATGATAAAGTAATAAACAATTTAGCTGGTCTTACCCGCATGTGTATCAAATATCATGAATGGAAAATCAGAGGAATATTCTGAAGAAACGATAGCCAGGGTAATGAAGATAGGGTGTGGAAAATATGGCATTTGAACGCGGATATAACATTATTTATCTTAATTCAGATGAAGACCCTGAAAAAGAACGGAAGGTATTTCGGACTCTTGAACAAAAAATGGTTGATGGAGTAATTTTCATTCCATCTGTATATTCAACGAAAAATCAACAGATTATAAAGGATTTTTCGGTTCCGATCGTAGCCGTGGACAGAGTTTTTGATGTTGATGGGATTAAAGGAGGTGTTATAGTGCATAAAGTTACAGTCGTTGGCAGCATGAACTATGATACAACCATTCATGTTAAAAAATTTCCTCTTCCGGGTGAAACAATACTTGCAGAAGCATATAGCAACTCCCTGGGTGGAAAGGGAGCAAATCAGGCAGCAGCACTAGCTAAAGTAGGACTTGAGGTATCAATGATTGGAGCTGTCGGACAGGATAATGAAGGCCATGCCATGCTAAATGAACTAAATCATTTAGGAATAAATACGGATAATGTTCATCTATCGGACGAGCAGCCAACAGGAAGGGCGCAGATCGTTGTTGAGGAGTCCGGTAATAATAATATTATAGTTATTCCGGGAGCGAATGGCAGATTTTCAGAAGAACATATTGATCGATGCCAGCAGGCGATATCCTCAGCAGATGCAATATTGGCTCAGCTGGAGATTCCGTTAATGACAGTTCAATATGTATTCGCACTTGCAAAAAGGATGAATAAGCTGACCGTATTAAATCCTGCTCCGGTCTGTTCTTTGAAAGAGGAATTATTGCAAAATGTAGATATCCTTATTCCGAATGAGATTGAAATGGAAAAATTATATGGCAAGCCGCTAAAATCTTATGGAGAGCTTGAGACGGCCTGTGAGTATTTTACCGGCTTGGGAGTAAAGATAGTTATTGTTACCTTAGGGGAAAGAGGATGTTATTACTATCATCAAGGGCAAGGTAAATTTGCTGCATGCTATGCGGTAAAAGCAATTGATACTACCGCAGCGGGAGATAGTTTTATCGGAGGATTTTTAGGGAATTATCTGGAGACAAAAGATATTGACCAAGCGATTGATTTTGGGCAAAGAGTGGCAGCAATTACTGTTTCAAGGCGTGGTGCCATAGAATCCATACCTAATAGAATCGAAGCTCTCACTACATCATTGTCAAAGTAAAGGAGAATATTTATAATCGATGAACGTTGGATAAAGCCGTTAGGTACTGAGATTAATACGATTATGAGAAAATACCAGAAATTCAATTTAGATTAGCGTTGTACTATAACTCTGGACAGTATAAAAAAGTATAGCATGTTTCATTCACTATACTAGACTATCCAGGCAGATAATATATTTTGATATATATAACCGGTATAAAGCTTCAGATTATCTGAAGCTTATACCGGTTATTATATAATTAAGAGATGTTACAGTAATTTATACTTATCTTGTAGTTAATATTATGACCCGCCAGTCATATAATGTGACTAACAAGTCATATGACTGGTGGGTCATAATATAAGATAAGGGGTGATAGAATGCCAAAAGATACATTTTTTAATTTACCACCCGAAAAACAGGAGATAGTAATGCGTTCAACAATCCATGAGTTTTTAAAGCATGGCTTTGAGAAGGGTAATGTCGGGGATATTGCAAAGAGCGCCGGAGTGGCGAAGGGAAGCATGTATCAGTATTTTGAAAATAAGAAGGAGCTTTTTCTGTATTCGGTCAAATGGTCCATCGAGCTGCTGATGAAGAAAAGTGAGAAGTATATTACTTTACAGGACAAACAGATGGATATTTTCACTTATCTCTACCAGAATGCGAAAGCATCCTGGCTCCAGATGAAGGAGGAGAGGGATATTGTAATCTTTATGCAGGATGTATTCCTTGGAAAATATCACAATATTACCGATGAATCCATGGCGTATATCAATTCTTTCTCGGATGAATACCTGCTGAACTTAATTAAAGACGGCAAGAATAACGGCTCCATAAGAATGGACATCGACGATAAGAGGATATCCCTTTTTATTTCCGGGGTATCCTTTAAGATCAAGGAGAACATGATGAATCAGGCAAGAATCTATGGAAAAGACATTGTGGATGAGGACTTTGAAGATTTCGAGAAAGACATCAACGTTCTAATTGAGCTTCTGAAAAATGGAATTGGGGGAAATAAATTTCGGAATGTCGGATAAAAAGTATAAGTTCCCGAAGGAGCTAAGCGGCGGGGAACAGCAGAGAGTCTCCATCGCAAGAGCCGTAGTTATGAATCCTCAGCTGCTGTTGTGCGATGAGCCTACCGGTGCTTTGGATTTTACAACCTCCAGGGAAATCTTAAAGCTTCTTCAGAAGCTGAATAAGGATTTTAGAACTACCATTCTTATGATAACCCATAATACAGCGATCAGTGCTATGGCAAATCGGGTATACAGGGTGAGAAGCGGTGAAATTGTAGAAAACATCATTCATAAAACAATCGTATCTGCAGAAAGGATTGAGTGGTAATGATAATTAACAGAAAAGTTAAGAGAATAATGCTGGAAAGCAAGTCACAATACTTTGGTTCCTTGGCTCTCATTATCATAAGCTGTCTGTTTTTTACCATGTTCAATCTGCTCTCTGTCAACATGGCAGACATCACTTCCTCACTGTCATCGGAGGAATTATAGGAACAATCCTTTTCCAAGAAGTGCATTTCTGCTGCTTGGTATAGCTGTTGCTACGATGCTGCTGCTCTATGGTTTTGCTGCAAAAAGCTCCTTGGATTATATAATGCAGGAAGGTTTTAAAGAAGCCTTTCATCATAAATATTATTATGTATTCAATTCATTGCAGCAGGGCAAACCTGCCAAGGGAGAAGCATTTTCAGAAGGACTCTTTTCTTCCGAAAGAAACGGCAAGCTGAATCTGACGGTGTATGGCATCAGCAAAGCTTCACAGTTTATTACCTTTCAGGATAAAGCAGGCAGCCAATTAGGTACGGAGCAAATAATAATGACAAAATCCCTTGCAGATAAACTGAACGTGAAACCCGGCGAGACAATAGCTGTAATCAACAAAACCGATAACAAGAGATACGAAATAACAATTGACAGTATTGCGCAATCCTATGTTGGCAATAATATATATATGCCTTTGTCCCAATTCAACAGCATGTTCCATTATCCGAAAGGAAGCTATTGCGGCTTATGGAGCATGGATCAATTGAATATCCCCGAAGACCAGCTGTTAGCTACATTATCCGTTGATGATATGAAGAATGCGCTTAATTCTATGACGCAGCCGATTCAGACTGCGGTAGGTACGATGGCCTTTTTATCCTTTATCATCGGATTAATTGTAATATACGTGGTAACCTCCATGATTGTGGAAGAGAACAAGGAGAATATCTCCCTGATGAAAATCCTTGGATATCGGAAAAAAGAAGTGTATTCCATGATATTGAACAGCTCCGCCTTCCTGGTTATCCTTGGGTATGCTATTGGTATACCGCTGCTTTTTGCATCCCTGGGCTCCATGCTCCAATCACTGACGAAGGATATGAGCATCTCCCTGCCGCTTCGAATAGACTATAGTTATCTGCTGGCCGGACTTGTCATTATTTACCTTACCTATGAATTGTCTAAAGCATTGAGTAAGAAGAAGGTAAGTAAGATATCCATGAATGAAATTTTAAAAATCAAGAGTGGAGTAAACGTAGTTAAATTTGTAAACCTTATCAAGAAAAACTTATAATAAAACATTTATGGAAGAAGTCAACTCGTCTCATGGGTTGAAAAAACAGTTGATTTTAGGGAAAGGCGGTAATATAATGACGATAATTGCTGCTTTTTTAACAATAAAATTTTACTGTATATTCACTTTAATACGAAGGAGACTTTTAGATGAAATACTTAAAAATTTTGCTGCTTTGTATACCCTTATCTTTTGCCGGATATTTTCTTCACTGGAATGCGACAATCATGTTCTTTTTGACCTGTGCATCCATCGTTCCCCTGGCAGGATATCTGGGTGAGGCTACGGAGGAAATAGCAACCTATACCGGACCTAAGCTTGGCGGATTTTTAAATGCTACCTTCGGTAATGCCACAGAGTTAATTATCAGCTTTTTTGCAATTAAGGAAGGACTGTTTGATGTTGTAAAAGCGTCCCTTGCAGGCTCGGTTCTTGGTAACATCCTTCTGGTACTCGGCTGCAGTATTTTATTTGGGGGATTAAAGCATAAAGAATTAAAGTATGATTCCCAGCAGGGTACCTTTACCGCGACCATGTTATTGTTTGCCGTAATCGGATTATCACTTCCTGCAATCTTTACCTGGAATACACCGGAAAACCTTATTACCTCTAAGTATCAATGTTTCAGTACAATCACCAGCGTAATCTTATTATCGATTTATGTCATTGGTATGATTTACTCCTTTCGTACCCAGGCCGACCTTTATGGTGTGGAGCATGCTGAGGATGTAGATGCCAAATGGAGTCTTCCTTTTAGTATCACTGTACTCGCAGTAGCAACTGTGCTTATTGCCGTAGAATCAGAACTGCTGGTTAAGAGCATTGAACCTATGACAAAAGCAGCAGGCATCTCAGAGATGTTTGTAGGTATCATTTTAATTCCGATTGTTGGTAATGCTGCCGAACATACGACAGCGATTATTATGGCGTTGAAGAACAAGATGGATATCTCTATTGAGATTGCAGTCGGCTCAAGCCTGCAGGTAGCGTTGTTCGTTGTTCCTGCATCCGTACTGATCAGTCTTATGTTTTCTCCGATGAGCATCGTATTTAAGCCGATTGAATTATTCCTGTTCGGAGCAAGCGTATTGATCGCAAACCAGGTTGTAAAGGCAGGCAAGACTAACTGGATGGAAGGTCTGAAATTGATTTCCATCTATGTCATTGCAGCGATAGGCTTCTTTATTATAGGTTAATATAATCTTTTACTATTGCTTAAAAAAGAATCACATATGGACTATAACAGCCCGATAGGTCAGTGCTCCTGCTTATCGGGCTGTTTTTGATTATTCAGGTATATTTTTCAAATAATTCACCTGGAAATTACATGAAATTAACATTAAAAATTTTGAATTGCTTTATAATTAAAATAGAACTAACTATATTACAAATGAAGAATAGCGGAGGTCATAATGATAAGTGCAATCATTGATTTGGGTTCGAATACGATAAGGCTTTGTGTATATGAGCATAATGAGAACGAGGTAAAAACGATCTTTGAGAAGAAAGAAATGGCAGGCTTAGTTAACTATGTTGAAAATGAAAAGCTCAGCAAACAGGGAATTGATAAAGCCTGTGAGATATTAAGCAAGTTTATCCAATTATTAAATAACCTTCATGTCGATGAAACCAATGTACATATCTTTGCCACCGCTTCCTTGAGAAACATTGTAAATACGAAGGAAGTTATCGAAGCAATCAAAAGCAGGACAAGACTTCAGGTAGAACTATTATCAGGAGATGAAGAGGCAACCTTGGATTTCATCGGCACAACGAAATGTCTGGATATGGAGAATGGCGTTATTATCGATGTCGGAGGCGGCAGTACCGAAATAGTTATTTTTGAGAATAATTCGATAAGATATGCAACCAGCATACCGATCGGATCTCTTAATATGTATGTAAGGTTCGTAAAGAAGATCATTCCAAAGAAAGAGGAGCGGGAGATGATCAGACAGACGGTATTGAATCATTTAACAGCACTTGATGTCGAGTACGGCATATATCCGACCATCTGCGGAATCGGCGGAACGATCAGAGGAATTTCCAAATTGAATAATAGTATATATAATCTTCCCGTCGATAATACAGACATTGATACAAGCCATGTTAAGGAAATATTGGCATCGATTAAAAACAGCCACCGGGATACCCTGTCGCCCATTTTAAGAAATGTTCCGGATAGAATCCATACAATTGTACCCGGTATGATTATTATCGATACAATAGCGGACTTTTTCCAGTCAGAAAATATTATATTAAGTAAATACGGTATTCGGGAAGGCTACCTATACGAAAGAATAATTAAAGGAGAATAGAATAAATGCATTCAAATGATATGTTAGAAAATACCTTTATGCAAAACCGTGAATTATCATGGCTGACATTTAATGAACGTATTTTGGAAGAGGCGCAGGATCCGGGAGTACCTCTCTTTGAACGCTTAAAGTTTGTATCTATTTTCACCAGCAATCTGGATGAGTTCTTTATGATCAGAGTAGGCAGCTTAACCGATTTGGCCCTTATGGAAAATGGGAGTATTGATAACAAGACAGGCATGAGTCCCAGAGAACAGCTCGAGAAAATATATAAAAGAACGGCCTCGCTTTATAAAAGGAGGGATGAGGTCTATAACGAAGTAGAGAATTATCTGAGGGAACAGTCAATATGCAATCTGGAGATTAAAGAATTAAAAAAATCGGAAAAGAAGTTTATTGAAAAGTATTATAAGGAACATATTCTGCCAATTCTTTCACCTCAGGTAATTAATTCTAGACATCCGTTTCCGCATCTGGTTAACAAGGAAATATATATTGTCTGTGTATTTTCGGGTGAGGATACCAAATTCGGTCTGATTCCCGTCTCCCAATCCCTGCCGGAAGTTGTACTGCTTCCAGGTGAGCAAATAAGATATGTTATGACGGAAAAAATAATCCTGTATTATCTGAAGGACATCTTCGGCATGTATAAGATAGTTAATTCAGCAATTATTTCAGTTACAAGAAATGCGGATATCAGTGCAGATGATGAAGGCTTCGAAGTAGATGATAATTTCAGGGAGCGTATGAAAAAAGTCCTCAAGAAGCGTTCCAGGCTTTCACCAGTCAGACTGGAAGTTCAGGGTCGAATGAATAAAGTCTTAACCAATTTCCTGCTGGAAAAATTAAAAATAAGTAAAGAACAGGTCTTTACCTGTAAAGCACCTTTGGTCATGAATTATCCTTTTCAACTGATTTATAGACTTTGCCAGCAACAGAAGAATGAACTTAGTTATCCTGCGTTAGAAGCAGTATATCCGAACAGCCTCAATCGAAATGAAAGCATTTCCAGTCAGTGTAAGAAAAAGGACATTCTGCTGTTCTATCCATACCATCAGATAGAGCCCTTCCTGCACCTTTTGAAGGAGAGCTCGGCAGACCCTAATGTAATCTCTATTAAGATTACGATTTATAGATTAGCCAGTAACTCAAGAATCATAGAATATCTGTGCATGGCAGCCGAGAATAATAAAGAAGTGACCGTTCTCATGGAATTAAAGGCAAGATTTGATGAAAGAAATAATATTGAATGGGCTGAACGTCTGGAGGAGGCCGGATGTAATGTGATTTATGGCTTTGAGGGTTTTAAGGTACATTCGAAAATCTGTCTGATTACCCGACGGGATGATAATATGATCAATTATATTACTCAGATAGGTACCGGTAATTATAATGAAAAGACAGCCAAGCTATATACAGATCTTTCCTTGATCACGGCAGACAGGGAGATAGGGCACGATACCATGAGATTTTTTAAGAATATGTCCATTTCCAACTTATATGGTGATTACAATCATCTGCTGGTTGCACCGAATACCTTTAAGAATAAATTATTAGAGCTGATTGACCAGGAGATTGAGAAGGCAAAGAGGAGCGAGGAATGCGGTGTTTTAATCAAATCTAATTCCTTTACGGATAAGGATATTATAAAAAAGTTATCGGAAGCTTCCAATGCCGGTGTTGAAATAAAACTGATTATCAGGGGAATATGCTGCCTGCTGCCGGGAGTGAAGGGAAAGACCGAGAATATAGAAGTAATCAGCATTGTAGGCAGATTTCTGGAGCATTCCAGGATATATCTATTTGGCAGGAAGCAAAATGTTAAAATGTATATTGCTTCAGCAGACATGATGACCAGGAATACCTCAAGAAGGGTAGAAATAGCATGTCCGATCTACGACCAGGATATAAAGGATCAGCTTACAGATCAGTTAAATATCATGCTTAATGATAACGTAAAGGCAAGATTATTAAAGCAGGATGGAACTTATCAGAAGCAGGAGGGGGCTGATAGTATAGCCTTGGACAGCCAGATGTTTTTTATAGATAAGTTCATGGGAGACAGTAGGTTATTAGGTTAATTAGAATTATGATCAGCAGCAGGCGCATCATTTCAAACTCGATGCGCCTGAAATGAAATAATTATGCAGAAATGTCATATAATTAGTATAAACCATGTTTTGAGGCATATATGATAATTCATGTGGTTCAAAGAGGCGAAACAACAAAATCAATCGCGGAATGCTACGGAATATCGGAAGAAAGATTGATTTTAGAAAATAATATAACGAATCCGAATAGACTTGCGATAGGAGAAGCCCTGGTGGTTCTTTATCCGGAGATAACCTATACGGTCCAGGACGGAGACACGTTATTCGGAATAGCGGACAAGAATGGGGTTCCGGTATTGCAGCTCCTAAGAAATAATCCGTATTTGTCGGACAGAGAGTATATTTTTCCCGGTGAGAAGCTAGTCGTTAAGTATGTGGATGAGAAAATCATGACCTTAGCAACGAACGGCTATGCATATCCGTTTATTGATAGGAAGACATTGAAGAAAACCTTACCCTTTTTAACCTATCTGACTGTCTTCAGTTATAAAGTTACGGCTAACGGCGAAATCCTGGATGTTAATGACAGAGATATCATAAAAATGGCTAAGGTATATGGTGTCGCTCCGATTATGATGCTTACAGCACAGGGAGAAAATCAGTCTGAAGAAATTAACGTAACTCATGCAGTATTGCATAGCAAGCATTTGCAGGATATGTTTCTTTCCCAGCTGCTTACCATATTAAAAGATAAGGGATATTACGGGGTGAATATTAACACACCCTATGTCATCCCCGAAGATCGCAATCATTATGAAGAATTCATGAAGAGATTTACAAGCCGTATGATTTCAGAAGGGTTTATGGTACTGAATACATTAAGCTTAAGTGCTTTTGAGATATTGACGGGGACAATGTATAATGGTTTGGAATATGAAGTGCTGGGTAAAACCGCAGATGCTACCATGTTAATATCCTATGAGTGGGGCTATACGATGGGAGTTCCATCCGGAATTGCATATTATCAGACCTTAGAGAAGCTATTGAACAATATGACGGAGCTGATCCCTCCGGAGAAGTTATTTATTGGGGAATCTTCCATTGGTTATATATGGAGGCTCCCCTATGAGGCAGGAGTGACCAAGGGCTTATCAATTGCTTATAACACTGCTATCGATGTAGCTTATGAATATGGTGCCGAGATCAAATACGATGATACGACCAAATCAGCCTATTATCAGTATATTTCGGCTGATGAGTATATGGTACGTTTCCGTGATGCCAGGAGCATTGCTGAATTTACAAAATTGGTACCTTCTTTCGGATTGAAGGGAGTAGGAAGCTGGAATATTATGAAATTCTTCCCACAGATGTGGTTGGTATTAAATTCACAATATAATTTTGAGAAAGTGACATAAAGGGCATTGTATGATTTGCGAGTCAAAAGTCTGATTAGGCTAAAGAAATGAATATGTATGCATATACATTCATCGTTAAGATATCACGAAGACTTTTGACATCCGAATCATTGTATTGTTTTACTTATATTTAACACAATCATGATTTTGGATTTCACAATCCTGCGGTAAAATATTATCAAGATAGTTAATCACCTCTAAGGTTGGTTTTAGAAAGGAGATAATACGGATGGATGATGTTCTGTTTCGTAATATTTTAGATTTTTTTGAGGATTTGGATGAGATTGAAGATATCACAGATCATGCAGGCGGATATGATGACTTTGATGATTATGAGGATTTCCTTAATTCTGATGAAGTTTTCTTATATTATGAATAATACACGCAGTTAGTGAATGAGGGGGTGAACATATGGATTTTATGATCAGTTTGGATACCTTTGATAAAATTAAGAAATTTATCAACATTTCTTCTCTGTTGCATTATGAGTTGGATTTAATCTCAGGGAAGTATGTAGTGGACGGTAAATCAATTATGGGTATTTTAAGTCTGGATTTATCAAATCCGCTTAAGGTTAATGTAGTAGATTCTAATACATATCCAAAAGAGCTTGAGGAGTTTATGATTTAATTCAGAGCAGAAAATACGGAAAAGAAAAATCAAAAAGGTACTTCGAGGAGTGATACAAAAATTAATTTGTATCATTTTTTATTTTATAAAAATATGGGCTATTTTTATTAAAATTCCTGATCATGTATTGACAATGAAAATGGGACTGGTACACTTTAGTATGGAACCAGCTTTATACCAGGCTGTTTTCTGAATCTATGTGAAATCGGCTACACACAACCATTGCCTCGCTGCAGAAGCATAGAAGGAATGGTAAGGAGGGATAAGTTAATGAAAGAGCTTAAAGACAGTACTATGGAATTAACAAACCAAGAGTTAAAAAGTAATCCGATACTGAAAGGATTATATGCGGATCCGGATATTGCCCAGTTTGGGGAAACCTATTATATTTATCCAACGACAGATGGATATTCCGGGTGGTCCGGTACACAGTTTCATGTATTTTCTTCGAAGGACACAGTAAATTGGAAAGATGAAGGCATGATTCTTGATGTTGCATCAGAGGATGTTCCCTGGGCAGTTGGAAGTGCCTGGGCTCCGGCAATAGCAAAGAAGAACGGCAAATACTATTACTATTTCTGTGCCAAAAGACCGGATCAGGCCTCCTGTATCGGGGTTGCAGTATCAGCAAATCCTGCCGGCCCATTCATAACCCAGAAGGAACCTCTGATAACTCCTGAGCATCTGAAGCCGGAAAACATATCCATGTGGCAGACGATTGATCCCTCCGTATTCATCGATGAAGATGGTACTCCTTATCTGTTATTTGGAAACGGATCTCCCGCAATTGTTCGTCTGAATGAGGATATGGTTAGTTTTCAGCCGGGAACCATGAATCAGCTGGAAGGTGCATTTGATTTTAGAGAAGCAATCATGGTAATCAAACGAAACGGGATTTATCATTTTACTTGGTCCTGTGATGATACGGGTAGTGAAAATTATCATGTCAATTATGGTATCTCGAAACAGATCAACGGGCCGATTGAATATCAATACGCCATATTGGAGAAGGATCCGGCTCAGGACATTCTGGGAACCGGACACCATTCCATTATGAAGCTGGAAGGAAAAGATGAATATTACATAGCATATCATCGATTTGGAACACCGTTGGAACAATATCCCGAGGAGAAAGGCTGTCACAGGGAGGTTTGTCTTGATCCGTTGGAGTTCTCCTCTGAAGGTCTCATGAAGCCTGTAAAACCTACCAATTAATAGGAGTAATTCGGGTAAGCGATTTCGTTCTATATGTAAAATTCTTTCGATACGATTTGAAAAATAGTGATAAATAAGGCATAAAATAAAGTTAACAGTATCCCAAATATTAGTTGATTTTCGAAAAGTTTCGTGATAGGATAAATTTGCAAGGGTTGTTCCGGTATCGTTACCGGACTGCAAAAGTACTTACCCTTCCATCCATACATATAGGGAAAGGCTGAATTACGCCAACAAATTGAAAGGAGATAGGTATTATGAAAAAAAGATTAGCGTGGGTAATGGTAGTAGCAATGGTTTTAAGTTTTGCATTTGCAGTACCTGTATCAGCAGAAGAGGAATTTACAGTACATGCAAAGGCTCCTGCTGAGTGGACAACACCAGGATTATGGGCTTGGTCAGCACCAGACGGTACGAATGTATTCTCTGCTTGGCCGGGTCAGACCTTAACTCCGGATCCTGATAATGCGGGCTGGTTTTATTATTCCGTTCCGACCTGGACTAACTCTATAATTATTAATGATAACGGTGCTGGATCTCAGACAGTCGATGTGACTGTCGAATCAAAGGAGCTTTGGATTACCGTAACAGAAGCTGGCGACGATGGTAAATATGCTGCAGATGTTGTATATGAAGCTCCGGCAGACTTCGTAGTTGCAGGTGCAAGTGATGCCACTGTTGATGCTGCGGCTACGGATACAGCTGCTGCTGATGCTACTGCTGCTGATGCCGCTGATGCCGCTGATGCCGCTGCTGCAACCGATGTACCTAAGACTGGTGTTGCTTCCTTAGCACTTGTTTATATGGGTCTGGCGGGAATTTCAGGTGCCGGTCTTATTGCAGCTAAGAAGAGAAAAGCTAGCTAATATAATAAAGCTAAGAAAGCTAATATAATAAAGCTAAGAAAGCTAATGTAATAAAGCTAAGAAAGCTAATGTAATAAAGCTAAGAAAGCTAATGTAATAAAGCTAAGAAAGCTAATGTAATAAAGCCAAGAAAAGAAAAGCAAGCTAATAATATAAATATGTAGAACTTCTATTAATATAGATACAAGATAAATCGGCAAGCTAATTCACTTGCCATGAATGAAAGGCCGCTGCATCATAGTCAGACTATGTAGCAGCGGTTCTTTTGCACCATATTAACATAAATCACTGAAAGATTACTATTCTATAATGACGTAATACATCCGTATAAGATTGATTAATGATCTACACGAGCCAGAATTGCCCCGAATTGCCCTGAATAGCCAGTCCAGGGATGCCCCTGGCCAGGCAGAAAAATGAAAAATAGTGGAAAAATAAGTCAATATCTGCCTCTCTTTATTAATTGTATTAATGTTATTTATTAGTTTTACTAAATTGAAAAAAGTCGAGAGACAAGATAATATAAAAATATATTTGTTTGTATATATTATTAAGAATGTTGAGAAGCAGGTAAAATAATGCAGCTTTTGAAAGACAGAATACGTAAAGATGGAAAAATACGCTCCGGTAATGTGCTGAAGGTGGACAGCTTCTTAAATCACCAGATGGATATTAACTTGTTTGGAGAAATCGGCAAGGAGTTCAAAAGAAGATTTGCAGATTGTGAGGTTACCAAAATCCTTACGATTGAAGCTTCCGGGATTGGAATTGCCTGCATCGCTGCCCAGAATTTTCAGGTTCCGGTGGTATTTGCCAAGAAGAACCAGACAAAGAACATAGCAGGAGATGTTTATACAGGAAAAGTAGAGTCCTTCACCCACGGTCGGGAATACGATATCATCGTGGCGAAGGAATTTTTAAATTCAGAAGATAAAATATTAATCATTGATGACTTTCTGGCAAATGGCAGTGCTTTATTGGGATTATCCAAGCTGGTTAAAGATGCGGGAGCAACCCTGGTGGGAGCAGGAATTGTAATTGAAAAAGGCTTCCAGGAAGGCGGAGAGCTGATTCGCAGAAGCGGAGTAAGAGTGGAATCACTAGCAATCATTGATTCCATGAGTGAGGAAGGCGGAGTAGTATTTCGCGACTAAGATTTACAAAGGGCAGACAAGGCGATATGCTTGTTACCTGGTAAATAGATATCCGGGGACACCCCCCGAACCGGGACTGCAATCCCGTCAATTATAAGGAGGAGAAATCATGTTTAAAAAATTATTTTCAATGATCATGGTTGTTGCTATGGTGTTTTCACTTACCGCGTGCAGTGCAAAGGAAACAAGTACGGATAATACAGCAGCAACAGACGTTCCAAGTGCAGCTGTAACACAGGCAGCAGGAACAACTGATTCAACTGATGCAGCAGCAACGACAGGTTTATTTGCACCGATTGCTAAGGATAAGATTAAAGTAGCAGTTATCCATATCGGTGATCCTGCAAGCGGTGCTGGTTATACATATGCCCATGATCAGGGTATTGTAGCTATGCAGAAGGCTCTTGGACTTTCCGATGATCAGATTATCCGTAAGAACAACGTAAGCGATACTGATGCAGTAGCTATCAGAACAGCAATGGAAGAAGCAATTGAGGAAGGCGCTAACATTATCTTTGGTACAAGCTGGGGTTACATGGACACCATGGAACAATTATCAGCTGAATATCCTAAAGTAGTATTCGCACACTGTTCCGGTTATAAGAGCAATGGATCCAACTTCGTTAACTACTTTGGACGTATTTATCAGGCACGTTACCTTGCAGGTATTGCAGCTGGTATGAAGACTCAGTCTGACAAGATCGGTTTCGTAGCAGCTATGGGTATTGACAACTCAGAGGTTACCGGCGGAATCAATGCATTTGCATTAGGTGTTGAATCAGTGAATCCGGATGCAAAGGTATATGTAAAGGTTACAAATACATGGTATGATCCTACTTTAGAACAGCAGGCAGCAGAAGCATTACTGGATGAAGGCTGTGATGTAATCGGTCAGCATGCTGACACAACAGCTCCTCAGAAGGCTGCAGAAGCTAGAGGCGTATGGGGCTGTGGTTACAACTCCGATATGACGAAGGATGCTCCTGGCGCTCACTTAACAGCTCCGATCTGGAACTGGGGTGCATATTACACCTATGCAGTACAGTCCTTAATCGATGGAACCTGGACTGGTGAGAATTACTACGGCGGTATGGCAGAAGGTCTTGTTGACATTTCTCCTCTGTCAGCTAACTGTGCAGATGGAACTCAGGCTGCAATTGATGCTGCAAAGCAGAAGATCCTGGACGGCTTCAAGGTATTCGAAGGAAATATTGTTGATAACCAGGGCAACCAGATATGCAAGGATGGTGAATCCATCTCGGATGCTGATATCACAGGTAAAATGAACTGGTACTACAAGAACGTTGTAGTTGAATAAGATATATTAGACTTTTTCAGAGCGAAGAAAGTATCTTCGCTCTGAAAAAGCTATTGTATCTTTATAAAGGCTGTTTTTCCGGATGGAGATGAAATATGAAAAAAGAAACAATGGCCATCGAACTGAAACAGATAACGAAAACCTTTGGGTCGGTTGTGGCGAATAATAAAATAGACCTGTCCGTGAAACAAGGCGAGATACTCGCCCTGCTTGGTGAAAACGGATCAGGTAAAACAACACTGATGAACATGCTGTCAGGTATATATAAGCCGGATAGCGGTTCTATTTTCATTAATGGGCAAAATGTAACGATCAATTCTCCCGAGGATTCCATAAGACTCGGTGTCGGAATGATACATCAGCATTTTAAGCTGGTGGAGGCTTTGTCCGCAACAGATAACATTATCTTAGGTGCAAAAGAAAAAGGAATCTTTTTAAATAAATCCAGATTCGAGAAGATCCGGGACATCAGCAAGCGTTTCGGACTGGAAGTGGATCCGGAGAAAAAGGTTTACCAAATGTCCGTAAGCGAGAAGCAGACTGTTGAGATCATCAAGGTGCTTTACCGTAAGGCGGATATTTTAATTTTAGACGAGCCGACTGCGGTTCTGACCCCTCAGGAGACAACCCGTCTGTTTGATATTCTCAGACGTATGAAGGCCGAAGGCTGTGCTGTCATCATTATCACCCATAAGCTGAATGAGGTACTGGAAATCAGTAACCGCGTTACTATTTTGCGTAAAGGGGAAAGTGTAGCAACAGTGAATACGGCAGATACAAGTGCGCAGGAGCTGACCGAGCTGATGGTAGGACGTCCGGTAGAGCTGTCCATTGACCATCCGGAAACCTTCTTTGATGAAAATCTCCTGGAAGTGCATCATCTTACCGTATCCGATGAGGAAGGCTTTGAGACCATCAAGGATATCAGCTTTGATCTTAATCGTGGTGAAATTCTTGGAGTTGCAGGTATTGCCGGCAGCGGACAGAAGGAGCTTTGCGAAGCAATCGCAGGTCTTCTTCCTGTGAAAAAGGGAGCAATCCTGTATCATAATGAGAATCTGGTCGGTAAGTCACCGGATGAAATTATTAAAATGGGCATCAGTATGAGCTTTATCCCGGAGGATCGTCTCGGTATGGGGCTTGCTGCTTCCATGGGTATGGTGGACAACATGCTCCTCAAGAAATACAATGAAGGCAAAGGACCTTTTCTCAGTAAAAAGGCAGCAAGAGAACTGGCAAAGCGCCTGGTGGATCAGCTTGACATCGTAACGCCAAGTATTGATACACCGGTACGCAGGTTATCCGGCGGCAATGTACAGAAGGTGCTTCTGGGACGAGAGATTGAATCCCAGCCGAATGTGCTGATAACAGCTTATGCCGTTCGAGGTCTTGATATTAATTCCTCCTACACCATCTATGATTTGTTAAATGAACAGAAGCAGAAGGGAGTCGGCGTACTCTTCATCGGAGAGGATCTTGACGTAATGCTGGAGCTCTGTGACCGGATCATGGTACTGTGCCATGGAAAAATAACAGGAATTGTAGATACGAAAGAAGCGACCAAAGAACAGCTGGGTCTTCTCATGACCGGAGCTACGATGAAGGGAGGAGAAGGAAGTGACAGAACAAAGCATTAAAACCAAAAAAGAGCCCTTTCTTCGTGTGGTAAAAAAGACGGAGATTTCCTTCGCTAGGACTTTAATATTATCCCTGATTGCTGTTGTGGCAGCTATTGTAGCAGGCGGTATCTTTATCCTTGCAATTGGTGAAAATCCCTTCAAGGTATATGGCACCATTGTAAAGGGTGCATGGAGAAGCGAGATCGCAATTAAGGGTACCATTAAGATTGCAATTCCCCTTTTGATTGCATCACTAGGTATTACTCCGGCCTTCCAGATGAAATTCTGGAACATCGGAGCAGAAGGTCAGATTATCATGGGTGGTATCTTTGCTTCCTATTTTGCTCTTTTCTTCAATACCCTTCCCCATGGATTACTGCTGCTTCTTATGTTTATAGCCGGTATTGTCGGCGGTGGTATATGGGGGCTCATCCCGGCTTATTTCAAGACTAAATTCGGTACGAATGAGACCTTATTTACCTTAATGTTAAATTACATTGCTTTATATACTATTAAATATCTGACCGAGGGTCCTTGGCGTGATCCGAGCTCTTCCGGCTTCCCCAAGATTGCAACCTTTGTTCCAAATGCAAGACTTGACCAGATCTTCGGTGTTCATGCGGGCTGGCTGATTGCACTTATTCTGGTAGTCGGAGTATTTGTTTATCTCAAGTTTACCAAACAGGGCTATGAAATCAGCGTTGTTGGTGAAAGTACCAATACAGCGCGTTATGCGGGAATGAACGTGAAGAAGATTGTTATGCGGACCATGTTCCTAAGCGGTGCAATCTGCGGTATCGCAGGTATGACCCAGGTAACCGGTGCTGCTTTCACCTTAGGGGAAGGCGTGGCTGGAGGCGTTGGCTTTACAGCTATCACTGTAGCCTGGCTTTCCAGACTCAACCCGATTGTCATTCTTATCGTAACCGTATTGTTCAGTATGCTGGATAAGGGCTGCAGCGTAATGCAGAGTACCTTTGGCTTATCCTCTTCCGTATCCAGTATTCTACAGGGTATCATACTTTTCTTCATTCTTGGCTTTGATTTCTTTACCCGTTATCAATTTGTATTTAGACAAAGGGTAAAGAGAGCATAATCACAAGTTTGCTTAAGAAGATAGTAAGGTAACTTGCTTTTTACAGTATTTAAGGATGTCTCTTTGCACATCATTGAGACTAAGTTATTATAAGCGTTAAAACAATTTTTCTTTATTCATTTCAACAAAAAGTAAGTCAGTACGCTTTTCAAAAGTGAATTATGAGAAACATAATTCATGTAGTTTTTAAGCTGCCCTGCGGCAGCATGGAGGATTTATGATTATTAACTTTTTATTTGCAGCCATCAAGGCCGGAACCCCGCTTCTGTTTGGTACTACGGGTGAAATTATGACCGAGAAGTCCGGTAACTTAAACCTTGGTGTGGAAGGTATGATGTATATGGGAGCATTTATGGGCTTCTTTGCCGCATATCATACCGGCAATCTTGGTCTGGCACTGATTGCTGCTTTTGCAATCGGAGTTTTTGCAGCATTTATCTATGCGGTTTTGACGGTCAGCTTTTTAGCAAACCAGAACGTAACCGGTCTTACCCTGACGATCTTTGGTACAGGTTTCGCGCAATTTTTCGGTGAATTTATGATTAATGAAGCAGGAGGTTCACCAGTTCTTTCCGACAGTTTTATGAAATCTGTTTCCGAAAGACCCTTGCCGATCCTGGGTGATATTCCGGTTCTGGGAAAGCTGTTGTTTTCTCATAATCCTTTGGTTTACTTATCCATTCTTGTAGCAATCATTTGCACAATTTATCTGGTAAAGACAAGAGCAGGACTCAGCATGCGTGCCGTTGGTGAAAATCCGGCAGCGGCAGATGCAGCCGGTATCAATGTAACCTTAACAAAATACCTCCACATCATGCTTGGTGGTGGTATCTGCGGACTTGGCGGTGCTTATCTGTCACTCATTAACGGCGGTGGCGTATGGAACAACACCGGTGTAGTTAATGGCCAGGGCTGGATTGCGGTCGCACTTGTAATCTTCGCAAGCTGGAATCCGGTGAAAGCGATTTTTGGCTCGTTGGTATTTGGCGCCTTCAGCGTGCTTCAGTTCTATGTACCAAAGAACATCATTGTTATACCGAATGCTTTCTATGTAATGCTGCCGTTCCTGATTACAACACTGGTTCTGATTGTAACCTCAATGCGTAAATCCAAGGAAGGTTCACAACCGGTTGGCTGCGGTGTTAACTACTTTAGGGAAGAAAGATAGAAGAAAGATAGAAAAAGATAGAATAATAAAGATAGAATAATAAAGGTGTAAAGGAGACAATATGATAGGAAATTATGATATAAAAACAAGAGAAGATTTTGCAAACGTAATGCTTTTCATCCTGAATCCATTAAAGCCTTATTACAGCAAGGGCGGTGCTCAGCTGAAAATCGGCTATACAGGTGCTCATTATGAAGATGAAAGTGCATGGATGGAAGGCTTCTCACGTCCGCTTTGGGGTCTGACCGGATTCTGGGCCGGAGGCAGCAGCGATGAAGGATTTGAAGAAATATACAAAAAAGGTCTGATTAACGGAACGAATCCGGAATCTCCGGAATATTGGGGCAAGTGTCACGATTACGATCAACGTTTGGTTGAGATGGCAGCCTTGGCTTTCAGCCTTCTCTTTGCGGCAGATAAAGTATGGAAGCCATTATCAGGTAAAGAGAAAGAGAATGTTGCTGCATGGCTGAATGAGATTAACCGTAATAAATGCTGTGACTGTAACTGGCGGTTCTTTCATATCCTGGTGAATATTGCACTCAAAAAATTAGGCATGCCATATGATGAGAATGGATTACAGAGCAGTCTGGATTTTATAGAGTCTTGTTATGTCGGAGATGGATGGTATGTGGATGGAGAGAATGGCCAGGCTGATTACTATATCCCATTTGCCATGGAGTTCTATGGACTCATCTATGCTATTGTAATGAAGGAGGAGGACCCAGAGCGGAGCGAGTTATATCTGAAACGGGCGGAGATTTTCGGTAAAGATTTTGTTTACTGGTTTTCGGAGGACGGAAGTGCCCTGCCATACGGTCGTTCTCTGGCCTACCGTTTTGCACAGGCTGCCTTCTACTCTGCCTGTGTGGTAGCCCATATTGAGCCCCTTCCGCTTTCCGTGATGAAGGGAATTATAGTAAGACATCTGGAATACTGGATGCATCAGCCGATTTTTGATCATGCCGGACTTTTGACGATCGGTTATTGTTATCCCAATCTCCAAATGACAGAAAGCTACAATTCTCCTGGATCACCTTATTGGGCAATGAAGATATTTGCCTGTCTGGCGCTTCCTGAAGATGATCCTTTCTGGAGCTGTGAGGCAGCACCGCTTCCTAAACTGGAGCCACAGAAATACCTGGCGAAAGCCGATATGATCATTCAGAGAAGAATGGACGGTAATGTGGTAGCACTTCCGGGTGGACGTACATTTTCCCATGTGCATACCCACACGGAGGAGAAATATGCGAAGTTCGCTTATTCCACCAAGTATGGCTTCAGTGTTATGCGTTCTCCGCTGAACTTCCAGGAGGCTGCTCCCGACAGCGTGCTAGCCTTTGAAGTACTGGGACATATCTTTATGCGTGGACAGACGCAAAGCTATGCCGTGAAAGAAGATAAAGTGATTTCTGAGTGGTCACCGCTTCCGGGAATTCAGGTACATACAGAGATTGTGCCAACAAAGGAAGGACATCGAAGAGTTCATGTCATAGAAAGTGCGTATGAATGCAAGGCTTATGACGCTGGCTTTGCATTACCTATAACAAAACCGGAAGGTTGTACCGTCCGCCCGCTGTCAGGAAACGGTTTAGTTCGGATGATGAAACCGGATCCGAATACAAATCTTATTAATAGCAAGACTTTGATTCCTACGGTAGAATATCAAATCAATACAGGTATGAATAGAATAGAAACAGAAGTTTTATATGACTAATACTTAACACCAGATGAACATCGTGTACCTGGTGAATTGGAACTTTTATGGTAAATTTATTATAATGTAGTGTCAAATAGCAATTGTGACATATATTGTCACTGATATAAATGGAGTGAATCAATCGTTGATTCACTCCATTTATTAGCTTTCGGATATTTATTTGAATTGCTGTGTAAATCCAAGTATATTATAGTTAAGATGCAAACTTCGCATACTTTTTCGGTGAAATCCCAACAGCCTTGGTGAAGGATTTCAAAAAGTTGCTGTAATCACGAAAGCCGGATAGGTCGCAGGCTTCATTCACGGTATACCCTTGAGTCAGAAGAGATTTTGCAAGGGTAATTCTTTTGGCTGTAATGTATTTATTAATTGTAGTGCCCGTCGCTGATTTGAAAATACGGCATAAATAGGAAGGACTTAGGAAGAAGTGCTCGGATAATTCCTGAATGGTCAGTGCATTCCTGATATTCTGATGGATATAAGTCAGAATGGTGTCTACCTGTTGATGGTACATGGATGCCTCTTTCATGGTTTCCTGTTCAAGATTGATATGGAAAAGTCTGTTTAAGAAGACCATTAGCTCCACAAAAGCAGACTGCTCGATTAAGTCCTCTCCGAATCCATCCGAACTGCAGATTTTATGTATATAATATAAAAACCGCTTCTGTTCCTCCGTATTTAAGGAAAGCTTATTACCACCTGCATTACGTGAGGTAAAACATTGATTTAAATCAGTAGCTTCTGAGGAAACGGATTTCAGATACTCCGGTGAGACGGATATAACGATTCTTTCGTGAATTTCCTGATTAATCTGAGTAAGGTGATGACCCTCATATTGATTAATGAAAAATATATCACCAGGATTAACTTTATAAAAACAATTATCGATAAGAAACTGCTTTCCGCCGGAAATGGAATAGTAGATTTCGTAGCAGTCGTGAATATGCATATCCATAGGCTTTTCATTGCTATATAAATGTGCAATTGCAAAGTATTGCTTCGTGATACAGGAATCCATTGCAGATTTGCATGAGCTGTATTCTTTCATAAAAACAAACCCCCCACTCCGCCGCTTCGCGGCGGCTCAAAACCCGAAAGAAGTTCAAAATGAATTTCCTCTGAAATTCATTTTGGAGTTCTTTCCGTGTGAAGATGCATTTTCTTCGCACTTTCCATTGTTCCTAATCCTTATAAGGATATTGTAATCCAACAGTTCAAAAGATGCAATATTTTAGATGATATATCACGAGATATAGCAAATACAAATTGTTAAAATAGAATCAGTCGCATAGACTAATGATAAAGGAGAGCGAACAACCATGGAAAAACTTTATTTATCATATCCTGAGATTACCCAGGATGAAATAAGGAAAGCGCAGGATTTTAATTGTTATCAGATATTACAGAACCTTTCGGAGTGCACTTATAAATTTCAGAATGCCTACAGTGAAAATGGTTTTTATAAACCGATTGATAACACCGATTGGACCAATGGCTTCTGGACCGGACAGCTTTGGCTGGCATACGAATACTGTGGTGAAG
>Ga0207834_1000147_pt1 | contig 24832 bp, 23 predicted proteins | sample LuqExpMetagenom5_FD_187763 | JGI IMG/M metagenome (GOLD analysis project Ga0207834, IMG submission 187763) | Tropical forest soil microbial communities from Luquillo Experimental Forest, Puerto Rico - Sample 5 (SPAdes) | ecosystem: Environmental > Terrestrial > Soil > Tropical forest ...
CGTATGGATTAGATAATACCCCAAGCCTCGCTGCTACTGGAACATACATATCTTTTTCAGAAGTCTTATGAGTATTGATAACTATATCAGCAATATCTTCTAAGCTATCGATATTGCACTCAACATCATCTTTTTCAGCTTTGTCATAATTTTCGCACTCAATAATGCCTGTACCTTGAGATTTTCTAAATTCATACCTTTCACTTAAGGTATTTATTGGAGCCTTCAAATGAACATGAACAACGCTTCTTCCAAAATGTCGGCGAATATAATCAATTTGTGCTTGGCTACGTACAGCATCAACAATAAAACCAGGCTCATAAGAGTACTTATTTACTACTTGCATTAAGCCATTAAGTAACCAGCTTCCTTGAGTTTTATCATCTAGTTCAGATCCAAATCTCTGAAGTGATGTTCTTTCATTTTCAACTTCCTGTGCTCCTGGAAAAAGCAATAGCAGTTCTCTAGAACTTACCCTTCTATACCCAAAATGATCTTTAAACAATTTGGCTAATGTCGTTTTGCCTACGCATATTTTCCCACTTACGAGTAATATTTTATAACTCATATTAAGAAGTCCCCTACCTATCGTACTCTAATCCATTACCACGCCAGTCCGCATTTTCAAATGAGTGCCTCAAATATTCATTAACGGTATTTCTACGAGTATTATTAACATTGTATTGGTAAGAATGATCAATTCGTTTACAAGGCCAAGCCTTATTCATTTTAGAAATAATATCTACTGCTATATCAAAGTCCTGATTACTGAAGAAACGGAATACTGCATCATCAGGTATTTCAAGAAAGTCTTTTACTAGTATCTCAAAATGTTGTATTTTATCGATAGAGGTCAGCATTGCAACTTTTTCATCTATCGTTTTTGTTACAGGGATTTTGAAGCCGTTATAACACCATCCAGTAGATAGAGATTCTGTATAAAGGCCTCTATTCTTTGCTATATTGTATTTACATAATAAGAACTGATCCTCCGAAAGCACATCTGTTCTTATACAAATCTCCAAATGTTGGTATCCCTTGAGCAATTTTGATATTAAAATAGGTGGAAATGGATTATTGGTACAGTGGACAACCTGGTCAAAGCCTCTTTTTACATCAGCGTTTTTACTGGTTGATCTAAAATGCATTGTGTCAAAGCCTTGTTGGATTAGTCTTTCTTTAGATAATAATAGTCCACTTCTGCAAATGAATGTTAAATAATGTAATGGGATTGTATGATAAAGATTTTCAATACCATTTTGCGAAAGTGTATTCTGCATCAAATTACGCCTCATCTTTTCGTGAGTGTATTTATTGATATAATACCATATTAATCCACGCAATTCAACATTTTTCCACGTTTCAAGACTATTTTCAAGTTAAACTTATTAGCATCTTAGCAATCATTTTTTTAATGATCTCTTCAATTATTCATGAACATACCTGAGTAGAGCATGGCCATCTTATATTTTACACTTTACGTATAGATTTACATAACCAGTCCATATCCCCGTTATTTATGGTCATTTTCCTGTTCTTCCGTCTCCATAGTCTTTGCCGCCTTCGTTGGTTTGGACAATCCTGTCTGCCCTGTTCGTTCTGTTTGTTCCTCCGGTTTTTCCTGTACTTCAAGTTTATCGGCCAATTCCCGCGAAGCCTCCGTGGAAAAGCCAGGTCTATAACCAGGTGTGAGGGCACTTCCGGGTTTGAGGATACTTCCGTAAATCAGCGCTCTTCTTGAGTATCTGGTCCGGAACCGCATAACTGTGTAAATAGCGGTGAACAACACGACCAGCGCAACGCCCGCAAACAGACCGGACGCCTGTCCCGGTATGAACGGCATGCTGAGCATGGCTATAACGAGTATTACAAGGACTGCCCAGGTCGTATATGGATACCCCGGCATCTGGCACTTCCCCTCGGGCGGGCAGCCGAAGCGTTTTCGGTAGCGAAGCTGCGTAGCCATGATAGACGCATAGGTGAAAAGCAGCGCAAAGCCTCCCGAGCTTATGAGAAACAAGTAGACCCTAGGCAGCAACAGCCCGAGGCCGAGACCTGAAAGCATGCCAAAGCCGGAAAACAGTATCCCCCTGTATGGAACTTCATTCTTATCCTTGAGCCACACGGGCGCATGGCCTTCGTCGGCCAAAGAGCGAATCATCCTGCCAAGGCCAAACATTGCCGCAAGCATCGTTGATAATATCGCCGTGATCAGCACGGCATTGAGAACGGTCCCCGCCCAGGTTATGCCCTGCCTGTTCAGCGCCGTGACCATCGGGCTCATATTTTCACCCAGTACCGCTGTAGGAACGAGCGTAAGTATAGCCAAAGCGGTCAGTATATAAAGGCTGACCAGACATAATACCGTATTTCTGATAGCGCGGGGAACTGTCTTTCTGGGATTTTCAGCTTCAGCCGCCGCGAGACCGATGACTTCAAAGCCTGCATATGCAAACATTACGATCAGTATGCTTCCGGCAACACCTTTCAAACCGCCCGGCATCGCAGGTTCCCGCGCCAATTCGCCGATACCGACGGCGCGTGTGCCCGGAAACAGCCCGATAATTATGAGTATCGCGAATATTATGAATGAAACGATAGTGATGAGTTTAACCGCGGCAAGGCCGCTTTCGAGCTTGCTGAGTTGTCTGGCTCCAAGAAGGTTGAGCAGTGTGACGCCGACGATAATAAGGCTGCCCAGCAGAGGCAGCGACAGGTTCGGTATCCATTTGCGCACCAGTATCGATATGGCGGTAGCCTCGCTCGACATGGCAAGTATCATCCCCGACCAGTAGACCCAGCCTACGACGAAGCCCGCGCCAGGTCCGAAGGCCTGCGCGGCGAACACCCGGAACGAACCCGCCCCCGGATTTGCCACTGTCATTTCCGACAACGCGTAGAGTATGAAATATACAAGGACGCCTCCCAGCACATAGTTTATTATGACGGAAGGACCTGCGGCGTGTATCGCCACGGACGTGCCGAGGAAAAACGAGCCTCCTATGGCCGTACCCAGGGACATCATTGTAAGATGCCATGCAGACAAGCCTTTTTGTTTCTCCATATCAGGATATCTCCATAATGTTTTATAGATTATTATCCCTCAACGGAAAAAATAAATTCCACCCGGTAGTCGGTACTGCTCGGGTGGAACCGTGTAATGCTGTTATGAAGTTGTCCTGCACTTACGCGCCGACTCTTATAAGTTCTACGGGGAACCCTATGAACAAGCCTGTTTCAAGTACTCCCGGTATGCTCTTCAGGTCCTTTTCCGTGGTCATCCCTATTTCGTTGAACATTACGTCCAGTATGAAGCAATTGTTTTCTGTGATGACAGGGCCGTCCTTACCTTTGGCCGGGCGCAGCTTTACGCTCGAAACGTCGAAATTCACGAGCTGCGATTTTACGTACATCAAAGCATCCTGCCAGACTTCGACCGGCACAGGGAAATTGCTTCCGAGTCGCTCGACTATTTTTGACTCATCCACCATTATATAATTCTTCGGTGCGCTGCTCATCACCAGCTTTTCGTTGAACATCGCCCCTCCGCGGCCTTTTATGAGCCTTAGCTTTGAATCGACCTCGTCTGCTCCGTCAAAAGACCAGTCCGGTTTTTCATCATTCAGCGATGCGACCGGGATACCCAGTTCATTGCAGATGAGGCGGATCTCACGAGAGGTCGGTATCGCACGGATAGAAAGTCGTTCGTTCTTCACCCTTGCCGCAATCTCCTTCACGGCCAGGAAAGACGTAGAGCCCGAGCCGAAACCTATCACATCGCCGTCTTTGACTTTTGCCGCGAGTGCCTTCGCGACTTCGAGCTTCTCGTCATAATTTGCGATCTCGCCGGACCAGTTGAGAAAACCATATAATTTACTGTCCCAATTCATACTTATTGTCTCCGATCTTATTGTCTCCGATTTCTGATTTGTTAAAGTAAGTTTATTAGTTTACACTTTTCCTAATAATTATGATTCATTGAGACATGCTCGTCAACCTTTTTTTGGCACGTTCCGGCTTTTTCTGACGGCGTTTTTGGGGCGGCCTCCAGTCAATTACTATATTCAGCCTCCGAAGATCGCTACAGTCTGGCTTCCTAGCGCAAAACCCCCGTTCTTCCACTCAAGGATGTTTTGGAAATACCCGAGTCCGTCGGCATGATACCTTCCCGATATTTGCTGGAATGCCAGCAGTTCATAAATCTTGTCGCCGTCAAAGTCCACAGGGTACAGGACACTGAGCGGATCCACCCAACCGCTTATCGGAGTCTTCAGTTTACCGCTGCTGTCGTAAATCTCATTGAGGTAATCCCGCCCCTTGTATGTCAGATCAATGATATATCTCATATTGTTTATCTTGCTCAAGGCCTCCGCCCGATAATTGTCCAGGAAGGTAACTTCATATTTGTACTGATCGTTATATACGTCTGAATTAAAAATAAGCTTAGGTACATTACCTGCAAAGGAATAAACGTAATCGAATGTAAAAGCGCCGCTCCCGCCTGAATTTATGCTCACAAGTATATCGGCAACGCGGTCTCCCGTAAAATCGGCCAGAAACAGTGCCGGGGCATATCCGGCATTATTGTGCGACGGAACTGTAATCATCCTTCCTGTCGCGCCGTCCTGGACCACAAGCGTAATATTCTGGATAAACGGTGAATCCGGTGTTTTTGTTCCGGTCAGGAATACGTTGTCGGGGATCCCGTCCCCGTTTACATCGCCCCGTGCAGAAGCCGCAATAAAAGGAGATGCCCTATTCGTTAATAAAGACACATAATGACACCCTTTCAAATCAATATCATGTGGTATAATATGTACCGGGACGTCTATACGTCCATCCGGAAATATCCCATAAACGGCATGGCAACCCGTAAGCAGCATGAACTATGGACAATGCACGAGTTAATGGTATAATGATAGAAGTTTGAATATAAGAAAGAAGATACTGATGAAGAACAGTTTTAACGATCTCGGCATTTCGCCCCCAATATTGAAAGCCATAGAAGAAATGGGTTTTGAAGAACCAACTGAAGTACAGCACAGGGCTATCCCCCACATTCTGAACAAGGAAGACCTCATCGTGATGTCCAAAACGGGCAGCGGTAAAACGGCCGTTTACGGCGTTTCAGTGCTGCAGTTGACGGATCCTGACGCCCCCGGGCCCCAGGGACTTATCCTTACACCCACACGTGAACTGGCCGTGCAGGTCGATGGCGACATCGGGCAGCTGGCGTCGCATCTTAAGCACAAAACCACAGTTCTGTACGGACAGCACAGTATGAACATTGAAATACAGAGTCTGAAAAAAGGCGCAACGATAGTGACCGGTACTCCCGGGCGTGTGTATGACCACATACAGCACGGTAATCTGGTGACCAGAAATATCCGCTTTCTGGTACTTGATGAAGCTGACAGGATGCTTGATATGGGCTTTCTCGACCAGGTCGAGAGGATCATAAAGACCGTTCCCAGGGACAGGGTCACACTACTTTTTTCCGCTACGATCCCTCCGGAAATCAAAAGGATCTGCAGCAGGCATATGAAGGACCCTGAAATGATCGAAATAGAATCCCAGACATTGACGGTCGATACGATAGAACAGGTATATTACCGTGTAAATCATAATGAAAAAAACACACAGCTCAACAGACTGCTTCTATATGAACAGCCTGAAAGCTGCCTTATATTCTGCAATACAAGGATCGCCGCGGACAGGGTGCAGAAGTTTCTAACGCACAGGGGGTATGCCTCCCAGGCGCTGCATGGAGATATCCCGCAGGGCAGGCGCATAAAAACCATAGACCAGTTCAAGCATGGAGAATTCCACATACTGGTTGCAACGGACGTAGCGGCTCGCGGCCTTCAGATCGACAATCTTTCGCTGGTGGTAAATTATGACGTTCCGGTGGAAAAAGACAGTTACGTACACAGGATCGGGCGTACCGGAAGAGCTGGAAATTCAGGCCGCTCCATAACTCTGGTCACAAGTGACGATATCATAAGTCTTTACGAGATAGAAGAGCACATTGGAACAATGATAGAAGAGGGAGCTCTCCCATCGGATGCCGAATTGAACGAAAGAAAGGCCCAGGCCGACAAGTGGATCGAGGCAAATGCGCTAAGAGAGAGCCCGGTTATAAAATCCGCAGAAGCTTCGCCGCAAAAGCGCCGCAGGACGCACGGCAAAGAAGAAACAGGCAGGGCGCCTTCCGGAGCGCAAAGAAGGCAGAATACGGCGGAGGCAGCCCGTCAGCAAAAACAAAGAGTAAAACAGGGCAATCCGCCCGCAGAAGCACAAATACAAACAAGCGGCAGACGCGGCAATATCCCGGCAGCTGCCATGCAGCAGGACAGGCAGGACAGACGGGACATGAAGGCAGGTTCCGGCATCGAAAGGGCAAAAACCGGCCCATCAGGTACAACCGGTCATATAAACAGACCAGCTCAGTCCGGCAAAAGCTCCGTACTGGTTTCCGTGCCTGCGGCTTCGGCGCCGAAGCGTCCGGTCCATATTTCCGGAGATATGTCGAAGACTTCCGGGCAACCGGTCAAAACCGACGCGAAACCGGCGGCACATATATCAGACTCCAGTTCTAAATGGCAAAGCTATGATCAGCTTACAAAGGCTGCTCCGAAAAAATCATTGCTGCAAAGAGTATTTGGAAGGATCACAGGAAGGTAATACCTCGGATATCACCTTCCTGTTTGTACGTGTTTTGCATCCTGTTGTTTTGACTTGTAACCTTCGGGTATCTATTTAGACAACAGTTCTATTTCCGGACTTTTTGGGGTATAATTTGATAGATATCGTACAGGAGGGTACATATGTCCAGGATTTGGTATTTCGCCGCGGCTCTGATCGGCATGGGCATGCATTCTTCAGGCTTGGTCCTTCAGAAAAAAGGCATGGATCGTCTGGATCTGAAGCAGTTTAGGAAATTCAGGATCACTCGCGATTTTCTGATATGGTTTATAGGAATACTGCTGGCATATGTCATATCAGTTTTACCGACAGGTATCGCATCCAAAGGGCTTTCACCCCAGATAGTGTCATCGATATCAGGACTCAGTATAGTACTCGTTATTGTGCTTTCACATTTTTTCCTCAAAGAAAATATTTATTTTTCCGATATTGTCTACTCAATCATAATAATAATCAGCATTTTCGGCATAAGCGTTTCCAGAGACCTGACCTCAGGTACCCGCATGGATTCCAGCGCTCTGTATCTTTTGATCCTTGCCCCATTCATCCTGTTAATACCGGCCCTCGGCAAAGAAACCGACAATCAGACTAAAACTGTCCTTTTGTCGGCTTTTTCCGGTCTGACCAGCGGGCTTTCCTTCGTCCTGCTCAATATTGCGGTTAAAAGAGCCGGAGGTACATTCGCAGGGATATTCACCACGATCTATACATACGAATATTCGATCGTAGGCTTCTTTTCAGGCTTTTCGATGCAGGCTGCGTACAGGTTCGGCAATATCATCAACATCGCTCCCGTACAGGTATCCCTGAGCGTTATTTTTCCGCTGATCTGCTCTTATTTCGTCTTTCACAAGCAAATTTCCTTCGGTCAGGACCTTCTGATACTTGCAGTCGGCTTCTGCTGCTGGGCGATACTGAGAAGACACTGACCCGTTCCCGGACTATGCGTTTATTGTTTCGCCATTTTTCCTTCCGCTGGCGATCGCACGGGCTGCCGACCTGACAGCGGACTTTTTATAATCGTTGTTCCAGCGGTTGATCCCGATGTAGTCGAATATTATCGCACCCGTATGGCGGCAGAAACGGTCCATCTGTTCGAGGCAGCTCAGCAATCCGTTGCCCGATCCTCCCGGTGAAGCAACTATGAGGACCTGCTTGTCGCGCAGAACCCCGCTATTGTTGAATTCACACCTGCGCAAACGGTCGATAAAACTCTTTAGGGTTTCGGACATCTCGCCCCAGTAAACCGGTGTGACCATAATAATGGCATCGCTTGCCTGGATGCGGTCCTTGAATCCGTTAAAGCCATCGTTTCCGTAGCGGCAATAATTCTCGTTGCGGCACGTTCCCCAACCGCCGTCGCAAACCTGGCAGCGTATCAGCTTGCTGTCGCAGAGCCTGATCTCATCTACCTCTGCACCGCCCTCGACCGCGCCGAGCTTCGCCTCTTCGATGACAGACTGGCAAAGGCCATCGGTCTTCGGGTTACCTGACAAAATACAAATTTTCATGATATCATCTCTCTAATCAATTATTTTTCATTTATAAGTATATGATTTATAACTGACTGCTGCAATGGGTTGGAGCATTAAAATATAACACCCGATTATCTTGAATTGTCCAAAAAACCGCGAGCTTCATTCAAATTTTCGATTATCTTCGTTTCCGCCGCCTCTTCGATTTCCGGCCTTTTTACATTCGGGCTTTCAAGTACTCCGCCCATCTCGCCTATTATCCGCTTTACCTTATGTGCTTCGGCCTCTTCGGCTTCGACTACGACCTTGCAGTTGATGTCGGCGATCTCTTCGAATCCGCCCATGCCGCTGACCATAGGGCTTGCCGCAAGCATCGGCGCCGTATCCGTGGCCGAGCCCGCCAGGGCCGAATCGAGCACGACACCTGAAAGGCTAATTCCTGCCTGAGTGCCGGGAACATTTCTTTTACCATTGCCACCGGAACCGAAATGCTCGTTTATATCCGCGGCAGCGTTCGCAAAGCCTGAGTTTTTAAGCTTGTCAACAGCCTGATTGGCCGTCTTCAGATCTTTGAAAAAACCTTCGATTTTCATAAAATTATCCCTTTCCAAGTTAGTCAGGTTAATGTACAAGACTATATTAACCTTATGGCCCGGCAAGTATTCGACACGAAATAAGCGGTAACCGCGGCCATTACCTTACTATGCCGCAAATACCGCTGTTCGATGATTCTATGACAGGCTTATTGATCTAATTCAAAGCTTCAGTTTCGGCTGCCACCAGTTTGGCCGCGCCGTATTTTTCCCTCAGCTTCGGCTTTTCTATCTTGCCCGTGGGATTTCTCGGTACTTTGTCGAAAATGACCTTCTTGGGACGTTTGTAACGCGGCATCGGCGCACAGAAGGTTTCCACTTCCTCCTCCGTCAGACTGCAGCCGGGTTTGAGTTCTATGATCGCGGCCGCGATCTCCCCAAGTCGTTTATCCGGCAGACCAATGACTGCAACGTCCTTTATTGCGGCATGTGCGCGCAGGAAGTCCTCGATCTGTACCGGATACAGGTTCTCTCCGCCGCTTATGATAACGTCTTTTTTGCGGTCAACGAGGTAAATGAAACCGTCGTCATCTATCATTGCCATATCACCTGTAAGCAGCCAGCCGTCCTTTATAACTGCGGCGGTCGCCGCAGGGTCTTTATAATAGCATTTCATTACGCCGGGGCCCTTTACTGCAAGTTCTCCGACCTGTCCCTGTTCCACGGGGCTTCCGTTCTCATCGATTATTTTGGTTTCCCAGCCGTAGCCCGGCACTCCTATGGCGCCGACCTTTCGTATATTCTCGACGCCCAGATGGACGCAGCCCGGGCCTATGGATTCGCTGAGGCCATAGTTCGTATCGTACTGATGACCCGGAAAATACTCTTTCCATCTGCGTATCAGACTCGGCGGAACCGGCTGCGCTCCTATATGCATGAGCCTCCATTGCGAAAGCCTGTAATCCGACAGTTTTGCATCCCCTCTGTCGATTGCGTCCAGAATGTCCTGCGCCCAGGGAACCAAAAGCCAGGCTATCGTAATCCTTTCCTCCGAGATGGTCCTCAATATCCATTCAGGCTTCACACCGCGCAGCAGCACAGCCCTGCTGCCGGACAGCAGGCTCCCGAACCAGTGCATCTTGGCGCCTGTATGGTAAAGCGGGGGTATGCACAGGAAATTATCCTTGCGCGTCTGGCCGTGGTGCTTCTGTTCAGTATAGCACGCGGACATAAGGCTGCGGTGATCATGAAGTATAGCCTTCGGAAATCCCGTCGTGCCCGAGGAGAAATATACTGCGGCGTCATCCTCATCCGAAAGCATTATATGAGGGGCTTCCGAGGGGCAATTGGCCGTCAGCCGATCGTAATTTTCGGCAAAAGAGGGGCGATTCTCACCCGAGAAAAATATAGTTTTAATTTTAGGTATCTGATCGTATATAGCTTCGACACGGCCGATGAATTCAGGCCCGAAAATCAGTGCTATGGAATCGGACAAATCGAGGCAGTATTTTATTTCTTCGGCAGTATATCTGAAATTCATAGGTACTGCGACAGCACCGCTTTTCAATATGCCAAAGTAGATAGGCAGCCATTCGAGGCAGTTCATAAGAAGTATCGCGACCTTGTCGCCCTTCTTTATACCCCTCTTGAGCAGCAGATTTGCAAGCCTGTTCGCCTTCTCGTCAAAGACGCGCCAGGTCATTTCCCTGCGATATTCTCCCGCGGGGTTGTTTTCTATGAGTTCGTATTCGCGCCAGGTGACTTTATGGCTTTCCTGAAGATCCAGATTGATTTCCGTGAGACATTTTTCCTGTCCGTATAATTCGGCATTACGTGATAAAAATTCTGTGATAGGCATACTACCATCCCTCCGTCCTACAAACATAAAAAGAATTTGATTGTTTTATCAACCGTGCTACATAAAACATCCAAATGCTTATTATATTATAAAACGTTACGGATAGTTAATCAACAACTTAATTGCCTGCATGTGATTTGCCGCAGGCGGATACTATTGGCGCCAGTATGCAAATACGGCTTCTATCCTTGCAGTTATTTCTATCTGCCCCGTCTGGACCGGCGTTGCGGGCGCTGCCATCTGATACATGACTGGAGCGGGTGTGCCCTGTTCATATTTTGTTTCGACTATACGCACAGGAACGCGGATGACTCTTATATTCAATTTGACTGCGACCGTGCCTGCTTTCGCCAACGCATCGTCAAGAGCTGCATCTAGAGCCTGCCTGTAATAGGGCGACGGGTCGTCAATTGCGAATGTGATGCTGCCTATCTGGTTAGCGCCGTTCTGCACCGCAGCATCAATAATAGTACCGATCCTTGCCATATTACGTATTATGACCTTCAGCATGTGTTCGACCCTGTACCCGCGAAACACCTGTTTCCCTTCGACATAATCATATTGCGGCGTAATGCTGTATGAGGAAGTCTGTATGTCAGCAGGAGGAACGCCCATCCCGTTCAGAGCCCGTATGACTGCAGTCATGCTTGCCGCATTTTCTTGCTGCGCCGTACTCAGCTGTCTGTTCTCTGTCACAACTCCGAGATCTACGACTGCCATATCGGGCTTCACCTTTATCCTGCCTGTTCCTTCGACCTTCAACTCACATGCACAAGGCTCCGCGCACGACCGCATACCAGGGGCAAAGGCATACTGCAGGCAATTCTCAGTTCCGGTTAACATGGAATCCGCCATACCTTTTGACCTCACATAAAATCTGTCTGCTGTATAATATGTAAACCATATAGCAGCGTGCACCTTTATTTCAGGCCATTTCCATATCTCGTTTAAAAGCGTTCCGGTTCCATCAACCATACGAGCGCAAGTTCGTGCCTGCCGGCAATATCGGTGAAATGGCCTCCCTCATTCAGTCGGAACAGCAGGTCTCCACTGCCCGGGAGCTGCCTCTTCAAAGCTTCAACAGTCCTGCGGGTACATTCGCCGACCTGTGCCATCCGAGGATTACGGCTATGCTCCTCTCCCCTGCCCAAGGATATATAAACCCGTGAAACAGCACTTAAAGGCGTTCCGGACTCCATGAACCCAACCCAGCCGTCGTACCACAGTGACCCGGACAAGCTGGCAAATCTGCCGAAAGCAGTGCAGGTATAAATGGCATAAAGCGCAGCCAAGCCACCCAGCGAATACCCGACGATCGCTGTGTTTTCAGGCTCCCGCCTGGTACGGTAATCAGCGTCGATCAACGGTTTGACTGTTTCACCAAGGAATTTCAGATAAGCTTCGGCATGGCCTCCAAATGCTTCGTCTTTGACCGATAAGGCCGGCGCCGGCCAGGGGGAGAATTCGTCGTTCCAATCCCGGGGTTCGGCGGCAAGCAGTATAAAGGTCTCGCAATCAGTATCAAAATGTGGTTCGATCCTTTCCAGGATGTCTGCAATACCCTCAGAGCCGTTCATGTAGACAACAGGGTAATAACGGCCGGATCCGCCGTAATCCGGCGGCAGGTAAAGCAAGCATTTCCTTCCGTCTATGGTGAGCCTGGTCAATTCGCCTCTCATATGATGATCCTCCGGCTTTATTATATCAGTTATCATGAAAACGTTTAAATGTAAGAATGAAAAAACATGGGCGCCGATCCCAGGCGGAATAAAAATACCGGTTTGCGTGCAATATAGAAAAATGAGTAAAAAGAAGAAATCAAGAACTAAAATCATAATATGGGCGATAATAATCGTTTTGATTGCCGGTTTTATTGCATACCGCGTCATAAGGCCCAGAGGCGCCGATTTTACCGAGGTAAAAGCTGTAACAGGCGATATCACCACAAATTTCAGCTTCTCAGGCTACGTTGCGGCAAAGAACAGTCAGATCCTGTATGCAGACAGGGCGATACAGATCAAGACGATAAAAGTTTCCCAGGATCAGTCTGTAAAAAACGGGGATATCCTGATGACGACCACGGCAGGGCAAAATATCACTGCGCCGTTTGACGGTACGATATCGCAGATCGACGCAGTGCCAAACGCGCAGCTCATGCCTGGCGCACAGCTTTGCAAGGTCGTTGATTACAGCAATCTGCAGCTGGCTGTCCAGGTCGACGAATATGATGTTCCGGCAGTAACAGTCGGAAAATCGGCAACTGTTACCATAAACGCCCTGGGCAAGGATATAACCGGGACTGTGACCAACGTTTCAAGGGATGGCGTTTATCAGAACGGAGTTACCTATTTCAACTCCATAATTTCATTGCCCCCTGAAAACGACCTTATGGTAGGCATGTCGGCGCAGGCCGCGATACTGGACAAAAGCGTCAAAAATGCCGTATTGCTGCCCATAACAGCCATACAGTTCGATCAGGACAATAATCCATTCGTTTATATGCATGAAGGCAGAAATGTAAAACAGGTCGATATAACACTCGGCATCAATGACGGAACGAATGTACAGGTCACCGGCGGATTGAACAGCGGCGATATCGTGCTCGTACCCGCTTCAGCCTCCGCCTCCGCAGCAGGGGACGAAGCTTTCGGAGGCATGTTCAAGGGGATCAGGGGAAACCGCAGGAACAGCGGAAGCAATAACGGGGGCAGCGGCGGCAACGGCGTAAGTAATAATGTCAGCGGCGCCGGCAGCAGCAATACCAACGGAAGCAGTGCCCCTGGCACCCGGTCGCCCGGCAGCGGAGGCGGCGGGTAATGAAAGAGATCCTCAGCATGCAGGACATCGCCAAGTGTTACTATGTAGGTGATACGGAACAAATGGTGCTCGACCATGTCAACCTGAAGGTATCAGAAGGCGAATTCGTTTCCGTCTTGGGGCCCTCCGGCTCAGGTAAATCAACACTCATGAACATAATAGGCTGCCTCGATGTCGCTACAAGCGGGAGCTATATTCTCGACGGACAGAACGTTGAGGATCTGGATGAAAGGGAGCTTGCGAGGATACGCAACAGGGAGATCGGGTTCGTATTTCAGAGCTTTCAGCTGCTGCCGCGTCTGGATGCGCTTGAAAATGTCGAGCTGCCTATGATATATTCCCAGATCCCTCCGGCCGAACGCGGAAAAAAGGCGGCTGCCATTCTGGAACGCGTAGGTTTGGCGGATAAATTGAAGAGCTACCCCAACCAGCTATCGGGCGGGCAGCAGCAGCGCGTAGCGATAGCCCGTTCTGTCGTGACCGAGCCTGCGATATTGCTGGCCGACGAGCCTACAGGCGCTCTCGATCAAAAATCTGGCCTTCAGATAATGTCCCTTTTTGAGGAGCTTAACTCCGAAGGCCGTACAATTATCATGATCACACACGATATAAATATAGCAAAGCATGCCGGCCGGATAATAAATATCCTTGACGGGCGGCTCAGCGAGGGAGAATTGAGCTGATGTTCAAAGAAAGCATAAAGATGTCGTGGGGCAATATCATACATAACAAGATGAGGTCCTTTCTGACGGTCCTCGGCATTGTTATAGGCATAGCCTCGATAATCGCCCTGATAAGCATAGTACAGGGCGCAACCTCAAGCATAACGAACCAGATCTCTGCGCTCGGCGCGGACAAGCTGATAATACAGGCAACCGGAACACCGTTGAAAAGAGGCTTGAGCACACAGGATCTGCAAAAGCTGTCAGAGATCAAATATGTAAGCGGGACCTCCCCTACTGTCTCCGGAAGCTCATCGGTTGTATTTGACAAGAAAGTCGAAACGGATATTTCAGTCCAGGGCAAGAATGATTATTACTTTAAAAAGAACGTCGATACTGTCGAAATTGGGAGAGGTATCAATATCCTGGACGTAAACGGCAAAAACCACGTCACCGTGATCGGCAGCCATATCGAACATGATATGTTTTTCGGCGTCCAGCCTCTAGGTAAAAAATTGCTGATAAACGGCAGTTCATTTACTGTCGTAGGCGTATTGAAGGCACAGAGCGGGCTCAGCACGGCTTCGACAAACGACGCGGTGCTGATCCCGTATACAACTGCGATGAGCGACCTGGGAATCAGTACTGTCGCAAGTGTAGAGGTATATATGTCGGATCCCGGCAAATCGGATGAAATCATATCCTCCATCAGCGACGTATTGAACCAGGCGTTCAATTACCACGACAACACCTTCAACGTCTATAACATGCAGGACATTATCAATACGCTCGGAAGTATCACCGGCATGATGTCTCTCCTGCTGGCAGGCATCGCCTCCATATCGCTGATCGTCGGCGGTATCGGCATAATGAATATGATGCTGGTATCGGTAACTGAAAGGACAACCGAGATCGGCCTGAGGAAGGCGCTTGGGGCTGAGCCTTCAAGGATCCAGCTGCAGTTCCTGATCGAATCCATCTTCATTTCCCTGTTCGGAGGCGTCATCGGAATTATCTTCGGCTTGCTTATCGCAGCAGCCGCGGCTGTACTTATGGGCTTCACGTTTCCGTTTTCGATCTGGACCGTTATCCTGGCAGTCGGATTCTCAAGCATAGTGGGTATCGTTTTCGGATTCGCGCCGGCGAGAAAGGCGAGCAGGCTGAACCCGATAGACGCACTCCGGCATATATGATACCCGGGCCGGCTAAACCGAGCACGCTTGGTCTGGCCGGCTAAGTCAGCCCGCCTTCGTTGACGCTCGTTCCGTCAAACCGATCGGGCTTAATTTCACTGCTGCTCTGTGACCAGCCGCTTTTCCCCGGCAATATCCTTTATCGGCTTAATATCCTGAGTCACTTCCATAGTTCCCAAGTATTCTCCGCTCTCGCTCCGGACAGCAAAGTATCTGATATATACATATTTACCGCCCATTTTTATCCAGAAATCCTCATGATCTTTCCTGCCGGACTTGAAATCGTTTACTATGCCTTCTACTATGTGTACACTCGCCGGAGGGTGGCAAGCGGCGACCTTCCTGCCTATTATAGCCTTTACGCGCGGAAAGATCCTCTCGGCATTCTGCGAGAAGTATTTGACGGAGTCGTTCCTGTCTACGAACGTTATGTCAATCGGAAGAGTGTCGAGCATTCGAACCAGCTCTTCGATTTTCAATTCACCTGTCGGAAATTTTATTATTCCGGTCGAATCCCTGACCTCATCATCGCCTTTTGCATCGCCTTTTGCATCGCCTTTTGCATCGTCTTTTGCATTGCTTTCAGCGCTGCTTTCCACCTTTGAAGCCGCTTCACTGTGATCATAGGTTCTCCATACCGGCACTCTTGGCAGCATGCAGTAACCGAATTCACCGCTGCCGTCGGCAACGACCCTCCATTCGTCCTGCGTCAGGTTTTCAAGAAGCATGGGCAGCATTATATTCTCTTCCTTGAATATCATTTCACCTATGCTTGTAAGCAGATCGTCCGACTTGTCTTTAAAAAACTCGAACCCTGCATCGCTGTTTAGCAATTTTTTTACTTCCCTGAGTTTGCCGCGTATCTGGTCATCAACACCCCACATCACTTTTGGAGGCGCAGTAATGCCGTACTTCTCCATAAACGGAAACAGCAGGTTCTCCTTTTTGAGATAATGACGGTCAAGCTCACCGAGCTTTTCGAAGCTATCAACAAGTTCCTTGCCGACGCCTGCTTCCCTGGCTGCTAAAAGCTGGGCGCCTATATTTTCCATAAGCCTTTGGATCGCACGATTCTCGGCTTTAAGTATATTAATGGGATGTCCGGGGATCTCCGACGGATCGGTCGGTTGATGTATCTCTTCGATCGAACCCTTGAACACTGCTGCATGCACGTCGCAGAGGCGCTGTATTTCTTCGACCGGCAGTCCGTCTGCAATAAGGGCCTGCTCCGCCTGCGTTATCTCGTTTACTGAAACATTTCCAAACGCTTCATTGAATTTTCCCTTTACTTCATCCACGCTTTTTCCGGCATGTAGCTGTGAAATCACATCTTTTATTACTTCCTGGCGGTATTTTCGGTTGTTGATCTCTTCACTCATATGGATACACCCCTTTTCAATATTCTTTATCAAGAATATTTTACCCACAATAAGTGAAACAAAAATAAAAAGGCGGCGTTATTTTTCGCCGCCATTGTATGTCCATCCGTAGTCGTTGTGATATATCATGAGCCTTGTCATTCCGCCGTCAACAGTTATATTCTCTCCGGTAATAAAGCCTGCCTTTTCACTGCAAAGGTACAGTACCATATTGGCTATATCCAGAGGGTTCCCTACCCTGCCGGCGGGATGCTGCGTTTTGTCCGCCCCTTCAAATTCGTTTCCCTGAGTATCTATCCAGCCGGGGCTAATCGAATTGACCCTTACCCTGCCGGAAAGGCTGACCGCAAGCGCATGAGTCAATGCCGATATACCGCCCTTTGCCGCAGTATAGCTTTCAGTGTTTGGCTGGCTCATCCTGTCCCTGCTCGACGAAATATTAACGATAGCCGCGTCATCGCCGAAATGATCCCTGAACAATTTCGTCAGCATGAAAGGAGCGGATATCCCTGTGCGCAGGACATAGTTGAAGTCCTCGTATGAGCAGTCTTCGAGTCCGCCCCGTGTTATTTATATACCCTTATCATGGTTCTACAATTTGACTTTTGGGCAGTAAGAAGGATAAGCCAAGACTTGCTATTGAGATCAGTATAATCGCGGCAAAAATGATATGCAGTCCCGAAACCTGTGACAATCTTACCTGATCCAGGTACGCTGCATTGTTGATATTCGCGGAGGAATACAGGTTGCCGGCGTCTATTCCCTCGATACCGATTCCTGTCAGGTATTTCACTATCGCCAAATTGAAAATGCTTCCGAAAATGCTTATCCCTATCGTCTGTCCCAGTGTGCGGACCAACGAATTCAAAGCAGTAGCCGCCCCGCGTTTATTGTAGCCCACCGACATCTGTACGACTATCGTCAGGGTCGAAAAACCGGCGCCGAAGCCAAAGCCCATTACCGACGTATAAATGATGACCAGAAACAGCGGAGAATTCAGATTAAGTGTAGGCATCAGCAGGCAGCTCGCCGCGATTACTAACGATGAAACCGCTATTACCGCCTTTTCGCCATGCCTTGGAATGGCTTTCCCTACATATACCGAGGCCAACAGCCATGTTATGGACATGGGAGCCATGGTCAGGCCCGACACCGTGGCGCTTAAGCCAAGTACATTTTGTATATATAAGGGCATATAAACACTGATCGCTATCAACACGGCTGAAGCCAGAAAGCTTACTATATTGACTATCGTATTGGTCCTTGTGAAAACGTCAAACGGTACTATCGGTTCCTTTGCCTTTTTTTCCACGACATAGAAAACAGTCAGAAAGCCGGCTGAGACCATCAGGCACGCCAATGTGGCCAGGTCATTTTTCCCGAACAGCAGAAATCCGTATAATAGCGCAATAATGGCTGCCGACAATAATGCGGCGCCGGCAATATCTATCCTGTGCCTCTCTCGTGCGAAAACTTCCCTGAGGTTCCTCTGCAGGAGTATTATCGATAACACGCCAAAAGGTATGTTTATGAAAAAGATCCAATGCCATGAAAGATTATCGATAAGAAAGCCTCCGACAAAGGGCCCGACGAGGCTTGCGACTCCCCAAGCGGAACTAATCCACCCCTGTACCTTTGCACGCTCCTCAAGCTCGAAAACATCGCCTACTATGGTAAAAGTCACTGTGAATATCGCTCCGGCGCCTATCCCCTGCAAAGCGCGAAAAGCAACCAGCTCATACATGCTCACCGACAGACCGCACAGTATACTGCCTGCTAAAAAGATCACTATCCCAATGGTAAGTATGTTCTTCCTGCCATATAAATCGCAGAGCTTGCCGCAGATGGGGATGGAAACGGCAGACGTCAGAAGGTATATGGAAAAGACCCAGCTTATCAGTTCAAAGCCACTCAGATCCTTGACTATGGTCGGGACGGCAGTGGTTACGACTGTCCCTTCTATTGCTCCCAGAAACATCGCGACTGTTATCGCTATGGTTATATTGCGTTTTTTTATATCCATTATCCTCTAATGAGTCCCTCTATCCCATGCCCGGGATTCCCTTTATCCTGTAGTAATTATCTCACTTCACATTACAGCGTATTGCTCAGCGCTGTAATAAACAGTCTTCATCAATGTTTTTACTGTTCGATCGGCTCGCCCTTCAGCCCGATGCTTTCGGCAGCCTTCCGCATCCCGTTAATGGTCTCTTCGACAATAAATTCAAGCTCCATTCCAAGCATCTTTGCGCCTTCTTCGATAACCTCCCTGTTGACGCCCGCAGCAAAGTTCTTTTGTTTCCACTTTTTCATGACCGACTTTGTCTCAGTATCGAGGACGCTCCTGCTGGGTCTCATCAAAGCTGTCGCTGTGACCAGCCCCGTAAGCTCGTCGATCGTGTACAGCACCTTTTCCATCCTTGCTGTCGGCTCGACCTTGCTGCATATGCCGTAACCGTGGCTGACTATCGCATGTATGTAGTCATCCGCGAATCCGTTCTCGCGAAGTATTTCGACAGCCTTGGCACAATGCTGGTCCGGGTACATTTCGTAGTCTATATCATGCAGCAAGCCTATTATGCCCCATTTTTCAGGCTCCTCCCCGTTCAGCAGCCCGGCGAAGTGCCTCATTACAGCCTCAACAGAAAGGGCATGTTTTATAAGGCTGTCGCTCTTATTATATTTTTTCAACAGGTCAAATGCATATTCTCTGGTCGGTTTATCGTTATTCATTTTGATCACGCCTTCTTTCGTTATTTGTATCAGACTTCTATAATAATAACTCAAATAAGCGCTCTATTTCAATAGAGGTCACTTTTTCGAAACCGAAACAAAAAAGCAGGGGCAGTTACTGTTTGACAGCGTCTGCCTCCTGCCTGATATAAGACTATAGCTTATCCTTTCCTTATCTGTGCTGTAAATGCTGACAGAGGAAGGAATTTGTTAAGGGCTATCAGTATTGCGCCCAGTACCGCCGGTACTATGGAGAAAATAAATATAAATGCCGATTTTATACCATCGACAGGCAGCTGCGAGTCCGCACCCGCTACACTAGTGAGCAATTTATACCCAAAAAGGCCTAAACCGTCCATGGACTGTTTGCTGAAATATATAATCTGATACAAGTAGCCTCCCCCGTTGGCTATGAATGCAATTATTACGATCGAAAGAAGCGGCAGCAGGGATGCCTTGACATATTGCCCCAGATCGGACGAACCTTGTTCCAGTTTTGCCGATACACAGAAGTACAGGGCAAATGCTCCCGCTATTGAAAAGCCTGAACTGATAACCATGGGGAATACGGTGTTGATTAATCCGAGGCCACGGAAAAACATATATTCTCCGACAAAATTGTTGGAAAGTGAAAGCAGTATCAAAAGAATGAACGGGTATACCTTCGTACTGACAGTCATCGGACATGCAAGCGTAAATGCTGCAAATCCATAAATTATACAAATCAGGATGCTGTATATTATAGAATTCGTAAATGCCATCATGAAGTTCCTGTCCCCGAGCAATAGCTTTAATCCGTCGGCTAGTCCGCCTGAAGACGGTATGAAGGTAAGGACGATCATTGCGACCGAACCCGCGGCAAAAAGAATATAACCTATAATGCCGATTATTGAACCCGGCCCGCCATTCGTCCTTTTTTTCAATTGCCCGACAGCCGACGTTATAGACGGTGCCAGAAAACACAGTACGAAAAAGACTACGATATTGATTGCCAGTTGTATGATCGTTTTTAAAACCCAGGCAGCGCTTGCTACACTTAACTGCATTTGTTGAAGACCGGACCTGAAGATAAATAAATCCATAACTTGCGAAGTTTTACTGGTTAATGGGCTGGAAGAAGAAAAGATATTTTCGATATCAGGCGTCATAAGGATCGTAGCCCTCGCAGCAATATATCCCAGGATAACAAAGGCGACCCTCCTGAAATCAATGCGTTCACTGTATTCATAGATAAGAACACCTATGATTACAGGTATGTAAACATTTCTCAAAGAGTCCATGATTGCAAATAAAAACGGGTACAGAGCCGGTTCAGCCATCAGAAATCTGGGCGGGCCACCCGCAGAAGACAGCAGTTTGCCTATTATACCCGTGCTGGGAGACAACATGCCGCTGAATACCCAGACAAAGGAAAGTGCAGGTATCAGGGCAGGTATTGACAATATTCCCATGGATACCAGTTTGAGCCATCTCCAGGGCAGCCTGGAGATGCATATTATAAGGATCACTGCGAATATGCATGTCAGTATGATTGAAAATGCGCTTAGCCTTACGGTATTCATTATTACTCCAGTAAAGCCATCCTTGCCAAAAAGCTCCGAATAGATACTCAAGCCCACAGATTCACTGCCGGAAATACCTTTAAAAATATTGTAATCCTTTGTTGAGACTATTACAGAGAAAACGCCAGGTATCACTTTGAAAACGAAGACTAAAAACAGTGCCGGAAGAGCAATGATAAACGGAATGACTTTTTTCATCAACGGACACTCCTTTACATAGCCATATTTTACATAACCATATCGATTTTGCTCCATAATTGTACCACGAATCAGTAAAAAAATGGGCACATTTAATTTATATTCCCGAACACCGGATTATAATAATTACCGGTTTGGAAAATAATACGGATAAAAACTGATGCTGAGCAGAAACAATAATACTATGAATAAACAAGGGTATCCACGATATATAAGAAAGCGTATCAAACTGATATTCAATCCTGCTTCCGGTGCAAATCGCGAATCACCGCTGCAGCTCATGAATGTTATAAAAGAATTGCAGGCCCGTCATTTTGTGACCGAACCGTACCTTACGGAACCCGATTCGGATCTGGCAAGCGTAGTGCAGGACGCCGTTGTACATGGGTTCCGCACATTTGTAGTCTGCGGAGGAGACGGCACGGTATCCGCTGTGGCTAGAGCGATGAAGGGTTTGAACGCCACCCTTGGAATCATACCTACGGGTACACAGAATAATGTGGCGCTTGGTCTGGGCATCCCGGCCGATATTCCGGCCGCAATCGATATACTTCGAACGGGAAGGCGTAATAAGGTGGATATGGGTATAGCTACATGCAACGGCAAAAGTATGCCGTTTCTTGAAATTTGCTCAGTCGGGCTTTTTTCAGCACTTTTCGAATCCGGAGACGATATCCAGCATGGAAACATCTCGCGCATCGGTGATTTCCTGGCTACCTTGACTGCCTCTCCTCCTTCTGAAATGAGTATTTTACTGGATGGTGAAAAGGAAATAAGGAACACAGGCCATGTGGTACTGATTTCGAATATGCCATATGTCGGCCGCCATTTTCAGGTCGGCACGCCGGATTGTTTCAAGGATGGCTTATTTGACGTGCTTTTCTGCTCCGACATTTCAAAGCTTGACCTGCTTATCGGATACATGCTGAAAGTACCGGGAATCAATGCGGAAAGCGACTCGCGAATCAGAAATTATCATGTGAGCAAAATAAATATCGAAACACATCCCGCCATGGCTGTTATGGCAGATGGGATATTGATCGGAGAAGGTCCGGTACAGATTGAAATGCAGCAGCACGCTTTGGCAGTGATTTTGCCTGCTGCAACGGATATAAAGACAGGAACAGGTGAAAGCCACGGAAAATAATGATAAAGAACGTAACGGTAAAATAAAAGGCAGGCCGGTGCATAAAATCCATGCTAAATGTATCAGACTTGCCGACTGGTTCAGGAATGTAAGCATTGTTTATTGGATAATCGGCCTTGGCATTCTGCTGTCAATTGCTCTGATCTTTATGCCCGGTTATCTGTGGGAGTATTTCTGGGTCCGTATAAAGACGCAAAAGCATCTGGTAGCTCTTGTACTGATTTTCTGCCTGGTAGCCGTGTCACTCGTATGGAAAACAGGCCAACGAATAGATGTCTGGGCTTTCAAGGTTTTCAACCTGCACGGGCTGCACACACGCTGGCTTGATTGGACAATGCTCGGCATTACTCAGATCGGAAGCGGTATTTTTGCCATGGCAATAGCGGTCTTTTTCTTTTTGAAGGTCAATCATCTGCTCGCCTATGAGGTCGTTTTGGGGAGTTTGTCGTTATGGCTCGTGGTCGAGCTCATGAAAGCTCTCATATGCCGGACGCGCCCCTATATAAAACTGGCGGATGCCCGTATCGTAGGTTCAAGAGCCGGCGGGCATTCATTCCCAAGCGGTCATACCAGCCAGATTTTTTTCCTGGCCGCATTGATCTCACACTATCACCATTTTGCTCTTTCGGGTTGGCTGATCCTGTACGGCGTCGCTTTGCTGGTTGGCATAACACGCATCTACGTTGGAATGCATTACCCGCGCGATGTGATGGGCGGCGCTGCGCTCGGTACTGCCTGGGGACTTTTCGGTGTGATTGTGAATAGTTACATCTGATACTATGAGTCAATAAAAATCTGCGTCTTCCTACTGAAATTACCTGCCTATGCCCGAAATACCATCAACTATAAACTCTTTTCCAGAGTCTCATTTATGTCATTATATATTCTTATCATAAGTTGATCTAAATTCTTAGCAGCATTCATATATTTGCTTACCTCCGGTATCCTTGACAAGTCTTTAAATTTTGCGTTTAGCTGTACAACTCTCGACTCGGCTTCCTTATTCGATAATTTACCGGAATATAACTGTTTTTGACCCAAGTCAAGTTCATCAATTTCCCTTTTCAGATCCGGCATTTTGGAAATAGCAGCCTTTGCTTGCTTCAGTCCCGTAAATTCAGGACTTGATTTTATTGCTTCGACCAGTTTTGGTAAAACATCATTTATGCTCATATTTTTACACCTCGGAGTAGCTTACATAATATCAAAAACGGAGTTTTTCAGGCTACATTTAAAGTATATGAGCGGTAGATCGATAGTGTTACTTTATGTATACTAATAGAATTTTATCATCGAGCAGGCCTGCATACCGTAATTTTCCAGCATATACTTACCCCTGAGAACGCCAAACTGAACAATATGACCGTTCAGTTCATTTTCAAGCGCCAGCTTGCCGATACCGGCAATTGCCGGTAAAAAAGCATCAAGGGCATACACTTTTATCCTATAGGTATGGAGCTGTCCTATTGGAGGCAAAGGTCCCCCGTAGCCCAGCTTTCCGAAATCATTCGTCCCTTGCACAGCGCCGCCCAGAGAATATACAATTGCTTCGTTTGGAATACCTTCCGGTAGTATGGAAATTTCCGCAGGTATGTTCCAGATCAGCCAGTGTGTAAAAACCCGCATCGGAGCATCTGGATCATCCATTATAATCGCAATCGACTTTACGTTGCCGGAAATATTTTCGATAATCAACGGAGGTGAGATGTTAGCACCCTGGCCGGTAAATTTGACTGGTATGAATCCATTATCCACAAATGCCGGACTGATCACTACGAGATTACTCGGCATTATATCAGCCTTCTTTAATCGTATAGTCTACATAAATCATTATACTCAAAAAAATGAATCAGGTTACCATAAATTTACATCAAAAGATAGGCCGAAATCGCATTATATCAGGGTATTGGCACGGTCAGTAAATATCACACATTGAGATACTTCCATTTGCCCTTATTCATCCTCACAAGATACATGACCGATCTTGAACTGAAGTCAAAGAAAATTCCAATCATAACTGCAGTTAAGCCTATTCCGAAGAATTTTATCAGCAGCAAAGACATAATGACCCTGAAAGTCCACAGCCCAACGAAGGAAGTGACCATGACATACTTGATGTCGCCTGCAGCCTTCAATGTCGCCGAACATAGATTGAGTATCGCCAGCAGCGGCTCTATCAGCCCGAAAGTACAGACTATTCCGACCGACTCCTGAATAACAAGCGGGTCTTTGGAATACCAGCCTGCAAGATACTTTGCGAAAATAAACGTGAGCATGCCGATAACGAACCCTACCGCCATGGTTATTTTCAAGCCTTCATAGGCATATGTCTCAGCCTTTTCATAATCCTTTTCGCCGAGGCTCTGGCCTACAAGTGTTGTATTTGCTATGGCAAAGCCGAATATGGGGAAGAAAGCCAGCGCATTTATGTTGATTCCGATCTGGTATGCCGCCATAGCAACCGTCCCCAATGAGACGATTATGATCTGAAGTACAAGAAACCCGCCCTGCATGACCAATTGCTCTATGAAGCCCGGGATCCCTATATTGATTATCCTCTTTATCATTTC
>Ga0207834_1000150_pt1 | contig 24651 bp, 15 predicted proteins | sample LuqExpMetagenom5_FD_187763 | JGI IMG/M metagenome (GOLD analysis project Ga0207834, IMG submission 187763) | Tropical forest soil microbial communities from Luquillo Experimental Forest, Puerto Rico - Sample 5 (SPAdes) | ecosystem: Environmental > Terrestrial > Soil > Tropical forest ...
TAAGTCATCTGTGTTTCACAGTTTTGTTTGCGGTAAATTAGATCACTGCGGATGCTTTCTGTCTTCTTATTCTCCTGTTCCTTCATGAAAAGCTGATATGCCTCATCCCGCAGATCGTCATACTGATAGGCTTTCTGCTTTTCTAGCAATTCTTCATTGAGAAGTAAAATCGTTTCCTGGAAGCTTTTGATATCGTTTTCTTTTGTCTGCAATGCAACACTTGCTTTTTCCTTCTGCTTACTTTTGGAGTCGATTACCTGTTCTAACAGAAGCTTCTTTGCCTTCCATTCATCGATATTTAATTTCTTTAGTTCTGCTATTTTGCGCTTATATTCTTCCTTTTGCTGCTCTTTCGCCTGTATCTGCCTGATTTCCTCAAACTTACTGCTATAATATTCGGCGTCATTTTGCAGATATTCTAATTGCAGCAGCTCTCCAAGCTGTCTTACCTGCTGGTCCAGCGGCTCCTTCTGCTCCTGCAATTCCTTCAGATTTTTCTCCAGCAGCCTTAGTCTTCTTTCAATAGCACTGCGGCCGATATAGGCTTCCTCGGTGTAATTACGAGGATTGATATGCTGCAGCTTGTAGCCCTGGTAAAGCACACAGTCCGAAGTAATACCGCTCTTATTATTACGAAGCTCTTCCATCGTGCTGCATTTGATCACAGCACCCATCAGATAATCGATGTAGGCTTTGGTATAATCGGAGGCTACGGCTACTTCCTCTGCAAGGGAATTCTTAAGGTTTGGTCTGCCATCACGCAGAACGCTTTCCGTATCGATGACTGCCACCTTATAATACTTTTTCGGATCAAGGCTTCGATACAGCTCCATCGCATGCTTTGCATACTCCGAAGGAACGATCAGGTTCAGCTTATTGTTACCCATGTAACCTTCTACGGCATTCAGCCATTGTTCCTTGTCAACCTCGATCACGTCGGCCAGGATATCTACCCGAATCGGCATTTCATAAGCCTGTTCCAGTTCCCGCGTGATATAATCCTTAGCTTCCAGAAGATAATTAGGATAAGCTTTCTGGCCATTTTTTAAAATCGTCATCTGCTTGGTGATATCAGATATTTTCTGTCTGAGCTCATTTATTTTACCAGCCAGCTCATTTTTCCCCTTTTCAAGTTCACCTCTAAGCTCTGCGAGATTGGTTTTAACCCTGACGAAATCCGCAGGGCTGGTATAATATTCTTTAATATGTTCTATTTCTGTTCTGGTTGTAGTATCTATTAACTCGGTATCTAGCCATTTGCTTAAGCCCTCAGCCGTTTTATCATAGGAGGCTTTGCTTCGGTATAACAGCTCCAGCATCTGGTTTAAGCTGCCAAGCTCTGCTTCCAGATGCTCATAACCACTGTTTTGAATAGCAAAGGCTACCTCATCCCTTTGTTCCTGCAGCTGCTTAACCTCCTGCTCCAAGTCAGAGATAGACTGCTCCAGTAATTTGATATCCTCCTTATATTCTGAGTGCTGAAGCTGCAGCTTGTCAAGCTTTGCCTCTATCGTGGAAATATCCAGCTTATCCAGATTATACTGATATTGTGCAATCTGATTGGTATTCGCAGTATATCGCCCATATTGCTCTTTGATGTCGGTCAGAAGCCTTATCTCGTTCTTCGTATCCTCCAGTCTTCGTTTCAATCTGGTGTACTGGGCAACACTGTCCTGCATGTCCTCCATATGGATATCATTTTCCGTACAGATATAATTCTTAACGAAATCCTCAAGCTTCATATCCATCTTGAAAGGAATTGCCTTCTTGAAAAGCGCCGGAAAATGCTTTGGATGTAATCCGCCAAAATAATTGCTATATAATTCATTACGGAATTTCTCGTTGGTCCTTGAGAAGTAATAATCCTCCTTCGCATAATGCTCCTGAATATAATCCTTCAGTTCGTTGATGGAAAATACCTTATCGCCCTCACGATACCGGTTTGCCGCCAGCTCTCCGGCATGCCAGAAGAACATCCTGCTCACGTCATTAACGGAGACATCCACATCGAAGATTACGCCCAGACTCTGGTATTTGTGTGTCTCCGTATCCTGGAATTCCAGTACAATCGTAGTGGAGAAGTTCTTATTACGCAGATAGCTGATATCATTGTTCTCCTGAACAACCTTCATTCCTCTGAGGTACTCAATCAGAGTACGGTCCGAATCCTCCTTCGCTGCCTTGTTAAAAAAGCCGCGGCCGTTGCTGTCCGCATATAGTACGATCTGCAGCGCATCCAGGACTGTCGATTTACCGCTGCCGGAATGACCGGTAAAGAAATTGATCTCGTCATGGAAAGTAAGCAGTTTTTCATTAATATAATGCCAATTATTCAGACACATCTTCGAAAGTGCTTGATATCTGTCCATCTTCGGTCACCTCCTCTTCCTCCTGATACTGCTCTATGATTGCCCCGATGGACTGGTTGTCCAGAAGCAGGTTAACCGTCGGATAGATAATGAACTTCGTATCACCATCCAGGTCGCCCATTTCATCGGTTATTTCTATCACCTGATATTTCTTCAGGGCAGCTACCGTCTTACGAACCTCCGTAGGAGAAATGGACTTATTGCTCCATAACCGGAATAATTGTATCTTATCATATACTTCATTCAGTGAAGTATATACATGAATGGAGCTGGAGGCAGTATTCATCTGCTCGTCAAAAATCAGCTTCAACAGCAGGATAAATACAGTCGTCAGCCTGCTTAACTTATCCCCCTGTAAATTCTGGGTCATGATGTGCATGATGCCAAACTGTCTGTTTTCGATCAAATCAATATCCGCAATCTTAAAGTACTCTTTCAGGAAATCCAGATGCCTTTCACAGGTACGATACATGCGGTTTGGCAGGTATCGCTCCGTTTTCTTATCGTATTTTCTTTCCAGTATGTAGGTCTGATGATATAGTGTTTTTATTGCTTCTTTTATCTCCTCTTTCTCTTCGTCGAGAAGTTCATTGTAATATGGGAACATGGGTATCCTTTCTATCAATCCGTTCAATCAAGACTGTTTTTCTCAAATATCATATCCGGGTAGGAGTATTTACCATTGGTAATCGTACCTTTTACTCCAGGTACTACATGGAAGGGACTGCTCTTACGGATGCTGTAATCATAAGCCAGAATCAACAGCTCGAATTCTTCATCCGATTGAATGGCATGATCCTTCGTCCGGAAAATTCCGTCCTCCATTTTATCTATGATAAATTCTTCTATCTGAGCCTTACTGTAACGGTTCTTATTCCGATTGATACGCAGAATATCTTCTCTGGACAATTCCTCTTCCGTCTCTACCTCTGCTTCCACCGTTTCCTCGAATTGTTTACGCTTCCCTCTTTTTTTATAAAGTGAGTCCGAGGAAATTACCGTAGGATCATTAATCTGAATCGTGTTAGTAACCTGAGCAGAAAGGTCATTGTCCTTCCTCCGGGACATCAGATTTAACAAGGCTACTACATTGCCCTTGAGGCTGTCGTCACTGCTTAGCAGGTACTCCAGTCGGCTTACCGTTGCCCGGATGTATTTGCTATGCTCCGTATCAATATGGGAAATTCGTTTCTCCATATTGATCATACCACGCTCTATCTCATAAAGGGTATCTGCGAATTCATTCTCGATATCTTCTTCCTTCTTACCCTCCGCCAGCATTTTATGCTTTAGAATACTTAATCTGTTCTCATCTTCGCCAATGGCCCGAAGAAGTTTTTTAATATCATTTTTATAGATATAAAAATTGTCACTGGTCTTTATTAAGCTGTACTTCTTGTTGACAATTGTCTCTACATAGACATTCAGATGCTCCAGCAATAAATCCTCATAATTGTTTTTCTCCAGGAGGGCTCCGAAGAACTGATCCATATTATGGAGCATGTCCTGCAGGGAACGATTTAATCTCGCCGTATTAATCATCGCAGCCTTCAAAAGCTCCAACCCGGCTTTCATATCATAATAAAAGGAGTAGATGTTGGTGTAAACATTCTGTATATACAAATCCTTCTCATCCGAATCAGGGTTATTCAGCCGCTTAATGGTCTCAATAAACAGTGACGAATAATCCGGAATAATGATATTCGTCTTAAAGGAGCTGTAATCCTCCACCTTCTTTAGCCAGGTAAACCGGATCAGACGGTTCAATATCTTGGAAGCCATCGGCTCCATCAGATCCGCCTCCTGATCTTCGTCATCGGCTGAAATATCCACAATCCGGTCTGAAAAATGCTCCGCTATCAACTGAATGCAGGTCTCCTTCGTGAGAAAGTAGTCATTATATAGATATTCATCATAAATTGTCAACATGGCTTCCATATAAATATAGCGGTTTCTGGAGCTGAACACACTCCAGAACTGCTGCGGTAGTTTTAAGATTTCTTTCATTGGATCTCCCTGGAATATTGCACTTTTCTGATTTAACCCTCTTAAAGTGTTAAGTGTTATCAATCTATTCTAGCATTTAATGTCGATTGGTAGCAACAGTAAATTATTTTTACTTTCGATAAATCAAGAGTGCATAATTGCTCAGGCCGCAGCAGCCCAGTGTTAAGAATTAAGCATCCAGTTCTGAAACCTTTTTCAAGTACTCCCGTCCCTTTTCCTCTTGGTCATGAAGCGGATCCCACACTTGAGCAAAGAAAGGATCTACTTTCGCTCTTGCAGCATAATTCCAGCTTTCCCGTTCACATACAGGGCACCAGTGCCCTCCTTCCAGGATAAGGCGGGGACTTGCTTCAAACTGGTGACCGAAGGCACAGGTAAACTCCAATTTACTATTCCAATCGCCTTTCTCCATAGCAGTAGACCTGCATTCACCACCGCGAAACTTTGCAGCCCCTCTCATATCATCGATATCCAAATCACCTTCCGGTTTTGTTTCATCATAGCCATGATCTAATTGAATAACCTTATCCCATTCCTTAAAATGCTTGAAATCGTTGATATCCTCAGGAATGGCTTCCCAGTTCTTCCTGCTTCCCCAGTATGCATCTATCTGCTCCTTCATATCAGTTTCAATAAACCTGACTGTTCCATGCTCCGTTCTTGCCACCTTCAGAAATACCCTTTTTAAGATGCTTCCCATCAATCTCTGTCCACCAGGAATTTTGCAGATAACTCTGGATATCGAAGCTGTGACGCCAAGGTTCTTAAGATATTCATCATAGAAATATTGCATAGAATCATGTCTGAACTCTAGATATTCTTCCAACTTATCCGAATCAAGATAATATTGTCCGTGGAAATTAAGTGTAGCATACCATTTCGGATCTATTACATAGTTAAGATTTGTGATACCGATCGTACTATAAAGCTGCTTGTACATGGAATACGTATCCACTCTGCAGCTTTCACCGCCGCCGATGTTATAGATATGTCCCCAAAAATCCTTTGACAGCTTTCCGGAGAATTCCCTGCTGCATAGATTTCTTAATAGTATTCCTGAGTCTCTGTCCGATACATATTCCAATACGTTATCCAGACAATTATGGAACATGATAGCATCCTTGATTTTACTCATCGCAGGTCCTATAATTCCCGTCTGTCGTAAGCTTACCCAGTATTTTAAGCCTGATTCAATCAGAAGCCGTTCAGCAGCAATTTTAGATATCGCATAATAATCATAAATACTAGGTTTTATCGGGTCACCTACTCTTCCCCAATGGATTGGAGGCATACGGTCCCCCGTCTCTGCAACTGTTCCTATATATACAAGCTTTACGTCATCCATCCGGTCCTGCTCTCTGATTGCCTGTATAATATTCTTCATTGATCCATAATTCACTTTCATTGCCAGTTCCGGATGATAATCTGCCATCGGAGATACGAAAGCCCCGACATGCAAAATCAGATCTGATTTTTTCACACATTCATATACATCTTCGTAATTAGTCAAATCACCCCAATGGATGGTAAGTCCTTTGACGGCTTCATAACCCTTGAGCTTTTGTCTATCCTGCTCTGTGTCGCGGACTAATATAATAATATCTTGTATTTCAGTGTCTTTTAGGAGTTCATTCAGTCCGATAAATCCCATGCCACCAGTTGCTCCTGTTAATAAAACACGTTGTTTTTTCATATCTATTCACCTTTCATTCCTATTGCCTGTAGTTTATGATCCATTGCAGCTTCGCTCCCAAGTAAACCCGTATCGCCTATCATAAAAATCTTCATATGAAAATCTCCTTTCTGCTATCAAAACCTTATAAGTAATTGTTGGGATTTACCACACAACTACATATATGGAGTTTCACAATTATCTAATCAAAACCTTAAGCTTGACTTATCTACCCTGCAGTTTTATAATACTGACACAGTGTCTATTTTACAACCACCAGATGTTTTTAAATTGTTGCGCAATGAATATTTCGAACGAATTTGTTGTAAATCCGCTATATTTCAGATAAATGCTTTAAATTGGAAAGGATATCATGCCATGATTGGAAAAGAAAATCAGAGAATAAAACTGACAAAAGTACTTCTAAAGAAAAGTCTCATTGAATTGATGCATTCAAAACCAATAAATAAAATAACCATCAAAGAATTGTGTGAAAATGCCGATATTAACCGCTCAACGTTTTATTTATATTACACTGATCAGTTTGCACTGCTGGAAGAGATAGAAAAAGAACTGCTTTTACGAGTCCAGCAGCATTTGCAGAAAATTGATTCCAGCTCAGACAGTCAATCTTTCTTAATTGAATTACTCAGATATATAAAAGATAATGCAGATATCTTTAAAACTTTATTATGCCACCAGGAAAATTTATCATTTCAGTCAACTTTTATTGATGCAACCATTAAAAATCTCAAATTTAGTCTTAAATTAAATTGTCCGGAAAACATTTCATATTATATCTATAATTATTTGATTATGGGATGCTTAAGCATTATAAAGCAGTGGATTGAAGCTGATTTTGATTTATCATGTGAATATCTGGCAAATATGATTTATCAATTATCTGATAAAGCAGCATCAATTTATGTAACCGATGACAAACTGCAGTAGGATCAGCAAAACTGCTTCTTGTTCCGGCCTCCAGCAAGAAACCATTCATGTGTGCAGCAATACTAACATTACCCGCATTGGTAAATATACCCTTGGTATTTTTCCCGAAGCCTGCATTAGAACCGTCAAATAAGCTCCAATAGGAAGAATAAGGACCGCCTGCAGGAATAATCCGAAAATAAAGACGCACTGAATTCTAGCGTAAAGCTTATTAGAATTCAGTGCGTCCATATTATTTTTATAGATAAATTATTATTTTGATATTTTGTTATCATGCTTTGAAGTCACGAAATCCGGCATCTACTCCATTGTTTTGCCGCTTTATTAATTTGTTACAGTTTCTTCAATAGCTTTTCTCCTAGCTGCTTCACTACGATAAAAATCGCATACATCATCATAACCGTATCCGGCTGCAGCATCCTTCATTTCCTTAACAATCTTATCAAATTCATCATCATTTGCCGCATAAATTGCCTGCCAGGAATAATCACAGATTGCATTGGATATCTGCTGCCATTGAATCTCCAGTTCATCGCTTCGCTTTGATTCTGAATAATTAATTCCTAATACAACCGCATGATTCTTTGCATTCAGGTATTCGTCCTGAGTTGTAAAGCCAGTGTATTTTCTCCATTCGTCAAGGATGTCATATTTTAATGATTCATTATAGCTAGCCCAGGACTGATAATTGAAAGTATCACCACTGGTATCCGGATTACTTGCATCTAAGATCCAGGTCTCAAAGTTCATCTGATTAGTACCATCTCCGTATTTGCCGGAATAATCTCCGGTCATCTCCGTATCTTTATTCGTAACCGTCTTAAGTCCTAAATCAGTCAAATAAGTCTTGCCATTCTCGTCATAATCCCAAGTAACACCTTTCGGACCATATCCAGATACCATTCTCCCTTCCGGTGTGCTTAACCAGTTGATAATCTTCATACAGAGCTCCGGATATTGTGTCTTAGCACCAATGGTAATTACCCTGCTGCCACCGAATACATTTAATCCATACATTAAGGTCTTTTGATCTTCCATGATAACCGGATACATTGCCTTTCCTGCATTCAGATGCTCCGGGGTATTATACTGCAAAGAACCGGCGTAATTAAAAATATTAAAGAAGGCAACTCCACCGGTATAGTCTTCTGTTGCGCCATCCGCACCCTGCGTCATGGAATCCGGGTCAAGCAGACCCTTCTGGAATAATTGATTGTAGAACTTCAAACAACGCAAATACATTCCCCCATCTGCAAGACAATCCTGCCATGTCTGGTTCTGCACATCATATAGACCAATACCCAGCTCTTCATATCCATATAAGGCTGCGGTTGCTTTTACAAACATAACCATATTCTTATCCCAGTCATTGAATAAGGATACGCCGTAGGTCTCGTGTCCAGAATCGGAAGTCGGACAGATTTCCTTCATCTGAGCCAATACGTCAATCCAATCCTCTAAGGTGGATACCTTCGGATAACCTAACTGCGCATATAAATCAAAACGTACATCCGGATGATAAATAGTAGATCCATGATCATCCGGGGCAGAAGCCACACCGGAACCATATCCATATAACTTCCCGTCAGGGCTCAGGCTCTGATTCTTTTCTAATGCCTTCGGCATGTTTTCCTTTATGTAAGCACCATAATCAGATAATAAATTATCTTCATTCCAGTCAAATAACATACCCTTATCGATTGCTTCCAGATAATTACCGCTATCATTGCCAAAGATAACGATATCACCCAAGTCGCCGGCTTCCATTCTCGTTACAAATACTCCATCGGCATCATTTACAATGTTGATCTTCACATTGAATTGATCCAACATAACCTTGGCAAACCATCCGGCCTGTAAACCGCTGTAATTAGCTAATTGCGAATACACCGTTAAAGTAATGGGTTCATCCTTTTTTGAGCTGCTGCAGCCAGCCAGCGTCAGACTAGATAATACAATTGAGAATACAATTAGCAATGCAACTATTTTTTTCATTCTTTTCATTTCATAACTCCTCCTCATTATTTATACAGAATTAGATAAAGATTGCTTGACATCCTGCTGAATAATCAGCTTTCTAAAGAATTACGTCTCAATAATTCCTTAGAATATGTGTGATTTTTTTCACTCTTCCCGTCTAATTTTTCATATATTTTTTATATGAATGTCGGGTAAAATGAAATTGCCACAGTACGCCTATGTCATAACCTTATATTAACAATTCTAGTAAAAAATGTAAACACTATTAATTAGTAAAGGGTGTGAAAATGTAAGATGTTAATAATAGCTGTTCTATTAATATTCCCATAACCTATCGATTTTCAGGTAAATTTAAAGTTTCCTCCAGGGAATGGATTAATATGGGCAGAAACTAAGTGAATATGAACTATTTCTTGTGATAGGCGGAACGCTGTACATAACAGATGCAGAGAATAGCAAACGGAGAAGGAGCTGCTGTAAAACATATACCGTTTTGCAGCAGCTCTTTATTCAATGATGATAGATATAAACTTAGTTAATTTTTTACTGCATCCTCCAGTGCTTTTCTCTTAGCAGCTTCATTAAGGTAGAAATCACATACTTCTTTGTAACCATATCCAGCTGTGGCATCCTTCATTTCTTTCACGATCTTATTAAATTCATCATCATTCTGAGCATAGATCGCCTGCCAGGAATAATCACAGATAGCCTTAGAAACCTGCGTCCATTGGATTTCAAGTTCATCACTTCTTTTTCCTTCAGAATAACTTGTGCCTACAGCAACAGAATGATTTCTTGAATCGATGAATTCATCCTGTGTTGTAAATCCTGTGTATTGTCTCCAGTCATTTAGGATGTCAAAATTTAATGTTGAATTGTAGCTTGCCCAAGATTGATAGTTATAAGATTCTCCAACGGAATCCGGATTAGAAGCATCAATATTCCAGGTCTGAAAATTCATCGTATTAACACCATCTTTAAACATTCCGGTATAATCTCCGGTCATCTCGGTTTTACCATCAGCAACTGTTTTCAGACCCAAATCAGTAAGATAGGTCTTACCATTTTCATCATAATCCCAGGTTACACCTTTCGGTCCATAATTATTGGTCATAGTACCTTCTGGTGTGCTTAACCAGTTGATGATTTGCATACAGAGCTCAGGATACTGTGTCTGAGCACCGATGGTTATTACACTGCTGCCGCCGAATACATTAAGTCCACTCATTAATGTCTTCTGGTCATCCATGATAACCGGATACATTGCCTTTCCGGCTTTCAAATGCTCCGGTGTATTATACTGAATGGAACCGGCATAGTTGAAAATATTAAAGAAAGCCACTCCACCGACATAATCTTCTCCAGCCCCATCTGCTCCCTGTGTCATAGAATCCGGATCAAGCAAGCCCTTCTGGAACAATTGATTATAGAATTTCAAGCATCTTAAATACATTCCGCCATCCGCCAGACAATCCTGCCATGTCTGATTATCCACATCATACAAACCGATTCCCAATTCTTCATATCCATACAATGCAGCAGTTGCTTTAACGAACATTACCATGTTACCATCCCAGTCATTAAACAGGGATACGCCGTAAGTTTCGTGTCCGTTGTCCGAAGTAGGGCAAATTTCCTTCATTTGAGCCAATACATCAACCCAGTCCTCTAAGGTTGAAACCTTAGGAAAACCTAATTGCTTATAAAGATCAAATCGAACATCCGGATGATAGATTGTGGATGCATGATCTTGTGAATTTGATGCTACACCGAAACCATATCCATACAATTTTCCGTCAGGGCTAAGACCCATATTTTTCTCTAATGCTTTTTGCAAATGATCTTTTATGTATGAACCGTAATCAGTTAATAAATTATCTTCATTCCAGTCAAATAACATGCCTTTATCAATTGCTTCAAGATAATCAGAACTGTCATTGTTGAAAATGATGATATCTCCCAAATTACCGGCTTCCATACGTGTAACAAATACTCCGTCGGCATCATTTACCATGTTCATCTTAACATTGAATTTATCCAGAAGAACCTTGGCGAACCACCCCGCTTGCTCACCGCTGTAATTTGCCCGTTGCGAATACACTGTTAAAGTGATGGGTTTGTCCTTTTTACCACTGCTGCATCCTGTTAATGACAGAGTAGAAAATACAACAGTACCGATCAGTAATAACGAAATTAGTTTTTTCATTCTCTTCATAATATCTCCTCCCTTTTGAATAGAACTTAGATAATAATATTATTATGTAATCCGCCGTACTAAGCTGTTTTGCTGCAGATTCGTATGGCAAAATAATTACCAAAACATTATTTACTGAATACAAAGGAAACTAGTTCAAATAACTGTCTTCCTTTGAACATGTCCGTAAAGAAGCCCCCAAAGCTATCCTCAACGACTAAATAAACTGCATGTCTGCCTGTAACATTCTTAACTACTGCACTGACTACTCCATCGTCAGCACCAACATTGCAGCAGCCGATTTCTTCTCCATTTTCATAATTATCAATCAGGATACGGATCTTGGATTTACAGCCTGTACCATTCACCGTAGCATGGAATTCCATGGTTTTACTGCTGTAATCTTCGCCAAAATCATAATATTTAAAACCAATGATACTTCCGCATGTAATACCTGTAACAACTCTTGTAAAGATATTCTTTTCCGTGATGAAGCAACCACCTTTTAACACACAGGCAAGATCTGCCGGGGTTATCTCATAGGGTGGCAGAGAACTCTCAAAACCCAGGGAGGTCATCTCAACCTGAGGAATGGTACCATCCGGCAATATTTCTATCCTTTCAACACAACCGCGTCTTGACATAATTGTTCCGTTTGTCATGCGGTGATAGAAGATATACCATTGATCGTTAATATTACATACGGAGCCATGGTTATTGCCGCCTGGATAATCTATTGCATTGTCTACGATGATTCCTCTGAATTCAAAGGGTCCCGTCGGAGATGCTGAAGTTGCGTAAACAAGTCTGCTGCCCGGATTCGGGGAATAAATCATGTAATAGGTATCTCCAATTTTTCTCGGAGAACAAGCTTCAAAAAACCTATGTGGTTCCTCTGTTGGAATAATGTCTTTGATATAGGTACCATCAATAACCTCATACATATTGTCAGCCTTCAGCTCTGCCATGTGAGAACCTTGATAGCCCCAGTAAACGTAGACTCTGCCGTCATCATCCACCAGTACACCCGGGTCAACAAAGACACGCTCCTCTAATACGTGGGGTGAATTCTTAGGTACTTCGTACTGTGATAAAAGTTTGAAGGGACCTTCCGGCTTGTCACTGACAGCGACACAGCCTATGGTATAGAAAATATAAGCATATAAATAATATTTTCCATCCTTTTCAACCACATCAGGTGCAAAGAGATCACCATCTGTCCAAGGTGTATCACTGGCATGATCAATGTCCACTCTCGTGTGAAATGCATCACCGTGACAGGTCCAGTTATTCAGATTATCAATTGGTGCTGACCAAACTTTTAGTTTAAAATCGCAAAATTTATCGGAGCCGGCACTGTCATGTGATCCGTAAACATAGACACGATCGCCAAACACTCTGGGTTCTCCGTCAGGGATATACTCCCACCTAGGAAGATAAGGATTAGGCATACAAAACCTCCTTGTATATTTGAATTAAATTTGTTATATTGCTTGTAGTATATCTCTAGCATATTTAAAAATCTATAATTAAGAGGACGTAAAATAGCACAATTCAGACATTATGAAAGGATGCCATTTTCATGGAAACAATGTACCTAAGATATTTCACGGAGGATGTAAGTTATCCTTTTTATATTCAATATGGATTTCATGATAACGACGTATTTATGCATACTCACGCGGACTTTTCCGAATTGGTTATAGTACTAAACGGAACTGCAATGCATAAAGTTGACAATGAATCCTATTTTATTAAAAAAGGTGATGTATTTGTTATCAGTAATAACACTGCTCATGGATATGTGAATACGAATGATTTTCGTATCTGTAATATTATGTACCATCCTGAGAATCTGCTGTCCTCTGATTATGATATTCGTAAACTGGCAGGATTTCATGCACTCTTTGTGATAGAACCATACCTTACGATGGAGCGCAGCTTTCAGAGTAGATTGAAGCTTCAATTAGCTGATTTCGAACAGGTCAGCGGCATCATTTCAAGCATGGTTCATGAATATGACAAGAAAACAGATGGCTGGAAAACGATGCTGAATGCACATTTTATGATGCTGGTGGTCCTTTTATCAAGAACCTATAGTCTTCCAGCTTCTAATGATAAATCAGACGTAATTAACATTGCAAAATCCGTATCCTACATGGAAAACAACTACACCGAAGACATTGCTATTGAAAAGCTTGCAGCACAATCAAATATCTCTACACGCCATTTTACAAGAATCTTTCATGCTACTTATCAGACAACACCTGGAAATTATCTACTCTTACTTAGAATGGAGCATGCCTGCCGGCTTCTGAAAAATACATCCTATAGCATATCCGAGATTGCCTTTCAAAGCGGATTTAATGACAGTAATTACTTCTCAAGGCAGTTTCGCCAGCATTTCAACATATCACCCAAGGTGTACCGTAATCAAAACAAATATAAAGCTTAGAATAAAGAGTATGCCTTGGCGAACTCTCTCGCACTTAGCTATGTCAACTTAGCTGACATAGCTCGGTGCGAGTGTGCATCTATGCGGAGCATTTCTATTTCATAGGTCGTAATTTCCATGCAAGAAAAAGACGTTTTGCAATTAACTTAGTGTTACTGCAAGACGTCTTTCTAATTTACGTATTAGTTACTGGAATATTCTGTTATTTTGGACTTCAATTCTGCTTAGCACACTTCATTTTTAGATTATCAGGATTTTTGTTTGCATTTGCTGCAGCCAGTAGAAGTCCTAAGGCAATTGATAAAAATGCAGATACGAGTACCCGATACTCTCCCGGAAGAAGGAAAACTAGTGTATGTACCGGAATCCAGAAAAAGATACAGGTTTTTAACCATGCAAATTCTACAAGAGAATGCCAGTCATTTTTATCAACCAATTCTGTTATTGTTACCCTTCCTCCTCTTCTTTCATATTTCAAATCAATCAACATATCCATAAATCTGTGGAAGGTCATCATCATTGGCCCAAAAGTTAAATTCATTATAATGCTTCCGAATAGTGCCTGGGCAATAATGGAGCCTTTCCAGGGTAATCGCATTGCTGTTTGTGCTGAAGCTACTCCCCCCATATAAACTGTGAAGACTAGTGTAATCATTATACCGATAATTCCCCATACGGCAGCTCTTGCCAAAAAACCTTTGGGAATAATCCAGTTTTTATTTGATACGCGTTTTCCAAGTAAGTCACCCATTGTAGCAAGGATTGCAAATTTTACAAACCCTGCCAAATATGGATGTCCTTCTGTCACACTAAAAAAAACTGTACGGGAGACAGGAATCACTAAAATCACAATCCATATAAGTAGGAGCAGCCCCCATAAATAGTCACCTTTTTTCATAATTCACCTCTTCCTATCACATTTGTTATCAGATGTGATAACGCCATCAATCTTTAACTCCTAATAAATTCTCCGATATCCTTTAATGCCACTTCTGTTTCCAAACATGGGAACAGTACAAATACATGAAACAACCCCTCCCATACCTTAAGAGTGACATCTACTTTTCATTGTTACTTAATTACTATAAGCTTCTTATCGCATCGGCAATCTCAATGCACCAATACTCAGCCCTCAAATTATCAAAAATTATATAATCTTATTCAACCTTCATAATCCATGGCAGCTCGCCAAACTGCTCCCTATATGGCTTTGCTCCCTCATAGCAGGAGGATTGTCTGACGCTCTTTAATATATTTAATGCACAATATTGCAATTCACCTAAAGTAAGCGGATAAGGTACTGAATTTTCTTTTGCATCCACGGCTTCAACAATATCATCTACATTCTGCTGACATCCCGGCATCTGAATATCATTACCTGCTTTGATACATAACGGCGAAGAAGAAATCGGATACTTATGCTCCTCTTCTCCTACAAGAAAGCTGATATTCTGTGAGGTAAACCAATCCGACATAACAAATCCGGCAAAGCCCCATTCATCCCTAAGTACTGAGGTTAACAGCTCATAATGATTTGCAGTATGAATACCGTTCAGAAGATTATAGGAGGACATTACTGACATTGGTTGCGAGGTCTTAGCAGCAATTTCAAAGCCTTTCAGATAGATTTCCCTTAATGCACGTTCACTGACATGAGAATTTGAGAAAAACCGGTTATCTTCCTGATTATTAACTGCATAATGTTTAATTGTGGTTCCGATACCAGGAAACTTTTGAACTCCCTTTGTATCTGCGGCTGCACACATTCCGGTCAGTAAAGGGTCTTCTGAATAATATTCAAAATTCCGTCCACAAAGCGGATTTCTGTGTATATTCATTCCCGGTGCAAGCCAAAGGGTTACACCAAACTGTTGCATTTCCTTTCCAACGATACTTCCGGCTTTCTCAATCAGCTCAATATCCCAAGAACCTGATAATAAAGAAGCAATCGGTATTGCTGTACAATATTGATAAAAGTGTAAGGCATCCTCCGGAATCTCTTTGGCATGGCTGTTTCCTATTTCCACTTCACCAAATACTTCTCCGCCTGAAAGTAGCTCTCCGTCCTTTGTTGCAATATAGTGGGGATTCAGTCTTAAGCCAGCCGGTCCGTCAGCAAAAATCATGTTTCTTATGTTTCTATCGTCAAGCATTAAGGATGTGGTATCCCCTGCCGCACCCGGTACCGCAGCGGATGCTGCACCTATTACTGATTGAGAACCGATACCCCCGCGGGAGGTTCCTACGCATAACTCTGCCAACTCAGTAATGGTAAGTTGTGCTACCAAATCCTCAAGAACTGCTGTTCCTGCAATCACATCATCCATCGTTAACTTTTGATCTGACTGAAGTGGCTGGTAAACAGGCTTTTCTCCCTGATATATAATTTTCTCAGTTTTTATCTTTGAGGTATCAATCGGAATTCTTTTTGATGCAGCTTTTTCTGACTCCTCTTTGGGATAGGAATATGGCTTAACTCCCTTCGAACTGATTTCAGACAGAGGATACTCATTCTGGAACAGATTATTTATTACGGAAATCACAGCTTCCTGCACTACAATGATTGTTGCCTCAATCTTTGTATTTCTGGAACTGTTACCAACACGGATAAAGTATTCACCGGATTCCATAATCCAGGAAGCCCTTTTCTCATTATAGGATGCCATTGATGTGGTCTTGAAGCTGATGTTAAGCGTCTGGCTTTCTCCCGGTTCAAGTAATTTAGTCTTTCCAAATGCTATCAATTCCTGATAAGGTTTTTCTATCTCTTTAGCGGGAGCGGAGTAATATATTTGTACTACTTCTTTACCCCTATACAGTTTGCCTGTATTAGTAACCTTCACAGTTACCGTGACAGCTTCCTCTGTTGCAGCAACATCAAGAGTTTCAAGTTTGAAATCTGTATATGAGATACCGTAACCAAAGCAATAGCTCGGAGTAACATTGAAAGTGTCGAAATAGCGATAACCAACATAAATACCTTCCGTATAATATTCATCATCTACATTCTCATCATTATGGCTAAAACCCTCAGAGGACGGATAATCGGAATAGTCTAAGGCCCAGGTATCTACCAGTTTACCGGATGGTATGGTACTTCCACAGATTGCATCAGCAACTGCCAAACCACTGATATTGCCCGCTTGGCCAACAAGCATGACAGAATTGACACCGGGTATTTTTTTCAATTCCTTCGTATCAATTACTCCTCCTATGTTCAGTAAGACAATACACTTGTCATATTCCTTGCCAAGAATAGTAATTGCATCGATTTCTTCTTTCGAAAGCAGGTAATCACCTTCCTGATTGAAGCGATCACGTCCCTCTCCTGAATTTCGTGCCAATACATAGATTGCAGTATTTGTATCGGACTTCTCTACATCTATTATAGATACTGGCTGAATCTGGGGTTCTTTAAAGGGATGATCAAACATCAGAAGCATCCCAGCCGGTACACCTGTCTCTTCTGATAATTGATCCAATTTTTTCATATGCTGCGCTTTTGCTTCACTTACCAGCTTATCATAAGCATCCAGCCAGGATTTGGTTGTGATGCAAAATCCTGCTTCTTCCAGCCCCTTCTCTATATTAATTACAGTTCTCGAATTAACATCACCGGAGCCAGTACCCCCTTTAACGGTTCGTCTTGCACCATTACCATAAAGGGCTATGTTCCCTTTTATACCGCTAAGCGGCAATGTCCCATCATTTTCAAGAAGCACCATACACTCTGCTGCCATTTTCCTGACAAGCTCCATATGCTCCTTTTCCATCTGACTGATTTCCGAAGTTCTTGATGCTTTAAATTTGGCCATATTATCCTCTCTTTCGATGGTTAATTACTGTTTTTAAACACTTTTTCCTTATCATAAATGATATTTCCCAAACCACCATCTGTTCGTTTTTTGTTTTCTCCTACTTCTTTCGCAATATATACTTGATGGATTGTATTCTACTTTCATTATTAAATGAATTGTATTTCTACTTTCATGTTCTTAGGTATATCATGAAATACTACTTCAATTTCCTTCGGGACAGCTGCTTGTACCATATAATTCTCCCTCTCAAGCTTCCACTCCAAAGTCAGCATACCTTTAGGTGTAATAACACTTCCCTTTGCCCACGATAAATAATCCGTATTCGGTGATATACTTATCTTCGAATACCCCGGTGCGATGGGTTTCACCCCCAGAATGACAGAAGGTAATTCATAAAGGATCAAAGCACCCCACGCATGGCAGTCGCTCCTGCTATTTACAGCATCCTCTTCACAGGTTGTTAATTTTTTAGCAACCATATCTCTCCATAGGTTCCACAAAGTATTTGTATAGGAATACATCCCGCATAGTTCTAAAGCCCGGAACAAATAATACATCATTGCAACCGAACACTGCGCATATAACTCTGGATTTTCAAGTGTTTCTGTTAAATACTGTTTTCCTTCTAAGATTCCGATCGTTCCGGTTATAATCCCAAAAACTTGACAATGCTGACTATATTGTTCCAGAGCCGGTCCATCCTGAAGCATTCCATTCTCACCGCGGCAATATTGATTTATTGCTTGTTTCATTTTCTCAGAATCAGAAAAACATTCATCAGCCAGATCCTGATACCCGATGAATCGAAACAATGCCTCCGCATATTGTAAACCAAGAAGATACAGAAGGCTTTCCATTGTGATGGGTCCTTGATAAGTCGCTAACGGGACCCCCATCGTTTCATTCCACTCTTTGGTCCAATCGATAAAGGACCAGTAGTGTTCCCTAAGGTTCGGTCCTCCAATTTTACCGACAATCCCAATATCATTAACATTACTCTTAAAAAACTGCAAGATTCCCAGAATCGTCGGAACATGTTTTCGAACGAGTACCCTATCACCGAAATACATCATATGATCATACACCATACCGATGTAATAGATTGAAAAACCAGGTATTACGTTCATCTCATAATTCGGATAGGAACAGTTAATCATTCCATCCTGTCTTACCGCTCTTCTAAAGTCATCCATACATTGTCTCGCCAACCGATCATCTGCCGAAACTGCATAGGTATATAAAATCTGGCTTCTAGAATCCATCGCATACTGCAGCTGCTCGTAAAACGGACAATCCTCATAGGTTTCATGCATACAGCATTGAAGCGTATGTGCACTGATTTCCCATATCTTTCCCAGAGTGGTGTCGGATGTATCTACCTTTGTTTCGATTTTAAGCGGATATCCCGTCTGCATATATTTAAAATGCTTAAGGATTAGCTGTTCTGAATCCGTTTTAATTGCAAGCCTAATAAACCGAAAGGTCCGAAACCAAAACGGTTCATATTTTTCAGGATGATCTTCTTCTCCTATGCCAAGAACTTGATAAATATCTGTAAACCCGTAAAGTTTGCCGTTGATGTAATCGGTTCGATCTCCTTTTAACGGCATATACCCTGGGCCTTCCCCCTCTGGCTCATAAGCATAGCACTCGGAAGATAAGATTCGAATTTCACTTTTTCCTCCTCCCATCATGGCAAGTTCCAGAAAACCAGTCATTTCTTTTCCGGCACTGATTTCCACGATTTCTTCACTATTTGGAGGAATCACAATCGGTATATCCGCTTGGAGCATTCGATTCCAGTTCTGCTCCGAATTCTGATGATTAATCATATGAAATATACCGTCAAATCGGCATGTCTTCATAAACATGAGAGGAATTGAACGTTTTTGTAAACTATCCGGTTTGATAATATCTGCTAATTGGAACATATCATATTCAACCACTTCGTGCCATGATGAATCATCAAACTGTGCTGTCATCATTTGCGTTAAAGCTTGTTCACCATAGGCTATCTCTTGGATATAAAGCGGTGCAAAATATGAATTCTCTGCTATTAATTCTACCTTTGACAAATATGCCTTCCAGGTATCATCCGCTTTGAAACAGCAATTCATTTGATTATCAGTAAAACCCTTCAGGTAAAATCCGGGGGTGTGCGTTCTATATATGCTATGGTTTCCCTGATGATGTAAGTTTGGATAACGTACTACGGCTGCTACAATGACGTTATCCCCTTGCTTCAGATATGCTGTTATATCAAGCTCATCGTAATACCATATGCTTCGATCACCTTTTTGTGGTCCATAGGTAATTAAATTACCGTTAATATATAATTTATATTTGGAATCTGCAGATAACTGAAGAATCAATTGGTCAGGTAAAGTTTCTAACTGAATAACCTTTCTAAAATATACAATTTGAGGTTTGATATCTGCTGTTTCATTCCAATTATTTAACCATATCCATCCTGTTCTATTTTTTAAATTCCTCAAGCTTCTCCTCCCATATGGTTATAAATCATCATATCCATTTATAATCCAGACATAACAATTTAATTTATTTTCGATATTTTCACGATGAACTTGTGGAGTCTTCATAAAATCGCAAATCACCCCATACTGACATCAGTTCAGATCGATTCAACTGTTCAGTTCGTGTTTTCTCATCAAAGATACGTATTGGTGAATCATAACCAGTGTACTTCGGCCAGTTTTCTGCATCAGGTTTTCCTGTCTTTATAAATTGTACCCAGGATGTATGTATGGAGTTAATGATTGCTTCTACTTTTTCTTCCGGCTCATCATCAAAAATCAGTCTGCTGAATTTGAAATTCCTGTTCTTAAATACACATGGCAATTCGAATGCATGAGCTGCTTTATACCCCGTTTTTTGACCAAATTTTGAGATAAACTCAAATCGATACATCCATACCTCACCATAAGCCTTCTGCGCCTCCGCTATTTTTAGCGCCGGCATCTGAAATGCATAATCTGTTGCGAACTGAATAAACGCTTCATCAATCCCATTAAAATCCTCATGTCCCCCAGATTGATAGTATTCCATTATGGCAGGTAACGCTTCTTCATTTCCATTCTTTTTAAACATTTCCTCTACCATGGACCAGTTACTGGGGAATACAGTTTTCTCCGAACGAACAAACATGGTTCCCTCATGAAGATTTGTACCTATCATCAGTTTAATTCCAGCTGCACTTCCATTTCTGATAGCATCTAATGGTCGCACTGGTATCAAATCATCCAGTACAGGAGATGGCAGAAACATTCCCGGATTTCTATATTGATGTTTTTCAGCCACATAAGTATTTCCTTTTTGTAATTCAAAAGGATGTATCGTACGCAGTTTAGGTAAATCCTTATCTGTCCATTTCATACCTTCCAGAAACAAATCCATATTCTCTCTAGCAATTTCATGTGTAAAAATGCCGTTTGGAATTGCGCTTGCTGGGATTGCCTGCTGGAACATTCCCCTTACAGATGGTATTACCAGCATATTCATAATGGATGTTCCACCTGCTGATTCCCCGGCAATAGTTACCTGATTGGGATTTCCACCAAAGACTTTCACATTCTCATGAATCCATTTCATGGCAATAATATGATCCGATATTCCGCAATTACTCTCGAAATCTTCACAGCCTGGATATGTGGTAAAATCGTAAAATCCCAACACATTTAAACGATACTGGAAAGAAATAAATAAAATCCCATCCTCAACAAATGCTTTTCCATTATACAACGGATCAGATGCCGAACCAGTATTATATCCCCCTCCATGTATCCAGACCAACACCGGGAAATTCTCCCCTTCTAATGGTCTTTGTATGTTTAAAGTCAGGCAATCCTCATCCCCCTTTAGCTCTCCTTCTTCAAGCTGTACAGATACATGACCATATTCTTTCGCACCGAAAATTCCTTTCCACTGTGAGATTGGACGAGCCCTCTTAAATCTCAATTTCCCCAAAGGTGGCTGTGCATAGGGAATACCCAAATACTCAATTAGTCCGTTTCTTTCATATCCTCTTACTTTTCCACTGGTTGTCTCAACAATATATTTTTCCATATTAACTCCTTTCCTTATATCAAATGAAAAACAAGGACTATTCATCCCAATCTCTTGCAATATCCGGCAGGAACATCCTATAAACTACTCAATTATTGATTAATGAGAATTAATTCGATTACTTTCTGTGTTTTCACGAAAGGTCTGTGGAGTCATGCCGGTTTTACTTTTGAAAAAGCGGCTAAAATACCCGGCACTAGTGAAACCCAATTCCGTTGCGATATCCTTAATTGCAAGATTTCCATCGACAATTAACTTTTTGGCCTTAACGATTTTCAACTCATTAATATAATGCAAAATAGTCTGACCTTCTCTTTTTTTAAAAAGCCGTAATAAATATTCCGGGCTTAAGTCTACGTAATCTGATAAAACATCCAATGATGTATCTCGATTTAAATTCTCTTTGATATAAATTTTTACTCGATTTATGACATCCTTACCTTGCTTTTCAACATTCGCCATTTTTAATTCAAAAATAGTATTTGTGATTGATATCAAATAGCGAAATGCTTCCTGCCAATTGTTGTGTAAAGTTAAATTATAAAGGTTTATCACACCTATCTTAAAACACATTTCCGTTGATAAACCAATTTGATTAATATAAGTTATTAATTTTGAGGCAATTGTACTGTAGATACTTACTGCAGATAAATCATGCATACTTACCGTATTTTTATAATTATCCATAGCTTCCTGAATTACAGCGATTACCATCTCATCATCAGAATTTTCAAAATAGTAATCAATCATTTGTATCTTAGAATAAAGCAGATTTCCTTGAACAACATGATTTTCATTACTATCTGATTTATTCATTCCCTCATTCATGATGCCTGAATCCAGCAACAGTACTTCTTCAGAATGCATCATCAATTTAGCCTTTAGAAGATGAAATCGACTGACTATATCCTCAAATATCATGGGTTTACTGCCAATATACAGGGAAACAGACATATTCATATTCTTCATATAAGCTTTCTGAAATAACTCACTGATCCCTTTCAATGTTGCAATACTTCTTTCTACGGTAATCAGCTTTTTAGGCTGCAGTATAATTAACCTGAAGTTTTTATTATACTGTATACTGATTCCGCGCATTAAATCAAAATAATACTTTTCTAATAATTGATGTATATTCTCGTTAAGCTGCATTTGCATTTCATAAGAATCAAAATTTTTGAATTCATGATGCATTACCACATAGTACAGTTCTTTTTCGATATCAAATGGTATGTCCAGCTTTTTAACCAAATTCTGTGTCAAACTGCTAACCGGAATGAACCCCTCTACAATATCTTTCAATAGCGTTAATCTTTCGATTTTCTTTTTCTGCTGGATTAAGATATCGGAATCCAATACTATCTGCTGAATCAAAAAGTCATTCTCAATTTCCTCAATCGTTTCTTTTACTGCATCGATAATCTTACTGTCTTCTTCCGCTTTTAAAATATATTTTGCATGTTTATATACTCTGTAAACATATTCAAATTGAGAATAACCGGTCAAGAAGATAACCTTGCAATGAGGCCAGCGTTCTAAAATAATATCCATGAGCTCTATACCTGTCATCTGAGGCATCTGAATGTCCGTTAAGACTATGTCAATCTTTCGTGATTCCAGTATAGCTTGAGCCTCAACAGCCGAAGCTGCCATGAATAAATTTAGCTCCAAGTTTTCTTCCATAGACAGAAGCTCATGAATACCTTCACGGATAATTTTTTCATCATCGACGATTAGCAGATTAAACATATGATCACCAAATCCTTTTAAGTTAAATACAAGGTCTACAATGTTATTATAACTGATAATGCTTGATAAAATCAGTATTCAATTTATTTACGCTGATTAATCAAGCATTACTTTAGCTGTCAACTAAGTGGTTTTAGTTACTTACTCTTTCACACTTCCTAGTGTCATTCCTGAAACAAAGTATTTCTGAAGTAGCGGATAGATAATAAGGATCGGAACAATCGCGATAAAAATCTGTGAAGCTGTTAAGGTCTTTTGAGAGATTAATTTCATAACCTGAGCATTATTCAGGTCAAGATTGGTGGCACTCACAGATTGGATGACACCTCTTAAATAAGTCTGTAACGGATACTTATCTGGTTTGCTGATAAATACGAGCCCATCAAACCAGGCATTCCAATGGAAAACAATTGTGAACAATCCAACCGTCGCTAAAGACGGTTTAGAAATAGGCAAATAGATTTTTCTCAGTATCGTAAAGTGACTTGCACCGTCTATAAATGCCGATTCCGTCAATGCATACGGCAATCCTCTAAAGAAGTTTAACATCAGGATAATGTTAAATACCTGGACAGCAGATGGTAAAACTAACGCCCAAATGGAATTATAAATACCGGTTGCTTTAATAACGATAAATAACGGAATTAATCCTCCACTAAATATCATGGTAAAAATGAATAGCCATGAATAAATTCGTCTTCCATGAAATTTATGATCCGGCTGCGATAACGCATATGCACTAATAATGGTTAAAAACATACCTACTGAAGTCCCTAAAACTACACGATATAAGGAGACCCCGAAGGCCTGAAAAAATTCCTTTTTCGTCAATATATATTGATAAGAACTTAATGTAAAATCCATCGGAAAGATTGTGATCCATCCTGCTTGAGCTGCTGCATTCGAGCTGAAGGATATCGCCAATATATGTAGCAGCGGAAAAAGGGAAATAATTGTGATGATTGATAGAAAAACATAGTTAAATAAAACAAATATCTTTCTGGACAAAGATGTTTTTACTTTCATATCCTAACCTCCTATTAAAACAATTGATAATTGGCAAATTTCTTGGCAAGATAAAAGGACGCAGATACAAAAACCAGAGATACTAATGATTTAAATACACCCATTGCAGTCGCCATACTGTATTGCAGTTGTTGCATACCGATACGATAAACAAAGGTGTCAATAATATCAGCCTTATCATACACAACCGGACTATAAAGATTAAATATCTGATCAAAGCCTGCATTCAGAATATTACCCATACTCAACACTGTGAGAAGAATAATCATCGGAAGTATATTCGGTAAAGTGATATACAGTAATTGTTTCAAGTGACCTGCACCATCTACTTTAGCTGCTTCATATTG
>Ga0207834_1000155_pt1 | contig 23976 bp, 19 predicted proteins | sample LuqExpMetagenom5_FD_187763 | JGI IMG/M metagenome (GOLD analysis project Ga0207834, IMG submission 187763) | Tropical forest soil microbial communities from Luquillo Experimental Forest, Puerto Rico - Sample 5 (SPAdes) | ecosystem: Environmental > Terrestrial > Soil > Tropical forest ...
GTGATTATCTAGGAACCTTTTTGATAAAATAATTATAGTACAATCATATAAGAAAAACAACTATAAAATTCCAATCCCATGGAATTTAATCATTTAATACATCTATTCTGCCCCCGCCATAGAAAGTAAATGATTCATCTGGGAATATAGTGTATCGCTATCCGAAGCATTTAATATCAACGAGATATATTCCTTTCCTTTACTATCTTTACACAGTAATATCAGGCAATTGCCGGCTTTATTCGTTGCACCGGATAAGCCTCCGGTTATCGAGATTCCGGATACTGGTTCTGCATCCCCGTTTAGATATGAGTTTGTGGAATCGAAGGCTTTTTCCTGATCATTACCATCTTTATTTTTATACTCTGAGGTGTAAGTGTTCTTACTTATAATACTGCGGAAGGTATCATAAGTTAAAAGCTCATTCATAATTAAATACATATCATAAACTGTTGTAAATTGGTTATCATCATGTAAACCGTGTGAATTCATGAAATTGGATTGAACTGCACCGATACTCTGAGCTTCTTTATTCATCATCGTAACAAAGGCTTCCTCGCTTCCTCCGACATGTTCGGCAATTGCTATGGCAGCATCATTACCCGAATAAATAAGAAGGCTGTTTAAAAGAGTATCCAGGGTCAGAACATCTCCTTCTTTATAACCGCAGACCTTTGCACCTATGTCAGCTATTTTAAAAGCATTTTCACTGACGGTTACTGAGTCGGTCATTTCACCATACTTAAATACTACCAGAGCGGTTAATAATTTCGTCAAGCTGGCAGGATACATCTTATCAAAAGCATGGTCGGCATAGATAACTTTATTATCCGTAACATCGATAAGTAAGGTAGCACCTGAGGTCAATTGCTGATCTCCACCTACATTATCTTCTTTCGTAACTACAGTAATATTCTTTGCAAAATAATCAGCCTGGGTTATCCGGTTATCCACCGATTGCCCCTTAGCAACTGCAGTATCTTTGTAGGCCAGTAATTCATTAGATGAATTCTGACATCCTGTGAAAGCGATTGAGGCTATCATAAGTGTACATAATAAACGCTTTTTCATAAGTAAACCATCTCCCGCTTTTTCCTTTCCATAATCCAATCGAGAAACTTAGGATTTAAAGAGTTCTCTCCAATCCAGATCACCGCGGTCAAGAGCTTTAATTAAAAGCTCAGCCGTAGCAAGATTGGTTGCTAAAGGTATATTGTGCTTATCACAGAGCTGGAAAATATTATTTACATCCGGTTCATGGGATTTTGGTGATAACGGATCCCGTAAGAAAATGACTAAGTCCATCTGGTTATGCTCTATCTGGGAACCTAATTGCTGTTCTCCTCCAAGGTGACCAGCCAGATATTTATGAACGTTAAGATTGGTTACTTCTTCAATCAAACGTCCGGTTGTACCGGTTGCATATAAATTATTCTTACTTAGTATTCCTCTGTAAGCTATACAAAAATTCTGCATCAACTTCTTTTTTGCATCATGAGCAATCATACCAATATTCATGTTTACCTCCCTTCTGCCGCTTTTAGCGGCTCTGATATTCTTTATCTTCTAATTCTTCCAGGCTGTAACCGGATGTTCAGGATCAATCCGACCGCTAACATACCGCTGGTTAGTGAACTAAGTCCATAACTTAAAAATGGTAATGGGATACCGGTGTTCGGTAACAGCGAAGTTGCAACACCAATATTAACAAACACCTGGAAAGCAAACATTGAGGCTAATCCAACAGCTATCAGCATTCCCATATAATCCGGAGCTTTTCTTGCAGTCATAAGGCAGATATAAATGATTACTGCATATAAAGCTAAGATGATACAGCCGCCGATAAAACCAAATTCTTCACCTGCGACAGAAAAGATAAAATCACTTTCGGATATGGGAATTCTTTTATAGCCTCTTTTTTCATCAGGACTAAAAACCTTTCCGTATAATTGGCCTGAGCCAATGGATATTACGGAGTTCACCTGCTGATACATCGTTTCCTGATGTTCTTCCGGGTGAAAGATGGATATAACTCTTTCCTGCTGATAAGGATTAAGCAGTACCTGATAATCCTGTTGCACATACCATAGCAGTCCAAAAAACGTTGGTATTCCGATCACTAACACCGGAAGTATGATTTTCCAGCTAAGACCGGCTGCAAACAGCATCATTGCAAATATGAAAAGAATTACTAAACTAGTGGACAAATTAGGCTGATCCAGAATAAAGTAAACAGGAACAGCAACCGAAACAATGGCTAATAATATGATAAATATATTATTAATCTTAGCCCTGAACATTGTAAACAGCATCGCTATAAACAATATCAGGATTATCTTCGACAGCTCCGAAGGCTGAAACTGGAGCGGCCCGATAACAAGCCACCGCTTTGCAAAATTAAGGCTCTTTCCACTTGTCTTAACCAGTACCAGTAAAACCATATTGATTAGATAAAGCACAATATAAAAACTGCAGATGAAATGATAATCAATTAGTGAAACAATAACAGCTATTACAATACCGCCAGCTAAACCTGCAATTTGCTTAATAAATAGGTTTTCATCTTGTGTTTGTACCTGTTTGATTAAGAATGATCCAATTATGCCAATGATCAGAACTATAATCAGCAAGGTAACATTATATCGTTTAAAATCATATTGCTTTAATTTGAACATCCGGTCAACTTCCTTATTTTTTCTGTGTCTTAAGATCCTTGATCGGAATATTTGCAAATAATGCAGGCACTGAGCCGTTGTTGGATTCGGATTCCGTCTGGGTAATCTTAATGTCTAAGCCATCTAAATCTATTTCAATGTATTTTGATATCACAGCAATGATATCGTTCTTAATCTGTTCCATTATTTCAGGTGAGCATCCAGCACGATCAGACACTAAGACTAATTTCAACCTGTCTTTTGCAATACTGCCGGTTCCTTTTTTCTTAAAAAAATCTGAAAAGCCCATTGCGCTACCTCCCTAATTTTTCTTACGTTTCCCAAACAGTTTCCCAAAAAATCCTTGTCTTTCTTCTAAATCCAGGAAAGGAACTTCTTCACCGATTACTCTTTTGCAGATATTCATGTATGCTTTTCCAGCAAGTGAGTCAGAGCCTACTAAAGGTTCACCCTGGTTTGTGGAGATAACGATATTCTCATCATCCGGAACAATGCCAATCAGATCAACTGCAAGAATCTCGCAGACATCATCGCTGGACATCATATCTCCACGTTTTACCATATCCATACGAATACGGTTAACAATCAGATGCGTCTGTTTCATATCATTTGCTTCCAATAAACCGATGATACGGTCTGCATCTCTGACTGCTGATACCTCAGGAGTGGTAACAACTAATGCCCTGTCTGCTCCGGCTATTGCATTCTTGAAGCCTTGTTCAATACCGGCAGGACAGTCCATTAATATGTAATCGAATTCTTCTCTTAGCTCGTCAGCCAGCTTCTTCATCTGTTCCGGTGTAACGGCATTCTTATCTCTTGTCTGTGCTGACGGCAGTAAATATAAATTAGGATAGCGCTTATCTTTGATCAGGGCATTGCGGATACGACAGGTTCCTTCAATAACATCTACCAGATTATAAACAATTCGGTTTTCTAACCCCATGACAACGTCTAAGTTTCTTAAGCCTATGTCTGTGTCAATTAATACAACTTTCTTGTCAAGCATTGCTAAGCCTGTACCAACATTAGCGGTAGTGGTGGTCTTTCCTACGCCACCTTTACCTGATGTTACAACGATTACTTCTCCCATTCGTTTCTAATCCTCCATGTCTTAGGAAGGAATTCCCTCCCTCGTATTAATAAAACTTTCCTTTATATCATTGGCTCGCTTATAAACGAATATCCTGTAAGATACTCTTATTGAGCGGTTCAATATAAATATTTCCATCTTCCAGAAATGCGATCTTTGCTTCCTTTACTTCATCCTTTACCGGCTTATCAGGGGCCCGGGCAATGGTATCCGCAATTCTGATCTGGGTAGGACTCATATCAAGTGCTACCACAAAGGAATTGTTATTACCCGTTGCACCGGCGAAAGCGGTACCCTTAAGGGAACCTAAGACGATGATGTTCCCTTTCGATACAATTCTGGCTCCATGATTGACATCACCAATGATGACTACGCTGGTTTCAAACTCTAAGGAAGCACCGGATCTGAGAATTCCTTTGTAGAACTGACCGGTATTGTTGGATAATTCCATGAGCTTCTGTTCAACGGTTTTGCGGAAGCTTTCCTCCCTCTCTGCATCCGTATCCATGACGCAGACAATATGCATATCCGTATTCTCACCAATAATGTCAAGAATATCCTTCTGCTCTTCGTTGGTTAACTTACGACCCTCGAAGGTTATGGCCATCTTGGCATTTTCAAAGAATTTACTGGATTCTTTAAATTTCTCAGCAACCAGAAGCTTCAATTCCTCAAAAGGCACATCAGGACTTAATACAACTATGATGCCATACTTATTACCTTTTATCATAACTGAATTATTCATTACATAACTCCTTTCCGGTAGGATATCCGGATTTATTTAACACGTAATTTAGGTGATTACGTTGTCTATTCTAAGGCTGTACCGCCATTGGAAGTGGATTTATTATAACTGTCCAATAAGGTTTGTTCATCTGCAAGACCAAAGTAATAGGAATAAATATTCTTACTTAATCTTGCTGCATTATGGGAGGTATATCCTCGCGGAATTACTGTAGTTACTGAAATCTGCGGCTTATTATATGGTGCAAAGGATAAGAATAACGCATTATTCGGATTTGATTTACTTACCTGGGAAGTACCGGTTTTTCCTGCAACCGTGACACCAAAACCGTTAAATATAGGCTGGACTGATCCGCCATTGGAATTTACGACAGAATACATACCCTGATATACTGTATTCCAGGTACTGTCACTAATGTTTAACTTATGGTTGACGGTCGCGCTGTAATTCTTCACAATGTTACCGCTCTTATCAACTTCCTTATCCAGGACGGTAAGGTTATAGCAGGTTCCCCGGTTTGCAATCGTAGTAATGTATCTTGCTAATACGGCAGGAGTAAAATCGTTATTACCTTGTCCGATTGCAGAACGTACTGCATCTTCTGTCGAGATCGCCGGCTGGGATTCATCAAGTTCAATGCCGGATTTCTCATTCAGACCAAAAAGGGTTGCATACTTTGCAAGCTTGGAAAGACCCAGTTCTGAATTATAATTATTATTACTATCAAGACTTAGCTTATAGCCCATCCAATAGAAGAAATAGTTACAGGAAACCTTCAGGGCATCCGAGAGATCTACGGAACCGTGGGTACCAGGGTAAATATGACATTTTGCTGCCGGTGTAATTTTATCAAATATTCCTTCGTCATAAATATGCTCTGCAGGAGTCGTAACCCCTTCCTCAAGGGCAGCAACGGAGGTCACCATCTTAAAGGTAGAACCTGGTGCTATTCGGTTCTTCAATGCATAGTTAATCAAAGGAAAAGAATTATCCTTTAACAGCTTTGAATAATAATTTGAATCAATTTTATTCGCAAGCCGGTTGTTATCATAGCTTGGGTAGGTCACTAAAGCTAATACTTCACCAGTATTAACATCGGTAATGACGACTGATCCGCTGCAGGGCTCTAAAGCAAGCATACCTGGCGTAATCTCAAGTGCTTCCAGCTTGCTTCTGATAAAGGAATAAGCGGAAATACTGCCATTTTTTAGGCTTTTTATATCATCTGCATTATATTTTAACACACCTTGGTCAAATAATAAAAGACAAATTTCAGTTCCTGTTAATTTATATGAAAATACTAAATTTCGATAGATTAATTTATTGAATGTGTCATCATTTTTTAAGAGTTCCTTCGTACTGGATATTAATTGCTGATACAATTCATCCGTACTGTGATACTCATCCCCGACTTTGAGAATTGATAAATCAATCCAATTATTAGCGAGCGCATACTGCAGGAATTTACTTAAGCTGATTTTGTTATTTACATAAGAATTGTAGGTTGCATCATTTGCCGGAATTTTGCTTTTTACCAGAATCTTCTGCGTCGTTAATTCCTGATAGAAATAATCAAGGAAATTCTCCATATCACCAGTTTTATCATTCGTTATGGTGCTGTCCTTATTCAGGTACTCGTCAAGCTTTGAGTATACATCGTTCAGAGCTGTGATATATTTGTCGCGGGTCGCTTTTTCAAGATCAGTTGCATTCGAATCATTAAAGGCATTAACGTCAATGATATTATTGTTAATCAGTGCATTATATACTTCATATATCGGTATGGTGATGTTAGTTGCGCTCACACCTTTACTTCCGTAATTCATATCAGGAACGATACTGTCCAGAAGAATCTGTGTAATCTCCCTTTCCAGTAAATCATACGCACTTTTCTGGAGCTTACTGTCAATGGTTAAATAAATATCATTTCCAGCTTTGGGTGCGATAGTCTCTTCTACATTGACTACTTTACCATTGGAATCGGTGGTTAATATCTCTTTTCCTTTGGTTCCTGCAAGCTCAGCTTCACTTTGCTTTTCTAAACCGGTCTTGCCAATAACGTCTGAGGAAGTATATTTATCACCATTTGCTGCCAGTTCATCGGCACTGATTTTACCGGTATAACCGATGATATGGGCAAAATACTGACTTTCATAATAAAAACGGCTTTGCTGCTGCTTAATGTCAACACCTTGTAAATCAGCACTGTTCTCCATTACTGCAGCAACAGTAGCTTCACTGACATTGGAAGCAATGGTTACCTGAAGATATTTAGGATAATTACACAATAACGCAAAGCGGATACTCATGATTTTTAATGCTTCTTCATCCGAATATTTATCCGAAATATTAAACATCGGGTAAATATCCGTACCGTAACGCAAAAATTCAAAAACATCCTTTGCCGTAGCATCGGTCTGCTCCTGCGTCAATTCCTTATTCTCAAGGGCATAGGTGTAAGCAGCTTTCTTAAATCTGGTTAAAGCAGATTCAGAAACAGTAAATTCAAAATCACCCTTATCATTGATGGTAATGCCAAAATCAGTATCAAGAGTATCACCATTTTTCTCAATTATCTTGATTAATTGGTTAATGATTGCATTGTAATTATCATTCGAGGTGGTGATATCCTCCATTACAACAGAATATGATAATTTATTGGAAGCCAGTAGTACTCCGTTACAGTCATAAATATTACCGCGGGTACTGTCGATAGTTCTTTCTTTGGTATCTAAAAGCCCACTTTCCGCTTCAATCGTAGGTCCTTTCACAATCTGAATGACAAATAACTGATTTATGATAATTGCAAATAAAACAATATATACCACAGTAATCGGAAACAGTCTTGATTTAAAGATTTTTTTCACATAGTCCATGAATACGTCAAACAAGCTTATACCTCCTCGTCCGGATTATGCTCTAAACGGTTGTTTATCATATGTAACAGCTTGTATAGAAAAATAGAGACTGCAACCGTATATACAATTTCGGGTAATATTAACCTTCTGAGATAAAAAAGAAGATTCAGACGGCCTCTAAGTAAAAATTCAAATACATAATATAAGAATCCATATAAGAAATCGCTGACTGCAACGATTATGATCGGCAGTGTATAGTCATCATTGGAATAGAATCGATGCGTCATACCGACTAAATATCCGATCACCAGATATAATAAGGCGCATAGTCCGACGATATAATTTCCATACATCAGATCAACCAGTAATCCGCTGAATAATCCAATCAACATTCCGGGTAATCTTCCCCGCATATGCGCTGTGGAAACCACCAAAATCAAAAGCAGGTTCGGCATGATATTAGCAAGCGCTATGTAATGAAACATTGCACTCTGGATGATAAAGCATATTATGATTTCTATAAAATAAACTAACAAACGTTTCACTCAGATACCTACTTTGTCTTAATCTATTAAAGGTTCCTTTAATTCAGTGATGATCAATACTTCCTCTAAGCGTTCAAAATCCACAACCGGAGTCAGATATGCCGTCTTTGTCATATTGCTGGGATCGAGTACGATGTTACTGACCGTACCAATTAATATGCCATCCAGATAATTGGAACTCTTTTTGGAGGTAACAACCTCATCGCCGTCACTGATTTCGGCGTCCTTATTAATCATTTCCACTCGGATCTTACCTTTATCCATGAGCTGAAGATCACCCTTTACGACACAGGTATCGGAGGTTTTGGAAAACTCACCGTATACATTGCTGTTATCGTCAATGATGGATCTGACTTTTGAATAATTATAATGTACCTCAGTTATGATACCAACCAGACCGTTGCCTGCAATTACATTATTATTCTTCTGCAGCCCGTCCTTGGTTCCCTTATCGATGGTAAAAGTACTATACCAATTGTTCGTATCTTTGCTGATAACTCTTGCTGCTACCTTCGGATAATCAATATACTGCTGGTCCAGCTTATAAAGCTTTCTTAGTTGATCCAGCTCTTTTTTATCCTGAAGCAGGAGCTGATTATCATAGGATAGAATATTAACCTGCTCTTTGAGCTTTACATTCTCGGTCTGCAGATCATTGATGTTCCTGAAGTTATCAAATTTATCGGAAATGTAGGTTCCTACAGAATTAATTCCCCGCTGCATTGGTGTAATGACCGATCCGACCGCCTCTTTCACTGGTGATAGCTTATCGCCAAACCGGAAGGAAAAGATAATCAAACTGATACATATAATAATGCAAACGATGAGAACATATTTCGGATTGATATTAAATTTCGTCCTTCGTCTCATTGTAAGTCTCCATATAAAAAATTATATTACTATTGAAATGTAAAAAATCATACAAGTAATTAATACCTATATTACTGTTATTTTGGATAAACCGTTAAATCATAGATGAGTTAATTACATAATTTATCTAAGTTAATTGTGTGCATCTATGTGTATCCGTCAGAGGTAACTGAGCTTATGCCTTGATGCAATATTGTGACGTCTATTGCATATGGTTTAACCTAAAAATGTCTTGGATCTTAAGGTATCAGCAAGGGAGGAAAGCTTATGCTCTTCCATGATTTTACCCAGTCCGTTAACTACCGTATTGGAGGAATCAGGACAGATATTGATCTTAAGATCTGTTTCCTTGTGCAGCAGCTCATCCAAAGCGAATATTTTCGCAGAACCACCGGTAATATAGATACCGCTGTCTATGATATCGGAGGAAATCTCCGGTGGAGTGCGCTCTAAGATAATTTTGACTGCGTCGATGATGGAATACAGATATTCAGAGATGGCATCATATACATCACTGGAATTAACCTCCATCTCCGTAGGGAGACCTGTTACTACATCACGGCCATATACCTTAACAGAAGCTTCAACCGAGGTAAGGGCACAGGCCAGCTTTTTCTTGATGTTCTCTGCTGTTTTATCCCCGATATAAAGATTGTATTTTCTCTTTACCATATTCTTGATGGATTCATCCAGACGATTTCCGCCAACCGGGATTAATTTACTAAGTACGATGCCTCCGAGCGAAAGTATGGAAACCTCAGTAGTATCCGCACCAATGTCGACAATCATAACTCCTTTTGCCGTCATTACATCAAGACCGGCACCTACAGCATCGGCAATCGCTTTCTCAACAATCTTAATATGGCCAACCTTCAAGTTAGAGCTGGCAATCAGATCAAAAAAGGAACGACGCTCAACCTCAGTAATGTCGGTAGGGGTGGCAACGATATAATCTGTGGCGCCCAGGTGCTTACCTCCGCTGATTCGCTTCATAAAGCTGGTCAGAAGCTCCATCATATTCGCTACATCGGCTATAACTCCGTTTCGTACAGGATACGTAACCAGAATGCTGGATGGAGCCTTTTCGTACATCTCAAAAGCGTCATTCCCGGTAGCAATGACATTCTTTCGGTTCGAGACTGCAATGATATTACGCTCATCCAATACGATACCCTGTCCTTTTTTGTATATTTTAATTGTACTTGTCCCAAAATCTATTCCGTATGCCTTTAAAGCCATAATTTTGTAACCTCCTATATATTTCACTTAAGTAGTAAACAGGTCTATATCTGACATGAATTGATGCAAAACGGTACTATCCGGTCATCTTAAGTGAATTGTTTTAAAATATTCCCTGTTCCTTTAAACTGATATATCTATTATCGCCAATAATAATATGATCCATAAGCGTGATACCAATTAAATTGCCGGCCTCACAGAGTTTTTTCGTTACTCTGATATCCTCGGCACTCGGTGTGGGATCACCGCTGGGATGATTGTGAAGAAGTATGATATTCACTGCTTCATATTTCATGGCATGGACGAATACTTCTCTTGTGGGCATAATGGAAGTATTAACCGTTCCTTCCGAGATAATCATATCCTTTATGATTTTGTTCTTAGAATCCATCATCAGGAGCATAACCTGCTCCCTGGTCAGATGTCTCATATCCTGCATGTAGTAATCGGCAACACTTTGTGGTGTTACCAGCTTCAGACCGTCAAGATGGATTTCCTTTGACATGCGTTTCGTAATCTCTGTAAGGCAAAGCAATTCGATTGCCTTCACCCTGCCTACCCCTTTGATGCAGGTAAGCTCCTTTAAAGTGAGATAATTCAACCCCTTTAAACCAGGGCAGGCAGTAGAATAATTTAATATATTCACTGCCAGATCAATCACTCTTTGTTCTTTAGTTCCTGTCCGAAGAATTACGGACAGAAGTTCGGCATCGGATAATACAGATGCACCGTACTTCTCACATTTCTCGTAAGGCCGTTCGGATGAAGGTAATTCTTTCACTGTCAGATAGTTCTTTAGCATAGATCCTCCTTAACACCTCTCTCCAGGGAATCAGTCGGATCATGAAAGCTTGATTATAATTTTTTATAAATGAAAACGGAAGCGATTGCTCCGATTACACTACCGATGGTAACATTCAGGCTGAAACCGAAATTGATAACCAGAACCCCTAATAAATCTAAGGTTACGACACTGGATTCCTTGGTATCTCCCAGAGAAAAACGCAGCCCGTTGTCAATCCAATCCAGATATTTGACACCGCCTAATAAATGACCGATGAAGCTTCCTACAACAATTCCGAGTAATATTAAAAGAAATAATGCCCAATAATTCTTGCCTAACGCTCTTGCTGTTCTGGCCATGTATGTTTCCCCCTTCCGGAAATCCCGGTTTTTTTATATTTCATAATCATCATTCATTTTATCATAAGAACTGGATTTTGTATACGAAAAACTCATTTTTTGTAAATGCCATTGCCTGAGACAGACAAGCATCACTTACTGTCATAGCTTGATAATTCCCTTTTCATAAAGCTTCTGCAGGGACATCAGGATACCGAATTTGGCATGATACCAGGTTAAGCCGCCTTGAAAGAATACGGTATACGGCGGTTTAATCGGTGCGTCAGCAGATAATTCAATGGATGAACCCTGTATAAAGGCACCGGCAGCCATAATGACATCACAGTTATATCCTGGCATAGCCCAGGGCTCTGGAGAAACATAGCTGTCAACGGGTGCTGCTGCCTGTATTCCCTTGCAAAAGGCAATTACCGCTTCCGGTGAATTTAAAGTTACGGCCTGAATAATATCAAAACGGTCTTCCTTTCCGTTAGGAATTACCTGATATCCCAGTCGTTCATAAATATTTGCAGCAAAAATTGCACCCTTTAAAGCACCGGAAACTACCTGGGGAGCCAGGAAAAAACCTTGGAACATGGATGCAATGATACCTAATGTAGCCCCGACTTCTTTACCAAGACCCGGTGCCGTCAAGCGGTAAGCAGCATTTTCAACATATTCCGCTTTTCCGACAATATAACCGCCAATTGGTGCAAGACCGCCGCCGGGATTCTTGATTAAGGAACCCACACACAAATCAGCTCCAGCCTCAGTTGGTTCCAGGACATCAACAAATTCACCATAGCAGTTATCTACCATACAGATCAGATCCGGCTTCTGTTCCTTTAAGAAACGGATTAACTCGCCTATCCTCTGAACGGATAAGGTCGGACGGCTGGCATAGCCCTTGGATCGTTGAATGGTGGCAAGCTTTGTATTCGGCTTTATTGCTGCTTTGATGCCTTCCCAGTCAAAACCGCCGTCGGGAAGCAGATCCACCTGTGCATAGGTAATACCGAACTCCGCAAGGGAGCCCTTCGTTGGGGTGATACCAATGACGCCTTCCAGGGTATCATATGGTTTACCGACGGGTGATAAGATTTCATCACCCGGTCGTAAATTACCGGACAATGCTACGGTAAGCGCATGAGTTCCGCTGATCAGCTGGGGTCTTACAAGTGCATCCTCAGCTCGGAATACATCTGCATATACCTTTTCCAGGGTATCCCTTCCCATATCGTTATAGCCGTAACCGGTTGTAGCTGCAAAATGTACATCACTCAGACGGTTATCCTGCATTGCTTTTAATACCTTCATCTGGTTAAGCTCTGCTATTTTATCAATTGCCTGGAATCGGCTCTGTAATTCATTTTCAATATCTGCACAGTAATCAAGTACCTTAGCGTCAATTCCAAGGTTCTGATATACACTGTATAAATTATAATCTGACAATATATAATCCTCCGTAAATTCCGGGAGTACTTCTTCCCTGATCTGGCTTGTCTTTCCTATTTATGTTCATTGAGTAGGTAACATGGCTTGGTATATAAGCAGGCCTTACCTTAGCTTGAAAGCTCATTAGTTTACATAATTATATTATGACACCAATGGAATATATTCTATAGATAAAGTGTACTATTCAATGTTCCTATGAATAATGGAGTGCTCATCCAATTTACTAAGAATGTATCCCAGCACCTCGGTCTCTGTAGGAAACTGATCCTTATCCACCCAAATAACATCCTTTTCCCGCTTAAACCAAGTAAGCTGACGTTTTGCAAAATGTCTGGTGCCCCTTTTCAGAATATCAATGGCCTTTTCCAAGGTATATTCCCCATTGAGATATGCCAGCAGCTCCTTGTAGCCAAGGCCCTGCATGGATACCAAATCTCTGGTATAACCTCTCGCTGCCAGATTCTTTACTTCATTAAGCAGACCATCCTGAAGCATTATGTCCACCCGTTTATTAATCGTGTCATACAGCATGGCTCTGTCCTTGTTCAATACAAAATAACAGAACTGGTAAGGGGAATCCTTTTGCCTCTGCTCTTCATTATGCTCAGAGATTTTACCTCCGGATAATTTCAGATATTCCAAAGCACGGATGACACGCTTACTGTTATTCGGGTGAATTGTTTCTGCACTCTCAGGATCTGCTTTGGCTAAGATGGAATGAAGGTGAAGCGGTCCCTTCTCCTGAACCAACTGCTCTAGAAAGCTTCGGTAGGAGGTATCCGTTTCATTTTCCGTAAAGTCAATGTCATAAAGCACAGCCTGGATATAAAAACCGGTTCCTCCAACCAGGATCGGTATTTTATTCCTAGCATATATCTGGTTCATATAGTGCTTTGACAGCTGCTGAAAACGAACCACATTAAAATCCTCGTCCGGCTCCAGTTCATCAATCAGATAATGGGGAATTCCACCCATCTGTTCCTGGGAAATTTTAGCTGTACCAATATCCATGTATTTGTACACCTGCATGGAATCGGCAGAAATTATCTCGCCATCTACAGCTTTTGCTAAAGCGATGGAAAGTGCTGTTTTACCGACTGAAGTTGGTCCTGTTAAAATGATTAACGGCTTTTTTTCCATGGATATCCTTCCTGAATGATCAAATAATATTGTGTAATTATAAAATGCGCTTAAATTTCCGCTCCAACTCATATTGACTCATAGATATGATAACAGGTCTTCCATGAGGGCAATGGTACGGATTTTCCAGGGTTAACAGCTCTTTGATTAAGGCAGCTGCTTCCTCGTAGGAGAGTTTATAATTGGCCTTTACCGCTGATTTACAGGATAGGGAGGCTGCCCGCTCCAGTATTGAGTTTGAATGAGAAGCAGCTCCGGGAACATCCTCCGCAAGAGCATCGATGAATTCCAGAAGAAGTTCCTTCTCCGATATGCTGTACAGGTCTGCTGGAACAGCTCTGACAGAGTACTCATTCCCGCCAAAATGTTCAAACTCATAACCAAGGCTGTTTAATACCTCTTCATGCTTTGCCAGTATCTCCTGCTCTTTTAGGGTTAAGGTTAAAACGATCGGTGGCAGTAGCTGCTGGGACTCATAGGTTTTTAATTTCGCTGATGTCATTATTTTCTCAAATAAAACCTTTTCATGGGCTGCATGTTGATCAATAATATATAGTTCCTTCTTATATTCCACCAACCAATAGGTTGAAAATATCTGTCCGATGATCCGGTGCTCCTCCATCGCTTTCTTTGAAAGAAACGGTGCAGATTCGGAAGCAGAAGCCTCTGAAAATAACGTAATCTGCTCTGAGGAAATAATCTTGGAATCTGATGCCTTCATCGAAGATGCAGTATGTTCGTCTTGAATGTCTGAATCTAATGTAATTCCAGTTTTTAAAGTATTTTCTGCTGTATTTGCAGGGAATTCATCCGTCCATTCATTATTGATATTGTTAGTCAATGCATTGCTAAATTCTCTGTTTATTTCCTTGCCTAATTCCTTGTTTATTTCTTTCTTGTTTATTTCTTCCTTGTTTATTTCTTCCCTGTTTATTTCTCCCTTGTTAATTTCTACCTTGTTTTGTACTTGATTAATTTCCTGATATAGTCCGGATGTTATATCATTCTTCATAGTTTTATTTATTGAAGTAGAATTCGCATCATCCTTACGAAATAGATATTCCTGGTGATCTGATTGTGACACAACAGGTGACTGAAACATTGTGGCTGAATCGCCTGTAGTGCCTGCTTTCACCGGTTCTGCCCCTTTAATCTCCCTAGTTATGGCTCCTGCCAGCGGGCTGCCTGACTGTATGAGAGGTTTCGTGGCAGTAATATAATCGGTATTCGTCTCTGCAACCTTATGATATGGTTGATTCATTCCTTTCCCGTACGAATATGAATTCTGTGATGTTACTTTTTCGGGCTGGGAAACAGCCGATTTATCCAATACTCCTCTGGAAATATCATTTGATGAAGGATTAATTGCATAAGAATTATTGGATGAGGAAATATTGGAAGACGAATTGATAAATGTGGGCTTACTCTTATCCTCAAACTGTTTTCTTCGGTTTGCTTCGAAGGGCTCCGGGATCGGTTCCGCTTCCTGCTTGCTCTCCTGTTGATTGGTAAGATGCACCTTTGGTATCATTTCCTTACCGGACAGGGTATTGCGAATCAGCTGATACGTCAGCTGATAAATCTCTTCACTATTTTTTAAACGGATTTCCATCTTCTGCGGATGGACATTGACATCAATCACCGCCGGATCAATCTCATAATATATGGAGGTGAAGGGGTATTTGTGCTGCATCAGAAATGGCTTATAAGCCTCTTCGATGGCTTTCGTGATGATATTGCTTTTGATATATCTTCCGTTGATAAAATAATTCTCAAAATTACGATTTCCACGGTTAATAATCGGCTTTCCGATAAAGCCGGACACCTTAATTCCATCCGTGCTATGCTCCACAGTCAATAATTCCTTGGAAATATCTCTTCCATAAATATGGTAAAGAATATCCTTGCTATTATTATTGCCAGAGGATTGAAGCTTAACTTGATTATTGACAATAAATTTAAAGGATACCTCCGGATGCGATATAATCAGGCGTTCCATCAGATCGCTGATGTAGCCTGCTTCCGTAATGGCTGACTTGAGGAACTTCCTGCGGGCCGGTGTATTATAGAAAATATTACGCACGATAATTGTAGTACCGCTGGGGCTGCCGATTTCCTCCATGGATTTTTCCTCTCCTCCTTCAATAATGTAACGGAAACCATTGAGTGAGGTAGGGGTCTTAGTAATCAGTTCCACCTGGGCTACTGCGGCGATGCTCGATAAAGCTTCACCACGAAAGCCAAGGCTGGTTACGCTGAGCAGATCCTCAGCCGAACGGATTTTACTTGTGGCATGACGAAGAAAGGCTAAGGGGATATCTTCCTTGGCTATTCCATTTCCGTTATCTGTAATTCGGATAAAGCTTAGTCCACCTTCCTTGATTTCAGCCGTAATTGCAGTTGCTCCCGCATCCATTGCATTTTCAATTAATTCCTTCACTACTGCACTGGGACGTTCAACAACCTCTCCGGCTGCAATCTGGTTGATGGTAGATTCATCAAGTATGTGTATGAAAGGCATAACAACCTCCATATGCCGTTATCGGCATTATATTCTATCTTTAATCTTCTTCTGAAGCTGATACAGCTTATTCATGGCATCAATCGGCGTCAGTCTCGCAATATCAAAATCTCGCAGCTCCGCAATGATATCATCATTACCTGACATGGAGAATAAGGAAAACTGATCCGCAATTTTTGGCTTCTTCTTATTCTTAACCGCTCCGGCCGTCATGGAAGCAGGCTCCAACAGATGAGCTAATGAAAATTCTTCCTGAATAAATTCATCCTGCTCAGGATCTGCAGGTGCAGATAAATTCTTCGTTTTCAGAGCAAGATCATTGCCGGTTAATTCTATAACAATCTCAGAAGCTCGCTTTAAGACACTGGCCGGAACTCCTGCCAGCTTCGCAACCTGGATACCATAGCTTTTATCCGCACCGCCTTTGACGATTTTACGTAAGAATACGATATCTTCGCCCTGCTCTTTCACCGCGATGCAATAATTATTGACACCCTCCAGACGTCCTTCCAGCTCGGTAAGCTCATGGTAATGGGTTGCAAATAAGGTCTTGGCACCCAGGATATTCGTATTACTGATATGCTCAACCACCGCCCAGGCGATACTCAGGCCGTCAAAGGTACTGGTACCTCGACCGATTTCATCAAGGATTAAAAGACTGTTCTTGGTTGCGTTACGTAAAATGTTAGCAACTTCAGTCATTTCAACCATGAACGTACTCTGACCGCTGGCCAGGTCATCCGACGCACCGACACGGGTAAATATGCGGTCAACGATACCAATTGCTGCAGAATCTGCGGGTACAAAGCTTCCTATCTGGGCCAAAAGTACGATTAAGGCAGTCTGTCTCATGTAGGTGGACTTACCTGCCATATTCGGACCGGTGATGATGCTTACCCGGTTCTGCTTATTATCCAGTAAGGTATCATTCGCCACGAACATATCATGGGATATCATTCGTTCCACAACCGGATGTCTGCCATTTTTGATGTGGAGGGTACCGTTGGTATTCATGACAGGTTTTACATAGTTATTCTGCTCAGCAACAAGAGCCAGAGAAGCAAATACATCAATTTTAGCGATTGCCTTCGCCGTTTGCTGAATTCGCTTTACCTCCATGGCAATCTGGTCCCTGATTTCACTAAAAAGATCATATTCCAAGGAGAACAGCTTATCCTCTGCACCGAGAATGATATCCTCCAGATCCTTCAGTTCCGGTGTGGTATAACGCTCTGCATTCGCTAAGGTCTGCTTGCGGATCCAGTTAGCCGGGACAAGGCTTTGATAGGAATTGGTAACCTCCAGATAATAACCGAAGACACGGTTATAACGAATCCTCAGGTTTTTTATACCGGTTGCTTCCCGTTCCTTGGTTTCCAGATCCATTAACCAGTCCTTGCCTTCAGTTTTCGCTCTTCGCAGGCGGTCAACCTCTTCATGAATACCTTCTTTGATAATTCCTCCTTCTTTTACATTCAAAGGAGGCTCCTCCGCAATGGAAGCTTCAATCAATTGACAGATATCCTCTAAAGGATCAAGCTCTGCATAGATTTCTTTTAATAAAGCAGAGTCAAAATCCTTCATCAGAAATTTTACATGAGGCAGCATGGATAAGGAGGTTCGAAAAGCAATCAAATCCCTGGGATTTGCGCTTTTATAGCTGATTTTACTCATCAGACGTTCCAGATCATAGATGGGATTCAGATATTCTCTGATTTCCTCTCTTGTAATCATGTTATCTTTTAACTGACTCACAGCATCCAGTCTATGATTGATCATCTCATAATCAATCAAAGGCTGTTCCATATAGCTTCGCAGTAATCTTGCACCCATGGCTGTCTTTGTCTTGTCCAGTACCCATAAAAGGGAACCTTTTTTTGTCTTTTCCCGGATGGTCTCCGTCAGCTCAAGATTACGAACGGTCGAACTGTCCAGAAGCATATATTTTTCATAGGTATAAGGTGTAAGTTTCGTAATATGTGAAAGGGAGCTTTTCTGCGTTTCCATTAAAAACTGCATTACACAGCCCGCTGCGATTACTCCGATGGTGTAATCCTTTAAACCTAAGCCATCAACCGTTCCGACATTAAAATGCTCCTTCAATGCTCTGACACACAGCTCATCGTCAAAATACCAGGGCTCTAATGGTGAAAGTGTCAGATTACCAATATTCTTTATTGCATCAATATTGATACCGGAGACAAAGAAGGTGTCATTGCAAATAATTTCAGAAGGGGACCATTTATAAATCTCATCCATGAGCTTACGTTCCGTATCAACCTCGGTGACATAATAATCGCCGGTGGTTACGTCCACGATGGAAATACCATAAGCATTGGTCGTATGTACAACTGCCATCAAATAATTGTTCTTGGTTTCGTCAAGAACCTGAGTATTCAAATTGGTTCCGGGAGTGACAATCCGGATGACCTCTCTTTTTACGATACCCTTCGCTGCCTTAGGATCCTCCACCTGTTCGCAAATAGCAACACGATAACCGCGGCTGACCAGCTTGCTTAAATAGCTTTCTACGGCATGATAAGGAACACCACACATCGGAGCACGCTCTTCCTGACCAACACTTTTTCCGGTCAGAACGATTTCCAGCTCCTTCGAACAGATCTCAGCGTCCTCAAAGAACATTTCATAGAAATCACCTAAACGATAAAACAGGATGCAGTCCTTATATTGTTCCTTAATTTGAACATATTGCTGCATCATAGGAGTTAATTGAGTCATGGCGAAGTTCCTTTCCTTAGTAGAGATGTACGTAAGATGAATTGGTACTCCAATTCACTTGTTAATAAAAAACCATTACAATTATATCATAAAGATAATCGATTGCAATGGTTTTGAAGTTCTAATCTCATTCATTTATTACGTCATCAGCGAGATCAGTACCGTCGGCGGCTGTAGCTGCAAGGACATCGCAGCGTTCATTCATCGGGTGGCCGTTATGGCCTCTGACCCATTCATAGGTTACCTTATGAGGCTCCATCGCTTTTAGAAGACGTTTCCATAGATCCACATTTTTCACGGGCTCATTCTGACCTCGTTTCCAGCCTTTTTTCATCCAGCCATCGAGCCAATGCTCGTTGAAGGCTTTCACAAGGTACTGGGAATCAGAATACAGAACAACACTACAAGGCTTAGTCAGTGCTTCCAGACCTGCAATTGCTGCCATAAGCTCCATACGGTTGTTGGTGGTTTTCTTATAGCCTCCGCTTAATTCTCTCTCGTGCACGGTCCCTTTGGAATCAACGAAGACGAGGATTGTACCATAACCGCCGGGGCCATCCGGATTGCCTCGCGCTGATCCGTCCGTATATATTGTAACATTCATTCGTCATCCTCCAAGATCATAATTAAATTTTACTCCATTCACCCTTCATCAGGAAGTCTTCTGCTGCATTTTCAGCAGCGGTTGTAATTTCCTTCGGGAATTTGAGCATGTCCAATAGCTTGATGGCATTCTTCGAGATTGCTTTACCCTGATATAATTTATAGTCAAATAAGATTTCATTCGCTTCTATCCGTTCCTGGAAATGATAATTCGAGTAATCGGCTTCAAGAATTTGAGTCAGTTCAATATCATGGGTTGCAGCAAATACCAGAGCATTCTTCTTCGCTAAGTGGGATAAGATCCGTGAAGAAGCTGCAATGCGTTCCAGCGTATTCGTTCCTCTAAGAACCTCATCGATAAAGCAAAGCGTAGGTATCTCATCATTCACACGATCCAGGATACGTTTTAACGATTTGATTTCAACCATATAGTAGCTTTCCTTGTTGAAGATATTATCCCTTAAAGCCATCGAGGAGTAAATCATAAAATAACTGGCCTTATAGCTTTTGCAGGTTGATGTATAAATCGTCTGAGCTAAAAGTGCATTGATGGCTAAGGTCTTGATAAAGGTGGATTTACCAGAAGCATTTGACCCGGTGATTAAGACCGAACGATTTTCCGATATGGAATTGGGAACGGGCTCCGGAATCAGCGGATGATATAATTCCTTAACATTCATATACGGCTTTTTGCCTTTTTCCAAAACCGGCTCACAGTAATAATAAAGCATCTTACGGAAGGATGCTGCAGCAATCATGCTGTCCAGGAAACCGACGTTGACAAAGATATGGTTAAATACATCTCTGTTTTTCTTAAAATGGTTTAGCATGGAATTATACTTGATTAAATCGATATGGAACAGCATTCGGGTATAATCAAGAAATAAATCAATCAGATTACCGTTATTCTTCTTTGGTGTAAGAAAGAAGGAACCTCTCTGAAAACTTTTAAACTTATCACAATCTTCTTTCAAAGCGAAAGTGTAGGTCTGAATATCCGGTATCTGTAATTGATAGATTTCTTTCATACCATCAAGTAATCTGCAGATGAAGGCAAAGACAGCAAGAAAATTCTCAATCTCCGCTTTCTTCCTGTAATACTGAATGATATTATTTACGACCATAATTACTGTTATAATCCCGCCAAGGGAAGGATTGATAAAAATGAACACGATGGCAGCAATCAGACCAATGACCATGATATAATGTTCCAGATTATTCCGTGGCACTTGCTCATCTAAACGGCTGATAAAATCAAAGATGGTTATTCTGGAGAATTTACCGATCGGATGTAACTTGGACTGAACTAAGATACGCTGTTCCTCATGCTCTGAGAAGTATTTCATCAATCGGTTCCGCTCTTCTAATTCCTCCTTGGAGAAGCTGGGCTTCCTTAATAAGGAATATAAGTACTCTTCCCCTATGGAGCATTGAGTATTGTTCATCAGGAGATAAATCTCATCCATATCAAGATCATTCCAGGTAATATCATCAATATCCATCCGGTCATCCATAACAGACCGGTAATATGCTTTCAATGACTCATATTTGTCTGAAGAAATGTCCTCCGTAGGAGGCATTCCCCATTGTTCCTTCAATTTCTCCAGCATTCTTTTCTTTAATCTCTGCTCATTAACCATACTCCATACTACTAAACAAAATACACCTATTAATATAAAAAATACAATCTGCATGCCGTTAAACTCCTGTCTGCCCATGAAGGGCTGCATTCAATCAATTACGGATATTATAAAATTTGGAAAAGCTGCTGTCAACTAAAACTCAATGAGTTGGCTAGACAATAAAAAAGTGTTGGCATTACCAACACTTTTTTTATCTGAATATTTATTATTATCATTAATCAGAAATGTATCTTACAAATTTAACAGGTGTTCTGTAATACAAATTGGAGATCTTAATACCATCTCTATGATTACTTGCATGAATTACCTGGCCATTACCGATATACATAGCTACATGGTTAATATAGCTTGAGCTGCCGTAGAATACCAAGTCACCGGGCTTTAAATCAGATGCAGAAATTTTTGTTCCGCTGCAGGCCTGACTTCTTGATGTACGAGGAATGGAGTAACCAAGCTTTCTATAAAGAGCCTGTGTGAAACCGGAACAGTCAACACCAACTCCTAATGAGGTTCCACCCCATACATAAGCTTCTCCAAGATGATCCTTCGCCATATTAATTAAGTTAACACGTGTGGAGGATACACCGGCACCATACTGAAGTTCCAGCATTGATAAAGCATGAATTAACTGGAAGGATAAATCTACATATTCTTTAGAGATGTATCCAACAGAACCTTCTTCTGTATCACTATCAAGGCTTACTTTAACCCATACCTTATGATCACTATCAGTTGTAATAACCTTGGAATCTAATACTAATAATTCTTCGCCTTTTGCAATTCTATCAATAATTTCAGAATTGATAGATGCATCTGATCTTACATTCAGTCCATCCGTATTCGCTGTTGCTATATAATTACCAACTTCTCTAGCTAACTGAGTAGCGTTTGAACCGGTAGTCAGATATTCGCTCTTAACATATCCGGTTAATGTTCCGGTAGCTGTCTCAGCAGAAATCTTTGTCCAACCGTTGCTTCCGGTTTCTATTACATCACATCCGGCATTCTTAGGAAGCTTACCGATAATCTTGTAATCTTCTCCTGGTCCGGAGCGGATTAAAAGGTTGGTATCAACATTAGCAATACCGATATCCTTAAAACCAGGAATAGGAATATCACTGATCGATAAGCTGGATGTTGAACCTCCATCGGAAGAACTGTCGGAACTGCCAGTGTCTTTATCGTAAATGTAACCTGCTACTCCTTCATCATACGCAAATGCTGTTTTGGGATTGGCTGTGAATATTAATCCTCCTGCTACACATACCAAGGAAAGCTTTAGAAGTTTGCTGTTCATTGATTAAGTCCTCCAAATGTTTTCTTGTTTTAGCACACGAAATATTATGTCATCCCATATGTAATCCAAAAGTAATTTCAATTGTTAAACCAATTATTACGCAATTGTTAAATATGTTACATTAGTATTGTATCAAACGTTATAGATTTTGTCAACTATATGTCACCAAATATTTTATTAATTAGTCAATTTTAACAAATGCTATAAAAATAAAGCTGCCACAATACGAAAAGCACGTATTCTGGGCAGCTTTTTTCTGAATTATTTTGTAATTATTCCGTAAATCCGTAACAATTATTGTAATAGATACTATTATTGTTAAATGATTATGCAAATCAGACCACCATTGCTGTCATTAATAATTCTCTGCATGGTTTCCTGAAGCTTTAACTGACTTTCATCCGTCAATTTGTTGATTTTTGAATTGATACCATCATCCACCAGCTGACGGATTGATTTTCCGAAGATATTGGTTTGCCAGATACCCTCCGGATTTTCCTTGGCATTTGCATTGATATAATTGATCAGATCCTTCGCCTGCTCTTCGCTTCCGACAATCGGAGCCACTTCCGTCATGATATCTGCTTTGATCATATGAATGGAAGGTGCACTGGCTTTGATCTTAACACCATATTTATTACCATGCTTCATTACCTCGGGCTCCTCAATGCGGATTTCATCCTTTAACGGAGATACGATACCATAACCTTTTGAACGTACCTGATCTGTTGCATAGGCTACTTTTTCAAATTCGATCTTCTTGGCAGCAAGCTCCCTTAAGGTTGAAATCAACTGGTATTCCCCTGAAATCGGTACACCGATTAAATCGCTCAGAATTTTATAATAATAAGCGTCATCAAATTCAACATCAACACTGACGGTTCCATCCTGCCTGTCGACCTTGTCAATCTTAAATTTCTTTACAAATTGACTGTCGGTATTAAAATTAGGTGCTTTTACATCCTTTATCTCAGTGATATTCTGGAACAGATCCTTTACAGTAGCAATCAGATCAACCTTCAGCCAATGATCTGCAGGAAGCATTTCAGCCCATTTCGGCATAAAGAAATCCAGCTCGGTAATCGGAAATACCGATAGGATATTTTCCATAATTTTTGTGATATCATCCTTTTTAAGCTGTTCCGCATTAACCGGCATTACCGGAACATTATATTCCTCTGACATTTCCTCGGCTATTTTTACTGTGTCATTGGAATAAGGCTTGCTGGTATTTAAAAGTACGATGAAGGGCTTTCCAAGGTGCTTCAGCTCACTGATGGTCTTCTCCTCCGGAGTACGGTAAGCGGCTCTCGGAAGCTCTCCGAAGCTTCCATCGGTCGTTACAACGATGCCTATGGTGGAGTGATCATTAATAACCTTCTTGGTTCCAAGCTCAGCAGCCTGGGTAAACGGAATTTCATAATCGTACCA
>Ga0207834_1000157_pt1 | contig 23840 bp, 13 predicted proteins | sample LuqExpMetagenom5_FD_187763 | JGI IMG/M metagenome (GOLD analysis project Ga0207834, IMG submission 187763) | Tropical forest soil microbial communities from Luquillo Experimental Forest, Puerto Rico - Sample 5 (SPAdes) | ecosystem: Environmental > Terrestrial > Soil > Tropical forest ...
GACGCTCACCGAGGAAGAGCGCGGCCGTGGCGTGATTGCGGCCAGCGCCGGCAATCATGCGCAGGGCGTGGCCTACCATGCCACCACGCGCGGCATTCCAGCACAAATTGTGATGCCGCTGGCCACACCGCAGGTGAAAGTGTCCGCTACCCGCGCCTTTGGCGCTGATGTGGTACTCAACGGCGCCAACTACGACGAGGCCTGCGAAGAGGCCCTGCGCCGACGCACCAGCGAGGGCCGCACCTTCATCCATCCCTTTGACGATCCCGAGGTAATTGCCGGCCAAGGCACCATTGCGCTCGAACTTCTTGAACAGGTGCCGGATCTGGAGGCCGTGGTGGTGCCGATCGGCGGTGGTGGACTCATTGGCGGCATGGCCTGCGCGCTGAAGGAAATCAATCCCAAAATTCACGTGGTGGGCGTGGAGCCGGAGAAGCTGCCTTCCATGCTGCGGGCGCGAGTTTCCGGCGCTCCGGTCACGCTGGCTTCCGCTGCTACCATTGCCGACGGCATTGCCGTGCGCCGCGCCGGAGAGCTCACCCTGCCGCTGGTCTCACGCTATGTGGACGAAATTGTAACCGTGGATGACGAAGAAATTGCCAGCGCAATTCTGCTCCTGCTGGAGCATGAAAAGACATTGGCAGAAGGTGCGGCAGCAGCAGCGCTGGCCGCCGTGGTGCAGGCCAAAACGAATCTCCGCCATCGGCGCACGGCCGTGGTGATCTCCGGCGGCAACATCGACGTAACCCTCCTGGCCAAGATCATCGAACGCGGCATGGTGAAGGATGGACGCCTGTTGCGCATTCGCATCTATCTGCAGGACCGACCCGGAGCGCTGTTCTCTCTCACCGAAATTCTTGCGCGCGAGCGCGCCAACATTGTGGAGACCGTGCATAATCGCGCGTACTATGGCGTGAGCCTGGGCGAAACCGTGATCGATGTAACCGTGGAAACGCGCGGCGCGGCCCACATTGCCGCACTGAGCCATGCGCTGAGCGAAGCCGGCTTCAGCTTTGAACGCATCCAGTAAAACGATCCAAAGTGGTCCAAGGCAGATGCATTAATTCGGCACCACGCGCGGCAGCGTGTCATCGGCCAGCGGCGCGGCTCCAACGCGCAGGGTACGGACATTGCGCATGGGCGGCTGGCCGAAGAAGCGCGCATACTCGCGGCTGAACTGGCTGGGACTCTCGTAGCCCACCTCGTAGGCTGCCGTCGCGGCATCGATGCCCTCCGAGAGCATACGTTCACGCGCGGTGTGCAAGCGCAGTTGCTTTTGATACTGCAGCGGACTCATCGAAGTAAGTTGACGGAAATGGTGGTGGAAGGTGGAAACGCCCATGTTGGCGATCTCTGCCAACTGCTCCACGCGCAGAGGCTTGGCAAAGTTGGCGCGCAACCAGCCAACAGCCTTGGCCGTGCGATTTCCCTGCTCGCCGTGGGTAGCGATGGAACGCAGATGGCTGCCGAGCGGTCCGCAGAGCACGCGATAGAGAATTTCGCGCTGAATGAGTCCCGACAGAAAGCCAATCTCCTGAGGACTGTCGAGCAGAGCCTCCAGGCGCAAGCAGGCATCAAAAAGTTCCGCCGTGGTGCGCGCCACGGCCATACCGCTGGCCCCAGCGGGAGGCGTAACAAAGCTGATCTCCTGCTGGCTCAGGATTTCGCGCACCAGACTCATGTTGATGCGCAAAACAACTCCCATCTCCGGGCACTCTGGGCTGGCCTCGATAATCTGGCTGACGACGGGCAGATCGATGGAAGTGAGCAGGTAGGTTGTTCCGTCACAGCGGATGGACTCATTGCCGAGCGTGATACGCTTGGCTCCCTGGAGGAAGACGATCAGGGTGGGCTCATAGGTGGCGGAGTTGCAGGGCGAGACCTCACAATGGCGGAAGAAGCCGAAATCCGGGACCTCGCACAAGGTAATCCCATCACTGGTCACACGGCGGCTAACCCGGCGCGTCAGTTCGGCGCGCAGCGCTTCCGGAGTCCGCAGGGAAGAACCGGCAGAAAGGGCAACGGTGGGGTCCAGGGCGGAAATCAGTGGGAATACGGCCATGGTCTCAGCCTAGCGCGATTCGGCTCTGGCTGCACAGAAAATCGCACTGCCAAGAGAATCAGGCAAGAAATCGGAAGAATTGGATTACCGTCGCGAGAGCAATTCTGCGTACTCTTTGTCTGGGCGTGGGGAGCAAACGGGCAAATCGACAGCTCATCCCATCTTGCCCATTCCGCCGGAAGGCGATGAGGAGATCATCGATGTATCAAGCCAAAGCTTTTGCTGCGCAGAGCGCCACTTCCCCCCTGGCCCTGGCCTCCGTTCCCCGCCGCGACATAACCCCCGACGATGTGCAGATCGATATCCTGTTCTGCGGCGTCTGCCACTCGGACCTGCACCAGGCGCGCAATGAGTGGAGCGGCTTTATGCCTACCGTTTATCCCTGTGTGCCTGGCCATGAAATTGTAGGCCGCGTGGCCAAGACCGGTTCCAACGTAACCAAGTACAAGCAGGGCGATCTGGTGGGCGTGGGTTGCCTCGTAGGCGCCGACCTGACCTGCCCAGCCTGCAAGGCCGGCCTGGAGCAGTTCTGCGCCAACGGAGAGTTCACCTACAATTCGCCGGAAAAGCACATCGGCGGCGTCACCTATGGCGGCTACTCCGATTCCATCGTCGTCCACCAGCATTTTGTGTTGCGTGTGCCGGAGAACCTGGACCCGGCCGCCGCGGCACCGCTACTCTGCGCCGGCATTACCACCTACTCGCCCATGCGCCACTGGCAGGTGGGCCCGGGCAAGAAGGTCGGCGTGGTGGGCATTGGCGGATTGGGCCACATGGGCGTTAAGTTTGCGCATGCATTGGGCGCGCACACCGTGGTCTTCACCACCTCGGAATCCAAGCGTGAAGACGCACTGCGGCTGGGCGCCGATGAAGTCGTGCTCTCCCGCAACGCCGACGAAATGGCCAAGCATGCCTTCAGCTTCGACTTCATCTTGAACACGGTAACCGCCAAGATGGATCTGAGCGCCTATCTGAACCTGCTGACGCTCAACGGCACCATGACGCTGGTGGGCGCGCCCGAGGAACCGCACCAGGTGCATGCCTTCAACCTGTTGATGGGCCGTCGCAGCCTGGCCGGTTCGATCATCGGCGGTATTCCCGAAACCCAGGAGATGCTGGACTTCTGCGGCCAGCACAACATCCAGGCCGATGTGGAAGTGATTCCCATCCAGAAGATCAACGAGGCCTATGAGCGCATGTTGAAGCAGGACGTGAAATACCGTTTCTCCATTGACATGGCTTCGCTCAAGAACGCGTAATGGACGCAGATGTCTCTCTTCTTTCCCGCCCTGGGTGTTCGGTTGCCCGGTACCAGGGGCGGGAACGGGGACCCTGCTGATTTGTTCCGTCTGCGCAATCCCCTAGGGGCAGACTCCGCATCCAACCCAACAGCGAGAGGAACAGATGAAGAATCGATTTCTAGGCAACAGTGGACTTGAAGTGTCAGCGCTCGGACTGGGCTGCATGGGCATGAGTTTCTCCTACGGCGCGCCAAAAGAAATTTCAGAAATGGTGAGCCTGTTGCACGCCGCCGCCGAGCGTGGCGTAACGTTCTTTGATACCGCCGAGGTCTACGGCCCTTTTACCAACGAAGAACTGCTGGGCCAGGCCCTCTCCCCGATACGCGAGAAGGTAGTGATCGCCACCAAGTTCGGCTTCTCGCTGTATGAGGATGGACGGCCCGGATGGAAGGGGCTGGACAGCCATCCCACGCACATTCGCAAGGTCGCTGAAGCCTCGCTGAAGCGGCTGAAGATCGACACGATCGATCTTTTCTATCAACACCGCGTGGATCCCAACGTGCCGATTGAAGATGTGGCCGGCGCGGTGAAAGAACTGATCGACGAAGGCAAGGTGCGCCACTTCGGACTCTCCGAAGCCGGCGTTGGAACCATTCGCCGCGCGCATGCCGTGCAGCCCGTTACCGCATTGCAAAGCGAGTATTCCCTCTGGTGGCGCAAACCGGAAGCGGAAGTCCTGCCTGTGCTGGAAGAACTCGGCATTGGGCTAGTCCCCTATAGCCCGCTGGGCAAAGGCTTTTTGACCGGCGCCATGAACGAAACTACCGAGCTAGCCGCCAACGACTTCCGCAGCCGTTTGCCCCGCTTTACGCCGGAAGCGCGCAAGGCGAATCAAGCCATCGTCGATCTGCTGGCCTCCATTGCGCGGCAGAAACAGGCAACCCCGGCACAGATTGCTCTGGCTTGGCTGCTGGCGCAGAAACCCTGGATTGTGCCCATTCCCGGCACCACCAAGCTGCACCGACTGGAAGAGAATCTGGGCGCTGTCGACATTACGCTGACGGCCGAAGAGCTTGCTTCCATCGACGCAGCAGCCGCCAGGATCGACATCCAGGGCAGCCGCTACACGCCGGAGCTGGAAGAACTGACCGGTCGCTAACAGAAAGAAAAAATCACAATGAGCAAGAACGTATTGATTCTGTCTTCCACACCGAGAAAGAACGGCAACTCCAGCATTCTCTGCGACCGCTTTGCAGAGGGTGCTGGTGCGGCCGGCCACCACGTTGAAAGAGTGGATCTGCGGGAGAAGACTATTCATCCCTGTTCCGGATGCGGCGCATGTGCCCGGACGGGTGAGTGTATGCAAAAGGACGATATGACCGCGCTGCTGGACAGCATGGTCACCGCCGACACCATCGTCATGGCCACACCGGTGTACTTCTACACCATGTGCGCGCAGATGAAAGCCGCCATCGACCGTACGGTTCCGCGCTACACCGAGATCCGCAACAAGGAGTTCTACTTTATCGTGACGGCCGCCGACGGCAATCGGAAAGCGATGGAGCGCACCCTTGAAGGTTTCCGTGGCTTTACCAGTTGCCTGAATGGAGCCAAGGAAAAGGGCGTAGTTCTGGGCGTAGGCGCGTGGGAGATCAGCGCCATCCGCGGCACCAAAGCCATGGATGAAGCCTTCAAAATGGGCCGCTCCGTTTAGAGCATGCAGACAGGCAGTGCGGCAATCGTTAACTAGGAGAGACATGGAAATCAAGCGAGTTGGATCGCAGGCGTCCCATCCGGGCCCGGCGGATTACTTCACAGGCACGGTGCGGGTGGATCCGCTGTGGGATGCGCCCGAGCCGGCGCGACTTTCCGCTGCGTCTGTCACCTTTGAACCCGGCGCACGCACCGCATGGCACACCCATCCCTATGGCCAGACGCTGATTGTGACCGCAGGCTGCGGACGCGCTCAACGCTGGGGTAGCCCGGTGGAGGAGATCCGCCCGGGCGACGTGGTCTGGTTTCCACCCAACGAGAAGCACTGGCATGGAGCCGGCGAACATACCGCGATGACTCACATCGCGCTCCAGGAAAAGCTGGATGGCAAGGCCGTGACCTGGATGGAGAAGACCGGCGAAATCACCTAGACCTTTTCTTGCAGGCGAGGGCTGAACAGGCATGCGGCCAAGGAATCCAAGTAGATGAACGCGTTATACTGCTTGCGTTTCCGCGCAAGGATCATCCAGCCATGTTTAGCCGACGCCGCTTCCTCGCCACAGCCTCCGCCTCCACCTTTGTTCCCGCGCTTGCACCGCTTGCCGCATCAACGCCAGTCAGCGGTGCAATCCCTGGCGCCACTTCCCTGCTGGGCTCCGATCCGGCAACGCGATTGCGGCTGGATCATCACCGTTTCGGTCTGAACTATACGCCCTCGCACAACTGGTGGTTCTGTTGGAATGACTGGAACCCCGATCCCATCCGCGAGGATCTGGATCGTATAGCGGAGTTGGGCGCGGATCATCTGCGCATTCTGCTGGTGTGGCCGTTCTTTCAGCCCAACCTGACCTGGGTAAGCCCGGCGCATCTGGAACGGCTGGACCAGTTGCTGACGCTGATGAATGAACGCGGCCTGGATGCCCTGGTGACGGTCTTCACTGGCCAGTTGAGCGGCCTGTACTTTCTGCCTCCTTTCAACAAACCCGATCCCGCACTCTATAACGATCCCGCGCTGGGAGCGGCGCAGGCGCTCTTCCTGCACGAACTTGCCCGCATCATGAAGCCGCACCGCAACCTGATCGGCTTTGACTTTGGCAATGAGATGAACACCTGCTGGAGCGCGCCCACCGCGATGGGCGATGCGTGGATGGCGCGCACGCTGCAACGGATGCACGCGGAATTGCCTGGCCTGGTACATGTGAACGGCGTGGATCATATGCCCTGGTTCGAGCCGGCCACATTCTCACCCCAAACGCTGGCCTCCGCACATTTCCCGGTGATGCATGCCTACCCCTACTGGAGCCATGCGGTGGACTTCGGTGGCCCCATGGATCCTCCCTCGACGCATCTGCTGGCCGCACTGGCAGCGCTCATCCGCAGCTACGCCGGCAATGCCGCCAAACCGGTATGGGCCGGCGAGTTCAACACCTGCATTGAGTCGCTGAGCAGCATCGAACAGGCGCGCTGGCTGGAACAGGCCGTCACCAGCGGCATCGAAGCCGGCGTGAGCTGGTTTACCTACTGGGATAGCCACGATGTAAGTCGCACCTTCACCTTCAACTCGCTTGAGTACTCGCTTGGCCTGCTCACCAACGATGGCAAGGTGAAAGAACAAGGGCGCGTCTTCCGCGCGCTGGCCGAGGCCTATCGCGGCAAGCCGGTCCGCTTTCCAACCGCGACGCCTCCGCCTCCTCCTGAACACAACTTCAAAGCCACCTGGGCGTGGCTGCTGGACCAGTTGCACTGGAAGGCAAAGGGCTGAGCCGCATGCGCGTCCAGCAGAACATCCGCTCTATTGTGGTGGTTTGAAGAAAGGTCAAAAGCATGCGTCGTCTGCTTCAGATTTTCCTGCTTTGTCTTGCCGTCCTCGCGCTGATGCCGGCCACGGCCGGTGCGCAAAACAGCTCTTCAGCGGACTGGCGTGCGCATCTGGCCGCCGAGCTGCCCTTGCTGGGCCACCGCAACTGGATTGTGGTGGTGGACTCGGCCTATCCCTTGCAAACTGCGGCGGGCATTGAGACCATCGACACCGGCGCGCCCATGCTGGAGGTGGTGCAAAGCGTTTTGTCCGCCATCAACCACACTCCGCATATGCGCCCTGTCCTATTGATGGACGCCGAACTGGCGCATGTTCCTGAGGCCGATGCTCCGGGAGTCGGCGCCTACCGCGCACAGATCAGCGAGTTGCTCAAGGAGCAGACCGTCCACCACCAGTTGCACGAAAAGCTGATCGCCAATCTGGCGCAGCAAAGCGAGCAGTTTCATGTTCTGGTGCTGAAGACCACGGCTACTGTTCCGTATTCCTCCGTCTTCATCCAGCTCGACTGCAGCTACTGGAGCGACGAAGCTGAAATCCAACTGCGCACCCTCATGAATCAAGCCAGACCCAAGTAACCCGGGCATCTTGCCTATCTCTTGTGACGGCAAAAGATTCTTCCTGCGCGGCGTACGGCTCGCGATAGGATGGGTGCAACCCGAGGCCTACGCCTGTGCCTGCTTCTTCCAAACGTGTTCTCTCCACGCTGCTTGTCGTGCTGGCGATCCTGCTGGTTCTGATGCGCGCGGCGGTCTGGCTGCACCATGGGCCGCGCGTTCATTCAGCCACACCCCAGCGCGTCATTTCCTATTAGAAACAATTTGCAATCGCAGCCCCGCTGCCTGTATAACTCAACCGCAGCTCCTCTACCTTCCAAGAGTCCATGCCCACTCGAAGAAACCGCTGGAGCACTTAATTGTCAGGAGTTACGCTTCCATGCGCCGCATTGCCCTGCTTGCCCTTCTACTGGCCACCAGCCCGCTGGCTTTCTCCGCCGCCAAAACCTATGTTGTCAATGATTTTGGCGCTATCGGCGATGGTAAAACGCTGGAAACTGCGGCTCTGCAAAAGGCTTTGGACGCAGCCGCCGCTACGGGCGGAACCGTAACCCTGAAACCAGGCACCTATCTGACCGGCTCTCTGTTTGTGAAGTCCGGCGTCACACTCAACGTTCCGGAGGGCGCAACGATTATTGGCAGCCAGAAGGCCGCGGACTACCCGATGCTGCCCACCCGTATTGCCGGCATTGAGATGACCTGGCCCGCGGCTCTGATCAACGTACGCAATCAGGAGAATGTGACCATTACCGGCGCCGGCATCATTGACGGCGACGGCCCCATCTGGTGGAAGAGCTACTGGGATCTGCGTGCCGGCTACGAGCCAAAAGGCTTGCGCTGGGCCTCGGATTACGATGCACGCCGCCCGCGTTTGATGTTGCTGCAGGAATCGACCAATGTAACCTTGGGAGGCGGCATCCATCTGCGCCGCGCCGGCTTCTGGACCCTGCAGATTCTCTACTCCTCCAAAATCCACGTGAACGGCGTGGTGATCCGCAACAACGAAGGCGGCAAAGGGCCCTCCACCGACGGCATCGACATCGACAGCTCCCGCGACATTCTGGTGGAACATGCCGACATTGATGTCAACGACGACGCTCTGTGCCTGAAGGCGGGCCGCGACTCCGACGGTTTGCGTGTCAATCGCCCCACGGAAAATGTGGTGATTCGCGATTCGATCATCCGCACCGGCGCCGCCGCAGTCACCATCGGCAGCGAAACCAGCGGCGGCTTCCGCAATATCGAGGCCTACAACATCACCGCGCTGGCCGGTGTACCCAACGGCGTGCTGTTCAAGTCGGCCAAGGTGCGTGGAGGCTGGGCCAAGGACATCCGCATTCACGACCTGAAGCTGGAGGGTGTAGCCATTCCCATCCGCATCAATATGAATTGGAATCCCAGCTACAGCTACGCGGAAATTCCTGCCGGACTGAAGGATGTTCCTCCGTATTACCAGGTGCTCGCCACGCATGTGCCGGAAGAAAAAGGCCTGCCCCACTTCTCCGACGTGCACATCTGGAACATCAAGGCTACCGGCGCGAAAACTGCTATTCTCGTGGCCGCTTACCCGAACGCCACGCTCGACAACTTCAAGCTCGACCATCTGGATATTGAAGCCGAGACCGCCGGCTCCATCTCCAACGCCCGCAACTGGCAGATGAGCGACAACACGATCCGCACCGCCGACAAGACCTCGGTACAATTCACCGATGGTCCCATGGGACCTGCCGAGACCGCCTTCGGCGACAAGTAGCCCAGCCGCTTTCCGTTGAACCCAGGCCCCGCCGCAGCCAATGCTCCGGCGGGGCTTTCTCGTGCAAAAAATCCGGTCGGCTGCGCGCCACTTGTATTTCATTCGGGGATAAAGCCCCCGGATTTTCCCTATGCTGGCACGATGAAGAGCTTGAGCTTCATCGCACTCCACCTTGACCCCGATGGATGCATCCCCTACTCTCGATGCCAGACCCATGCGTACACTTGCCGCACTTCTGCTTGCACTTGTCCCGCTTGCCGCTCTGGCGCAATCGCCCACGCCTCCAGCGCCTGCAGCCGCTCCCATGGCGCGTCCCCGTCCGCAGTTGCCCATCCCGCTTCAGCCCAATCTGCCCACCATCTTTCTGGTGGGCGACTCGACCGTGCGCAATGGCAAGGGCGATGGCGGCGGTGGCCAATGGGGGTGGGGCGAGCCGCTGGTGCACTTCTTCGATTTGGCGCGCGTGAACGTGACGAATCGCGCTCTTGGCGGACGCTCCAGCCGCACCTACATCACGGAAGGGTTGTGGGCCGAGACTCTAGCGCTCATCAAGCCAGGCGATGTGGTACTGATCCAGTTTGGCCACAACGATGGTGGCCCGACGCCAGAGATCATTCGCGCGCGTGGCTCTTTGGATGGCATTGGGGAGCAGAGCGAAGAGGTGGAAAATCCCTTCACGCACCAGACCGAAACCATTCACAGCTTCGGCTGGTACCTGCGCAAATATGTGCAGGACGTACGCGCTAAGCATGCTACGCCCATCCTGTGCACGCTGGTGCCCCGCAAGCTCTGGAAGGATGGGCATATTGAACGCAACACCGGAACCTACGCCGGCTGGACCCGGCAGGTAGCCGAAACGGAGAAGGTTCCGTTGCTCGACCTGAACGAACTAATCGCGCGCCGCTACGATGCATTGGGTCCGGAAAAGGTAGAAGAACTCTTCGCCGACCCGCATACCCACACCTCCTTGAAGGGCGCAGAACTCAATGCGGAGGTGGTGGTCAGTGCCTTGAAAGCCCTCGCGCCAAACCCTGTGGCGAACAGCTTCGCCCCCCAGGCAGCAAGAATCGCTCCGGCTCCAGCCAACTGAGAAGAAACATCCGAACTCACCTTGGGCGGCGCCGGATCCAGCACCGCCTGACCTCTCACGCAGAGAGGCAAAAACCGACTGAAACGGCAACGTTTTCACTCAAAAAGCCGTTCAACGCGGCTCAGGGAGGCTAAGCGCAAGCCTGGCACATCTCTTTATGAGTTCCATATCGCAGGACGTTTTCTCAGGTACAGGTCCAACCACTCGTCACAATTTCTCCCTCGCAACCAGGAAAACAACTTGCTGTCTTGCGACTTTCGAGACGGAAACTGTCCCCCTACAGAATGCCTCCTGTAAGTTTGTCCGCAATTCAATTTTCAAACTGGACTCGTCCAGAGCAAATAAAAACCCCTATGAAAATCTGAATTCTCTCTGGCAACCGCGCTGGAGTGCGCGCACGCTTACAGAGTCCTTACACAGGTTCCCCTTACGGACTTACGCTGTTTTCTCCCGTGTTTTCATTTTGTTACAAGATATTTCCCTAAACAGTTTCAGATGCGGAAACCGCTAAAACGGCTGTTTGGAAGACCGGCATGTCTACCAATTCCCATAGGTCCAAATACGTATTTTTTAAATCGTTTTTCTATTGACACTCGTGCAACGCCGGTGCGTTAATTCCATACCGAGGTCGGACCTCGCGATCTCCCGCATCCAAGCCGTGGCTGGCGGTCTTTCGATTCAGCCACTTTTTTTCACCACTCAACTGGAGGCTCCAAGGCGAACGATCATGACAAGATTTGCCACCACAGAGAAATCGTATTCACAGCACAGAAGCAGTTGGACAGGCATCCTTCTTACGATGCTCATGCTCACGCTCTGTGTCGCGTGGCCATCCCTGCGAGGGTATGCGCAGACGGCCGGTCAAGGCGCATTGCAAGGTACGGTCACCGATTCCACCGGTGCCGTGATTCCAAACGCGACCGTAAAAATCACAAATGACGCCACGAAAATCGAAAACTCGCGTGTATCCAGCTCTGCTGGCTACTATGTGATTTCCCCTGTTCAGCCGGGCACTTACTCCATGCAGATCTCTGCCCCCGGCTTCAAAACGTTTGTGCAGCAGAATATTGTGGTCGACGCACTGCAAACGCGTGTGTTTAACCCGCAATTGAGCGTTGGCCAGGAGACCCAGACGGTAGAAGTCACCGATGCTCCTCCGGTTCTGGATACCGCCGACGCAACCCTTGGTCTGACCGTTGAAAACGAGACCTACACCAACCTCCCCATCCAGATGAGTGGCGCCCAGCAGCGCGATCCCACCGCTTTTGCTAGCCTCACCCCCGGCGCACAGAGCGGAACCCGTTTGCCGGTCATCGGCGGCACGGGCAACTACCTAGGCCAGCTTTACCTGGATGGTATGCCGGCCACCACGGTCAACCAGCAGGGCGACAACCGCGTTGTTTCGCTCTCCATGAGCGTGGAAGCGGTCGATCAGTTCCAGGTGCTCACCTCCACGCCTCCAGCGGAGTACATGGGCGCTGGCGCCATGAACGTCACCATGAAATCCGGCGGCCTGAAGTATCACGGCCAGGCCAACGACTACATCCGCAACACCGTCTTTGACGCCTGGTGCTTCACCTGTAAGGCGACAACCATCAAGAACGCCGCTGGCGCCACTGTGGCTGCCCCCAAGCCGGTCGAACATCAGAACGAGTTCTCACTCAGCGCAGGCGGCGTCGTGCCCAAGACCCACGACAAGCTCTTCTTCTTCTTCGCCTACGACAAGTACCACTACAGCGCCTCCGGCAACCCTGCCACCTATACCATCCCGAGCCAGGCCATGCTCTCCGGTGACTTCACCGAATTGAATGGCAACGTGGGTGGCGGTGGTCAAAGCGGCACCGGCTCCAGCAACCCTGCAGTACTTTATGATCCGACGAGCACGACCTGCACCGGTTCGACCTGCACCCGTCAGCCCTTTATGGGCACCAAGAACGGTGTGTCCAGCTATAACGTGATTCCCTCGGCCATGCTTTCGCCCATCGCCAAGGCAATGACCTCCTTTATGCCGGCTCCTTCCAACAGCTCCACCCTCACCGGCAACTATCTCGGCGCGGTTCCTGCCGGAAGGAACAACCACCTCGTCGACTGGCGCGTGGACTACAACATCAACTCCCAACAGCGCATCTCGTCTGTGGGCGCCATGGGCGATGTCAAGTACCTGAACAACTTCTCCAATGGCATGCCGGTGCCCTACGTCAACGGCACCTACGCAGACATTCACCCCAAGACATACATCCTTGAGCACATCTGGACCATCAACCCGAACCTGGTGAACCAGATCAAGTACAGCTTTACCCGCTTCATCCAGCCGCAGACCGCAGCCACCGACGGCATTGCACAGTACGCGCCATCGGCTCTGGGCATCACCAATGTGCCCACCGGCAAGGCTGCGACAACTTTCCCCGGTGCATCCTTCGGTACAACGGGTGCCTCCACCGTTGCCATGACCACATGGACCTGCTTCAGCACCTCCTGCTCCACCCAGCAGGTCAACCCCAGCACCTATGCGGTAACTGACAACGTGCAGTTCCTGAAGGGCAAGCACTCCATGGCCTTCGGCTTTAGCTACCTCTGGGAAGAGGGCAACATCGCCGCTCCCAAGGGATATAGCTCGCAGCTGAACCTGAACTACAGCCCTTTTGCGACAGCTGGCTTCAGCTCCGGCAACACGCTGAATAGCGCCAACGGCTTCTCCTTTGCCAGCTACATGCTAGGTGCGGTCAGCGGTTCCACCTCCAGCAATTCTCAAGCTCCTTCGATCAACCTCTACCCACTCAGCGAGACCGGCGGACGTTTTCACCCGTTTGCTCCCTACTTCCGCGACAGCATCAAGGTTACTCAGAAGCTGACGGTTGAAGTAGGTCTGCGTTGGGATTATCTGCCTCCTTTCCATGAAGTCAAGGACCGCTGGACCTTCTTGAATCCAGCCCTTCTGAATCCGCTCACCAACACCTACGGCATGCTGCAGTTTGCGGGTAACTACGGCGGCACGGGCGTCAGTTGCAACTGCCGCACCCCTGTACACACCTACTGGAAGAACTTCGGTCCCCGTCTGGGCTTTGCCTATACGGTGAATCCGAAGACCGTCATTCGCTCCGGCTTCGCGGTTGTCTACTCGCAGGCAGGCGGCGTGGGCGGCCGTGGCGGCTACGGCACTGGAACCGGCCAAACCGGTTTCAATATGACGGCCACCGGCGCGAGCGATTCCATCAACGGCCCCGCGTACTACCTGAACAACAGCACTGGCTTCGCCGCGCTCGGCTTGTCGAACACCAGCCTGCTCGGTAGCGGCTACACCTATCCGTCGGCTCCCACGGCCAACGTGGCAGCCCAGGAACTGAACACCGGAAACTACGTCTCTGGCGGCAAGGTTGTATCGGCCAGCAGCGTCTCCTACGCCGACCCGTACTTCGCGGGCCGCGCACCGCAGATCGTGATGTGGAACTTCGGTGTGGAGCGTTCCATCACCTCCGATCTGACCTTGGCAGTCAACTACTCCGGTAACGAGAGCCACTTTATCGTCAACTCCGGCACCACCGGCACCAATGCCCGCGGCTACTGGACCAACCAAGTGAATCCGAAGTATCTGGGAGTTCTAGGTAGCGTGAAGGATTCCACCGGCACCAAGCCAATCCTGAACGCAACCGCAACGACAGCTAACGCCAACATCGTTGCCAGCTACTTCCCGTCGGCTCCTGCTCCTTCCTTCATTACCGCGACAGGTACCACAACGATTGCCCAGATGCTAACCGCTTTCCCGCAGTACTCCACTGTCAGCGACACCTGGGGTAACGTGGGCAACTTCAGCTATCATGCTCTGCAGGTGACCCTGAACCAGCGCATGCACAAGGGCCTGACCTACAACGTCAACTACACCTACGCCAAGAACGTGGGCGACGACGGCACTTACCGTTCGGGCTTTGATATTCCGGCCAACGCCATCTCCGGCGGCACCCGTGGCTACAAAGCCAACCGCATCGACCGTGGCTTGACCACGCTCTCGGTGCCTCACATCATCCACGCCTATGGCGTCTACCAACTGCCCTTCGGCAAGGACAAGATCGGCAGCAACTCCAAACTGGTTCGCTGGGGGGCTGGCGGTTGGCAGTTGTCCGGCATTTACACCTTCACCTCCGGTTCGCCGGTCCCCGTCATCTGGGGTGGCGCCACGACCTCCACACTTCCTCTGCAGACCAACTCAGTCATCACCGCGATGCCTGACATCAACACTTCGTTCAGCGGTCCCATCCGCATCAACGGCAAGTATGGCGACGGTCCCAACGGCCACAATACCTGCAATCTGGGTATCAACGCTGCGGGCCAGAGTGGTTGCACTAAGGTCCGTTACATCGATCTTGCAGGCTTCCAAGCCCCAACCAACGCTTCATCCGTCGGCACTCAGTACCTGATCGGCAACGCTCAGCGCACTGCAGCCTACGGCTTGCGCAACCCCTACACCTGGAACGTTGACGCCGGCATGCGCCGTTCGATCTCGCTCTCGCACGGTGTGGAATTCGTCTTTGAAGCCGATGTGATCAACGTCTGGAACCACGTAACCTTCGCAAGTCCCAGCGCAACCTGGAACACCTATACGTCGGCTACAACAACCTCCAGCAACGCCTTCGGCACCATTGGCAGCGTATCGTCAACCCCCGGTCCGCGCGACTGGCAGTTTGCTGGCCACATCAAGTTCTAACCTTTCACCATGCGATCCGGCTTTCAACTGTGCCGGATCACATGCCACAGCCAAAAATGCCACGCTCTAGCGAGCGTGGCATTTTTGTTGGCTATTTTCTGTCCTCCGCCGGCGTACTGTAATCTACCTGTGTATCGGCGCTCCTGGGCAGCATGTGGCGCAGTTCCGCGTTGTACGCGCGCAGGTCGTTCGCGGACTCATCTCCGCCAGCCGCGCGATACCGACGCGGGTTCAGCTCTAGTGGACATGGATCGAGACAATGTGGGTATTGCTGGATCCGCCGCGAATAAACTGACTGCTGAGCAAAACCTCAAAGTTGCGCAGACGCCCCTGTTCATCGGTAGCGGCATGCATCACCGGCTGCCAGAGATGGCGGCTCTTCAAAAAGCTCAGCGCTCCGTAGGTTGTTCCCATCGATGTGCCTTCGATCAAGAGAACTCTTCCCTGCCCTTGTGTGTTATCTAGCAGAGCCACGTGGGTGTAGTTTGGCTGATCTGCTGTCCGGCGGTCGTAGATATATTTTGCTTGCTCGCCCTGGTGTGGCGCACGATTCACCACTTGGTAAACATCCTGCACATAATCCCAGTGCACATCAAAATCCAGAGCGTTCTTATAGAGTCCCACCCACGGATTGAAGGTCTCGGTGCCAATCAGCACCAGATTATTGTCATGCGTGCTGGCCACCACCATATCGCGCGCATAGCAGATCTCGATCCAGTCATTCCACTCGGGATGGTTCATCCGGGACGGCACACGCACCAACTCCGCCACCAAACGCAGATCCGCCATCGGCGTTACCGAGCGCACGCTCAGCGGCACATCCCTGCCGGAGGGCGGACGGCTGACAGCCACTTCATGCTGATAGGCCTGATTGGTGTAGTTGGAAAGTGTGACGGGTTTCTGTTCCCAAGCAACATAGGCATCCAAACTGGCATCGCCCGGCACCAGAATCGTCTTGCGTCCGGGCGTAAACAAGGCGCTCCAAAGGCTCTCGGGACCGGCATCCTGCGGCACAGCTTGCACGCTGGGCCGCACCAGCACATACACCAGCAGTGGAGCAGCAACCGCCGCCAGCAGACAAAGTCCCAAGGCCACTTTTGCCGACCGGGGCCAGCCAAGCGGCTCGGTAACGGCATCGCCTGCTGGCGCCTTCTCGGCCTCAAGCACATTCTCTCGGGGCACCGCGGAAGCCACGGGCTGAAAGCTGGCAACGTAGCTGCCTTTGGGAATCGTTAGCTGCAGAAAAGCAGAGAAGCCCTCTTCCCGGTAGTAGAGGTCGAGCCGGTCACGCAGGTGCCGCACCGTAACGCGGACGATGGTGTCCTCAGTGGAGTTGTACCCGGGTGCACGCTGAAAAACGGCAATGCCGATCTGCTGCTCGGTCAGCTCGTCCAGGCGGCCCTCGATCGAGTTCCTGCCAATATGTTCCAGCAAGGCACGCAGCCGGGCTGATTTGAAGAAGGTTCTGCTGGCAACAATACGCTCCAGCTCGGCCTGGCATGCAGCAGGCGATACGATCTCGGCAGTCTCCGCAGAGGCTAGCGAATGCACTTATCTTCCCTCATTCCGTCTTGATTCATGGTGCCGGAAACGCGTGTGGATTTGGTGATCTCACCATGAATTTCACTTGTGAAACACCGGGTCTCACGCCGGAAACCCTTCATTTCCCCTGCCATCCTCTATGACGGCCCATTATAGTTGCTCCAATTTCGAAAAGAAATCCTTTACACGCGTCCTTGGATACGCCTCATTCAATTGGCCTTACAGCGACGCCTCTACCTTAACGGATTTGCTCCTCGGAAAGCGAACATGTCGAATCAGACTGAATCAAAAAACACTCTTAACAGACGCAACTTCCTTGGTTTGGCAGGAGCAGCGCTGGCCGCAGCTCCTACATTAACGGCACAACCCACTGCTGAAGAGCGGCCGCTCCGGCCGCAAAGCACCTCTGACAGCCGGCCCAATTTCCTTTTCATGATCGCTGACGATCTGATGTTTCGCACCATCCACTCCATCAACAATAAAGAGGTGCAGACGCCGAATCTGGACCGGCTGGTGCGCGAGGGCTGCCACTTCACCCACTGCTTTCATCAGGGATCCTGGACGGGAGCGGTCTGCATTGCCAGCCGGACCATGCTGCTCACCGGCCTGACCGCCTTCCATGCCCACCAGGCGATTCCCGACAACCAGTCGGCACAGGTCCCGGTCTGGTGCCAGACCTTCCGCGAAAAGGGCTACCACACCGCCATCACCGGCAAGTGGCATCTGGATGCCGTCTCTCTGCAGCGAGCCTTCTGCGAGCAGACAGCAGTTGGTCCGGGCTACCTGGACTCCACGCACAAGATGCCCCACAGCATGTACAACCGGCCTGCTCCCGGCAATCTCTGGGACCCTGCCGACAAAACCCAGGAGGGGCATTGGCTGGATCTGGGCCTATGGGAGCGTGGCAAGAAAGGCGAGATCAAGCACTCCAGCGAGGTCTACGCCGACGCCGCTATCGAGTTCCTGGGGCGCCAAAAGGACAGCCAGCAACCTTTCTTCCTCTATCTGGGCTTCAACGCACCGCACGATCCGCGTCAGGCCCCGCAGGAGTTTCTGGATATGTATCCGGTAGACTCCATCGAGGTTCCTCCCAACTTTCTGCCCGAGCATCCGTTTGATCAGGGCGAACACCGCACCCGCGACGAACTGCTGGCGCCCTTCCCGCGCACCGAGCAGGCAGTCAAAACCCATCGTCGCGAGTACTACGCCATCATCTCGCACATGGATGCCCAGATTGGCCGCATCCTCGATGCACTGGACCGCAGCGGCAAAGCAGCCAACACCTATGTGATCATGACGGCCGATCATGGTCTGGCCGTTGGCGAGCACGGTCTGATGGGCAAACAGAATCCCTATGAATGCAGCATGCGCATGCCGCTGATCATGCGCGGCCCCCGCATTCAAGCCGGCAAACAAGTGGACCACATGGTCTATCAACACCAGATGTACGCCACCACCTGCGATCTGGCCGGCATTGAAAAGCCTTCCCATCTGGAGTTCCCGAGCCTGGCTCCGATGCTGCTCAACCAAACCAGCGAACCGGTTTACGACGCCATGTTTGGCTGGCTGCACACGGTGCAACGCAGCATCCGCACCGAACGTTACAAGCTCATCTACTACATTCATCTGAATCGCTACCAGCTCTTCGACCTCCAGGAGGATCCGTGGGAGATGCACGACCAGATTCACAACCCGGCCCTTGCACAGTTGAAAAGCGAATTGATCAACCGCCTGCATCGCATGCAGCGCGAACTGAACGATCCGCTGGCCTCCTGATGCGAGCCGTGAAAACACGCCTGCAACAGACAGAGCAATTTTTGGATACACACACCTTAAGGAGGCTGCGACTTTCGCAGACACAAAGAATGACGAATGCCCTCAAGATCCGATTTCTGCAGTTGATCCAGCACGCCTTCCCTGCATTGCTTCTGGCGCTGGCAGCCAGTTGTTTTGCACAGAACTCGACAGGTACCATCCATGTTTTTGTCACCGATAAAGCGGCTTCCGTTGTGACGGGTGCCGACGTGCAGGTTACAGGCACCGACACAGGCGCAATCCTGCGCCAGATAAAGACCTCTCCGCAAGGCATTGTCAATATTCCGCTGGTGCCACCGGGACAGTACAACATTGACATCAATATGGACGGCTTCAAGACGGTACATCGCAACGCGGTGAATGTGCAGGTGGGCGCAACCGTAAGCCTCGACATCGTTCTTGAAGTGGGCGCCCAGACCGAAACCATTACGGTAACCGGCGAAACTCCGCTGACTGAAACCAAATCGCAAACCGTGCAGCAGGTTATTGAGCAGAAGGAAGTCGCCGATCTGCCCCTGAACGGCCGCAACTACCTTCAGGCAGCCAACTTCATTCCGGGCGTGGTGCCTTCGGCGGCCGGCCGCGACAACTCGTTTGTGGCTTACGGCAACAGCGGTTTGCAAAATGCCTTTCTTCTGGACGGCGCACGCAACGTGAACTACATGCGCGGCCTCGACAACGGACAGCGCGACATGGTGCGGCCGCCGCTGGACGCACTGGCCGAATTCACCGTGCAGACCTCGAACTATTCGGCTGAGTTCGGCGCCTCGGCCGGTGCACTGGTGAATGCCATCACTCGCAGCGGAACTAACAAGATTCACGGCTCGGCTTATGAATTTACCCGCAACAGCGAAGGCGACGCCAAAAGCTATTTTGCCAACACCTCCGCCAAAGGACTGCTGGTACGCAACCAATACGGCGGTTCGTTCGGCGGCCCGGTCTTCAAGGACCGGCTCTTCTACTTTGGCGCCTATGAGGGCGTGAACAACCGTTCCGACGGTTACAACCGCACCCAGGTTCCCACCGCTCTGGAGCGCAGCGGTGACTTCTCACAGTCCCTCAACTCCTCCAGCGCGTTGATCAAGGTATACGATCCCGCAACAACCGCCGCCAGCGGTTCCACCTATACCCGTACGCAGTTTTCCGGCAATGCGATTCCGGCAGGCCGCATCAACTCTGTGGGCAAGACGCTGGCCAATCTCTATCCGCTGCCGAACCTCACGGTGAGCAATGTGAATTATTACCAGTCCAACGTGCCCAGCCTGCAATCGACCAAGAACGGCATCGGCCGCATGGACTACACCATTTCACGCAAGGACACGCTCTTTGCCCGCTACGCGCAGTCCTCGGCCAACACCTACTCCGGCGTGGGCCTCCCCGGCGCGCAAGATCCCGGCAACACCACCATCGTCTCGAAGGCCGTGGGCCTTGGCTATACGCGCATCTTCAGTGAAAACCTGGTCAACAACCTGCGCTTTGCCTGGACCACCATCGCCTATCAGGGCGCAGGCGTCATGGCGCGGAATGAGGTCATCACCGGCCTGCTCGATACGGCCATCACCGCCGGCATGCCCAACATCAGCGTACAGAACTTTGGCGGCATCGGTTCAGAGGCCGTCAGCAACAGCCCGCTCAGCAAGACATCGGGCGTCTTCGACATTGCCGATAACTGGATCTGGACCCGCTCCAAACACATGCTTGCGTTCGGTGGCGAATGGATGTGGATTCGCCCCAACACGCAGGCAGCGCTGGGCGGACGTGGTTCGCTTGGCTTCTCCGGCGTCTTTACCCAGTTGCCCACCAGCCGTTCCGCCACCGGTGAAGGCCTTGCCGATATGCTGCTCGGCTTTGCCAACAGCGTCTCGACCGGCACTACCCTGCGCAGCGAAGAACGTGGCCAGTACTTTGCCGGCTATGTCAACGACCAGTGGACCATGTCACCCAACTTCACCCTCAACATGGGCGTCCGCTATGAGTTCCAGACTCCGTTCATCGATACCCAGAACCGCATGGCCAACTTCGTCATGGATCCCGGCCCACTCTACATGCAGTTCATTCCGGCCGGCGATTCACGCCTGCCACGCGGTTTGATGACGGCCGATACAACCAACTTCTCTCCACGCGTCGGATTCGCCTACAAGGCACCCTTCGCAAAAGATCTGACCATTCGCTCTTCTTTCGGTATCTTCTTTGCACAGGATCAGGGACTCGGCATCACCAGCCGCCTGTCGAAGAATCCTCCGTTCTACAACTACGGTTCCATCAGCCTTTCCAGCGACCAGCTCTACACCTCTACCGGCTTTGAGCTGAACAGCGCCACCGTGATTCCGCGCCCGACCCCGGTCTCGGCTTCGGACTTCACACTGTTGCCCACCTTCACCGGCGGCATCACGAGCTGGCCGACGCACTTCCGCAACGGGCGCGTACAGCAGTGGAGCCTTTCCGTGCAGAAAAAGCTGCCCTGGGAGACGCTGTTCGAAGTCAACTACGTGGGCAACCACGGCGTTCACCTGATTGCCCGCGAAGAAGGCAATCAGCCCAAGGTGCTCAATTCCACCACTGTACAGTCACGCCGACCGTTGTCTTCCGTCACCCAGTCCAGCATCAACCGCATTGGCCAGTGGAATGCCACTCAGTATCAGGGCATGTCGGCCAAGATCGAGAAGCGCTTTGCTCAGGGCATCTCCTTCCGCAACTCGCTTACCTACGGCCACGCCTTTGATCTGATCGGCACCGCACTGGACGTCTGCGATAGCTGCGGCAATGGCGACACCATGCAGAACACCTACGACCATGCTTCCAACTGGGGCCCGGCCGACATCGACGTGCGCCTGCGTTACACGCTGACCGGCAACTTCGAGCTGCCCTTCGGCCACAACAAGCCCTTCCTCGCCACCAGTCGCCTGGCCAGTGCCACACTCGGCGGATGGAACTTCTCGCCGATCTACCTGTGGCAAACCGGCGCACCACTCACTGCCGGCATGAACACCGACACTGCCAACAGCGGCACACTCACCCGCCCCAACCAAGTCTGTGATCCGAACGTGGGCGGCAAGCATGACCGCACCCAGTGGTTCAACACCGCCTGCCTTGTGGCTCCAGCCAACTACACCTTCGGCAACATGCGCGTAGGCACCATCAAGGGCCCCGGCCAGAATCGCCTCGATCTCAGCGTACAGCGCAACTTCCCTGTGCCCTATTGGGAAGGCTCTAACCTCAACGTTCGTCTGGAGGGCTTCAACACCTTCAACCATGCGCAGTGGAGCAGCCCGAACGCCACTGTCGGCTCCAGCACATATGGCCAGATCACATCGGCTGGAACCCAGCGGCAACTGCAAGCTGCTGTCCGCCTCACATTCTAGCCAACGATCCTTTCCGTACTGCAGCGTGCTTGCTCATCCACAAGGGAAAGCACGCTGCAGTTTTTTTATGCTCCGATCGCGCCGCGCAAAAGTTTTTCAGAACGCCAGAACATTCCCCTCGTTCGCGTTCAGCAGCCGCCACCAGCCCGTTCTTCAAGCAGGACACGGGTATCGTGCGGCATCATGCTCCGCCTTTTACACCTAGAATGCCTTTGATCGTGACCTCGTTCTGTCCGCTTCTAGGAAGAGGAATCAAGTTCCCCTCGATAGGCGATCCATCGACAATCAGAGAGATTTGATTGCCCTCTCCTCTGCGCTCAATCGAGATGCGGTAAACCACACTGCGGAAGATGCGCGTCGCTTCAAACCCCGGCCAGCTCTCCGGAATCACAGGCGCGATCTCAAGGCCATCGAAAGTCGCGCGGATACCGAGAATCCACTGCACAATGGCATAGTAGTTCCAGGCGGCTGTGCCAGTGAGCCAGGAATTCTTGGCCTCGCCGAAGGTGGGCGCATCCTTGCCTGCGATCATCTGCGCATAAACATAGGGTTCACAGCGATGCAGATCGCTGATCTCTTCGCGCGCCGAGGGATTGATGCGGCTATAGTAGTCGTGCGCCTGATCGCCGTTCCCCAACCGCGTTTCCCCAATCATGACCCAGGGATTCACATGGCAAAAGACGCCGGCATTCTCCTTGTATCCGGGCGGGTAGGAAGAGATTTCGCCGAGATTCAAGTAGTACTTCGAATAGGGCGGCTGTTGCACAACAATGCCGTGTTGGGTGGCCAGATGCTCGCGCGTAGCGGCTAGAGCCTTGGCGGCCTTGCCGTCGCCAAGCCCGATGCCGGCTAGCGTACAGAAGCCATTCGGCTCAATAAAGATTCTGCCCTCCTGGCATTCCTTCGAGCCAATCTTGGCGCCAAAATCATCATACGCACGCAGGAACCATTCGCCATCCCATCCATGTCGCAGCACGATCTGCTCCATCTTGTCGGCCTCGCTGAGGTAAATGCTTGCCTCACCATTCAGACCACGATGGAGTGCAATGGCGGCCAATTCCCGGCTCGCGTAGATAAACAGGCCGGCGATGAAGACAGATTCCGCCACCTTGCCATCCTTGCTGGTGGTTGTTTGAAACGATTGCCCCGGTGTTGAGGAAAAGCAATTCAGGTTGAGGCAATCGTTCCAATCTGCACGGCCGATCAGCGGCAAACCATGCGGCCCAAGACGCTCCAACGTATACGCGAAACTTCGCCGCAGATGTTCGAAAAGTAGCTTCTCCGTGCCGGGCTGATTATCGAATGGAATCCATTCGTTCAGGATGCTCCAATCGCCGGTTTCCTTGAGATAGGTGGCCACGCCCACAATGAGCCAATGCGGATCGTCGTTGAAGCCGCTGCCAATATCGTTGTTGCCGCGCTTGGTGAGCGGCTGGTACTGGTGATAGGCGCCGCCGGTAGGAAGTTGCGTGGCGGCCAGATCGAGAATGCGTTGCCGTGCGCGTGCCGGAGCCATGTGGACAAACCCCAGCAGGTCCTGATTGGAATCGCGAAATCCCAAACCACGGCCAATCCCGGATTCAAAAGATGATGCCGAGCGTGAGATGTTGAACGTCACCATGCATTGATAGGCGTTCCAGATATTCACCATCCGGTTGGTATGGATGTCGGGCGTATTCACCTGGCAGATGCTCAGCAAGTTGTCCCAGTAATGGCGCAGCCGTTCAAAGGCCGCATCGGCCTCCTTGGCATTGAGATACCTGGCAATCACTGGCTGAACAAACTCTTTGTTGAGAGTCCGCGCATCCTCTGAAGCAAATTTCTTGTCCTCGGGGTTTTCATGATACCCGAGAACAAAAACAATTTGACGCGTCTCTCCCGGTTCCAACTCGAGTTGGACATGATGCGCGCCTATCGGAGACCAGCCATAAGCGATGGAGTTGGTAAGCCGTCCAGCTTCAACCGCAACAGGCGCATCCCAACCCCGATAGGGTCCGAGAAAGGCTTCGCGTTGTGTGTCAAATCCTGCGCCCGGAGCCGAGCAGGCAAAATAGGCAAAATGGTTGCGACGCTCGCGGTACTCGGTCTTGTGGTAGATGACGCCTTCTTCCACTTCCACCTCACCGATACTCAAGTTGCGCTGGAAGTTGGTGGCGTCGTCCTGCGCGTCCCACAAGCAAAACTCTACGC
>Ga0207834_1000159_pt1 | contig 23746 bp, 21 predicted proteins | sample LuqExpMetagenom5_FD_187763 | JGI IMG/M metagenome (GOLD analysis project Ga0207834, IMG submission 187763) | Tropical forest soil microbial communities from Luquillo Experimental Forest, Puerto Rico - Sample 5 (SPAdes) | ecosystem: Environmental > Terrestrial > Soil > Tropical forest ...
CTGGAAGAGACGCGCATTGGACGCGGCACAAAGATCGACAACCTGGTGCATGTGGGCCACAACTGCCAGATTGGTTCCGATGTCATCCTGGTGATGGGAACCGGCATCTCGGGCTCCAGCTCCGTGGGCAACAACTGCGTGCTTGCCGGCCAGGTGGGTATTGGCGACCACGTCACCATCGGCCCCGGTGTGATCCTGGGTGGCCAGTCGGGCGTCTTCAACGGAAAGACCCTCACCAACGAGGGCCACAAGCCCGGCACCATCTTCTTCGGCACTCCCGCGCGTCCCTTGCCGCAGGTGTTGCGCGAGCAGGCCACTGTCACCCGCCTGGCCAAGCGCCGTGGTGGCGGCGACACAAAGTAAGGCTGAAGCCACAGCGGCGTGGCACGGAGCAAGCTTCTCCTCAACGTGAAGCGACACGCAGGGAATGGTGCTCTGGTACGGAACTCCATCCGGCTGCCTCTGCTTTTTTGCTTGGCGTCTCGCTCTCCGGTTCCGTCCTTCGAGTGCACACAAGAATCTTTCCTCTCTGTTCTGCCATCCTATGGACGTGACAGCTTGCGTCCGTACAGACGCGCGCCCACGTCCGCATTCCCCACACACGGAGCACCCATGGACCGCAGAGACTTTCTCCGCACTGCCACCGTTGCGGCAGGCCTTGCCGCCGCTGAGCCCCTGCTTGCAACCGCAGTTCCCGCGCCTCCCGCTTCCGAGATGACCTATCGCACCCTCGGGCGCACTGGCGAGCGTGTTTCCTCCATTGGCCTGGGCGGCTACCACATCGGTAAAAAGGACCTGGAAGAAAGCGAGGCAATACGCCTCATGCACCAGGCCATCGAGCGTGGCATCAACTTCTTTGACAATTGCTGGGATTACAACGGCGGCGTCAGTGAAGAGCGCATGGGCAAGGCACTGGCCGAGGGCAAACGGCAAAAAGTTTTTCTGATGTCCAAGATCGACGGCCGCACCAAGGCGGAAGCCGCGCGCCAGATCGATGAATCCCTGCATCGCCTTGCTACTGACCACATCGACCTGCTGCAGATGCACGAGATCATCCGCTTTGAGGATCCGGACCGCATCTTTGCCGAGGGCGGCGCGATGGAAGCGCTGGAAGAAGCGCGGAAGGCCGGCAAGATTCGCTATATCGGCTTCACCGGCCACAAGGATCCCTACATCATGCTGCGGCTGATTGACGCTGCGCGGGCCCACAGTTTCCGCTTTGACACGGCGCAGATGCCCTTCAATGTGATGGATGCGCACTTCCGCAGTTTCGAGCACGATGTGCTGCCGGTTCTCAATCGTGAAGGCATTGCGCCTTTGGGCATGAAGGCTTTTGGCTTTGGCGTGATTCTCAAGAGCAACACCGTCAAGCCCATCGAATGCCTGCACTACTGCCTTAACTTGCCCATCAGCGTGCAGATTACCGGCATGGATAATCAGGCCACGCTCGATCAGGCCTTTGAGGCTGTGCGTACCTTCAAGCCCTTCAGCGCGGAGGAGCGCGCCAGCCTGCTGGCCCGCACGCGGGAGGCCGCCCTGCAAGGCCAGTTCGAGCTCTACAAGACTACGGCTAACTTCGATGGCACGGCGCACAATCCCAAGTGGCTGGGCTGAGCGGGCAGGGAACAGACAAAAAAGGACGGAAGGATTGTCGGGACATACCGCTCGACGATCCTTCCGTCCTTTTGCGTTGAGGCTGGGGCTTACACCATATCGGTGAGGTGGCCCATCTTCTCCTGCTTGACGCGCACATAGGCGGCGAAGGTATCCAGCGGCTCCACCTCGGCCGAGACGCGTTCCACCACGCGGATGCCGGCCGATTCAAGCGCCGCAACCTTTTCGGGATTGTTGGTCATCAGGCGCACGGCTTTCACCTGCAGCGCCAGCAGCACGGCGGCTGGCATCTCGTACTCGCGGCAGTCCGGAGCAAAGCCGAGCTTCACGTTGGCTTCTACGGTGTCCAATCCCTGGTCCTGGAGCTCATAGGCCTGCAGTTTGGCCATCAGGCCTATGCCGCGGCCTTCCTTCTGCTCGTAGAGCAAAATGCCCGAACCGTTGGCTGCAATCTGGCGCAGCGCCAGCTCCAACTGCAGGCGGCAGTCGCAGCGCAGCGAGCCGAAGACATCGCCGGTCAGGCATTGGGAGTGGATGCGCACCAGGGGCGGCGTGGAGTGCACGTCGCCCATCACCAAGGCCACCAGCTCCTCGGTCGCGGCTGCTTTGCCGCCATCAGCGGCTATGGTTCCCTCAAACCCCAGAATACGGAAGGCGCCCCAACGGGTGGGAAATTCCGCTTCGGCTACCTTTTTGATACTTGCAATTGCCATGGCTCTATTTTACTTTGCCCCTTTTCGCTGTGCTGTCCCGCCGAGTGGAGATGGCGAAACAAGTGAGATGCTTTCCTCGGTGTTGGTGAGCGCGGCCTATGATTTACGGCCCGCGGATGAACATTCTCGGCCGCCGCGCGGCAATCCGCGGGACGGTTTCCGGCTGTTGATTGGATGCAGAGGCGCGGCTCGCGATACAGTGAATGCGTGGTAGACGAGAAACTGATCCTGATTACGCTGCTGGTCAAATTGGGCGTGGCTGCGGCCGCGTCCAGCGCGCTGGCGCGTTCCAGCGACTTTCAGCGGGTTCTGTTTCTGGAAAAACGCCGTCGCCGTCAGACCCTGGTTTTGCTGGGATTTCTTCTAGTTCCGCTCACCTTGGGTGTTTGGGTACGGACCACGGTATCCAACTTTCTGGCCGCCGACATCTCGTTTGAGACCACCATTCTGCTTGGTTTGCTGACTGGACCAGGATGGGCGGCTCTGGGAGGCGGCATCCTCTCCATTCCGGCCCTGGTACATCATGAGTACGCAGCTTTGGCGTTCAATATGGCACTGGGACTGGCGGCTGGCATCTTTGGCAAGTTTGTTGAACCGGAGGAGATCTGGGATTTCACGCCCCTGATCGACCTGAGCGTTTATCGCTGGGTGCGCCGTAATCTGCGCAAACCCCGCATGGATCGCCAGATTTTGATGCTGATGCTGATCGTGGCCTTTGAAATTGTGCGCGAGCAGCTTGCGCGTATCTATCCTGGCCGCCTTTTTGCCCTGCGTACCTCTACGCCGTGGTTGCAGATCCTGGTTTGGCTCAGTGCTCCCATGGTGGTGGGCATCGCGCTGAAGGTGTGGAATGCCCTGCGTATGGAGTTGAAGCTGAAGGAGCAGACCCGATTGCTGCTGGAGGCACGTCTGGATGCCTTGCAGCGGCAGATCAACCCGCATTTTCTGTTCAATACCCTGAATTCCATTGCCTCCCTGGTGCGCAGCCGGCCGGAAATGGCCCGCGAGATGACGGTCAAGCTGGCCAACATTCTGCGTGCTCTGTTGCGGGACCATGACACCTATGTTTCCTTGCGGGAGGAGCTGCGCTTTACCGACGACTACCTGGACATCGAGGTGGTTCGCTTTGGCGCGGAAAAACTCCGCGTCGCCAAGCAAATTGACCCTGCCACGCTGGACGCCATGGTTCCCAGCATTCTGTTGCAGCCGCTGATTGAGAACAGCATCAAGCATGGGCTGGAGCCACGCATCGGCGGCGGCACCATTACTCTGCGCAGCCAGCAGGATGGTGACCGGATTCGGATTGAAGTGGCCGACGATGGCGTGGGGATGGACCACCGGCCAGCCTCCACCTTGCGGCGCAAAGGCGCCGGTATTGGCATGAAGAATGTGCGTGAGCGGCTTGAGGTGCTGTATGGCGCGCATGCGCAGTTTCGCGTGGTCAGCAGTCCGGGGCGGGGAACGTCTGTGCAGATTGAAATTCCCGCTTTACCCGCCAAGGAATGATCTGCTGGAGCAGATGGAAAGCATGAAAAAAGGGCAGCCGCCTGGGCTGCCCTTTTTCATGAAGTAAGCGCGAGACTACTTGCGGTTCTTGGCGGTCACAAAATAGTGAGCCACGGTTTTGACAAAGGGAACAGCCGGGTCGGGAACAGGGACGTCACCCTTTAGAACCGTTTCAAAGCTACGCGGCGCACCGTAGAACATTTCGGTATCCTCGCGGTTCTGCGAAACACTGGTGCCGTCCAGATCGATACCGGCAAACAATCCCTTGGCGCGGGAGTAGGTGAGTAGCTCGGCGTTCATCTTCCAGTCGGTAGCGGCCTGGCCGGTGCGTCCCACGGGGCCGGCTGCGGCAGAGGCATCGCCGCCAATCTTGAATTTGTTCTTCAGCAGATCCTGGAAGCCGCGATCATTGACGGCGATCAACACCAGGTCCGTCGACTGGCCACCGATCTGGAAGCCAAAGGAGCCGCCGGCCATGCGGATGAAGACCGGAGCGCTCCAGCCATGCGAGGTGCGGCAGGTGACGACGCCCTGTCCGTATTGTCCACCGAAAACGAACGCGCCCTTGATCATGCCCGGCACCACGCCAACGCAGGTGGCCGACTGCAGGATGTTCATGGGAATGCTGTGGTCTTCGGCGCTCATGATCTGATTCAGCACGACCTTGGCAGCTTCCAAACGTTCCTGAAGGGTCTCGCGGGTGGTGGCTGCAAAGGAGCTGACGGGGAGAAGGAGGCAGAGGCAGATGGTCCAAATGGTTTTCTTCATGCGCTTGATCCTCTTGGAGTTGCACATCCAGCTTGGGGCCGGATGGTTGAGTCGCTACAGAACTGTCGATGCTCGGGGCGTTGGATCTTGCGTGCCCGGAGGATAGGGGAAGCAGCAACCTGTTCCCTGAACAGGCTGTAGTACCTCTTCTATAACACGGGCTCTGACGAAGAGTTTCTAGCTTCGTTTTTGGGAGGGTACCTGATCGGTCAAGGGCAGAGTGGAAAGTGGATTGAACCTGCAGAAAAACGCACCAACACACGAAGGCCATTTTCATGGCCTCAATGAGTTGATGGTTGGGGGAGGGCTGAAGGTGAAGAATGCAACGCAGGGCCTGCAATGGGCATATCCGGGGCAATCGATAAAAAAGAGGAGTTCCCAGGCTTCATGAAGCCATGCTGCCTGGGAACTCCTTTCCCCAGATCTGCGTTGTTTCTGTTAACAGCATTGTGGAAAACTCAATTTCCGCCAAGAGTACTTAAGGCCAATGTCTGTTCGTAACACCCATGGGCTGTTCATCTGCCTTGGCCAGGCTGAATGGGCTTCCGGGAGGCCTCCAACGCTTCCGCCTGCTGCTTGACGAAGAGCCCCAGGGCGGACATGGAGAGTTTGACCCGGTTATTGGCGCCGGCTTTGCGCATCAGGCGGCCCACATAGGCCTTGACGGTGCGCTCTTCGATGCCAAGATGCGAGGCGATTTCGCGGTTGGAGCGTGCCATCAGGATCAGTTCCAGCACCTGGCGCTCCCGCTCGGTCAGGGGAGGAATGGCCGCGGTGCTGTGGGCTTCATGCTTGAGGAGCAACCGGTCAATCAAACGCGATAGCAGGCGGCGCGGCGCCCAGATGGAGCCTTCGATCACTGCATCGATTGCCATCCGGATAATCTCGGGATTCGCATGGGTGTCCAGGTAGGCGCGCGCACCCCCCATGATGGCGTCAAGAATCAGAGCCTCGTCGTTGGGCGGGCCAATCACGATCAGCCGCACCTCCGGCCGCTCTCTCCGGATCACCTCCAGGGTTTGTGCAAACAAGGGGATCGAGGTCAGATCCAATACCAGGTAGCGCAGACTGGTGCGCGACAGCAGCGTATGCAGCGCGCCGGGGATGGGCACCAGCAGGGGCCGGTTCTCGAGAACCGGCAGATCGAAGATGCTGGTCAGTCCTTCCAGGCGGATCGGTTCATCCGCTACCAGACCGATTTCAATGGGACGCAGCTCGTGCTCTACAGCCATCATTCCTCCCAAGTCTTGACCAGTCGCACGCTCGCGCCGCATCCGGGCAAATAGTTGCAGCGGGCAAAACACAACCAACGCCACAACGGTATTGCAGGCCAGATCGACGGATTTGAGCGTGAGGGGAGACGTGCTCCCGTGAACCTCCAGGAAATCATCTTTGCCGCCGGCGGTTGGCGTGCCAGGACGGACTGGCCACAAACCAGAACCCCATCCGGGCTCGCTCTTGCGCCGAATTGGCCCAGCAAAGATGCGGTGGTGAAAATCTGCAAGCGGCTGACCGGAATCGCCGGTTCAGACCGTTTGTCTACGAGCAGGAACCGCGGAACATGTTGCCTGAGAGTTCGAAGGAAACGCAACGTGCAGGGTACGAACTCCAGAGCAATTCGAAAGCATTTGCCGCGGAAGTGAAGATTGGCGGTATGAACGGGGTCTGACGTGTGCTGAGGAAGAAGGGCCAGCGCCAGCAATTAAACCAATAATAGTGGAATGCGGGCCCGGAAAAACCTCAGAAGATTTTCGCAAAAAACGAATCTTGATGCTTGATCCAAAAAAGAAGCAAACAGCACGGTGAGCTGGAAGACGCGGAGCAAGCAACCGGGTCGAACTGTATCTTGGGGCCCGATGCCCAATCCAATAAATACTTGGGAGGGACATACTATTCTCCGCCGGGTGGATAGCACACCGGAAAAGGTGAAACGTGAATCAAAAAATATGTAGGAACAGCTTACGCAAGCCTTTTCAGAAGCGCAATGGAAAAATAAGAGTTTCCTGAGCTGAAAATGTTTGTGCGCGTCCGGGGGTGTGCAGGCAGGTTCACGCGCAGTCATGAAACAAAGGTTGCAGATTCGGCTGTTCCCTAAATGAGGGAAACACTGTAACATCACGAATGTAGGGCTCTTTGCGGAGAGCCGGGCCCTACCGTTGCAGGGAGGTCTCCCATGATCAAACAGGACATCGTGCATCACGTGATCGAGCGTACCGGACTTCCCCGGACCAAGGTGGAAGCTGCAGTCGATACGGTCTTCGAAGGCCTGAAGCAGGCACTTGCAGCAGGCGAACGGATTGAGTTGCGCGGCTTTGGCGTTTTCAGCGTACGTGCCCGCAAGACCGGCATCGGTCGCAATCCCCGCACCGGCACAGAGGTCAGCATTGCTCCCGGCAAGGCTGTTCGCTTTAAGCCCGGCAAGGAACTGCATTCGCTGGATAACGCTCCCGTATCCAAGGCATAGTTGACCGGCCAATCGGAAAAGATCCTGCTTTGCGGAGCGGGTAGCAGTTGCATAGACCCGCTCTGCAAATGCAAAGTTCTTGGCCAGAAGGGTTGACGAGGGCTTCAGTGCGCAGATCCTTCCGCGAGTTTGGTGTGCCTGCGGTCCTTCTCGGTATCAGCGTGGTCACCACCACGGCTGATGGCGCACGCTTTATGCAGAACTTTCTGGAGGGCATGTCGCCGGTCGTACGCGATAGCGACCTGTGGCCCTGGCCTTGGCTCGCAGAGCATCCGGAAGCCTGGACACTGGGATTGGCGTTCTCCTTCTCCCTGCTCGGCATTTTGCTTACCCATGAGTTTGGCCATTACTTTGCCTGTCTTGCGCACCGCATTAAGGCGACGCTGCCGCTAGTGTTGCCGGCGCCTACCCTGAGTGGCACGGCTGGGGCCGTCATCCGTATCCGATCCAGAATTCCCGACCGCAATGCTTTGATGGACGTGGGTCTTTATGGCCCATTGGCCGGTTTTGTAGCCTCGGTGTTGGCCATTGCCGTGGGATTTACCCTGAGCACGGCACCCGCGGCGAATGCACCTGCGGCGCTGGTTTCCTTCGGTGGAGAGCCTCTTGCCATCCGCTTCCTGCACTGGCTGCTGACTTACTGGGACCCTTCCATCCCGCCCTTCGACCGTGTTGCGGCGCATCCGGTTCTGGTTGCCGGATGGATTGGGCTCTTTATCACCTCGTTGAACCTTATCCCCGGTGGCCAGCTTGATGGCGGGCATATTCTTTACGCGGTCTCGCCTCGAGCTCATCGCTTTTTGACCAAGGCGTTGCCCTTCGTATTGTTTGTTGCCGGGGCGGTTTGCTGGGTCGGATGGATCCTGTGGGGCATCTTCCTGATGCTGCCCGCCATGCGCCATCCCCGAGTTCCAGCAGAGACTGAGCTGAGTTCAGGACGTAGGCTGTTGGGATTGGTGGGGCTGGTGGTATTTGTTCTGAGTTTTACGCCTTATCCATTCGACAATAACTCGCTCATGCACTTCCTCCCGATGGACCCCTTTAGCACCACGCCCCGCTGAAGCTAGACGGTCTGCGGCTCCAATCGGGTTACCGTCAGAGCTGTATTTCTCTTAAGTGATAGAAAATAAAAGAATATTTCTCCTGCTTCCCGATGATGGCTCTAAAAAATCAGCCGGAGTGAACGACCACCGGCTAATAGCCGGTGGCTTCGGGTTACGGCTGAAGCCGGATCGATCGGCCGTGCGGCCGATTCAGGAAAAACGCTTCCCGAGACAAATCCTCTTTTTTTCGCAGCGCCCCCACAGGGCGCATACATGAATGGGCGCTCCAACCCAGGGCTGCCGCCCTGGGCTATTTTCGACCGGCCCCCTCCGGGGCCTCAACGTCTTGCAGAATCTTTCGCCGGCAGACAACACCATCGGAAAATTGGATGACTGGCCAAGACCCCTTCCGTCGCCTAAAGGCAAGGGGTTTACGGCCCCCTATGGGAGACTCTAAAATAATTGTTGCAACGAATATATAACGCCTGCATCCTATAGGCAGAGAGTTCTGGAGCGCGGCGGTAGAAAAGCCCGCTCCTCCTGTTTGCTCCGGTGAGAGCTTCGGCTCTTCCCCACCGAAACCGATGGGCCCGCGATGGCCCGCACAAGGAGAATCGTTATGAAACGCATTGCCACTCTTGCCAGTCTTCTGGTGCTGGCCGCTCCGTTTGCACTGGCTCAAAGCTCAACCTGGACCGCTGATCCGGCTCACTCGGAGGTGGATTTCAGTGTCTCGCACTTGACCATCTCCAATGTGCATGGCCGCTTTGGCCGGGTGCAGGCCACAGTGGTGTACGACGGCACGGACGTGACCAAGTCCACCGTGCAGGCCACCATCGATGTGAGCAGCGTGAATACGGGCGAAGAAGCACGCGACAAGCATTTGAAGACCCCCGATTTCTTTGACACCGCCACCTATCCGACGGCGACCTTTACCAGCACCAGTGTTGCGAAGAGCGGTTCCAACCTGACGGTGAATGGCAATCTGACCCTGCATGGCGTCACCAAGCCCGTGGTGTTGACCGTGTCCGGTCCTGTGGGCCCGGTTCCGGGTATGGACAAGAAGCTGCACGCAGGCTTTACCGCTACGACAACGATCAGCCGCACAGCCTTTGGCATCGGCACCAAATTCCCCTCGGGAGCGGTGGGCGACGAAGTGAAGCTCAGCATTGAGCTGGATGTGGCTAAGCAGTAACGCAAGGCGTAGAGCAGATGCGGGACTGCTGTTCCGCATCTGCTGCAGCACACGTTGGCTTGAGCAGCAGGGAAGTGCGCCACCATCTGCAGCCAGCAGCGGCGGCTGTTCCTGTTGACTTTTCTATTCCCCGGAGCGCCGCGCACGACGGTCCGCCTAAACTAAATCCAGGAGCGCCCAATGGCCCAATTGAAGCTGGAAATCGTACAGGAGCCGGCCTTCTTCAGCGTAGAGGAAGAGGCTTTCCTGAATTTGTTGCGTACCACGGACTGCCTGCAGAGAGCTTTTCATCGCAAGACGCGCGATTGGGGGCTGACCTCCACACAATACAACGTGTTGCGTATTTTGCGCGGCGCGCATCCGAATGGGCTAACCTGCTCGGCGATTGGCCAGCGGATGATTACGGCTGAGCCGGACATCACGCGCCTGCTGGGCCGGCTGAAGACACTGGGACTGATCGAACAAAAGCGCGATGAGCAGGATCGCCGTGTGGTTTGGACTGTGATTACCGCTGCTGGGCTGGACCTGTTGGGTAGGATGGACCCGGTGATTCAGCGCGTACCGGTTGAGCTGCTGGGCCACATGAGCCAGGAGGATCTCAAAGAGATGATCCGACTCCTGGAACAAGCCCGGCGAACGGCGCGCGATGGGCAAGAACCTGCGTGCTGCGGATTGGCGCAAGAGCACTGAAAAAGAAGAAAGCCCGCGATCTCATGCGGGCTTTGCCTTTTCCAGCAGTCAATGGGAGAACAGAACTAGACCACCTTCTGGGCCAGATCGCTTTCGTCCACATCGGACTGGATAAGCTTGTTGTGCAGGCAATACAGAGCCAGCTCCAGGCGATCACTGACGCCCAGCTTATCGTAGATCTTGCGCAGATAGTTCTTGATCACCTGCTCGGTGGTGCCGAGCTGGAAGGCAATTTCCTTGTTGCGCTTACCCTGCGTGATGCAGGTGATGATGGACAGTTCCTTGGGGGAAAGCCGGGGCTGATTGCGCGGACTCACCAAGGCGGCGGCCTGTGCGCGGTAGGCTTCAATGACCCAGTTGACGGACTGATTGTCGATCCAGGTTTCGCCTGCTGCAATGCGGCGCACGCAGCGTACCAGCAGATCGGGCGAGATGGAACGCGAGATGATGCCGCGTACACCGCGGCGATAGAGCTCGACCGTATAGCTTTCGTCAGCGGCAACAGCCTGAACGATCAGCTTGACGTCGGGCGCCAGCCGCAGCAACTCGGGAATGGCGTTGGCGGTTCCAGCCAAAAGGCTGCCTTCAAGAAGGACGATGTCGGTGGGGTAGCGCTCAATCGCCGCGCGAAGATTCTCCAGCGAGTCGGCTTGCGCCACCACGCGAAGATCGTCTTCGAGCGCGAAGACCTTACGGATTCCCACCCGGTAGATAGCTTGCGAGTCCGCCAAAATAATCCGGATAGCCCCAGGCTTAGCCGGAGATTCGACGATCTCGTTCTCGGTTGAATCGTTCACGAAGTCCATAGTCGGCAACTGCCAACGCAACGTGCCTCATCGCCGTCAATGTTCCGCAAATCGATATTCGTCGATGGTTGCGGCAGCGAAATGTTGCCTCTGGCCTACCGAGCAGCGTACCACACGTCCGGCACAATCAACCAGAACATCGTCGGGAACGCCGAGGATCGGACCAGGCATGCGCAGTTGAAAATTGATCGAACGGCCCACCTTGAGGGGAGCTTCCAGCTCGAACAGAACACCGCTTGCCGATACGTTGCAGGTTAGCGCTGGGACTTCACGCCCATCGAGGGAGAGCAAAACAGGAAGGACCAGAGGAAAGCGCACCGCGCAGCGGACCTCCTGGTTGGGGATTCCTGGGCCGAAGTTCTTTGAGCTTGGTTGTGACTCCATTTTCTTCACAATGAGCATTGATTGCCCCACAATCCTCCATCTGGATTCCTACTTTATCGGAGATTTTGCCAGGCGAGCAGGGCACCAAAGTTTCCAGACTGGTCATCTGCTGGAACCAACAGGAAGGTGGCACATGGCCCGCTCCAATGTAACTGCGGCGGAGCGGGCGTCGGGCGGAGTTACTGTCGCTCCTGTGGCGGTTAACTGCTTTGATTCGTCCGCGAAAATTGTCTTTGGATGGTCCATTTTCACAAAGAGTCGTCACCTGGGAGAATCGGATCAGATTGGCTCAAGGGGATTGTTCCGGCAGGAATGCGACACAGTGCCATAGCGTGATGCCGTGCAACGGAGGCGCGGAAAGGGCAGGGACTCCGATTAGAAAGGTTTATTTTCAAAAGATTTAGAGGAAATAGACTGTGAAAATCCGATTTATGGAAAAGCAAAATAAATACGAAAATAGTTAAAATGCCCCCTGATCGTACGGCCAAATCAACTCATTCTACCAGCGTGTTCCTAATTCCCACAGGTAGGTTACTTATGTGGCATATGGACTAGCTCCTTTGGGGTACTCTTTCGGTGAAATGTCCCATTTAAGGACTAGGAGATTACACGAATGATGCATTTTTCGACAGTCGCCCTGCGTGCCGCCTTTGGATTTGCTGTTCTAGCTGCCGCTCCTGCCGTTTCCGCCAGCCCTGCGATTGTTCCTCCGCTGCCGCCGACGATTCCGGCTCCTGCTGTCGCCTCCGTGAGCCCTGCGATTGTTCCTCCATTGCCGCCGACGATTCCGGCTCCTGCTGTCGCCTCCGTGAGCCCTGCGATTGTTCCTCCATTGCCGCCTACGATTCCGGCTCCCGCTGTTGCCTCCATGAGCCCTGCGATTGTTCCTCCGTTGCCGCCCACGATTCCGGCTCCTGCTGTCGCATAGGTATGGGATTTTACAAGGTTAGGTTCAGTTTTAAGCTGTCTCGGTTGGCGTAAAATGCGATCAAGCTTGCTTGTTTCGCGTTCTCTGTGCATTCTTGCGTGTAGTAGGGCAAGTTGTACAGGATGGCTTGCCAATTCGAGGCTGGAATGGATGTTTCGTCGCTCGAACTCGTAGTGGCTGTACTGGCAGAGATTCTACTGCTGGTCTTGCTGGTACGAACAGCTTCGTTTCGCTCATTTCCTGCATTTAGTGTCTATGTGTGTTGGGGCTTATTGAGCGACATTGGCTTTTGTATTGCCAGGTCAGTATGTTCGGCAGAAAGCTATTTCCATATTTATCTCGCGCAGCTAGTCCTCGACTCAGCGTTGATGTTCGCTGTGCTGGTTGAGTTGACTTGGAGCCTGCTGCGTCCGATTCGCCAGACGTTGCCGCGCTACGCCTGGCTTGGGATTGCGGGGCTGGTGGCTGTTGCAGGGCTTTTGCTTTGGCCTGTGGCGGGATGGACCTTTCCTGCTCGCCTGACCAGCTTTGGGGTTATCTTCTTTCGTCTCCAGCAGGACTTTGCGCTGTTGCGGGTGGTTATCTTTATTGGTATTGCGGCCTGCAGTCAGGCCATGAACCTTAGTTGGCGTAACCGCGAGATGCAGTTGGCAACAGGGTTGGGCGCGTATTCACTGGTTTCGCTGGCCGTAACCATTTTGCATACCCACCAACTGGTAGGCGCTCAATATCACTGGCTTGATGTTGCCGGTTCGTTGAGTTACTTGCTCGTTCTCTTCTATTGGGTGGCTTGTTTTGCTTCGAAGGAAGCCACGCGGCAGGAGTTTACTCCGCAGATGGCGCAGTTCCTCCTGGCAGCGGCAGGCGCAACACGGGCAAACCGCGCAGCCATGGAGAAGCGCGTCGGGCGTGAGCCAGGGCCACAGGACTAAGCGTTCGGAGGAAGCTTGCCCTCCTTATAGATAGGGTATGTGCGTGCAGAGGCAGGTTGAAGGCGACTGCTGGGGGGGCGCGAAAATTCCCGATCTGAGCGAAATTGGTTACTTTGGTCTATGGACTAACGTTACCCAAAAAATCTCTTATGGTATAGATTGAATACACTTTTTCTGCACAAAGGTGTGAAAATCTGATAGTAATAGATGCGAAGCATACCTGTAGGCTTTTAGGATCTGGGAAACAGGTTACTAATAGCCGGCTAGGGGATCACGAATGGTTCTAGCGTTTCAAATTCTCTCGTTTGCGGCCGTCGCTCTGTACCTGCTCCGCTGGCAGCGCGGGCTCAGAAGGCGGAGAGACCAGTCGTGGGAATCGTTGCTTCTTCGTCTGCGGCAGGATGGCTGCGTTCGGGATCTTAACGAACAATTCCTTTGGAAAGAGGGACTTACAGTGACCCCGGAAGACGCCTGGCAGCGGATGGAGGGTCCTAAAGGCTTGTGGCTGATGTATCAGAATGCCCAGGTCATGCAAGAGATGGCCGATTTCGCCAGCCAGAATGCAGCGGATGTCGATCGCATCCTGATTGAGACCTTGCATAGCGATGCCGTGCAGATCCGCATCTGTGTTCTGATGGCCTTGCTGCAGTATGGATTTACCGCGGCGGGCGAAGGGGTTCGCGTGTACGCCTTCCGTACGGCGGGCCTTTATTCGGGCATGGCCGCCCGTATGACCCAGTTGTTGCAGGAGCACTACGCTGGCATTTTGCCGGACTTCGTTGAATCAATGTAGTCCCTCCCCCGACATTTTGAATGCAAAAGCAAAAGCCCCGGTTCAACCGGGGCTTTTCTGTGTCTGATTGCCTTTGCAGATCGAGCGGTTTCAGGATTGTTGTACCCACGAAGTGAAGCTGCCCTGTCGCCTCGACCCCAAGGAGGAGCGGCGTCGGAAGCAATCGGACGGGGTATATCTATCCTGAAACCGCTCTATACAGGGTTTTCGGTCAGGAACTTGCCAATCTGTTCGTACTCGGCTGCGCTCAGGCGGAAGATCAGCGCTTGTGTGGATTGTTCCACCTGGGCCGCGCTGCGTCCGCCAACAATGGCAGCGGTGATGGCCGGATGATGAAGCGTCCAGGCCACGGCCACCACGCCGGGCGTCACGCCATGGGCAGAACCGATCTGGCGGAGCAGTTCCACCAGACGCAGGTTGCGGCTGAGGCGCGGCTCGTTGAACTCGATGGCTTGGCGGCGCCAGTCGTCTGCGGGCATTTGCGCAACGCGCTCGGCGGTCATTTTTCCGGTAAGCAGGCCGGAAACCATGGGCGAGTAGTTGATGACGCCGATGTTGTTGGCCTGGGCAAAGGGCAGGATCTCCGCAGCCACAGCGGGGCGAAGCATGGAATAAGGCGGCTGCAGGCTGGTGATGGGCGCAATGGCGTGCGCGCGCTTCATCTGCTCGACGCTGAAGTTGGAGACGCCGATCCAGCGGATCTTGCCTTCTTGCTGGAGCTTGGCCAACTCAGTCCAGCCTTCTTCGATTTCCTCGTCTGGCTTGGGCCAATGAATCTGATAGAGGTCGATGGTGTCGACTTCCAGGCGGCGCAGAGAGGCTTCGAGTTCGCGACGTACAGAAGCGGCCTGGAGGGATTGGTAGATGCTGCGATCTTCGTTCCAGCACATGGAGCACTTGGTGAAGACGTAGGGCTTGTGGCTGAGGCCTTTGAGCGCCTTGGCGACCACTTCTTCCGAGTGGCCGAGGCCGTAGATGGCGGCCGTGTCAATCCAGTTGACGCCGAGCTCGAGGGCGCGGCGAATGGCGGCAACCGATTCTGCGTCGTCTTGCGGGCCCCAGGCGTAGGCCCAGTCGCCACCGCCAATGGCCCATGCGCCAAAGCCGATAGCGGTCAGTTCGAGGTCGGAGTTGCCAAGCTTGCGGAGAGGAGTCGTGCTGGTGGTGGTCATGTCAGCTAATTGGATGGGCTGACAACGCGCCTGGATGCGCCTTTTCGCGCTTCATGAAGTTAGGTTGAAGTGGGTACGGCTAGGGGATCAGGAGGCTTTGGCGACCGAGGAGAGCTGCGTATCAGGCGACTCTGCTGACTGGACGGAAAGACGCATGCCTACCGCGTTGAGAACAGCGACGAGAGTCTTTAGGGTCGGATTCCCCTTGGGGCCGAGCGAGCGGTAGAGGGACTCACGACTGATGCCTGCCTGTTTGGCAATGGCGCCCAGACCTCCGTAGGCTTCAGCGATGGCGCGGATGGCAAGCAAAGCGCCGGCGCGTTCGTTGGGGGAGCCAAGGGATTCCACGGCGGCTCTGAGATATTCGACAGCGAACTCCCGGTCATTGCGGAGTTCTTCAACTTCCCATTCGTGGTAGGAACCGATGCCGATAAGTTTGCTCATGATTGCCTCTGTTTCCAATTGTCCCAAAGTTTTCGTGCTCGTTCGATGTCTTTGGTTTGGGTGTCCTTGTCACCGCCACAAAGCAGGATGACCCAGTGTTGGCCATGTCGTCGACAGTACACTCGATAGCCTTGGCCAACATCGATTCGTAACTCGCTCAAACCTGAGCCAACGGATTTGGCATCTCCAAAGTTGCCTGCCTGAAGTTGCCGCAGTCTGGCTGCAATCCTCACCTTGGCCTGCGTATCGCGAAGAGCTGACATCCACTCGATGAACGGAGAGTGTCCGTTCTCATCCCGGTAGTAGACGAGCTCGATCACGGGGCGAGTGTAGCATAAAAGCTACAGCTCATGCTGTCTGGATTTTCTGCCATTAGTTCAAGAACATCGTCCGGTAGAGCGTGTCACGCTGGACGGGCATGAAGCCGGCGTCGCGGATGATTCTTCTGAGCTCTTCTTCGGTGGTGCAGTTGGCGGTGCCAGCAGCCTTCACCACGTTCTCTTCCAGCATGACGGAGCCAACGTCGTTGCCGCCGAAGTGGAGGCCAAGTTCTAGAACCTTCAGGCCCTGGGTGACCCAACTGGCCTGCACGTTCTGGATGTTGTCGAGATAGAGGCGCGAAACGGCCAGTGTTTTCAGGTATTCCACGCTGGTGGCTTCGTCCCAACCGCGGCCGCCCAGGGCCGTGTGCTTGGGCTGGAAGCTCCAGGGGATGAAGGCGGTGAAACCGCCGGTTTCTTCCTGCAGTTGGCGAATCACTTCAAAGTGGTTGATGCGTTGCTCGAAGGTTTCGCCCACGCCGAACATCATGGTGGCGGTGGTGCGCATGCCCATTTGGTGAGCCAGACGATGCACACTCAACCAATCTTCCGTGGAGCACTTGATGCGGGCGATGCGCTTGCGGACGTCGTCATCGAGAATTTCAGCGCCGCCTCCGGGGATGGAGTCGAGGCCTGCAGCGCGCAGACGGATGAGCGTCTCCTTCAGGGGAAGGCCGGAGTAGTGGGCGATGGCCAAAATCTCGCTGGAGGTGAGGCAGTGGAGCCAGATCTTCGGGAAGCGCTGCTTGATGCCGGTGAAGAGCTTCTCAAACCATTCAATCTTGAGGTCGGGGTGCACGCCGCCCTGCATCAACACGCCGGTTCCGCCCATCTCCTCGGTTTCCGCAATCTTCTGGTAGATGGTCTCGAAGTCGAGAACGTAGCCTTCTTCCGAGCGGGGTCCTTTGAGGGGGCGGTAGAAGGCGCAGAAGGTGCAGTACTCGGTGCAGAAGTTGGTGTAGTTGATGTTGCGATCGATGATGTAGGAGACCACGCCTTCGGGGTGAAGGCGACGGCGCACAGCGTCGGCCTCAAAGCCAACGCCGAGCAGATCGGGAGAGCGGAAGTAGTCCAGAGCCTGTTCGCGGGTGATCGGCATACGTCCTCGATTGTAACAACCTGGGCAGCCAGGTTGAGCGTGCTGGTGTGGCTGCGCGGTTGCCTGAAATTAGCTAACGGGAAAGGGAAGCGCGTTGTTGGAGCCATCTGCTGCGCCTACGCGTGCGATCTGGTGTTGCTGCGGCGGGCGCCACAGAGTGTCTCGTTCAACCAAGAAATTGTGCTCCTTTAGTCTAATTGGAGACGCGGATGCGGCGCGCGGGTTGCACGTATTTTCCCGATTTTTTGGAACTGCGCGGCAGAAGGATGCGTAATCTGAGTTAACCATCCAGCAATAAGGGTTTCAATACAGATCAAGGCGGGCCGGGCTCCAGGAACATCCGTATTGCGGATGCGTGGAATGTTGGTTATGCGGAAGGAGCGCATGTGGATCGCCGTACGTTTGTTGAACGCTCACTGATGGCTACCGGTGGCGCACTGCTGGCCGGAGGCAAAGCTGCACGCAGTCTGGCAGCCGAACAGAAGTACACCTTTCCCAAGGAGTTTCTTTGGGGCGCAGCCACCTCGGCCTATCAGGTGGAGGGCGCCTGGAATGCGGATGGGCGCGGGGAGTCGATCTGGGACCGGTACGCCCATACGCCAGGCAGAATTGCCGATGGCAGCACGGGCGACGTGACCTGCGACCAATATCATCACTACCGCGACGATGTGGCCCTGCTCAAGCAACTGCATCTGAAGAGCTACCGGTTTTCCGTCAGTTGGCCACGGGTGATGCCGGCCGGAACAGGCGCGGTGAATCACAAGGGGCTGGATTACTACAAGCGGCTGGTGGATGCGCTGCATAAGGCGGGTATACGGCCGTTCTGCACGCTTTACCACTGGGACTTGCCCCAGGCGTTGGAAGAGCGGGGCGGATGGCCGAATCGCGATCTGGCCAGCTATTACGCCGACTACGCCGAGTTGCTGGCGCGGCATCTGGGCGACCGGATCACGGTGTGGGCCCCGTTCAATATGCCAATGACCTTCACCTACTATGGCTACGGAGTGGCGCACGATCCGCCGCTGCGCAAGGGAATCGATCTGTTCTACCGGGCGGCGCACACGGTGGCGCTGGCGCATGGGCTGGCCAGTCGTGCCATCAAAGCGGCCTCATCGCATGCCACGATTGGTAGTGCCTACGGGATTGAGCCGATTTATGCCAAAACGGAGAGCGAGGCCGACCGGGCGGCGGCGAAACGCTGCGAAGCCTTCCGCAATCTCTACTTTTTGTCGACAGCGCAGCACGGAGAGTATCCGAAAGAGGCATTCTTGGGTGAGCCGCCACTGGAGCAGATGGGCTTCAGGCCGGGAGACGAGAAGATCATGAAGGCGCCGCTGGACTGGGTGGGGATCCACTACTATCTGCGCCTGATCGTTTCTGCCCGCGAGCCGGCCGTCCGCGACGCAGGACCATTGGCGGACCCGATGACGGGGATTCGTATTGAGCTGGGCAAGGAGGGGCCGCGGACCCAGGCCGGGTGGGAGATCTGGCCGCGCGGCATCTACGATAACGTGATGCGGTTTGCCCAGGCATGTCCGGGACTGCCCATTGAGATTACCGAAATCGGATGCAGTTTGGCGGATGCTCCGGCCGCCGATGGAAGCATTGACGACCCTGTGCGGATTGCGTTTTATCGCGATCATCTGGTGGAGCTGAGCCGGGCGATCCACGATGGCGCACCGGTGCGTGCCTATCATGCCTGGTCGTTGCTGGATAACTTCGAGTGGGGCAGCGGCCTGCGCACGCGGATGGGGCTTACCTACGTGGATTTTGCCACGCAGAAGAGAACCATCAAGGCCTCAGGACGCTGGCTGGCAAAGGTTGCGGCAGACAATCAGTTGACGCTGTGAGGCTGCTGCTGGCCGGAGACTCCAACGCAGCTTCAGGTGCAAAAGGAAATGCCACCTCCGAAGAGGTGGCATTTCTCGGTTATACCAGAAGAGTCAGGGTTATGGAATCTGACGGCAGCTATCGATCGTGAGCGGATTCGACAGCCCGGCGCTACCCGGAGGCAGCGAGCAGGGTTGTCCGAAGCCCGGCGTGCGGCTGGAATAGAAGGAATTTCCGCTGCTGCCATTCTGTGTGTTCATCCGTACATCGACGATGTTGCCGTCTACCAACTGAGACGCAACGATTGCATCCGAACTGGTGCCTGAATCCTTGATGATGGTCAGGTACGGGCTGTCCGGTGCCGCCGCGTAGATCTTGGCGGAGGTGGAGTTTTGCGCGGAAACCACGGTGCGCGGATGCCCCACGACGGTCAAGGTCTTTTCCACCATATAGTTGCTCAGGTTCACCACCGTGACGGTGCCATTGCCTGTGCCGCTGTCGTCGCCCTGATTGGCCGAGTAAGCGCGGCTACCGTCGTAGAGCACGGTCACGCTGGCCGGATAGGGATTGCTGGTGTTGCCCACCTTGATGGTATGCACGGTGCCAAAACCGCTGGTGACCGCACCGCAAGCGGCGTAGGTGGAGCAGCTTCCATTGGTGTAGGTGTTGGCGTCGTTGCCATACAGGTCGAGCGGGACGTCGATAACGCTGATGGTTCCTCCGGTGTAGTTGGCCACAATGAGCTGCTGCTTGGCCGAGTTGTACTCAGCAAAAACCGGACCGGAACCCGTGGGCAGCGAGATGGTGGGATGGCAGGTGACCCATGCGCCAGCCTGGTTCTGATACGGAGTGCAGGAGTCCAGCGCGTTGTTCACCGTGTTGATGACCGTAATCGTATCGTCGCCGCGATTGACAACAAACAGGCGCTTCAGATCCGGAGTCTGCACCGCCCAAACCGGGCACTTGCCGACGGCGATGGGCGTATCCGGAGTGTAGGAAGCGAGCTCAACCGGCACCGCAACGCCATTTGCTTGCGTGGTGGGCGAGAGGTTGCAGGCCAGTCCGGTGGTGTCAGAAAAGTTCTGTGCGATGACGTATTCGCGCTGTCCCGACGCGGTGGCGCTTCCAGCCACCATTACCGGGGTTGTTGCCACCGGAACGGAGAGCTTGAAGGCCTGCGGGGAGCCGCTGAAGATGTCGACCACATTGCCCGTCAAATCGGTTGCCCACATGGCATTGGAGCCGGGGGCAGCCATCATGTTGACCAGGCTGGCGCCTGAGGAGAGGGTCGAATAGGTGACACTCTTGGCCTGCAGGGAGGTGGTGATCGGGAAGTTGGTCAGCGTTCCGTCACGATTGAGGGTGTAGCCTGCAGAACCCAACTCGTCGAGAGCAAAATTCAACGGACCGGGGCCAATGGCTGCATACGCCAGGATGGTGTCACCCGACCAATCAATGATTGTCGCAATGCCGGTGGTTTTAGACGGAGCCGACACGACAACGGCATACGCGGTGGTCTGAGATGCAGGACCACTGGTGCCTATCGGTGTAACGACCGGTCTGTAGGAGTTGCCGCAACCGGCAATCAGCACGGCAGCCGTAAAGGCTGCGCCCACTTGAACCAAACGCACAAGCGCCCGGCCTGATCTCATCGAAAAAAGCCTCATCAAGAACTTTCCTGCTTACCCCGTGATTGTAAATCAGAGAACCGGGTGGAGAGCAGCCCTCCGGATGGTTCCGGCGCAACTCTCCCCCATTGGACGCACCAAAAGGCGTCTGGGTATTGATTCGATGCTATTTTTTCGTTGCGGGCAGTTCCAGTACGCTGTTGTCCGCTCCGCTCCATGCGCTGGCTCCGGAGTGCGTGAACCGGCGGTGGGCCTCATCCCAATGAAGGTGGGTGCCCGAACCTGCGCCCTGTTCATACGCGTAGGTGGTGCCGTCGTCCGTAAACAGGGTGAAATTGCCATCCGCGCCCGGGTAGACGCGAATCTTTTCGATCCTCTGCGGTTCGTGTGTGCTTAGCACCGGCGCGCCCATGGGAAGGATCGATCCGGCACGTACGAACAGGGGCAGTGTGTCGATGGGGGCTTGGGCCACGATGGTCTGGCCGCCTTGCAGGCGTTCACCGGTCCAGAAGTTGTACCAGGCTGTTCCGGCGGGCAGGTAAACCGGACGCGAAGTGGCGCCCTGTTCGGTAACCGGGGCCACCAGGAAAGCCGGACCGAACATGTATTCGTCCCGCAGGTCGGCCACCTTGGGGTCGGCCGGGAAGTCCAGCGGCAGGGCACGCAGGAAGGGCGCGCCGGTGAGCCAGGTTTGGTAGCCGAGCGAGTAGATGTAGGGCATCAGTTGATAGCGCAGGCGGAGATATTTCTCCAGGATAGGCTCTGCCTGTTTGCCGTAGCTCCAGACCTCGTTTTCAATGCGGCTTCCATGGGTGCGGAAGATGGGCAGAAAGCTGGCGTACTGAAACCAGCGGGTATAAAGCTCCGGGTAGTCGTCGTAACCACCCACCACATTGCGTGCGTCGGAGGGATCGAGCAGCGGCTTGTGGGCGGGATGGTGTTCCGCCGGCAGGTACTGCCAGCCGCCGGTATCGTTGGACCAGTAGGTGATGCCTGAAGCCGCCACATCGAGTCCGGTGGGAATCTGGCGACGCAAGGTGTCCCAGGTGGGATGGATGTCGGAGGACCAGAAGAACGCGCCGTTGCGTTGCGCGCCGGTAAAGGCATCGCGACTCAGAGTGAGAGCGCGACGTTGGGGCTCGTCCTTGCGGAAGCCATCGTAGAGCGCCGCCGTGTGGAAGAGCGGATACACGTTGAAGTACTGGGTGCCGGGACCAATGTGCAGGTAGCCGCCGTTGGGTGGAATGTCGGGCTCGGTCTCGTCGGCCCAGATTGAGTCAAAGCCGAGCGACAAAATGTTTTCGTGGATGGTCTTCCAGTACCAGGCAGCGGCTTCCGGGTTGGTGGTGTCAATGTCGGATCCGGCTTTGTCGTAGGGCAGGGCATCGATGGGCGTGCCGTCGGCATAGCTCAGGAACCAGCCATTTTTCAGGATCTGTTCGTAGTAGCGGTCTTCCTTCACAAAACGCGGCCAGACGCTGATCATGGTCTCAAAGCCCATGGCGTGCAACTGGCTGTTCATGGCCTTCGGGTCGGGCCACGCCGTGGGGTCCATGTCCATCTGGCCCATCTTGGTGTAGTAGAACCAGTCGAGCACCAGCACATCGGCGGGGAGATGGCGGTCACGATAGCCTTTGGCCACGGCCAGCATCTCCTGCTGGTTCAGATAGCGCTGCTTGCATTGCATGTAGCCGTAAGCGGCCTTGGGCAGGAGCGGCGTGGGACCGGTGAGCAGCCGATAGCCCTGGTAGATTTCATCCATCGTGTCGCCCGCGATCACAAAGAAGGAGACGCGGCTGCCGACCTCCGAGGTCCAGCGCGTTTGCTCGTTGAAGCCGGGCTCGATGGTGGTCTTCGACGGATTATCCCAAAGGATGCCGTAACCCTTGTTGGTCACCATGAAGGGCACACAGAAGCTGGGGCCGGCTGGAGCCAGATAGTCGTTCCAGCAGCGTACCGGATGGCCGCGATGATCGAGGAAGCCCTCATGGTTCTGGCCCAGACCGTAGTAGTGCTCATCGTCGGGCGAGCGGAAGGTGGCGCCCACGGTAAAAAACTCGTCGTCGGTGGGGCGACGGTCACGGAGTACGGCATCTGTGCCGTTTTTGTGATTGGGCGTTTCCTGCATCCAGCCGGTTAGTTCCAGCAGTTGTTCGCCGCGGGCATTGCGGAAGACGATGTGCGCGCCGGGCGTCGAACCGCCGAAGTATTTGGCAATATCGACCTGGGTTTGCAGGAGCGGCTTGCCGGAAGGGCGCGGGCGGTCGATCGTGACGCTCATCCGGCCGGAGGCGAACAGGTCAGCGGCCTCGGTGGAGCTAGCCGTCCAGTCTGCCGGGGCGGGCTGGGCGATGACGCCGTAGCCGGGTGCGGCCAGTGCGGGTTTCTGCTGCAGGCTGAGCGTGATGCGTACGATGTTCGGCGCGTAGGCCTCAACGGCGATGGTTTGGCCCGGGCGGTCGAGCACAAATTGTGCGGGAGTGGCTGCGGCAGCCAGGGTGGCGGTTGCAAGCAGGCACGAGAAACAAGGCAGAAAAAGTCGGGCAACGGTCTTCATGGCGGGTCCTGATGGAGAGTCGTCTGGCTGCAGCAAGTACTGGCGCACACCAGTGTAAACCGAATTACCTCAGGGTTGATACAGACGCGACGAGCGGTTCTGCGACGCGGAATGCGCCAGTGGGGCAGAGAAGGGCAATCTGCCCTGCGTGTACCGCAGGCGTTTGGCGTGAAGTCCGGGGCTGGTCTGCGGAGATGGTCTGCGGAGAATTGCCCGTTTCCGCCCGGATTCGCCTACAATCAAAGTTTGTCCATGATGAGCGCACCCCAACGCAACCTTCGCCGTACGGTCCTTCCCAATGGCCTGACCATCCTCACCGAACGCATGGAACACCTGCGTTCCGTAGCCATGGGGGTCTGGATTAAGTCCGGTTCCCGTTCCGAGCCGGCTGAAGTGACCGGTATTTCGCATTTTGTGGAGCATATGCTCTTCAAAGGCACGCACACCCGCTCCGCCCGCGCGATTGCGCGCGAGATGGATTCGATTGGCGGCAATCTGGATGCCTTTACCGGCAAGGAAACTATTTGCTTCAACGTGAAATCGCTCTCTGACCATGTGCCGATTGCGCTTGATGTGCTGTCGGATCTGGTTCTGCACCCGGTTTTTGCGCCCGAAGATCTGGAGCGCGAACGCGGCGTAATTCTGGAAGAGATCAAGATCGACGAAGATAATCCCGACGTGCTGGTGCACGAGTTGTTTACGCAGAGCTTCTGGAAGGGCCACCCGTTGGGCATGCCGATTCTGGGCACCAATGCAACGGTGTCTTCGCTTAGCCGTAATCAACTGGCCGGTTATCATGCCGATTGTTTTCATGGCGGCAACATGATCTTTTCCGCTGCCGGGCAACTGGAGCACGACGA
>Ga0207834_1000160_pt1 | contig 23635 bp, 21 predicted proteins | sample LuqExpMetagenom5_FD_187763 | JGI IMG/M metagenome (GOLD analysis project Ga0207834, IMG submission 187763) | Tropical forest soil microbial communities from Luquillo Experimental Forest, Puerto Rico - Sample 5 (SPAdes) | ecosystem: Environmental > Terrestrial > Soil > Tropical forest ...
TCTCTTCTATCCTTGAATCCAACACATTGTCGTCTATTTCGTAGATCGCGCCGAGCAGCCTGAAGCTGTCCATTGGAGGCAGATGGAACCAAAGCTGTGATTTCTGTCCGAAAACGCTGCCTATCTTGAATGAAAGATCCTTTCTCTGCTTTTGCGGATCGAAACCAAGCACAGACATATTGCCAGATGTTGCATGCAATATCCCTGTGAGCATTTTGATCGTTGTGGATTTGCCGGCTCCGTTGGGGCCAAGGAATGCGACCAGTTCACCTCGCGGGACTTCCAGACTGATCCCTCGTACCGCTTCTATCTCTTTGTATTCAGGTCTCATGATCGATTTGACGCTCTGCCTGAAACCCTCTTTTTTTACTTTGGTTTTGAATACTTTCCTCAAGTCGCTTACAACGATTGCATCAGCCGTTTCAGTCCTGTCCATGGTATCCACCTCCATCAGATTCGAATCAAATGCCCCAGAATATAAAAAAACCCCGAAGAATCACTGTCAAGTGACTCCGCTGGGTTCAATACCGGCGTGTAGGACTTTCGCCCCTATGCTGCTCGGGCTTACCGCCCTCAAGCATACTCACTGATTATCAGCCGAAGGCCGTATAATCTACCTTGATTTATTTGCAGCGCCAGCTGCATTTGTTTTAAATTATTTTGCCATATACTTCATTAATTGTCAATAGTTTTTGCAGGAATTCCTTCACCTTTTCAGGTGTTCCAGCAGAATCTTTATACCCATTCCAATCAGAATCAGTCCGCCTATTATTTCGGCTTTTGATTTGTATTTCTCGCCGAATATGTTGCCGATTTTTACCCCTGCGGCGGATATAATGAACGTTGTAGCTCCTATTATTATCACCGCAGGTACGATATTGACACTCAAAAATGCAAAAGTAACGCCGATCGCCAGCGCATCTATGCTGGTGGCTACGGATAATACAAGCATATTTCTGACACAGAAGGAATTCTCCGGTTCTTCATCATTACCGCTTCTGGATTCCCTTATCATATTTGCGCCGATAGTGCACAGCAGTACAAATGCGATCCAGTGGTCTATCGAAACGATATAGTCCTTGAACTGAGTTCCGAGCAAATAGCCCAACAGAGGCATCAACGCCTGAAAACCGCCAAAATATAATCCCGTTATGAAAATATGTTTTATTTTCAAATCACATACGCACAAGCCTTTACTTATAGCGACAGCAAAAGCATCCATGGAAAGGCCGATCGCGATCAGAAATAATTCAAGCAACTCCATCTGTTTCAATCTCCCATTATTCTCTGATGCTGTTCTAATACTCAAAGCCTGTATCAAGGAGTAATATTAGCATATATCCGAATTAACAGCAATATTCTTGTTCGGATCGGCAAATGATAAAGTATGGGTAAAAAAATAATTGCAGGCTTGCGCCTGCAATTATAAAGTGACTTGCTGCGAAACTACCGCCTGTGTGTTGTCCCGACAAGGTGGTTGAATTCAGTGTTGAAGTTGCTGGAGGTAGTTCCGGTCAGGTTGGTGCTGAGCCTGCGCATCTTATACAGGATATCTTTAGCATCGCTGACTTTTACTTTCTTGATAGAGGTATCTGCAGCTTTTACCTTTTTGCTGACAGCAGCTTTGCAACGAGACGAACTTACAGTACCGTTAGTTTTGATACCGACAAGGGCTGTATCGCCTACCACTATGACCTCAGCGGCATTGACTCCCTTGGTGGACAGAACCTGCCTCCTGAGTGCGGAGGATCTCAGCGTGTCAACACCTGTCCCGACTGTTTTCGGACTTGTGCCGGTATTGGTATTCATGCCGGTACCGTTCATTCCCGTTGTACCGAAGTTAGGGCCGGCGTTGGTTCCATATCCGGTATAACCCATATTGGTATTGGTTCCATGGCCGGTCGTGCCGTATCCGGTGTATCCGAAGCCGGCGTTGGTGCCGTAAGGAGTCGTGCCATACCCGGTCCTGTTGCCGGTCATACCATACCCGGTCGTGCCGTATCCGGTCCTGTTACCGGTCGTACCATACCCAGTCGTGCCGTATCCGGTCTTGTTGCCGGTCATACCAGTCGTGCCGTATCCGGTGTAGTTACCTATGCCCATCTGATTTCCAAGGCTTGCGTTGGTTCCGTTATAACCGGGTCTGTTCATTCCCAGATAACCGTTGCTGGCGTAGCCGTTATAACCGTAGCCTGTATTATAGCCTACATTACTGCCATAACCGGTACCTGCCAAATTACGGCCTGGTGCGGTGGTGCCGGCATAATTGGTTCCATAATTCTGCCCGACGCCGGTTCCGCCGTACTGTCCCGGTGCTCTCGCCGTCTGGGTGCAGCCCGCCAGCGAGGATGAAACAAGACATGCTGCTGCAAAAGTACCCAAAGCTGTTTTAAATGTCTTTATCATTTTTAAACACCTCCCGTAATATTCTGTGTACATAATCTATAATTATTTAAGTTAATTATTAAGAAAGATGCAAAAAACCGGCATGAATCATTATCCATACCGGCATTGAACATTTCATTATATATTATTATCAAAAAATAATTTTTATAAAAGTAATCGAATCATTTCATCTTTCATAATACGTATAGCCGCGAAGCCCATTATCGTATGCTCGCATGATCTCCGGCCTTTCGCTCGCACTGATCAGGCCGTCGTGGATAGCCTCTTCGGCAGTTTCCCTGAAACGTACGAGCATATCCTTCGGATCGAATTCTACATATGACAATACGTCCGCAACGCTGTCGCCATGTATCTCCTTGACAAGGTCATAGTGGCCTTCGTGATCTATCCTGACGCTTACGACATTTGTATCGCCGAACAGGTTATGAAGGTCTCCGAGCGTTTCCTGATACGCGCCGACAAGAAATACTCCGAGGTAATAATCGTCCCCGTTTTTCATTTCATGGACCGGCAGAGTTGTACGGACATCGTGCAGATCTATGAAGTGATCTATCTTACCGTCGCAGTCGCATGTTATATCGGCTATGACGGCGCTCCGTTTCGGCAGCTCCAGCAAACGGTGGACCGGCATGATCGGGAAGAGCTGATCGATCGCCCAGCTGTCCGGTATCGACTGGAACACGGAAAAATTGCAATAGTATATATCCGCGATCGCACTCTCGATATCCTCAAGATCCGGCGGAGGATTCTTGATTTTTTTCTTTTCCTTCGCGATCTGGTTTATCGTGTTCCAGAATATCTTTTCGGAAAGTGAACGCTGACGCAGGTTTATCTTGCCATGCTTAAACATGTCCCTTATATCGTCGCGGTAGTACAGCGCATCGTTGTAGCATTCCTGAATGTTTCTGAGCGACAGGTTCCTGCTGACGTCATAAAGGTTTCTTATCTGCTCGGGGGTCGATTCATCTATCTTTTCCGGTATATCGTATTCTTCGAACCTTTCAACGTCCAATACGTTGAAAAGCAGCACTGAATAATATGCAACCGTCGTACGCCCGGATTCGGTCACGATGATCGGGTGCGAAACATTGTCCGAGTCGAGCGTAGTCATGACAGCCTCAACTATATCCGTGCAATACTCTTCAACTGTGTAGTTTCGGCTGTTCGTATAATTTGTGTTCGAACCGTCGTAGTCTACGGCAAGGCCGCCGCCGAGATCCAGGTAACCCATCGGTGCGCCTTCCTTGACAAGTTCCGAGTAGACACGTGCAGCTTCGAGCACGGCAGAACGGATATCCCTGATATTCGGTATCTGCGAGCCAAGGTGGTAGTGCAGCAGCTTGAGCGACCCCAGCATACCGCTGTCTCTGAGTTTATCCACCGTTGTGATGAGCTGGGATACATTGAGGCCGAAAATACTGCGGTCACCGCCGGACTCGGTCCAGTGGCCTCCGGCTTTTGCCGAAAGCTTGATCCTGATGCCGATGTTCGGCTTGATTCCCAGTGCCTGCGAGCGCTCAATTATCAAGTCAAGTTCGTCGGGTATCTCTATGACAAAAAAGCACTTAAATCCCATCTTTACGGCATACAGGCCAAGATCGATAAATTCCTCATCCTTATATCCGTTACATATCAGGCCCGCTTCCTTATCCTTCATAAGTGAAAGAGCCGCTATCAGTTCAGCCTTGCTGCCCACTTCGAGCCCATGATGATAACGCTGGCCGAATTTTGTGACTTCCTCGACGACCTGCTGCTGTTGATTTACTTTTATCGGGTATACTCCGCGGTATTCGCCTTTATAATGCAGATCCTTCATCGCTTTTCTGAATGAATTGTTCAGGTAGGATATCTGTGAATCTAGCAGATTTTCGAAGCGCAAAAGGACGGGCATGTCCAGTCCGCGTTCACGCACTCCTGAAATTATATCCATAAGGCTGATTGCCGAATCATTGTCTTTATATGGGTTGACCAGCACTTCTCCCTTGTCGGAGATCGAAAAATAACCGGCGCCCCAGTTCTTTATTCCATATAATTCTTCGGACTTCTCTTTGGTCCATCTCCCCAAAAGTTCAGTTTTGTTCATTTTTTGCCTCACCGTTTCTATTTATATGCTTTATATAATACAAACGTACATAGCAGACAATAGCATAATATGAGCGGTATTGTCAATCCCGCCGGCGCCCGCACCTATGATGTTTTGGGGCTGACAGCGGATAAATGCCGCACTTAATTTTCGGCAAAATTGGGAACATAATCATGATCGACTGTTATTACTGCGCGGTAGGAAGCATTCATCTGCTGCACCTTATCCGAAATCAGACCGATAAGTTCCGCATCCTTCATTTCAAATTCAAAAGGCACGACGATATCAAAAATGAGGTTTGAATGTGTCAAGCCCCAGACAACGCGGAAATCGTGCATCCCTATCTTATCGGAAATCAGCCCGATCACTTTTTTCACCTCGGCCTTGAGCTCATTCGTCCTGTTATCGTCAGTAATGACGGGATCAAGATGGATAACCATATGGATATCCATATCCTTTAAGAAATCACGTTCAATGTTGTCAATAATATCATGGCTGACCATAATGTCCTGCTCTGCCGATACCTCGCAGTGGACAGACGCGAAACGCTTGCCTACGCCGTAATTATGGACGCTCAGATCATGCAGGCCAACAATGCCATCGTAGCTCTGTATCTTCTTATATATCCTGCGCACGAGCTCCTTCGACGGCGCATTGCCCAACAACGGGCTGACAGTGTCCATAATGAGCTTGCCTCCCGAAAACATGATAAACAGGGCAACTACTACTCCCATATATCCATCCAGGTTGAAACCTGTTATGGCAGTGACTACGGTGGCTATCAGAACGGATGTGGTTGCAAGTATATCATTCCTGCTGTCGAAGGAAGTCGCCACCAATGCCGAGGAATCAATGGTCATTCCGACTTTCCTGTAAAACAGGCACTGCCACAGTTTTATCAATATCGATACGACCAGTACGATAATAGTCAGCCAGGAAAACTGCGCCGTCTGCGGATGTATGATCTTGTCCACTGATGTCTGAGCCAGCTGAAAGCCTAAAATAACGATAACAAATGATACTATCAGGCCCGAAATGTATTCCATGCGGGCATGTCCATACGGATGACCGGCATCGGCGGGTTTCCCCGATATCTTGAAGCCGACAAGCGTCACAACGGAGGAACCTGAATCCGACAGGTTATTGACGGCGTCCGCGGTTATAGAAATGCTGTGAAAAAGCGTCCCTACGGTTATTTTTATAAGGAAGAGAAGAAAGTTCGTAGCAATGCCGACCTTTCCGGCAAGTTTTCCGTAGTTCTCCCTGACCTGCGCATTTTCAGTATTTCTGCGATCCCTGATAAAAAGCCTGATAAGTATATCAGTCATTCTTTCACCTCAACTTATATTATGCGCAGCCTCATAAATAAAAAAATCCATGGAACATTTTACTGTCCCACAGATTCGCTCGTTCGACCTGTTGCCGTTACGGCCCGGCCCCACGAACCGTTTCCGGTTCATCGCCTGCTCAGTTTGTACTGTAGTAGAGTGCAGCGCAAATTGATTGTTTAATTATATAACGATTGCCAATACGAGTCAATGATTGGCGAAAGCTGGGATCTGTGTATTCTATATTGTACTCTATACTTGTTTTTAAGTACATTTTCGTTGCTAGAGTTTTATTTAATATTAGTTTCGATATTCATTTTACTTTTCAAATCCATTATCTTTTCATCAAAGAAAGATCTGAACTTTGCGTCTAATTCGACTTTATCAGTTATATTATTTTCTTCCTTATATTTTTGTTTTAATTCATTTTCGTATTTACCGCATATCAATGCTTTTTTTGTATACTGGTTTTACGCTTTCCCAATACTGATCTTCTGTCATATTTAAGCCTTTAATGTAAACTTGAAATGAGTTGTATTGCTCGTCATATGATTTAATTGTATCCTTAGCTTTCTGAATTGCGTTTGATAATTCTTCATCAGTTACTGTTATACCATCAATTTGAGCACTCTTATAGATTACTTGCCGTTCTATTATTTTATTTAGTATTTCGCTATCAGAGAGCTTTTTCTCACCGCTATTAACTAACAACTTGTAAGTTTCAAACCTTTTTTTGTCATCTTTTCTCCATCGATAGTTGCAACTGCTTCATCGTCAACGCTGGATAAAATTTCAGCTTGCTTCATCCCCAATGCCTTAGAAAGGCTTTCACCTTGTAATGCATAAACAGAACCACCTAACATGATTAATATTCCAGACAGTATACAGATTAATCGAAGTTTCTTATTATTTTTCATAATATACCTCTCCCTACATAAATATTATACGCTAAAATGTTACCGATGATGAAAATGAACGAGAATTAGGTTGCAAATAGAGGAGGGAAAATACCCGCATCCGGCGCAGTAAATGAACCTGATCCTTTTGATGTACCATTGTCCACACCAAGAGTACCATATCGATAATTTATTTTAACATTATTTTTTAGCAAGAAAATTATTTACTAGTCGAAGCTGGCATTTGTGACGTTTTGCCGCGATCAATGGTTCATTACTCTCTTAGCAGCCCGATTATTGGCAGTCTTTTTATCCTGGCCACCATCGTTAATGATGTCACCCATGTGATAATGCAAATAATGGCTACGTTAAGCAAATATATTGCCGGACTGATTCTTATCCCGCCAAAAGCAGGAATACTGTGCATTCTGATAGCAATGATAGGGTTTATTATAAATCTTAATGTGATATTTGCACTGAGTATGGATATGAGAAAACTCAGAAGGCTATAAATGATATTTTCACATATTACAATCATGTATAAATTATTATTTCTGTATCCGACTGCTTTATACAGCATGATCTCCCGGGTCTTTTCCTTTACCGAATTGTATATTGCCGCGTACACAATACCGAACGTGCACGAAAGTATCAGGACAAGCACTAATATACACGCAGTTTTTATGGAGCGGATTAGCGAAAGATCAACCACATAATCCGCGTCCAATATAATGTCGCAATCATCTATGCGCTTTAGTTCTTTCAATATATTACCGATTTTTTCATAGTCGTCTATTGTGACAACAATATCCTGCGGCAGTTCTGAACTGGTCTTAACAGTCAGACCGACAACTCCGGGTATGTTTTTGATGTATTCCATATAACTTTCCTTCTGACTTCCCTCATAATTTAATATAACACTGAATTGTCTGTATTGGATCTGACTGTTTATGTTCCTGTCAATAACAAAAATCGCTGTGTCTGTTGTTGAGCATATAAGCAGTAGCATGGTATAACATATCGAAATAAAAAACACATACAAACATGACTTAACATGATTTCTAAATACAATGCCGATTACAAATTTGCAAAGCTTTAAAGAAAACATAAATAGCTCCTCAACCCAAACTTAAATTAACACGGATAAATCATTTTTGCATTCTGAATATTTCTGCGACATTCTTTTTATAAATCCTTTTAACAGCAAGTAAATGAACAATGCACGGCAACAATAGGCTGAACAGGGAAGAAAGCAATATCCATATCACATCAACGCTAAGCCTCATACCTTTGAAATAAAAAGAAGCTTTGATCTCGATAACACGGTTGATTATAAAGATTGAAGCTAGTGTTACGAGCAAGGCTAAAAGCATGCTAAGACCGCCGATAATAATACCTTCAGCTGCCATTATTCTTTTTATATTCCTATCGGTATAGCCCATTGCTTTTAATATCCCGATTTCTCCAGCCCGGCGTCTTATCCAATCAATGCTTGAAAAGAATAGAAATGCAATCGAAATGATGAACACAAAAAAGCCCGAAATTATTCCAACTAATAAAATATAGCTTCCAATCTCCTGTATCATACCTGGAGTAGCCTGTCTTTCGAACTCTATTCCGTGACCTTTCAGTTTGTCGATTACAGGATCTATATTCGACTGTTTATCGACAACGGCATATATTTGCTTTACCTGAGTACTTATGTTACCGGTACTGTTTTTTACCACTGTATCCCAAATATTCGCCAAGTCACTGCGAGGCACATATATACCGTAGGAGGAGTCCAGGGTACTTGCATTATCATAAATTCCGATTATCTCAAATGTATATTTGTATTTTTGATTTACTTTATACCTGTTTTTATCAAAATCATATGATTCATATTCAAGAGTGCACTTTTTACCTATGTAATTTTCTCCATTAAGGTACTCCACACCATTTTGAAAAAAATCAATCTCGTTTGAATAATCCGGATAAAAATATTTCGGTATAACAGCCACGTTTTTATCCGTATCAAGGATCCCCCTGCCGGCAACTATATCTTTATGAATATCTTTATTATACGCCTGAGCATCCAGACAAATTTTTACCCTTTCGATAGGTAAATCCCCTCCAAAAACTTCGTCGACATTTATTACACGAAGCAGAGTGGATTGGACAAATTCGTTTACGTCAGTAACTCTGCTGTCTTCTGACAGGATTTTGTAAGCCAATCGTTCCTTGTCTATATTTTCACTCACTATCGGTAATGAAAGCAAGGTTCTGTGTAATGTTGTATTAATGATATTTCGATCTATGTAGTTTTCAATTACACTTGAAAATGATAAGGAGAGAAGCAGTAAAACAAAAGCGATCAACATAATAAGAACATTTATTATTGCTTGTTTCTTCCTTCGGACAATATTATTGCAGGCACAGGCAAAGCAATATTTTATACGCATATTATAAAGTCTCTAAACTTCCTGCCGTCATTAAATACAACTCGTCGGCATATTCTTGAATAATTTTATTATGGGTCACTACGATGACTGTTCTACCGTTTTGCGCCAGTCCTTTAAGGATATCCAGTATCAAAACCTCATTTTTCTCATCAAGATTGCCTGTGGGCTCATCAGCAATAATGCATTGAGGATCATTTGCTAGTGCTCTTGCGATAGCGACTCTCTGCTGCTCCCCCGCGGATAGTTGTCCCGGGAAATGGCCGATCCTGTCGGATAGTCCGAGCATATTCAACAAATCGACCGCTTTGGCTTTTATATCGATATTTCTGTACAACGGATTTATTAACATGGGAACCATGACATTCTCATAAGCTCTCAGCTTTTCATTCAGGTAAAATGCTTGAAACACAAATCCGAACTGCCTTCTTCGTATATCTGCCTTTTCATCTTCATCAAGACCCGATACATTTGCACCGTTAATATATATGTCGCCGGAGGTAGGTTCGTCAAGAAGCCCCAACATATTGATCAAAGTAGTCTTGCCCGATCCCGAGTGGCCTTTTATTCCGTAAAACATGTTTTGGCTGATCGTAATACTGACATCCTTTACTGCGAATATCATATCATATTGCTTTGTTACATTTTGGGTCCGAATAATCTTGTCCATAACAGCTCCTATGCTATTACAACGCTAAGAAGGATTACCAAAAACTATCTGGTTCTCCTTCTTAGCGCTAATACTTTACTATATGTAAAAAGAATATCAAGAATATGAGGTCATAGCTACATAATCGGATGTAAACGAATCCCCCATAGTTGCAACTGCATTATTGTAAAAATAATATCTAAATGTTCCTGATCCCTGATCGCCATATAAGAAATTGTAAGTACTGTTAATATCCTTGCAATTATTGTATTGTGTTCCCTTGCTAGAGTAAGATATAAATTCCTTCTTCTGTAGTGTAGCATAAACATAATTGTAATCAGGTCCATTCATATTTTCCCTTGAAGAAATTGTCATTGCCATTTTGTGGTTAGGTTCATAGTAATCACGCGCAGTCCCAGTTGCAGTACTATTGACTGACATACTCAGTGTAGACGTATAAGTCGTAGATGATGCAAAGACCACAAGCATACTTGTTATTAAAATTAACAAGGTTATACCCGAAGTAAGAATTTTTTTCATATTCTTATTTTCTCCTTTCACATACTAAAGCTACCATCTCAGAACTTATGTATCCGGCGATCTGTTATGCAACATAATTCTCACCTCTTTTGACTGTATTGAGAATCCCATTTATGGGCTTTCACTATGTAAATGTCAAAAGCTGGTGAAAAAGTCACATTGCTCTTTAAAATTAACTTTTAGCCGTAACGCTGCTGGTAGTCACTATCCTGGAATCTGATCCGTTTTGATTTTCCGCGTAAAAGGTGGCAATAGCTCTGTACTGGCTGCCGACAGTTCCCTGATAAGAAGCGTAAAAACTCGCCTGTATATTGTTATAGTTAAAATAATCGCTCCATGTTTTAACACTTGTCCATGTGCCGGATACATATTTTTGCAGCTGAATTGTCTTTACTCCTATTGTACTCATAATACCCGTTCCGATAACCGAGCAATTCAGCTCGATCAATCCGTTTGTACCCGGGGTAATCGTTGCACTGCAGGATGATATGTATTGACTTGACATAATGATGTATGAGCTATAACCATCTTCATAAGAAATTTCTGCTGCTGTAGATGTCGTTCCTAAAGTGATAATTAATAAGAATAAATTAATACCTGTAATAAGCCACTTTTTCATTTTACTCTTCCCCTTTATACATGGATTTTAATATTTTAATGATCTCTTCTCTGGAGACATCTCCGTTCATACTGTAAACATATTTGTCCCTTATCCATACTGCACTCATTTGCCCTGAGTTGGTCATTATGTAGTGATCTATATTATTTATTTTCAACACCTCACCGCTTCCCTCATCCATTTCATACGCTGAAGAAGGCGCCTTGTCAAAATAGGCCGAGACATTATATATCAAAACCTTATCATCATATTGATATAACGCGATAATTCCCTTGTTCATAGGCGTTTCCAATGTCTCTGCCTTTGTCAATTCGAACCCGTCAGGCATCCAATCAGGCGTAAGTACTGTAATACCCAGCGCCTGGGCCGCTTCTTCAATAGTTTGGTAATTTCCTGTTTCAGCATTCCGGATAGTTGAACTGCCCTCGACCGGCGAAAGAACCTCCGGCGTTTCTGCAATTTTCATTTCTGTTCCTATTATAAAAGTATCCTTTCCCCAACTGATCACAAATTCCCAAAAATCATATCCCATAGCGCCTGCTATAGCTGTGCTACCTAATAAAAACAAAAAGATCGCTGCTATAACCGTTATTAGTAATTTTCGTTTCTTATTTACTCTGTCTGGCCTTTTAACATTCGAACCGAAAGCATCGTCTGCCACAGAAATTTCAGTATTCAATTTAGGAACGACTTCCGATTTGAATCTGTAAATCGAGGCTTTAATGTCCAATTCGCCATATACGGGTTCACGCTCTTCAAGAATATCAACAACGCTCCTAATAAGCTCGTCATCAAAGCTATCGTCATCACTGATAAAGGATTCTTGTTGCAAAAGCGCTTGCAGCCTGGCTGTATCCATCTCTTTTAAATAATCATATTTCATTGTATTTTAATAGACCTTTCTTTTATAAATGTCAGATAATATCCATAAAGTCACATACCCAGATTATTTTTTTCGTAACTTTTTTTGAGTTTGTCTCGGGCACGCTTTAGGCGCATTTTACAGGCTGATATTGATATGCTTAAATCTTCTGCTATTTCGGTAACTGGCTGCCGGTCTTTGTAAAACCTCGTTATTATATCTGATTCCTCTTTTGAAAGATTGTCCGCCAAGTAGTAGCTGATATTGTCCTCATACATAACAGGCGGCTCAAATTCCTCGGTATGTATCGACGCGTTGATCTTCATTGCTTTACGCAAATAGGATCTTGCTATGTTTTTTGTAGTAACGTAAAGCCAGCCTGCCACATTCTCGTGTTGCTGCAGTAATTCGACTTTTTTATATGCCTCTGTAAAAGTTTCCTGAACAATTTCTTCAGCAAGGCTTTTATCTAAAGTTAACCTGTAGGCATATTTCAATAAGCATTGATACCATTTCAAATATAAATTATCAAAGAAGTCATCGTTTTTATTCACATTATGTACCTTTCCTGTGTAATTTAGTTAATTGTCAATATATACATATTACCATAAATGGATATTATTTTACAATCTATGATGTAACTGCGTTCGATATGGTTTAATAATATGTGAAGCAGCGCCGGCTGGTTGAAAATATCAAAAAAGCTCTGCCGTATGGCAGAGCTTCAAGAGCGTACGTTAATATTAAAATAATACTGCAATAAAGCGATCCATCTCTACGCCGATTTGAGCGATTCGGCCATACTGATGCAGCGCGGTTTCCCCCCTGGTATCTACCCACCTCAGGTCCTGGCCTTAAACTCCGTTCTGCACTTGGGGCATGTTACCATGATCGTTCCCTTGCCTTTTGGAACGCGCAATTCCGCTTTACATTCCGGGCATTTCAGGAACCTGTGCGTACCCCGTTCGGAAATTCGCCTGCGAATCTTGATAAACCTGGCATAGACAGGGCTTACGAGCATGGAGAACTTATAATTTTCCATGCTCCTCTTTTTTATGTTTCTGGAAAACATCCTGTAAATGACCAGAATGAGAGGTATATAGCTTATGAACGTCAAAACCGCCAAATGCAGTATACTCCCGAGAAATGTCAGTATTATCGAAAAAATCAGCAGGGCAAACGAGAGACGGTCCGCTCCGTACCTGCCCATCATAAGCTTTCTTAACCAATTCATGAAATCTCCCCTATCTCTTAGTAATTAATGATTGTATTAGTTTCACCAGTTCCACAATCGGTATGATTGCAACGGCAAGGCCCATACTTGTCAGAAACCTGCCTGCCGATAGTGCCGTCAGGCTGAATACGGTATTGATCCCCGGTATATAAATGACGGATATCGCAAGTATCAGCGACAATATCATTGCGCCGGTCAAATACTTATTGCGGGTCTTCAGCTTGAATATGGACCTTGTCCTGGACCGCAGATTCAGCGACTGAAATATTTCGCACGAGGACATCGTCAGAAAAGCCATTGTCATACCAGTAATATGGTTTTGCTTGCTGCCGATCATGTAAGAGACCAATGTCAGCGCCGCTATAACTATGCCCTGGTAAACCACACTCATGGCAAGCCCTCCTGCAAAGATCCCTTCCTTTGCACTACGGGGCGGTTTACGCATGATGTCTTCCTCGGCGTTTTCCATTCCCAGAGCTATCGCAGGCAGAGTATCGGTCACAAGGTTGATCCACAGGATATGGATCGGACTGAACAGGCGGAAATTCATGAGTGTTGCCGTAAACAGGGCAACTACCTCGCTCAGGTTCGAAGAGAGCAGGAATTGTATCGCCTTGCGTATATTGTCATAGATCCTGCGGCCTTCTTCGACTGCATAAACGATCGAAGCGAAATTATCGTCCGCAAGCACCATATCCGATACATTTTTTGAAACGTCCGTCCCTGTGATCCCCATCCCGACGCCTATGTCCGCCGATTTCAAAGCCGGTGCGTCGTTGACGCCGTCGCCCGTCATCGCGGTGATTTTGCCGAGCTTCTTCCACATCTTCACTATCCTGACCTTGTGCTCGGGCTGCACTCTCGCATAAACGCCAAAGTTGACTATATTCTTTTCGAATTCCGCATCGGACAGTTTGTCCAATTCGAGCCCTGTAACAGCCTGGCTTTCATCGGTTATTATGCCGAGTTCCCTTGCTATTGCGATGGCAGTGACCTTATGGTCTCCCGTGATCATTACGGGCTTGATCCCTGCCGCGCGGCATTTCTCTATAGCTGCTTTGACTTCAGGCCTTACCGGGTCTATCATGCCGGCGAGGCCGATGAACGTGAGATCCCTTTCAAGGCCGGCAGGTGACGTATCCTCGGGTATCCTGTCGGCTATTTTCAGCGCCGAACCCAGGACACGCAGCGCCTTGCCCGCCATCCTCCTGTTTTCATCGAGTATCACTGTCCTAAGTTCTTCAGTCAGTACTACCGTCCCTTCGGAGGTCAGCATATGGGTGCACCTGCCGAGCAGTTCATCCGGCGCACCCTTTGTATATTGGACAAATTTGCCGTCGGGGTCATTGTGCACCGTAGACATCATCTTTCTTTCGGAATCGAAGGGCGCTTCAGCTACGCGTGGCATTATATCCAACAGTTCATTCCTGTTTATACCCTGTTCTAAAGCAAACCTGACAAGCGCACTCTCTGTCGGCTCGCCAACTATTTCGCCGTTTTCGGGCGATATGGATGCATCATTGCAGAGGGCTATGGAAACGGATAATCTGCGTACATCGCCGAATGTGTCGACTACAGTCATCTTATTCTGCGTAAGCGTACCTGTCTTGTCCGAGCATATGACCTGAGTACAGCCAAGTGTCTCCACGGCCGTAAGCTTTCTGATTATGGCATTTCGCCTGGACATTTTCGTAACGCCGACCGACAGCACTACCGTAACGACTGCGACCAGCCCCTCCGGTATTGCCGCAACCGCAAGGCTAATAGCCACCAGGAACATGTCAAGTACATTACTGCCCGAAAAGCCTCCGTTGCTAAGGACTCCGAAAACGAATATGAATACGCTTATGGCGAGAACGCAGATGCTGAGGATGCGGCTAAGACCGGCAAGCGTTATCTGCAGCGGCGTTTTATCGTCGTTCGTATTCGAAAGTATCCCGGCGATTTTGCCCATTTCTGTAGACATGCCGGTTTCGACCACCACGCCTTCGCCGCGGCCATAAACCGCATTCGTGCCCATATATGCCATGTTATGGCGGTCTCCGAGCGGCACATCGCTTTCCGCCTTTTCTATGATCCGGCTGAATTTTTCAGTCGGTACGGATTCACCTGTCAAAGAGGCTTCCTCTATCTTAAGGCTGGCGGCCGTGACGAGTCTCATATCGGCAGGTACGGCATCGCCGGCTTCAAGCAGTACGATATCGCCCGGCACTACTTCTTCCGATTTGATCTGAACTACATTCCCGCCCCTTCTGACTTTTGAAAAAGGCGAAGACATTCTTTGGAGAGCTTCGATGGCCTTTTCGGCCTTGCCCTCCTGTACGACGCCAAGGACCGAATTCAGTACTACGACCACAAGTATGATGATCATATCGGCAAGCTCACCGACAGCGCCCGAAATAATTGCTGCAGCTATAAGTACAATTACCATGGGATCCTTCATCTGATCGAGGAACCGCAGCAGTAAAGGTTTCTTCCTGCCTTCCGCGAGTTTGTTCCTGCCGTATTTCTGAAGCCTTTCCGAAGCCTGTGAAGCGCTCAGTCCATCATTGGAGGATTCCTGCGCCTTCAGCACGGCATCGGCATCCTCAAAATAGTGTTTCATTTTTTAATCCATCCTTATCCTTGGAAACTATAATAGCATAATTTCTTTTAATATAGTATAGACAATCTGCGCAAAAAAGACTGCCTAAACAACGAAGACATGCAGTTTCCGCAGATTTACAATCAGTTTAGCATGGTGTAATATAGATGTTAACCAATATATATAATCGGTTGTCCTATTTTTACACACATTAAAGGTTTTGTGCAATTTTCATTCAGTCGCTGACGGAAGGAGGTGCGGTCGTTGTCAAAGCCGGAGCTTACAAAGCAGCTGCTTGCCGATACTCTCAAATCGATAATGCGGAATAAACCGCTGGACAGGATAAGTGTTCAGGATATCGTCAATAACTGCGGATTGAACCGCAAGACCTTCTATTATCATTTCAGGGATAAGCAGGAGCTTATTTGCTGGATCTTTGATAAAGAGTATGCATCCATCGAGGATCTGAACAATGATAATTCTATCATAGACGAATTGCTCGATCATTTGTACGCAAACAAGGATTTCTATGTAACAGCGCTGACATCCGATGTGCAGAACAGTCTTCGCGATCATTTTTACGCCATCGTTTACGATACGATCATGCAGTCCATAATGAAAAACCCGGGATCGGGCAGGATGTCCGCCGATGACATGAAAATGACCGCCGTTTATTTCACGAATGCCGTGACCAGCACTGTTGCTCAATGGGCCAGGGAGGGCATGAGAACGTCTCCGCATGAATACAGCAAGGTCTTGCATCCGATTACCAACAGCTGTTTGAAATTTGTTATTGACGGTTATACCAAAAAATAAAAGGCCGGGATGCATTGCAAAAAATGCTATTCCGGCTTTTCATACAATAAATTTGCCGCCTGCTGCAGCAAGACCTGCTACCAGGCCAGTTATGCAGTAACTATGCGGCTTTCCGCCTGCAGACCAAGTTTATCGACAGCCCATTCGCGCATCTTGTATTTCATAATCTTGCCCGCCGCGTTCATCGGAAATTCGGTGACGAATTCGATATACCTCGGCGTCTTGTGTTTTGCCATGTGAGAGCGGCAATAATCCTTCAGTTCGTCTGAAGTCAGCTCAAGGCCATCCTTCAGGACCACGCATGCCATTATCTCCTCGCCGTACTGCTTGTCGGGAATGCCGATCACCTGTACATCCTTCACCTTAGGGTGTGTGTAGATGAAATCCTCTATTTCCTTCGGGTATATGTTTTCTCCTCCGCGGATTATCATATCCTTGATGCGGCCCGTGATCTTGTAATAGCCGTTCTCATCCACCCTTGCGAGGTCGCCCGTATGCAGCCAGCCGTTTTCATCTATGGCCGCCGCTGTCGCCTCAGGCATTTTGTAATAACCCTTCATTATATTGTAGCCTCTTGCGACAAACTCGCCGTCCGTATTGGGGGGAAGCTCTCGGTTCGTCTCGGGATCGACTATCCTGCACTCGACTCCGGGGAGCACTCGTCCGACCGTGTTGACACGCAGTTCTATGGAGTCTTCAACACGGGTTTGCGTGCAGCCGGGCGAAGATTCGGTCTGGCCGAATACGATTGTGATCTGCGACATGTTCATCTTATTGACGACTTCCTGCATCACCTTGACAGGGCACGGGCTCCCGGCCATTATACCTGTCCTCATATACGAGAAATCGGTCTTCGGGAAATCCTCATGCTCAAGCATTGCTATGAACATCGTCGGAACACCGTGGAAAGCCGTTATCTTCTCTTTGTTGATGCAATCGAGCGACTGCCTCGGAGAGAAATACGGCATGGGAGACATTGTGACGCCATGGGTCATCGCCGCCGTCATTGCAAGCACCATTCCGAAGCAGTGGAACATGGGCACGTGTATCATCAAACGGTCCGCAGTGGAAAAGTCCATGCAGTCTCCTATGTTTTTGCCATTGTTGACGACATTATAGTGTGTGAGCATTACGCCCTTGGGGAAGCCCGTAGTACCCGAGGTATACTGCATGTTGCAGACGTCGTGCCTGTTGAGTGACAGAGCGCGGCGGTAAACCTCCTCTATCGGCGTCGTCTCAGCCAATGCGACCGCATCGTCCCACGTCAGGCAGCCCTTCTGTCTCGAATCAACAGTAATGATATTGCGAAGGAACGGCAGCCTCTTTATATGAAGCGGTTTTCCGGCTTCCGCGGTTTCAAGCTCGGGGCACAGTTCCTTGATTATCTCAACGTAATTTGAATCCTTGTAACCGTCTATCATGACCAGCGTGTGCGTATCGGACTGCCTCAGCAGGTACTCCGCCTCATATATCTTGTAAGCCGTATTGACAGTGACAAGCACCGCTCCGATCTTGGTCGCGGCCCAGAAGGTTATGTACCACTGGGGAACGTTGGTAGCCCAGATGGATACGTGGTCTCCCGGTTTTACACCAAGTGATATGAGCGCCCTGGCAAAGGTGTCGACATCGTCACGGAATTCGGAATAGGTCCTGGTGTAGTCCATGGTAGTATAACGGAAAGCGTACTGATTTGGGAATTCATCGACGATACGGTCCAGAACCTGCGGGAAGGTCAGGTCGATCAACGAATCCTTTTCCCAGACGAATTGACCTGTCTTCGCATTGTTGTAAAACAGGCGGCCCCTCTGCGTCCCCTTTTCCAGGTATGCACTCATGAAATTCATAAAATGCGGGAAGACGATGCCTGCATCACTTAAGTCGCTGGCCCAGCGTTTTACCCATTCAAGCGAAACATAACCTTCGTAGTTTATAGACCTCAGCGCACGCATGAAATCGTCTATGGGCAGGTCTCCTTTGCCCATAAGCCTGTAGGATATCTTTCCGTTTTCGATGACGGAATCCTTGACATGGACATATTTTATATATGCGCCAAGGTTCTGCACGGTTTTTCCGGCTTTTTCACCGGCAAAACGGTAAGGGTGGTGAACATCCCACAGAGCGCCGACCGAGTCGCTGGCCACAGCATTGAGCAGGTTGCCCAGCCGACTGGTATCCGCATATACGCCGTTTGTTTCCATAAGCAGTGTGACGCCTTTTTCTTCGGCTATAGGGGCAAGGCGTTTCAGTGCGGATATGACTGCCTCATCGTCCACCTCGCCGTCTGCCTGAGGCTCAAGGTCCCCAAGGACCCTTATATACGGTGTTTTTAATTTAGCGGCAAGATCGATGTACTGTATGATCTCATCGCAGTTTTTCCCATCGCTTTCCTTGAATTTCAGACAGCAGCCCGATGACAGGCATGGTATCTCCAGCCTTAACTCCGCCAGTTTTTTGACGGTATTGGGCAGCTGCTGCTCCGTAAAAGGCTGCGCCTGCACAGCAAATATGTCTTTCCCGAGTCCGCGGATCTCGATGCCGTCAAAGCCGAGATCCTTTGCCATGGAGTAAATGTCCGGCCAGTCAAAGTCCGGGCATCCCAGTGTGGAAAATGCAATTTTCATAATGAACCCCTCCCGATACAACTACTTTATACTACCATATCATCTAAAAGCTTAAGCTTGCGTAATTTCAGTCTTTACAGGCTGACTGTCTTAAGATTGCAAATAAAAAAGCCTCCGTCAACTGACATTTCTGTCAGAGACGAAAGCTTTAATTTCCGCGGTACCACTCCGTTTGGTATAGATATACCCTCTTTACGGCATCGGCCAGTTTTGCTGATGAATGCCTTCCCGTTGTAACGGCGGGAGACCCGTTCACACCTACTCGCCTTTTATGTAGCCAATACAAGGCTTTCAGCCGACTGCTCAAGGGTGAGCCACTTCTCCGTTCCGCGCACTGTTTCGCAGCATTCAACAGCTCTCTGTAACGCAATCTCCGGTGTGTTGTCCCTATCAACGCATTTGTCTTTTTTTAGTAGAGTACCAGATTCAGTCCTCTTTGTCAAGCAAATAGCCATAATTGGATCGCGTCAACTATCACTCTTCACCGTAATTCATTTTTTTCAATCCTATTTCTTATTTTAAGCATTTGCATATCTGTTTTTGCTATAACATCTGCACATTCTTTCAATTCATCCGTTATTTCTTTTGCATTTCCAATATCACTTTTATATTTCATCCGATGCTCCAAACTTGCCCAAAAGTCCATTGCCACTGTGCGTATCTGAATTTCAACACGCATAAGCTGTTTGCAGTTCGAAAAGAAAACAGGAACCTCTACAATTATATGATAACTTCTGTATCCGTTTGGTTTTGGATTTTTAATGTAATCTTTAATTGAAATAACTGCTATATCATCCTGCTTTGAAAGCATATCGGATATTTTGTATATGTCATTAATAAAAGAACAGATAACCCTTATTCCCGCCACATCATTCAAGTTTTCAGCAATGGAATCCAAGGTTGTTGGTTTGCCAAGTTTTTTAAGCTTTTGGACAATGCTGATAGGTTTTTTAGTTCGTGACTGAATGGATATAATCGGATTGTTGCGATTGCCGAGAGAAAGCTCGTCATTGAGTACTTCTAGCTTTGTTTTAATCTCTCTTATGGCAGAATTATATTTCATCATCAGTTCGTTGAACAGAAAAATATAATCAAATATCTTTTCTGGTTCATCGGGGAAAAACGCTTTAATTATTTCAGCCTTTTCTTCTTTTTCGAGCATCATGTTATTTCTCCTTCGTTTTTACAAGGTAAATTCCATTTTTTGTTTCAATCTCTCCAGCCAGTTTCAAAGCCCTTTTTGGGCAATAGGCGCAATATCATCAAAACAGTTGTCATAATCTCATCCATTCTCTATTATTCCGTAAAGTAATATATCCACGAATTTTTTGCAGTTTTCCTCGTGCAGTTTAGGCAGAGCTTTTTTATCCAGACATTCCTCAAACTCTTTTTGATATTCCAAATTAAAATAGTTTTGGAACCAGCAAAAGTTTGATACAGCTTCCTCTGTATTGATGTTGTTTCTTAGAGTTGTACGGCTTAAAAGCTTGGTAAGCATACGCACATTCAATTCGTCGAAGTCTTTTTTGATTTCAGTTATAGCTGTTTTTAAGTGCCCTGGAGGATTGGAAATCACATCACAGAAGATTTTGAAATAGTATGGGTTTTGGCTGAAAAAGCTGAACCGTGCATCAAAATAGCTCTGTAACGCATTCTCAAGCTCTCCGATCTCCTCGCACCCTGTTTTCATCAAATAAGATGTTAGTACATCGAAACACTCCTGCACGCATGCAAGATACAACTCATCCTTGTCCTTGAAGTAGTGGTAGATAATGCCTTTTGATATTTCATTGTTTTTACAGATGTTATTCATCGCCGCCTGTTCGTAGTTTCTCTCACCAAACTCAGCTAAAGCACCTTCCATAATTTTATGTCTTGTCAGCAGGTTTTTTTCTTCTCTTTTCATTATTAAAGCCTCCGGAACATTATAGACTGCTCGGTCAATTATTATGATAACACATATTGACCGAGCAGTCTATATTTGAATCAACCGAATATACAGGTGAATTTTTACAGTAAAAACGGGGACGCTATAGTTAAACATCAAATACTGTTGATAGAAAAACAGACGAAAGGCTCTTAAATGGAAAACAAACCGATACTTCTCATTGGATTTTACAACACAAAGGCGCTGGGCGTCAGATTTCTGGAAAGATCGCTCATAAAATCCGGCTTTACCGTGTATACACTGTTTTTAAAAGAGTTCAACAGTATCAGACCGGAAGAGGTTACCGATACGGAGCTTCAGCTTGTTAAAAAGCTAGTGGCTGAACTGGACCCAGGACTTATTGGCCTCAGTGTAATGTCTTCATTATATATCGAGAACGTTATCAAGGTGAATGACTTACTTCGCTCCGCTTTTTCCATTCCGATAGTCTGGGGCGGAGTGTTTGCGACATTGTTTCCGGATAAGGCTCTGCATCATGCCGACTTTGTATTGCGCGGAGAGGGCGAGGATGCGTTGGTCGAGTTAGCTGGCGCCATACTTGGCGGAAAGTATTATAAAGATATTAAGAATCTTGCCTTCGTTGAGCCGGTATATGAAGCTCCTCCGCTTGTCGACCGGAAATACATGGGTGCGTCCGGAGGGATAAATCCGTCCGGAACTATTGTCATAAACGAGCTGCACCCCCTTAACGAAACACTTGACACGTACAGCTACCCTATTATCGGTCTTAAAAATAAATTTCTCATAAACAATAACAGGTTAATAAACGAAGATCCTCTGACCCGGTCGATAAGTTACGAAACACTGGCGTCCAGGGGCTGTCCGTTCGCATGTTCGTATTGCTCTTCCGTCAATCTCAGGAGGCTTTATTCGGGAAAAGGGAAATATGTGCGTTACAGAAGCGTCGAAAGTGTCATCGGCGAACTCGAAGAGGCGCTGGTCCATATGAAATGGCTTAAAGTAATAAGATTCTGGGATGAAATATTTCCGGATGAAAAAGATTGGATAGATAAATTCGCGTACGAGTATAAAACAAACATACGGCTCCCATTCGAAATATGGGGACATCCTTTGAAAACGGATGCCTATGCAGTGGGAAAACTGGCGGAAGCGGGTCTATACAAGGTAGTCATGGGTATACAAAGCGGATCTGCTTCTATTCGAAAGGACATATTCCACCGCAGCGAAACGCAAGAGAATATTCTTAATGCAGCCGGAGTCTTAAGCGAACTGAAAGTTCCCCATATAGTATATGATTTTATGCTGCGCCATCCATTTGAAACAGAGGAAGACATACGGGAGACATACGAGCTTTGCTCAAAACTGACAAAACCCTTCGAGCTCCAGCTGCACGGTTTATATTTTCTGCCCGGCACGGATATCATCAAGATCGCAGTCAAAAAAGGCATCGCGGATCCGGCCTTGCCCGGAGAAGGCTGCCGCGCCTCACTTGGCGAACAGTATAAGGCATATTGGAAATCAGACTGCAATATTAATATGGTCAATTTCTGGTATTCCCTCATTTATATCAGCCAATTCAAAACAGGAGCGCTTTTGGCAGAGTACTTTTCAAAAAAGACCTCTTCAAAATTCATTACGAATATTGCAACAAAGCTGCCGATGGCCTATTATCCCGAAGCGAAAATCAGGTATCTGCGAAAAAAGGCAATACTGGTCATCAGGGCATATGCTGCAAAAATAGGATTAAAAATGTCAAAAGAGAGTATGCTGCAGTTAAGCAGGCAATAACCTGTAAATAAGCCTTCAGGTACGCTATTACCATTAACGGCCGCGTATTATGGTCGCTCAAAGGTGAATGAAGGATAATCGGAGGCGTCTTCGGTGAAACGTACATCAGGAAGAGCATTCAGAAATTTGATCATATTTCTGGCGATATGTATGATACCTGCATTATACCTGACGATCGCAAATGCGATTATCGAGCCTCAGGCGCACATATCCCCGGATTATCCCAGGACAGATATCCTGCCCATTCTGGCAAAAAGCAGGCTTTCAGATGCAGACTACAGGACGCTGTTTTTCCAGACCGGTCTCGGCAGGCCCGGCATAGACGAATTGCGTGCTCAAAACCCCGATTCTGCGCAGTATATCCAGCGTTTTCAGGATTACTTTTTCAAAGACGTCAGATACATTTGTGAGAACAACAGCCCGGTATCAAAGGAGGAATCCCTGGTGGACGATCACGGGAACCTGATATACGGTACCGAGTTTGCAGCCCTCCATAGCGGTGACATCCTGGTCACAAAGTCGTCCCATACTCTCGGCTGGAGAAACGGACATACAGCTCTCGTCATAGATCCGGTGCGCGGTTTGACGCTGGAATCCGTAGTACTGGGCACAAATTCCTCCATACAGGATATCAGGAAATGGACCAATTACCCGAATTTTATGCTGCTGCGTGCAAAGGGCTTTACCGATTACGGTCTGGAAGTGATCGCGCGATCCGCGGTAGAAAGGCTGAATGATATCCCTTACGATCTGATGACAGGTATCTTCAAACCAAAAGACGCATTTGGATCTTCTAAAACCATACAGGCGAAAATAGCCGGGACACACTGTTCACATCTGGTATGGCAGGCTTTCAAAAACT
>Ga0207834_1000161_pt1 | contig 23616 bp, 20 predicted proteins | sample LuqExpMetagenom5_FD_187763 | JGI IMG/M metagenome (GOLD analysis project Ga0207834, IMG submission 187763) | Tropical forest soil microbial communities from Luquillo Experimental Forest, Puerto Rico - Sample 5 (SPAdes) | ecosystem: Environmental > Terrestrial > Soil > Tropical forest ...
CGGCAAGATGAAATTTAGGACAAGTTATGGACAGAATGCATTAAAGCATTCAATTGAGGTGGCTATTTTATCCGGCCTTCTAGCCGGAGAAATCGGTGTGGATGTTAGACTTGCGAAACGCGCCGGATTATTACATGACATCGGTAAATCCGTGGATCATGAGATGGAAGGAACCCATGTACAGATTGGTGTTGACTTATGTAGAAAGTATAAAGAATCACCGGTTGTCATTAATTCCGTAGAAGCACATCATGGTGATGTGGAATTCCAGTCTTTGATTGCATGTATTGTACAAGCAGCTGATACAATTTCAGCAGCTAGACCGGGTGCTAGACGCGAAACTTTGGAAACATATACCAACAGACTGAAGCAACTTGAAGATATTACCAATGGCTTTAAAGGGGTAGATAAGTCATTCGCTATTCAAGCGGGTAGAGAAGTCAGAGTTATGGTAGTGCCTGAACAAATCAGCGATGCTGATATGGTATTATTAGCTCGTGATTTATCTAAGAAGATTGAAAATGAATTAGAATATCCAGGACAGATTAAAGTTAATGTAATCAGAGAATCAAGAGTAACTGATTATGCTAAATAATCCCTGGTAACCATTAAGAAAACAAAAACCTTGTAGACATTACAGTTTACAAGGTTTTTTTGTGTTAAATGAAAAGATTTATATCTAGGCAAAATCACCTTTATAGACTGCTGCATCCAGGGTTTATCAATAACGAAAACCTTAAAATAAGTATCTATAGTATTACCATAATTTTAGACAAACTGTAATCTTGCAAATAACTAATTCCGCACAAAATGCACAAAAAATCCGCCACACACGTACATTAGTAAGCCGTACATAATACTTTTTTCGTTTTTTACGAAATATATGTTGCATATTATGGATTTATATATTACAATGATAACGATTTCAATAGGTGAAACTTTATAAATTAAAGATTTCTATATGAAAAACTATAAATAATTAAGTGAGAAAAAGGACGGTGTAAGTATTATGGCGTTAACATTATCAAAAAAGGCGCAAGCGGTTAAACCTTCTTCAACATTAGCGATTACAGCGAAAGCAAAAGAATTAATGAGCAAAGGTATTGACGTTGTAGGATTTGGAGCAGGTGAGCCTGACTTTAATACTCCGGATAATATTTGTGAAGCTGCTATTAAGGCAATTAATGATGGTTTTACCAAATATACTCCTGCAGAAGGAACCTTGGAATTAAGAAAAGCTGTATGTGATAAGTTTTTTAATTTTAATAAAATCAGCTATGAGCCTAGCCAGATTGTAGTAAGCAATGGAGGAAAGCATTCCTTAACCAATGTTTTCGAAGCAATCTGCAATCCTGGAGATGAAGTGATTATCCTTACACCTTTTTGGTTGAGCTATCCTGAAATCGTTAAGCTTGCCGATGGTGTTCCTGTCTTTGTAAAGGGTGAAAAATCGAACAATTACAAGGTAACAGCAGCACAGATTGAAGCTGCCTGCACCGAGAAAACGAAAGCACTGATCCTTAACTCACCGAGCAATCCTTCCGGTATGATTTATACCAGAGAAGAACTGGAAGCAATAGCAGAGGTTGCCGTAAGAAAAGACTTCTATGTAGTATCTGATGAAATGTATGAGAATTTAATCTATGAGGGAGAAGCAATCAGTATCGCTTCCTTCAATGAAGAGATATATAAACGTACCATCACCTGCAGTGGCGTAGCAAAAAGCTACTCCATGACGGGCTGGCGAATTGGATTTACCGGTTCTTCGAAGGAAATAGCAAAGGTTATGGGAAGCGTACAGAGCCATCAGACCTCCAATCCGAATTCTATCGCTCAGAAAGCAGCATTAGAGGCACTGATCGGACCTCAGGATTCTGTATACAAGATGCATGCTGAGTTTAATAAGAGACGTGAATATATGTATGAAAGAATTTCTAATATGAAACTGGTATCTGCATTAAAGCCTCAGGGTGCTTTCTATACATTTGTTGATGTCAGTGAGCTCTTTGATAAAGAATACAAAGGTGCTAAGATTGGTGATGCCAGTAATCTTGCTAAGATATTAATCGAAGATTATAATGTGGCTGTAATTCCTTGTGAGGATTTTGGTGCACCGGAGCATATGCGTCTGTCCTATGCAATCTCTATGGAACAGATCACTAAGGGCCTGGATAGAATTGAAGTATTAATTGCAGAAGTATCTGAATAAGAAAGATAGGTAGTATTTTTACAAAATAATGTTAAAATACTACCTATTATTTATTTTCTGTGATAGAATAACTACAAGATGAATGATTAAGCAAAAAACACAGCGATATTACTATTTCTGTGATGAATATATCAGGAAAGAAGGAAAACAAATGGCATTATTTGGATTTATTGGAGCAGGAAATATGGGTTACCCGTTGCTGAAAGCAGGAATCAGAACCTTCGGCAACACGGAGGTAGTATACACAGACGCATCAGCAGAGCGTAACCAGTTTGTTATGAAGGATACCGGAGTACCATTTTTAGAGGATAATGTAGCTGTGGTTAAGCAATGCAAATATCTTGTATTAGCTGTAAAACCTCAGTTATTCCCACAGGTATTAAACCAGATTAAGGAAGCAGTGACCAAAGATCATGTTGTAATTTCAATTGCTGCCGGTGTTACCACCACCAGCATTAAGGATATTTTGTCAGAATCTATCCGAGTGATCAGATCCATGCCCAATACGCCGGCAATGGTTCAAAAAGGCATGACCGGTGTCAGTTATTCACAAGAGGAATTTACAGAGGAGGAGAAGATGGTTATCGACCAATTCTTCAGTTCCTTCGGAAGATATGAGCTTTTTGATGAGAAGCTTATGAATGCAGTTGTATGCGCCAACGGAAGCTCACCTGCCTATGTATATATGTTTATTGAAGCTCTGGCTGACAGCGTTGTAAGCTATGGTATTCCCAGAGATAAGGCTTATATTCTTGCTGCTCAGACAGTATACGGCGCTGCAGCGATGGTTCTTGAGACAGGGGAACATCCGGGAAAATTAAAGGATAATGTATGCTCACCCGGAGGCACTACGATTGCTGCTGTGAAGGCATTAGAAGAGCATGGGCTCCGCAATGCTGTTATGAAAGCATCCGATGCATGCTATGAGAAGGCAGTAGCCTTAAGTATGAAAAAATAATAGAATAAGAAAAAGTACTTATCTTATCTATGAATGAGCATGATATTAGAGATAAACTATTGAACAAACATAAGGAGTAAACATATGAGTCAGTACAAACGCTTAGGAAGAGACCTGGTCCATAAAGGAAATATTATAGATTATTATTCCGATACCATTGAAATTGAAGGCGGGAAAATAACCCACTTTGATTTTATTCAGCATAAAGGAGCAGCAGCCATGATTCCGGTGGATGATGACGGTAACATTCTGATGGTTCGCCAATACCGTAATGCCATTGATCAGTATACCCTGGAAATACCGGCTGGAGGCTTAAACCCTGGCGAAGATAACCGTACCTGCGCAATTCGCGAATGTGAAGAAGAAACCGGATACAAGGCGGGAGAGGTGTTCCATCTGCTGGATTTATATACTACGGTAGCCTTCAGCAACGAAAAGATCGGTATCTATTATACCACTGGAATTACCCCTTCCAAACAAAATCTCGATGAAGATGAATTTGTTACTCCTGAACGTCATTCCGTCGAGGAGCTTACAAAGATGATTTTGGAAGGTAAAATTGTCGATGCTAAGACCATCGCCGGTATCCTGGCCTATAAAGCAAAGGTAGGATTATCATAAGCTAGCTTGTTCTATTTTTGCAAACCCATCATATTTATGTTATAGAAAGAAAATGATGGGCAGGCTTAATGATGAAAAGACCGACACTACAATTGCAGCGCTTCAGCGTGCTTCAAATATCCGTATTTCTCTTAGGAATCGGAGTATTTTTAGGTGTCCTGTGCGCTAATATTTTTAAAGATAGTTATGTGGGACAAATCCAGGATTACGAGATTAATGTTTTTTCTAAGATTATCTCCAATGACATTGATTATCCCGGATTGTTCCGATACATATTAGGAAAGAATTTCAACGGATTTATTATATTCTGGTTATTGAGCATTACAATTCTAGGCATACCTTACATGGCATTTAAAATTACATCCTTTGGTTTTTTTACCGGCTTTTTTATTTCAGCTGTAACCATGCAATATGGTCTTAAGGGAATCATACTGGTTTTAGTTTATGAATTTCCGCATGGATTATTATATTTACCGATTGCTCTGATCAGCCTTTATAAAGGCTTTGAGCTATGTAGGACAATATATCATGAAAATCATACTAATATTGGCAGCATTGCAAGACTGGTAAAATCGTATCTGATTATAATATTGCTTCTGGCAGTTGCACTGCTGATTGCAAGCTTTCTTGAGGCTTATCCCGGTGCTTTCTTGTTAAAGAAGGCTCTTGGTTTATTTGTATAAAGGATAACAGATGTAACTGATTTTTGTCTAATGAGGAGGTATATAATGGAACAGTATATCAATGACTTTATTGCTTATATGAAAGACATAAAGCATGCTTCAAAGAATACTTTGCAGGCATACCAGAATGATTTGAGAAAGCTGCAGATATTTCTGGAAAAACAGGATATTAATTCAGTAACGAAAATCAGTGAAACCAATCTGAATTCTTACATACTAACGCTGGAGAAGGAAGGTTTATCACCTGCATCAGTGACTCGTAACATTGCTGCAATGAAAGCATTCATCCTATATCTGATGAAGCATCAGCTGATCCAAGGAGATCCGTCCGAGCGTATTAAGCCGCCGAAATTTCAGAAAAAAACACCTCAGGTCATAGAGATATCCCTAATTGATAAGCTGATTGGACAGCCGGATACCAATACAAAAAAGGGCATCAGAGACCGCGCAATGCTTGAGCTTCTTTATGCAACCGGAGTTAAGGTTTCTGAGATGATTGCCATAAAGGTAACTGATCTCAATTTGTCCGGAAAATATTTAACCTGCGGAGAACGAAGAGAACGAATCGTTCCCTTTGGTAAATCGGCAAAAGCAGCCCTTCAGGAATATCTGATTATACGGACGCAGAATTTTGACAAGAATAACAGTGAATATCTTTTCTTAAATACGAATGGAGAGCAGTTAAGCAGGCAGGGGCTATGGAAGATTCTGAAGTCTTATGCGAAGGAAACAGGTATGGAGGCAATTAATCCGAATACGATCAGGCATTCCTTTGCTGCCCATATGATTGATAACGGAGCAGACCTTGGAAGTGTGCAGGAATTTCTGGGCCATTCCGATATTACCACAACCCAGCTCTACCTGACCCACAGCTACAAGAACAGTAGAGAGGTATATATGAATACGCATCCAAGAGCTTAAGGAGGAGATCCTGAATAAGATCCTGAGTAAGATTCTGGATAAGATCAATGAAGCTACCCTGGCTGTAAATACTGTAGCAAAAGCAAAGAAAGACAGGCAGAATTAGCGGAGCGTATCAGTGAGTTAGTTAATATGTTTAGGATTTAAAGACAATTATAAAAGACGGCTATAAAATATAGTATATTAAATACAGTTATTAAAAACAGCTATTAAATACGGTTATGAAATACAATTGATATAACAATTATCAATTATAAATAAAAGAGGCTAAGTTGATACAGTCATAACAGATTGCATTCACTTAACCTTATTTTTATAAAAGTCTTTTATTCTAATATCGGATAATTCGAAAGATTTTTATTTATTCATAATTTATGCTCTACAATACGACCGTAAATCTGGCCCATTCACCTGTCTTACTCTGTACGCTGATTTTTCCATGATGTACCTCAACAATCGATTTGGCGATGGAAAGTCCCAATCCATAGCCGCCGCTTTCCCGCGAGCGGGAATAATCACTGCAATAAAAACGTTCAAAGATTTTTTCCTTTTCCGAAGGATCTATACCTTTACCGGTATTAAAAACCTCGAAGTAATACCTGGAGGTATGGCGCTTTAAGGTTACATGGATTTTACCGTTTTTTTCTGTATGCTTAATAGCGTTATCAATCAGGATGGCTGCCATTTGCTTGATGCTTTCTAATTCACCCGTATATTGAAGTGCTTCCTCAATATCATAGGTGTATTCCTTCTGCTGTTCATAAGCGGTGCTTTCAAAAGGAAGAAGTATCTGATAAACAGCTTCGCTTAAGTTAAAATCCGTGATATTCAGAGGCCGCTTGGTATCATCCATACGGGCTATACTCAGTAATTGATTCACTAAGCCGCTCATTCTGGTAGTTTCTGATTTAATATAACTAAGCCATTTATTGGAGCCGATTTCATTTTCGAGTACATCAGCATTCACGCTTATGACGGATAAAGGCGTTTTCAGCTCATGGCTGGCATCAGATATAAATTGCTTTTGTTTATTAAAGCTTTCTTCAACGGGTTTCACGATTAATCTCGATAGGAATAAGGATACGAAGAATAGTACGACGAGACTTATTCCGCCTATAATGAAAGTAGTGAACAGCAACCGTTGAGACATATTTGCTTCCATACTGTCATCCATTAAGATAATAATTTTTCCATAGGACGTTTCCTTTACCAGGTAATGGAAGGAGGATAACTTGCCATAGCTATTGTTCTTCTTCAGAACCGAATGAATAATGTCGTCAAGGTTAACCTCGTCTTTTACGGAGCTATTCGAGGAGAGGATATCTATAATATCATTATTGCTATCCAGCTTTACGGAAAAACTGGAATTATAATTAAACGGATTCTGGTAGTCAGGTGCATTCAGATTAGGATTGTCAAAATTAAAGGGCATTGCGGGATTACCTATCATCGGCATCGTTCCGTCATGATCGGCCAGGACACTCATCATGTTTTTATTCTGCAGCTCACCGCTTTTCGTGGTGATGAAATTGATTGTACCTAGAATGAGTGCGAATACAACAAAAAGGATGGACATTATGATAATAATGAATTTGCGTCTGAGCTTTTGAATCATAGCAGCCTCCGTTACACGACAGGATATGGTTTATTTATTTGTTTACCGTATTAGTTTAGGGGTATTTCTTCCAGAGAATAGCCTACGCCCCTGGTGGCTTTGATTTGTACGCAGGTGTGAAGGTGTGTCAGCTTCTTTCTGACAAAGGAAATGTATACTTCTACGTTATTATATTCCGCATTATCATCAAAACCCCATACTTTTTCGATTAATGTCTCCTTGGGAATAATTCGGTTTGGATTACTGATTAAAATCTCAATCAGCTGGAATTCCTTCTGGCCTAGCTTGATGGAGGAGTTATTGCATAGAAGCTCCTGTGTATTGCGGTTCAGAGTGATGTCAGCAAAGGTAAGATTATTATCCAGGATAAAGCTTTTCCTTCGTGTGAGGGCACGAACCCTTGCAAGAAGCTCCCCGGTATCAAAGGGTTTTGTCAGATAATCGTCGGCTCCGCAGTCCAGGCCTCTTATTTTATCATCTACTTCTGACCTGGCTGTTAGTAGAAGAACCGGGGCTGTAATTTTCTCTTTGCGGATATTCTCCAAGACATTCAGACCATTCATCTTCGGAAGCATTATGTCCAGTAAAATAAGATCATAAATATTACTAAGCGAATATTCCAGTCCCATCCTGCCGTCATGTACCATGTCGACCGAGTAGCCATTCTTTTCAAGTACAGCTTTTAAGCCTTCTGCTAATCCGATTTCATCTTCCACGATTAATAATCTCATAACTATCATCCTATCTGCCGGTAAAATGGCATTTATTCATTCATCTACGTATCCCAATTTGTGAAACTTTTGTGAAAAACTGTTACTTTTTGCAGCGCTGATATACAATAAGAAGGATTTGAAAATAACATAGGATATCTGATTCTTAAGGCTTCCTGCCATTTCAGGGGATAGCTTATAATATCATTATAACAAAATTTCTTGAAAAAAGATTGAAGTTATAAAAGATTGTTTCAATCTTTTTTCAAGGATTATATTTTACAATAATTTCACATTCATGCTACCAGCAAAGGAAAGGAGGAATACGAGAATGGACTTTCGTCATGAACATAAGCATTATATTAATTATGCAGATTATATTGTGATAAAGTCAAGACTTCAACAGATCATGGAGCTGGACCGCCATACTGGTGAGGACGGAGAGTATAAAATACGAAGTATTTACTTTGAAAATTATCAGGATAAAGCTTTAAATGAAAAGCTTGACGGAGTAAATGAAAGGGAAAAATTCCGTATCCGTTATTATAAAGATGATTTTTCTTACATTACTTTAGAAAAAAAGAGTAAGATGAACGGTCTTTCCAATAAAAGAGCCGTAACAATTACAAAGGAAGAAGTAGAAGCAATCATCCAGGGAGATATCGAATGGATGTCGAAAAGTAAAATAGCACTCTTTGTTGAACTTTACAGTAAGATGAAATCACAGATGCTTCGTCCGAGAACAATCGTGGACTATATAAGGGAACCGTATGTATTTATCCCCGGTAATGTCAGGGTTACGATTGATAAGGATATTCGAACAGGAATCATGAATATGGATATTTTCAATACGGAGCTGACTACAGTGCCAGTCGGTGAAAATATTATGCTTTTGGAAGTGAAATATGATAACTTCCTGCCCGAAATTATAGCTGACATTATACAGCTGGGGGATAGGAAAAAGACTGCATTTTCTAAATATGCGTCATGCAGAATATATGGCTAATGATATTTTAGGAGGAATAGAATAATGAAGTTAGGTGATATTTTTAAATCAGATTTTTTAAGCAATGTAACAGCAGTATCCTTGCTTGACACTGTAATAGCTATGGTGTTAGCATTTGCAATCGGAACATTAATCTTTTTCGTATATAAGAAAACCTTTAAGGGTGTGATGTATTCTGCAAGTTTTGGCGTAACACTGATCGCCCTTACCATGATTTCTACCTTTGTAATCCTTGCTGTAACCAGCAATGTAGTGTTATCGCTTGGTATGGTTGGTGCTTTATCCATTGTAAGATTTCGAACTGCAATCAAGGAGCCCCTTGATATTGCATTTCTTTTCTGGGCAATTGCAGCTGGTATCGTTTTAGCTGCCGGTATGATTCCGCTTGCTGTCTTTGGAAGCTTAATGATTGCTATCATTTTAGTTGTATTTGTGAATAAGAAAACTACAGACATTCCCTATATATTAGTTGTAAGCTGTGATAATGGGGAAACAGAAAAAACAATTAAGAATATTGTAACCGAGCATGTACAAAAGAGCATCATAAAAAATAAAACAGTGGCTAAATCCGGTGTTGAGCTAAATATTGAGGTCAGATTAAAGAATGATAACACATCCTTTATTAATCAGATTGCGGATATCCCGGGAGTAAACCATGCTGTTCTTGTTAGCTACAATGGAGAATATATGAGCTAGGAGTGTGTGCTATGTCAAAGCATAAATATACCAACCTTGTTTGTCTGGTTATCTTTGCACTTGCGGTAGTCTTTACGGTGGCAATCATAATCATGAAAAGCGGTCAGGGTACTCAAAGTCAAGGAAAAACGATGCAATATGAGTCCAAGCTGTTTGATACGGATGTAGTTCATTCTATTAACATCGAAATCAGTCAGGAGGATTGGGATAGTTTACAGCAGAACGCTTCCGATAAGGAATATAAGAAATGTGACGTAGTAATTGATGGTAAAACCTTTAAGAATGTAGCCATCAGAGCAAAAGGAAATTCGTCACTGTCCCAAGTTACACAGCAAGGCTCCGAACGCTACAGTTTTAAAATAGAATTCGATCATTATACTATCGGCAATACTGCCTGGGGTCTTGATAAGCTTTCCCTGAATAATATTATTCAGGATCCTACCTATATGAAAGATTACCTCAGCTATACGCTGATGCGCAAAATGGGTGCGGATGCACCACTTTGCAGCTATATCGCAGTTAAGCTGAATGGTGAGGATTTTGGATTGTATCTGGCAGTGGAAGGTGTAGAGGAGGCCTTTGTTCAAAGAAATTACGGATTAATAACCGGTAATCTGTATAAACCGGAGGCCCAGGACGGTGCAGGGAATATAGGTAATTTCGGCAAGGATATTAATCAGTATTTCAATAATTTCTTTGGCAATCGTGGATATGGGATGCCGGATATCTCACAGTTTTATGGATATGGCGGATATGGAATGCCTGACTTCTCACAGATGATTGATGGAAACGGTACAGATAACCAAAATAATGTGAGTCAGTCAAAAAACAGCCAGACAAATGATAATCAAGCCAATGGAAATCAAACAAATGGCAATCAGACAAATGGCAATCAGACAAATGGTAACCAATCAAATGGTAATCAGGTAAATGGCAATCAGATAAATGGTAACCAGATAAACGATAATCAGGCTAACGGTAATCAGGCTAACGATAACCAGACAACCAGCAATCAGAAAACTGGCAATCAAAATAATGGTAATCAATCTAATGGTGATCAGACGAATAATAACCAGGCTAACGATAACCAGGGTGGCGGGCATATGTTTGGTGGAGGCGGCTTCGGTAATACGAGCAGTAGTAATGGAGCTGACGTTGCCTTAAAATACATCGATGATAATATAAGCAGCTACAGCAACATATTTGACCAGGCAATTCTGGATGCCAGTGATGCAGATAAAAAGCGATTAATTGCTTCCATCAAACAGTTGAATTCCGGAGAAAATCTGGATGAAGTTGTGAATGTTGACGAAGTACTCAGATATTTTGTTGTTCATAACTTCGTAGATAATTACGATAGTTATACTGGAAATATGTATCATAATTATTATCTGTTTGAAAAAGATGGTAAAATGTCCATGATTGCCTGGGATTATAATCTTGCCTTTGGCGGCTTTGGAATGGGCCAGAACATGGGAGGACAATCAAGCAGTACAGTTGATGAGGCTACCAAATATGTAAATTATCCGATTGATACTCCGGTATCCGGCACGACGATGGAGGAAAGACCGTTATTAAATGAACTGTTAACAAATGAGGAATATTTAAAACAGTATCATGAACTGTTCAGCGAGTTTATCTCAAAGTATTTTGAAAACGGATATTGCAATGAACTGATAGATAAAACAGCTCAGTTAATCTCTTCCTATGTTGAAAATGATAAGACGGCTTTCTATACAAAAGATGAGTTTGACACAGGTGTGACAGTATTAAAGAATTTCTGTGACTTAAGAGCACAGAGCATCAGAGGCCAATTGGATGGAACTATTCCGTCAACGACAGATGGTCAGAGTAATTCTACTGCATTGGTAGATGCCAGCAGTATCAATATGAATGATTTAGGAGCTTCTTTTGGCGGCGGTAATATAAACCAGAATAATCAAAATAACAACGGCAATACTAACCAACCGGCAGGAACGAAGAATAATAATTCAGGTACTGGAAACTCAAGTACCGGAAATACGAGTACTGGAAACGCTGGTACTGGAAATACTGGTAATGGAAACACCGGTACTGGAAATACTGGTAATGGAAATACTGGTGCTGGAAACACAGGTACGGGAACAGATACTGGTAACAATTCCACTGGAAATAATACTATCGTAAATAATATAGCTGGAAGTACCGACACAGGTAACCTGCCTGCTACTAACGGGTATTTAGGTTATATGCCTACCTTCAACGATCAGACTCCTGGTAACAGCAGTACTAAAAGTGGTAATGCAGGTAATACTGGTAATGCAAGCAATGTAGACAATACAGGCAATACAAGCAATACAGGTAATGCAGGCAATACAGGTAATACCGGCAATACAGGCAATACCGGCAATACCAGTAATACGGTAAGAAATGGTAATAACGTTAACGCGGCAGCTTTCGGTAATAATGATAATAAAACTAATTCCAATCAAAACGGAAATAGCAGCAATAATAATACCAATCTTATCATAACCGGAATATCTGTTCTTTTACTGATTATTGGTCTTATATGGGTTAGATTTTTTCGCAGACATAAATACAAAATATAAATAACACTCAATGAAAAAAGCAGAAGGAAATCCTCTCAAAGGAAAACCTTCTGCTTTCTTATTGATAATTATAGTATGCTGTCAGCGATCGTGTAGATCAGCTTCTCGGAATCTTCCCATCCCAGACAGGCGTCGGTAATGGATTTTCCATATACATGTTCAGATACCTTCTGACTTCCACCTTCGATATAGCTTTCTATCATGACACCCTTTACCATGTTGGCGATATCAGGAGATAAGCGGCGGCTGTGAAGTACTTCCTTTACTATACGGGTCTGTTCCTTATAAAGTTTATTGGAATTTGCATGGTTTGCATCCACAATTGCTGCGGGATTCATAAGGTCACGCTTATTGTACATCGTATAGAGCAAATTTAAATCCTCATAATGATAGTTCGGTATCGACTGTCCATGCTTATTAACTGCACCTCTTAAGATGGTATGAGCCAAAGGATTACCGGAGGTGATTACTTCCCAGGTACGGTATAAGAAAGTATGGCTTGCCTGAGCTGCCACTACAGAATTTAACATAACGGAGAAATCACCGCTGGTAGGATTCTTCATTCCTGCCGGAACATCCATACCGCTGATGGTTAATCGGTGCTGCTGATCCTCCACGGAGCGGGCACCCACAGCAACATAGGAGAGGATATCTTCAACATACGGCCAGTTTTCCGGATACAGCATCTCATCTGCTGCAGTCAGACCGCTTTCTGCTATGGCACGAAGGTGCATTTTTCTCATTGCGATCAGACCTTCCTGCAAATCAGGCTCTTTTTCCGGATCCGGCTGATGAACCATACCCTTGTAGCCTTCTCCGGTGGTTCTCGGTTTATTGGTATAGATACGGGGAATTAATATTACTTTATCTTCAACCTTCTCCTGAACCTTAGCAAGTCTGGAGATATAATCGCATACTGCATCCTCGTTATCAGCGGAACAGGGGCCGATAATAACAAGAAATTTATTGGACGCGCCTGTAATGACATCTTTAATCTGCTTATCACGTTCTTTTTTACGAAGTACGTCCCTTGCCGGCATCGGATACGCTTGTACCAGATCCTCAGGAGAAATCACTTCCTTAATAAATTTAAAACTCATTTTTTTAATCTCCCTCATTTTTAGTTGATTTATTTTATCCCTTTTTTTTTGGTTCGTCAATCACTTCTATGTGAAAATGTATAATATTCATTGAATTATATAATTGCTGCATATTCTATGGGAGACTTTATAAACAATGTATTTTTTTTCTATAGATTCATACATTAGAATTAAAGAAAAATATCCCATTCTTCAAAAGTATTGATTTATGAAGCGTTTTATAAATATACAAGTAAGATTAGGGTGTCATAAGAACTCATTATTAAGCTGCAACTGATAGCACCCTTTGTCTTTTGCTTTGTTTGATAAAGCTAAAACATATTTTATTGATTTGATATCTGCGTCTTAAAACGGATGGAAGCCCTTCAACACCATTTCGTTCCTTTTGAAGAGAGGTATATTCATCTGCAGAGAGTCTTTTCAGGTAGCTGGTTCTTTGTATGGTTTTTGCAGTTATTAAAACATAAGCGGATTTTTTCTGGAGTTTAGCCCCACATTGTTCTCTTAAAGGGCAGTGTTCACAGATCTTTTTATTAAAAGATGCACGATATAATCCGGTTTTTTCATAATAGCTGGTTTTGTAAGGAGCATTTCCTAATGGGCATTTAATGACTTCGTGAGTTGCTTCATCCAGTTCAAACTCACTTAGAATTATTTCAGGCGTTTTTCCGATAAGAGCTGTTGTAATAAGATTGATGTTGTTTTCAGATGCAAGTTCCACATTTTCAAGACTACCAAATGCACCATCTGCTATTAAGGTAACTGGCTCTTCCTGTTTTCCCATCTTCTCTATCGTTTCTTTGCAGAAGTTGCTATCACTGTGACTGTTCACTTCATAATCATAGTTGGTTATGATAGAACCTTTTTCATCAATCGTTTCAACGAGATTGCCGACATAACTCTTGTTATCCTTTCCTGCCTTACTACGGTAGGTAGCATCCGGATCACTTGGATTCTGGAGGCTACTCGGAAGAATGTTTTTCTTATCAGTTGGAATCAGTTTACCTTCTGCTGCTGTTTCAGTCTGTTCCTTAAGTACCCGACGTAGCAACTGATATTCCGGTAGTTTGAAGTAGGCTTCGCCAAGTTCTCTGATAAGAGTAGCTGCATCATCAATAACAGCCTGAAGCCTCCCTGATATTTCTTCATTCTTTCTATGATAGATGGTATCATTCTTATCGTCCTCATCAAGGTAATGCTCCATATATTTGAGGTTTTGATATTCACCAGTCTTAAATACTGCTTTGGCCATGTTTGCTACGCAGGTATAGAGTATACTAACCTGGACATCTTTTTACAGCTGGAAGAAACCATTAAACTATCCATCCTTTTTACTGATGGATTAATATCAAAATATTTTACAAATGCATCTGCCATAGCCTCCATTTCTTCATGAAGAAGATCTATGCCAGTCTCTAGATTATAGAGATATAGCCTTTCACGGAAACGGCTGAAAGTACGGTCACTGAAGGGTTGATCTTTAAAGCTTGTGGTATTGAGTGCGTACTGAAAACGAACATCGCATAAGATACTTGCCCCCCAAATAATAACTGTGTGATATATTTATGTAGTGGACTAGCAAAAAATGGTAAATTGTAAAAAATTAAAACCTATGATAAGAAAGCACAAAATTGATTTTATATTTATATTGACATCGAAAATGCTTTAATTGATATGTTTATAATTCTCTTTACTTTACCAAATTATGTCTTCTACTTAAAAATTGTTATTTTTAATTATTATACTAATGTTGAATATTTAAATATATGTATCATATAAGGTAAACTATTTTTACTTTGGTATGTTATATATACCGATAAATATTACATATACCATTTAAGATGGTGAATTCGGTTTTGTTATAGGGTCTATTCCTTAAGAGTAACATGCAAAAGAGAAAAAAAATAAATTAGATAAGGAATTAGAGGCTCTTGGTGTACACAAAATAAATCCTAATGTACCAGAGGATAAGGCAATATTAGATGATCTTTCTGATAGTGCAGTTTATGATCAACAAAATTATTCGTCATCATCTATTACAAGCTTAGCTATTCCACACACCTGCTCCAGATCTTGCTGCTATAGCTAATGTTTATACGTTGTATATATACAGTGGTAATTATTCTTATAATGGAACTACATATCCCTATCGATATATACGAGTAGTTGATAATAAAGGGAGGAATACACTTTATCTTGATCAACTTTTCAATGCAATGCCAACTAATCAAACCTCATCAGCATTAAAGAGTTTTGTTTCATATGTGATACAGTATGGCTTTTCAGCTTTTCTGGGAACGATAGGTAAAGCAGGAGCGGTTGCTGATTTTACGATTGGTAGTATCTTTTCTATATTGAATGCACCATCCAATATTCTATCAAGTACCAGTGATCCATTTTATACAATTGATACCAATTCGGTAACAGATATGACTTATACCTATGTTTACGATAGTAGTTATTTGGGTTGGAGATTAATTGGGGTTCACGGAGATGTCGCAATTACTAGATCATCCCACGTGTCATGTAATTTAAATGGTTCACCCTATCAAAATAATGGTCCAATATCAACTACTACTGGATATTCCGGTTTGTCATGGTTCCAATATATAGAGACTTGGGTTACTTATAAAAATGCAGGCAATCCAGGATTCTGCTATACTGCACCATTAGGAAGCTTCACGATAAAAGGTTATTATTCTACGTTTACGTATACACCCAAATTTGTTTCCTTACCAGGTTATCTATAAAAAATAGAAAATGTTTACAAAATAATAAATGTGGCAGAAACATCCTGCCACATTTATTATTTAATAATGTTTATTTTTTGTTTTGTAAATTATTTCAAAGAATTTTGCACTATTAAGATGATAAATATTTTTTGGTTAATTTTGCTATTTTAATTTACAGGTGAATATGAGTTGAAGAAGAAAAGTGCCATTAGTAGAATTTAGATCAGTGTTTATATGTTATATAATATATGGGTTGAAAAAGTCTTGAACATTAAGGAAGTCGTGAATCAACATTTTTAATAACTAATTTCATATTATTTATATATGGCGGGTTAATACCCGCCTTTTATATCATATAAAATCTATGTTATGTGAATATTAATTTTCATTTTATAAAGTATAATAAGAATATATTTTTTTGGTTCTTAAACCTATATGATAACCAAAAATAAATTTCGCATTTTTTCGAAAGAGTTTAAATATAGGATAGGCTTTTTCCTTGAAATGGTATATAATAGTATTCTACCTTAAAAATTGAATGAATTTCGTAAAGTTGCGTCACAATATTGATAAACAAATGGAGGTAATAAATATGAAAATGTACGATTTGATTCATAAAAAGAAAAATAAAGAGCGTTTAGCTGCAGAGGAAATAGAATTCATTGTCCAGGGCTTCACCAATGGTTCCATACCCGATTATCAGATGTCAGCATTCTTGATGGCTGTTTGTCTAAATGGTATGGATCATGAGGAAACAGCAGCTTTAACAGTCGCTATGGCACATAGTGGAGATATGCTTGATTTATCCCAGATTCAAGGAGTGAAAGTAGATAAGCACAGTACCGGCGGTGTTGGTGACAAGACATCTTTGGTACTTGGTCCAATGGTTGCGGCTCTTGGTATTCCTGTAGCGAAGATGTCAGGACGCGGTCTTGGACATACCGGAGGTACCATTGACAAGCTTGAAAGCTTTCCGGGATTTTCAACCACGATCACAGCAGAGCAATTTATCCATAATGTCAATATGATTAAAATGGCGATTGTAGGCCAAACTGCAAATCTTGCTCCTGCAGATAAGAAAATATATGCACTTCGTGATGTAACAGCAACGGTGGATAACATTTCACTGATTGCCAGCAGTATTATGAGTAAGAAAATTGCCTCCGGTTCCGATGTCATTGTATTGGACGTAAAGACAGGAAGTGGTGCTTTCATGAAGAGTCTGGAGGATTCCATCGATCTTGCACAGGAGATGGTTCAGATTGGAACTATTGCCGGCAGAAAAACCTTTGCAGTAATCACGGATATGAACCAGCCGCTTGGTAATGCTGTCGGTAATAATCTAGAGGTGATTGAAGCAATTGATACTTTGAACGGTGAGGGTCCGAAGGATTTATTCGAGGTAAGCGTTACCCTGGCTTCCTATATGCTGGTTGGAGCAGAGATTGCAAAGGACGTAGAAGAAGCAAGAGACATGCTGAAGAAAACGATAGAAGACAAGAGTGCCTTGAATAAGTTTGCGCAGTTCATCAAGGCACAGGGCGGTAACACGGATTCTATTTTCCATACGGAATTATTTGATAAGGCAAGCCTTGCAGAAGAAGTAACCGCACCGACCGACGGATATATCACTTATATCCATACGGATGAGGTAGGTATGACTTCCTTAATCCTGGGCGGCGGCAGAGAAACAAAGGAAAGCGTAATTGACCTCAGCGTCGGGCTGAAAATTCATAAAAAGCTTGGAGACTCAGTTGTGAAAGGTGAATCACTGGCTACCCTTTATGCAAATGACAGCAATAAAATGAAGGAAGCAAAACAGAGACTGCTGGATGCATATGTTATCGGTGACAATAAGCCGGAAAAGCCGAAATATGTATATGCAATCGTTACGAAAGATGGAGTTCAGAGACTGTAATACTACCTGGAATGAAAATAATAATAATGTAAGAAAGATAATAAATCAGGATTTCATACAATCAAATGATGTTTATATGATATGAAAAGGACATTCGATGGCAATTCACCGAATGTCTTTTTTATGTTCAACATTGCATCCTACCATCATAAAATATAACAAGTATAAGAAGGCCAGGTTGCGATATGAAATCCTTTGATAATAGAAAATGTTTTATCTTTGATCTATATAAAATCATTATAGTAGTAATTGCTGTTATTCTTATTTTTCACTTTCTAAATGAGAATTCATCGATATTTTACAGGAAATCCTTCACCATGCCTTTTTCCCTTCACTTGAACGAGCAGGATTTATATCTGATCAAAGGGGAAGAGTTTAAACTATCCGTATTTGCAATCAATAAAAGGGTATCCTTCTATTCGACTAACTTCAGGGTAGCCGGAGTGAATTTTAATGGGAGGGTATTCGGTTATCAGACCGGTAAAGCCTTTATCATTGCTAAAGTAGATAACAAAGAATTAAGGTGCAGGGTTCATGTCATAGATATCAATAAAAGTGTAATAGTTATAAAAAAGGGGCAGACCTTCCGTTTAAAAATCAAGGGTACCAATGCCTTTGTCGTATGGAAAAGCAAGAATCAATCCGTAGCAACGGTCAATATTTTCGGGTCAGTGAAGGCGGTCAGCCGGGGATCGACGGTTATCATAGCAAAGGTGAAGGGACGAACCTTAAAATGTACGGTAAAGGTAAGATAGTAATCGTAATATCAGGGATGCCAGATTGGCTGACGGTATGCCCGAAACAGAGATATTATAAGACAAATTTATTGGAAGTATGGTCTAAAATCGGAGAGCCTGGATTAAAATAGTAATAATACATTTTTGCTGTTTCAACTGCTTATATGCAGTGGAATGGAGGTAAATTTGAAAAAGATTTGTGCAGTTATACTCATAGGCTCATTATTCTTACTTTTACTGAATACCAGTGATGTTAATGCAATCTTAAGAGCCCAGGAAAAAGATGGGGGGACTATAGCGGTAACCAATACCACGGACACACAGTTAGATATCAGTTCAACTGCCGCTGTATTGATTGAGGGCTCAACCGGTACCGTCATCTATGATAAAAATAAGGATGAACAGTTAAGGCCAGCCAGTATAACGAAGGTCATGACCTTGCTGTTAATCTTTGAAGCGTTGGATTCGGGTCAGATAAAATTAACCGATGAGGTCAGTGTCAGTGATTATGCAGCATCCATGGGCGGTTCCCAGGTGTATCTGGAACCTTATGAGGTTCAGACCGTAGAAACAATGATCAAATGCATCAGTATCTCCAGTGCCAACGATGCTTCCGTAGCAATGGCAGAGTTCATCGCCGGGTCTGAGGAAGAATTCGTTGCAAAAATGAATAAGAAGGCTCAGGACCTGGGAATGAAGAATACGCATTTTGTCAACTGCTGTGGTCTGGATACCGACAATCATTATTCCTCTGCTTATGATGTTGCTCTGATGTCTCGTGAATTGATTACGAAGCATCCGGAAATCAGCAAATATTCCACCGTATGGATGGATACCATCATACATACAACCAAGAAGGGCCAGACCGAATTCGGTTTAACCAATACGAATAAATTGATAAAAACCTATCAGGGAATTACCGGTCTGAAAACAGGCTCCACAGGTCTGGCAAAATATTGTGTTACTGCATCAGCCAAGAAAAATAATATGGATCTGATTGCTGTTATTATGGCTGCTCCGGATACAAAAACAAGATTTATGGAGGCGTCAAAGCTATTGAATTATGGGTTTGCCAATTACAGTATCTATACAGATGATAATACTGATATTATCATCAACCCTGTCAAGGTTGTTAAAGGTGTTGCGGATACAGTGCAGGGAACACCGGGCAGCACCTTTTCTTATCTATGCATAAAGGGTAAAACACCGGAGGAAATCAGCAAAAAAATTATCCCCTTTGAAGAAATTCAGGCTCCGGTTGCGGCAAATGAAAAAATAGGTGAGATTATCTATTATTATGGTGATGAAGAAATCGGAAGCGTCGATATTCTGGCTTCCCAGGCAGTAGATAAAGCCGGATACAAAGACTGCTTTGTGAAGGTTTTAAAACGATATTTCCTTGGAACAAAATAACGGTATCGATGATAGATTACGATCGTAAAACGGACAGCGGATTATGATGTTAGAATCGGACGGATATAAATTATATCTATTCGGATTTGAACATCATGGTCCGCTGTCCTAGTAATATTGCAGACACTAGCTTATTGACACTTTAAAAGCTTACTAGTATAGTATAATAGGTATGAATTTTATTGTGAGTTGGATGAAAGGAGTCTGTATGCAAACCGGCTATATCGTGCTTGGAATTATATTTATCTTTGTTATATGGGCTTTGATTGAACAAAAACAACTCGTGACAACGAAATATATCGTGACATCGGACAAGCTTCCCAAAGTCTTTGATGGAATCCACTTTGTCGTATTAGCGGATCTTCATAATTATAAATTTGGTGATAACAATGACAGACTGGTGAAACGAATCGAACAGCTGTCCCCGGAATTTCTTATCATAGCCGGAGATATGATCAATAAAAGAACCTCCTGCTATCCGAGTAATGCATTTAGCTTATTGAACCAGCTTTCGAAAAAATATAAAATATTCTATGCTTACGGCAATCATGAGCAAAGAATGGAAGAAATGCTTCTGGAAAACAAGGAATTGGCATCACAGGATATTTATACTTCCTGGACAGAATATAAGAAAATCTTAATAAATCAAGGCGTTTCTTTCCTGGATAACAAGAGCACGGCTTACATCAAGAATAAAGAAAAGCTGATAATCACAGGCATATCGATTGAACGTAAATTCTTTGAACGAAACAATTTTCCTGCCATGGAGGAGGACTATCTTAATACTATCCTTGGGAAAAGATACGAGGGAAAATATCAGGTTCTGATTGCTCATAATCCCATGTATTTTACGAATTATGCAAAGTGGGGAGCGGATCTGACCATTTCCGGACATTTGCATGGAGGAATGGTAAGGTTACCGGGGGTTGGCGGTGTGATATCCCCCCAGGTGAAGCTGTTTCCCAAATACAATGCCGGTAATTTCTCCGAGAATGGTCAGCAAATGATCGTATCGAGAGGACTTGGCTCGCATTCTTATATGCCGAGGCTGTTTAACGCACCGGAAATTGTTACTGTTACTTTAAAATATGAAGCTTAATGGAGGTTATCTATGGGTATACCGGTGAAATTAGAGGCATTTGAAGGACCACTTGACCTTCTGCTTCATTTGATTGATAAGAATAAGGTCAGCATTTACGATATACCAATCGTAGTTATCACGGAGCAATACCTTGATTACATTAAGCAGATGGATTCGAAAAATCTCGAGGTTATGAGTGAATTCCTGGTTATGGCTGCCACCTTGGTAAATATTAAGTCAAAGATGCTCCTGCCCGTTGAAGAAAATGATGAGGAAGAGCAGACTGACCCTAGACAGGAACTTGTTGACCGCTTGCTGGAATATAAGATGTATAAATACATATCGGAGGAATTAAAGGATAAACAGCTGGATGCATCCCGGTCGCTGTTCAAGCCTCCGACTATCCCGCCGGAGATTGCAGATTATAGGGAGGAAATCAATGTTGAAGATTTATTAAGCGATTTAACATTGGCAAAGCTCCATGAAATATTTAAATCCATTGTGAAAAAACAGGTGGACAAGATTGACCCGATTCGAAGTAAATTCGGAAAGATTGAGAAAGAGGAAATTAATTTATCGGAGAAGTTTACACAGATTCAGGAGTATGGGTTATTACATAAGAAATTTTCCTTCCGGAACCTATTGGAAGCCCAGCAGAGCAAAATGGAAATCATCGTGACCTTCCTGGGTATCCTGGAGCTGATTAAGATTGGAAGAATCATAATTGAACAGGAATATTTATTTGATGATATCATGATTACATACCTGGCAAATGATATTATTCAGATGGAGGAGGTAGGCTTTTAATGGAATTAAAACAAATAGAAGCGCAGATTGAGGCGATATTATTTACGATGGGTGAAGCTGTTGAATTGGAGCGGATTGCCGGTGCCATCGATCACGACGTGGAGACAACGAGAAAATTAATACATAATATGATGGATCAGTATGAAAATGAAGAACATGGCATCCATATCATTGAACTGGATGGAGCATATCAGCTCTGCACCAAATCAGAAATGTATGAAACCATCATCAAGATTACACATATACCGAAGAAACATATTCTTACAGATGTTTTACTTGAGACATTATCGATCATCGCTTATAAGCAGCCGATTACAAAGCTTCAGATTGAAGCCATCCGTGGAGTTAAATCGGATCATGCTGTTAATAAATTGGTAGAATATAATCTAGTATGCGAGCTTGGTAGAATGGACGTTCCAGGCAGACCGATTTTATTTGGAACCACGGAGGAATTCTTAAGAAGCTTTGGCTTGCAGTCCTTGGATTCGCTGCCGGTCATGAATCCGGAAAAGCTGGAGGACTTTAAAATCGAAGCGGAAGAAGAAATGCAGATGAAGCTGGACATCTAGTCATTATTTAAAGATTGGTTTTCGGCTTATTATTATTTTTAATATAGTTATATATGTTACCACAAATACTTAAAAGTAATTACCTAACATTTTAGCCAGTTTATTGATGAATAGGATAAGTAATATATACAGTAAAATAAGATTAGTTAAACAAACAATCGTTTCCATCGTAAATTCTCCGTTCGATTTATATTTAATTTAAATAATTTAATATATTTTACTATTAAATATGAGGAACTGTTAATGAATGGAAATGTTTAAATATACTCTATATTTCGTCAATTCTTATAATATTATGGAGGAAACATGGATAAAAGAATAGGAATGTATGGTTCTGTTATAAATTTTGTCGGTGTATTCGGTTTTGCACTTAACATGATGATAGGAACTGAATTTGGAAGTTATATTACAAGTATGTTTATCGCATTTGGATTTGTTCCTATGATGTGCGCTTTTAGTGCCAATAGAAAAGAGAATAGCCAGACTGCTGGTTACGCGGCTATGATATTTGGAGCTATGTATGCTACGGTCATTTTATTGGTTTATTTTGCTCAGACAACTGCTGTAAGACTTGATCATTTATCTGAGGATGTATTAAAAATTGTTGATTATTCGCAATTTGGTCTAGCTTTCTCCTATGATTTATTAGGGTATTGCTTAATGGCAATTGCAACCTTTTTTGCTGGGTTGACAATCGATGTAAAGCACAGACAGGATAAATGGCTGAAGGTATTGCTAATGTTGCATGGAATATTTGCAATTTCATGCTTTATCATGCCTATGCTGGGGATCTTCCGTTCTGATATGCAGGGTGCAGACTGGATCGGAGTCGCAGTGCTGGAATTCTGGTGTATCTACTTTATCCCGATCAGTATTCTATCATTTATGTACTTTAAGCGTAAATAGGAATAGATAAGAAATCCTGACGGACTATACAACTCTGTCAGGATTTTTATTAGTGATTTTGCTTTATCAATGATAATTAAGGAACATATCGGATAAATTATTAGTATTCGAGAGGAGTGTAAAATGAAAGAAATTAAGGTGTATCATTATGATGCGTTTACAGTGTCACCCAATAAAGGCAATCCGGCAGGAGTAGTATTTGGTGCTGATAATCTGACAACAGAAGAAATGCAGACAATAGCAAAGAAAGTTGGCTTTAATGAAACTTCATTTATCCTGAAATCTGATCGGGCTGACTTAAGAATTCGGTTTTTTACACCTGGACATGAGATGGAGCTTTGCGGAC
>Ga0207834_1000162_pt1 | contig 23533 bp, 21 predicted proteins | sample LuqExpMetagenom5_FD_187763 | JGI IMG/M metagenome (GOLD analysis project Ga0207834, IMG submission 187763) | Tropical forest soil microbial communities from Luquillo Experimental Forest, Puerto Rico - Sample 5 (SPAdes) | ecosystem: Environmental > Terrestrial > Soil > Tropical forest ...
GGTAAACTAACCATCTAATAACTCTTTCGGTGATTTTTATCCTTTTTAGTGTAGTGACTCAAAGGATACCATAAAATGGCTTGAAAGGGTTATTTTTTATTGAGAACTTTTGACTGTCCAGTTCTAGTTTATCTAAACGAAATAAATAATTCAATATAACCCCAAACGCATAGCTTAACTCACCGTTATCATTTCTTGCATTAAGCATTTCGTCGGTCATTTCGTAATACTCTACTATCGATGGTTTTCCACCCTCTAAGCATAAAACACCCACACGTTCATTAGGATTAGCTTTTCTTACAACTTTAGCACCGCTTAATTGATTGGATGCGATTGTGGCTCCTATAAAAATTGGGTCTGCAATTTTTTGAAGAACGTTATCAACTGAAAATACATTAATCCATTCTATTTCACGATGATGTAAGTCATCAAGTAAGTCTGCCTTAACCATTGATGAAAACCAACCACCATTACCGTTAGGAGATAGTGAAAGCTGGGCAGGTGCTTCCATTAATAATTTACCTTCATAACTTACTGAGGGTGTCATATCCTGAATATAAAAAGTTATAAATTCTTTTGGATAGCCAAAATAGTCATGTTCTTGAAGAAAGGTTATCGTCTGATCGTTATTCTTAATGCTTGTCATGATGTATAATGGAACCCAAGTATTTGCCTCTTTTGATACATTCATTATACTTTTAAATATTAATTAGAAGATAAATACTTCCTTTGTTATTCCGATATTCACCATGCCCTTTGAACCTTCACAACCCAGACGTGTCCCCTGTCCCCCGGCTAATAAAACAGCAGCAACTTTTCCATCATGAATAATTTTAATCCCAATATCATAATATTGAGATTTATTAGCTTCTATTTGTTCAGCACTCATCCCTTCAAGAGGTGCGTATAATTCACTTTTTTGTTGTTGGTTTCGTTGAAATACCAGATTAATATGTTTCCAATCAACTTTTTCTATTTGAGCAGTTAAGCTATCCTTATCATCTTGAGATAATTTATCATAATATGATAATAAGTGTTCCTGGTTATGTTTCGTTAATAACAATGCCAATTCATTTCTGTTCATAAGCATCTCCCTTTATTGTATCAAAAGCTTCTTACTGAATTTTCTGAAAATCCTAAATCAATTCTCTGTAACTATCTTGATAATCAGCTTTTACAATTATATCATTCATGATAGCTTCTGGCAACATATACCAATAATGGTCACACATCACATTTTATAGAAAATGCATGAGTAAATGGCTTATTTTGCTGCATAGTATGAATTTTTATATTTCATTAATTATATTACTCCAAAATTCTTTTGTTTCAATCTGTGATAATCTAGCTAAAACACTTTCTTTATCAACAAAATCCTGCATTACGTATTCTTCTGGTATTAAATACATCAATTTTTTCAATCGATAAACATGTTTTCTGGTGAAATGAAAGCTTAACGATCCAAGGCATTAAATATCTCATTTTCTTAAAATCTTCGAATCCAAATGTTCTATCAAATAACTAATAATTGTACTGAGGGCAGTTCCATGACTACCAATAACTATATTTTTGCCTTGGTACTCTTCAATAACACGCATTAACGCGTTTATATTACGCTCTTGTACATCCATCAAACACTCTCCATCTGTAAGCTTATAACTAAAATCAGCTCATTGCATTTGAGAAATATATTAAAATCATCTATCCAGCCGCTATCAACTTTTTTTTCACGAAAATCATCTATTATTAAAATGGATAATTTTTTTGAATTAGCAAAATCTTCTGCTGTTTCTATTGCCCTTGTAAACGGGCTTGGCAAAACTAAATCTATATTTTTATCATTTAAATAGGATGTCACTAATTTTCTGTCTTCTTTTCCTTTTGGTGTTAACTGTCTTTCTATGTCATTATGATTTGTATAATCTGGTTCTGCATGTCTTATAAAATAAATGTTTGTCATATACGACTCTCCATTTCCCATAGATAAAATAATAGTGCATATATATTTGCCAGCAATATTCATTTATTCTAATTTAGGTATTTCTATAAATTTCACAGCTTTTTCTGCATCTTTCTTTGATGAATATAATACAACATCATCTGTTTTGTTCATGGTTTTAGTCCTTCGTTCATTAATAGAATCAATAGGAAAAATGAAGTTTTTCAAATTATCTGCAACAATAAAAATTTCATTATGATTATTAACATAACATATCTGCGCTGACATATTTTCAATATCAGTTGCATCACCAATAGTTCCCCAATATCCATTGTTGCTATCTGTTGCAAAAATATCAACTCTAGGGAGTGCGTAAAAATTAACTGTTGTAACATTGCTGTCGAAAATAAACCTTATATCATACTTGTCTGCTAATAACATATATGTATCGTCATCAGCAGATTCAGGCATAGAAGCTATAGTCGTACCTGCATAAATTAAATCATAGTCTTTACAAAAAACGGCACCACACCCAAGCTGAGTTGCATCAATATAACGTAACTCTTTCATAATCTTTATCCTTTCAAATTAGAATTTACCTGGAAGCATCAATGATTTCATCTAATAAGCTAAAACGTTTTAAACAGGAAATATATTCGGCGACAATTTCAGCACCGAACTTGCGATTTGGGCTCTGAATATCCTTATATAAATTCCGTGTCGCCTTCCATTCTTCAACCATTTTGGGTACTAATTATCTAACTTTTTTACTGGAGAAATGTTTGTCCATTGCTTCTTTTCACAAAAATGTTCCCAATCATGTATATCAGGGTCATCTTCAAAAACTACTTCTGCGTTCCAGCCAAACAATTCATAATTCTTTGTATATCCCCAACTTTTATATGTATTTATTATAGAATACCCTTGTCCATATATTCCTTTCGCCACTAAGGTTTCAGGTAAAATCCGACCAGAGAAGCCTTTGGGAACTTGAGTGTCAAAAGGTACAAATTTACCAATAATATAGCTATAAGTTTCATCTTCTTCAGTATAGTTTCCCGTCCATGCCATCATGGCACCTGGGATAATCGACGGTAAATTTTTAATTATTTCAAACGAACCGTCTTCAAGAATAATTTCCCATAGTTCACTTGCCTTATTTCTAAGGAAATCAGGCCCACCGCATCGAACTTCTCGACCTACTAATTTCATTTGAGGCATTTCAAATATTTCAACCTCATCTATGTTTGCAGTCATTTCATTAATTTTTTTCATTTTCCAATTCCCCTCCTTACTAACATTATTACCAACGATAACTTCCTGGTTATCTGTTTCATCAACATAGTAACATATCAGAATAAAAAGATATACTTAATTTACCAAATAATTGCGTGTACCAATTATGTTGTATACTTTCTACACTTCCTCAAAAAGTGCATACCTATTCTGTAAAAAAATAACGTAAATTCTTGTTCCATCAGATAAAAAAAGGCAATCTGCTTGATAAAGCACACAACGAATATAATAATTTGCGCTAATGTTTCTATCGTTTGACATCAAGGTTATCAAAAATGCAATTTCCGTTCATACTCGAATTATATAGTATTACATAAGTGAGAATAATTCGTCGAGAATTGGCTTGCATATATTCGTAACTGTGCCTGGGGAAAACGGATTAGATAAATTACCAACCTTCAAAAGATTTAAGTATTCCATACTTCCTCCTGTTCTACATAAGTTAGCGTAGTCTTTCCACGTCTGGCCAAAATCATGTTTTGAACGTTCGTAAAATTCGAAAACACTGATTTGTGCAATATTATATTCGATATAATAAAAAGGATGTGTGAAAAGATGCGACTGGTTAGGCCAGTATGTTCCACGCTTAATTGCTTCTAAATCACTCTCTCTCCAAGGCATATATTTATTTTCAATTTCTGCCCATAGCTCGCAGCGCTGAGTACGTGATAAATTAATATCATCATATATAGCATGCTCAAATTCATCTATTGCACATCTGTAAGGAAGGTTATCAAATGAATGAAATAAATGATTACGGATATAAGTATTCTTTTGATTTCCCAAAAACCTATCCAAATAAGGATATGCAAAATGTTCCATTGTTTTTGAATGTATTTCATTAATTGAGGTTGTTGCATGATGATATTCATATAATTTTTGGCTACGAGCGGCTGTATAAAATGCATAGCCATGACCTAGCTCATGGATAAGATAATTTGCCTCCAAACTATTACCATGGTAACAGCCAATAATAAAGGGTGACTTGATATATGGAAGCATACAGCAGCAAAAATTATTCTGACGCTTATTTGGTCTGTCTGCAATATCGAATAATTCATGATCAAATATATTATCTATGTAATATCCGCTTTCCATAGAAATGTCGGTAAACATGTCTTTTATTGCAGCAATTAATTCATCAGTATCCTTAATAATAGTGTCCGGATATTTTATCATATCTGATTTTCTTAATTCGTTACATGCAGGTGTAATCAATTTCTGCATTTGCGTACGAAATGTGGCAATTTCTTTTTCACCATAATCAAAACGTCCGTGTATTCTGTACGCCATCTCAATATAGTTTTTGTACCCCAATGTTCTTACAATTTCAGTGCGCACTTTAATCAATTTATCTAAAATGTCATAGAGTTTGTTGGAAAATTCTTCTGTTCTTTGATTTGCAGGAAGCAAGCTCATATATTCTGATCGGAGTTGAGATTCTTCAGCTTGTAATGTGATGGTTTGTGTATCCGATAGCATGATATTATTACTAAGTTGATTTATAATCTTATCGCCAAACTCTAAACGGAATTCATTGATATATGAAGAATTCAAAAGCAATTTGTCGCATTCGTTTTGTAATACAGCAATTTGTGGGTCCTCTATATTATGTATACGCACTTCTTCTTTATAAAAATCGTTCGAAATACCGCATAAATAACGTATAAATGCAGTTTCTTCAATATACTCCAGATATTGCATAGCCTCTTTCATAGAGAGCCATGATTTGCGAACATCCGCATATGAGGAAGCGTTTAATATCATATTCTTATATTTTAACAAGTTTTCTTTTTCTTGTTTATAGTCGGGTCTTATATAACTTAATTCATTAAATTTGTTCATAAGCGTTCCCCATTCATTATATTTCTCAATTTATTCCATTATATATTTTCTGTTTTATAACGTCAATCAATCGAGAAAGTAGTAACTTCACTTTATCTTAATGTGTACACATCTTATAGCGATCATGATAACGGTGATATCCATCCATAAGATTTACAGGTGGAGTACCTTTCAGGTTTATCAGAAACATTTTTATATAGATAAATCGCCCCCATCAAAATTTATTTTAATCTTACTATTGCTTTCCAAATGAAGTACATTTAAACTAGACATAAGGGTTTCTCCTTTGTTTAATGGTAGTGTGGTAACTTCATTTTAACAAAGAAGGAACTCTTTTTCTATGCTTTTGCTTCACTTTTTAAGTGAAAGTAATAAAAGATAAAAATACAGTATAGCTATGCGGTGCGAAGCACTGTTTGACAAAGTTTCATGAATAATATAGGATTAAGAGGAGTAAATCATTAAATAGCACAGAGATATTAAAGCGGAATGACCAGCATTGGAAAAGAATTTGGTAAAGGGTTTTCCAGATCCAATCTGCAGAACATGCAATCATTTTATTTATCATATGAGAATTGCCAGTCAGTGACTGGCAAATTGAGTTGGACACATTATTGCGAATTGCTAAGTATCGTAGATAAAGACAAGTGAGGATTTTATGAAAAAGAGGCAATCAACGCAAACTGGTCAGTCAGCGAAATGAAAAGACAAGCGTAAACTGAAAAATAATCAGTGATTTCACTATAAAATACATTTGGGAGAGGTATTGCTTATGCGAAAGGAAAAGGAAATGTTCGATTTGATATTGAATATAGCAGAGAAGGATCCACGTGTACGAGCAGTATATATGAATGGGTCTCGTACGAATCCGAATGCACCAAAAGATGTTTATCAAGATTATGATATTGTATATGTTGTTGACGATTTTGAGTCATTTACCGCTGACCTTAACTGGATTGATGTTTTTGGAGATAGACTTATTCTTCAGATGCCTGAAGCCATGCGTTATCCAAGCGGTGCCGGACATTTTAATTGGATGATGCTTTTTACCGATGGCAATCGTCTTGATCTAACGCTTATCCCGATCCAAAAGTTAGGGCTGATTGACAATGACAGTTTGACGATAACATTCCTTGATAAAGATGGCATTTTACCTTCATTTCCAACCGCATCGGATAAAGACTACATTATTAAGCCACCATCAGAATTGTTTTATTTGTCCTGCTGTAATAATTTTTGGTGGTGCTTACAAAACGTAGCCAAAGGCATCGCTCGTAATGAATTGCCTTATGCAATGTTAATGTATCACAATGTCGTTCGTGAGGAGTTACACGATATGATTTCTTGGTATATTGGTACGATCTCAGATTTTAGTGTATCATCCGGTAAAATGGGAAAGTATTTTAAGCGATATTTACCGTCAGAGCTTTACGAGAAATATATAATGACTTATTCCGAAAGCGATTACAACAGTTTCTGGAAGGCAATCTTTGTTGCATGTGATTTATTTCACTTATTAGCAGTTCGGGTTGGATCGTATTTGGGGTATCAATACAATCACCAAGACGATGAAAATATGAGGATATATTTGAACCATGTTAAGAACAAGGTATATGAAGGTTTAACAAATTAGAATGAAATATATGAATGTAATTTGTTTAGAGAACGACAAGTACATATTATAATGATTATAGCGCATATGCGATATGATAAATAATTTGAGAAAGGGTGATTTCATATGAGAAATACAGTAGTGCTCAGAGTGTTAATAAATAGGAGGGCGACAATACTTTAACCCTCCTGGTATTCAAAATGGAGGATTTTATGTTATTGCAATATAATGGATTATTAATACGAAATGCAACATCAAATGACAGTGAATTATTGTCTCAATGGTGGAATGATGGGAAAATAATGGCACACGCAGGGTTCCCAAACGGAACAGGACAAACTCCAAAAGGCATAACGGAAAGTTTATTACAAGATACGGATGATACGCATAGACGGCTGATCATTGAGAATAATGGCCATGCAATTGGTGAAATCAATTTGTTAATTATGCAAAATAGAGTCGTGAAGAGTGTAATACCATTTGCTTTACTATGAAATCGAGCAGAATCGTTCCTGCATGAACAAGGCACTATAACCTTTCTATTTGATTACATCACTTGCTACGAATTTTATTAGTATTTTTTTGAGCATCGCAGCTATCTGTAATTGAGTTAATCCCATACCACTTTTGAGCCATTCTTCCAATACACCGATAACCCCTGCAACAATAAACATAGATTCTACAACGTCGTATTCCGAAGTATATAATGATGGATCTTCCCATAAAACTTTATTACTGAAAAAAGTTTTAAGTTTTTGCAATACCTTACCATTGTCTTCGGTTTGAATAATTAATAAAATAATCTCCCGATTCTTATCTAAGTAAGTTGTTAATGTATTGGTTAATTCCATTAAATTAACTGGATCAAAGCTTGGATATGCATTGTTAAATAACTGCTCGAGTTCAGTGAATAGATTATTTTGGATTAGCTCATAGAGATCATATACATCCTTATAATGAAGATAAAAGGTACCACGTCCTAGATTAGCTCTTCGGGTAATCTCAGCCACAGTAATTTGATGAATACTTCGTTCTTTTAAGAGTGCTATAAAGGTATCACGAATTGCTATTTGAGTTTTTAAGGTTCGTCTATCCATTTGGTATCCCTTTATGAACAATTTCGATGTATCTGTTCAAATATAGACACATGAAACCATATTGCCGATTGTTTCAATTGATTGTTCAAATTATAATACACCTGTATTAAAAAATCAATGTATGTAAAGGAGATTGGTTGGCATGATTACATATCGTACGGCGAAAAAAAGTGAGATTGATGAGATAGCTAAATTACAAACGGAGGCCTTTTGTAATTATGATTATTTTAAAATGTTTGTTGATGACGAGAAGAGACGAATAAGATTTCTTGAGGCACTACAGAAGGTTGGAGTAAGATCTTCCTATAAGCATGAGGTCGTTTTTGTGGGTGTAGAAAATAATAGAATCGTATCTGCTGCAATTCTTAAAGCTCCGAAAGCATCCGAAAGTAATCTGATGGATTATATTTTAGCAGGAGGAATTCGGGTTTTATTGACCGGTGGGGTTAGGAATACCATTGGTTTTATTAAAATGATGAAGGAATCCAGTTCGAGGTGCTTTAGCGAATATCCTGATTCCTGGTATTTGACATCCTTATCTGTATCAAGTTTTTACCAGGGACAAGGATTAGGAAGCAAGATGCTTGATGAATGTATTAAGCCTTATATTGCAAAAAATGGGGGTGGGTTACTTACTTTAATCACAAATTCTGAACTCAACCGATCTTTTTATAAAAAGAATGGTTTTATTGAGTTTCATGAATCGGTGATTCGTCGTAATGGTAAGCAAATTGGCAATTGGAGTTACCGGCAGGAGATAATGCCATTATAGTACTTAGTGATTTATATGAAAAAGTAATATTAAAAAGGAACTTTATGCAGAAGAATTTTAGGATTCAGAATTCAAAAAATAAAGATTGAGAAGCATATTTTAAAGAAGTATCATAAAAAATTCAAGGACTTTGATAAAAATTTTAATATTTTTCACTTTGACAAAAAACGGACTCAAGATACATAAAATAAAAACTCCTGAACACTTGATTTTTCAGGCGTTCAAGAGCTTTTTAGTTAAGTGCGAGACGGGATTCGAACCATAATCCCATCCTACAAATACTGAAAAGAAAGGGGTTTCATCCACTTCTGATTAATGTGCACATAATAGTGCACATATTTAAAAAGAGACTTTATTTAGTTCTTTATAGAATTTTCAAAACATTAACCTAAGGGATATCTATAATTTCATCATGGTATTCAATCTCACCTTTAGTAATTTTTCCTTCGTGAAATATAATTGGAATCTTAAAATATTTACTTTTAGAATTATCATATCCACTTACATAATAATTTCCATCCTTATCTTGATTTAGCTTTTCGGTTTCTCTACTACCAGATACATTTAAATAACCTAAATCGTTTATAGCAATTATTTCGTCTTGAGAAGTATTAATTTGATACATTTTATATAAATTCAAATTACTGCTAAAATATTGTCCTATTAGAAATTCATAATTGCCATCACTGCCATAGTCAATTAATTCTATTTCAAATTTTTTTCTAAACCTAAGTTCATCATCATATCTCTCTGCCCAATCTTTACTTAAATCAAAGTTATTTACTATATTCCCGTCTTTCTTTAACACAATTTCAAATTGACCAATATAATTATCTCCATAAAAAGGACCCATTGAATCTTCATCAAAATAATAGCCATCTTTCATTATTATCTCTATCTCATAGCTTATATCTTTAGTATGAATTATTTTTCCGTGTCCTATCATAAAATTAAATAAATGTTCTTTTTCTTTATTTACTTCATTTTTTTCGTCTGAATTAATCAATGTATCTTCCTTAGCTTCATTACCTGAATCCATTTCTTTGCAAGCACAGAAGCTAATTGATATTGCAATTATAAGAATACAAATTTTATTTAGTTTCAAAATCTAGTTATCCTCCATAATATGATGTCAATTACATTATATATATCAACAATTAATTATAGTAAAATTTGTTGATGATTATACGATAACTTGAATTAAGAAGCTTCCTCATGATACAAAGGAAGCTTCTTATAAACGCGAAAGAATATAATATAAAATAATCAACAATCGTTTATTAGTTCCAATCTAAATCAAAATAGCCATCTGCTATTGCCATAAATAAGTAATTACCACCACCAATTGTTGGTAATAGGGTTATATCGTAAGTATGAGGGGTATAAATATAGAGTACATATGTAGCTTTATTGTTAATTTTCACGTATTCAGTTCCATAGTTTACCAATTTGGTTTGAGGATATGAAGATGGTGCGCTATCATATGTATCTCTCATTAGTTTTACTCCACCAGATATTTGCTTATCCAAACCAGAACATTCCCATATTTTACCGCTATCTGTTGCTCCATATCCCATGCACCAGATTATGGATTTTGAACTATGAGGTGTTCCAGTAGAGTTTTTAATTAATGATGACTCTTTTTGTATATGCGTAATTACTACTTTGGGATTTATATTATAAAAACCGCAGTATAAGTTAATTAAGTCAGGTAATCTGGTTTGGTCACTTGCATTATAAACCCCATTCGCATTTTCTCTGTAGATTTGGATATCATTCGCAAACACAGAATTCATGTTTTCTAAAAAAGTCTGGATTTCTGCTTTGGTCATAGAATTTTTATTTGTGAATTCACTATCGGATAAAATATTGCTTAAATTATATCCATTAATAATAGTATCTGATGCAACTGCTAATCCGCTTAATTGCGTGGAGGTATTAGCAGTTGTTAAGGACTCGGTGGATATAGAAGCTAGTTCTCCAACATATTGCTCTTTGAGTACTTCATTATCTCTTGTAGTTTTGACTTTTACTTTACCATTATCAAGTTTTTCAAATCTAACTATTATACCATCACTATCTTCGATAATATCAAGTTCTCCATCTGCATTGTATCTATATTCAACGTATGCACCGTCAGAATGATATTCATTAGTTACCTTCCCTTCATTATCGATTAGTATAATATTTGCATTGCTCTTTTTACTTTTATAAACTTTCTCTATTTCATTTTTAGTCTTTCCAGTTAAATCCTGGAAGTTTAGTTTGTCCGTTTGCTCTTTGGCAAATACACTATTATTTGACGTTAAAATAAACACCATCAGTAATAGAACACTAATCCATCTTAAGTTATGTTTTTTCATTTCCAAACTCCTTTCAATATGAAAGATAATGTGTACAGTAACAATTAATCGTTTGTTTTGATGCAATATTATCTGCTACAAAATGTATGGAAGTAATTGGTGAAAAGTACTTCGCGATATTAAGTTACATTACCTTAAGAACGTTCTTAATCGCAGTATACCATATATATATTAAATGTAAATACATATATTTACATTTTTCTCAATATTAACCTATATTTTACATTGCATTTTAAATATAATCACATTAAATATAATATATCAACAATCAGCGTACACCAATAAGAAAGTGTAGATAATACCCTTTTATAAATGATGTATACTATTTTGATTCGTTTTTTCTGTGCAAGATGGCGTTTCATTAAGCATATATTAAGCACAATCGGATTATAAAAGATATAGTGAAATACACCGTTAAGGCGTATATATCCACCTCGGAGAGAAATCAAACAACGAAGTTTCCATGCTGCTCATGGATCCTTCGTTGTTTTGATGTGAGGATGATACAAAAGCGTCGCAGACCCCTCGGAGAGCGAGCAGGTCAGTTGTAAAACTGCCCTAGTGAGTTAATACAGATTCTGTATTAAAAAATAATTAAATTTTCTTCTTGAAAAACAGCAAAAAAAAGCTCCTTTTTAAATTTGTCATTCATTTTTATTAATATACCGGATTAACAAATTTTTAAAGGAGGTAATTTTTATTGCTAATGTTTGTATAGTAAGACATCAAGGTTACATAAAATCAAAAATGCAGTTACCGTATCGACATAATTTTAGGACTCTAAAGAATTATGGTAACAAGAACATTGATGCATCGCTTACCTATTTTAACACAAGCCTAGTTAATAATCTAAAAGATGGGGAAACCTATCTGACCGCGTTCAATCGGCTTTATGAAAGTGGGGAATTTAAGGGACAGTTGAAAATTCAAGGTGCAGAGGAAAAGCAAACAAAGTGCTTAGATGAATTTCTGGTTTATCCACCATATGAGAAAATCATGGAAATGAGTCTTGAAAAACAAGAAGCTTTCTTCAAGAAAGTATTGAAAGCTCTTCAAGAATATTTTCCAGACTTGATTATCTTATCTGCTAATATACACCGAGATGAGGCATTTCATCCTAAAGATGAAGAAATGAAGGCTCTCTTTCCCGAAGGGAAAGTAACACCGCATATGCATGTTATTGCAATTCCGGCTGTCCATGATAAAAAGATGGATTGTATGAAGATATCCATAACGGAACTATGGAAAGGGAAGTTTAGTTATCGTAAATTCCAAGATTACATGTATAATGCAGTCGGGAAAGAATATGGATTCGACCGTGGAGAAGTTCTTGATTATGGAGAGGCTACAAAGCATTTAGAAGTAGAAGAATTCAAGTTAAAAGAAGCAACAAAATCATTGAATAAGCTAGAAACGGAAATTATAAGAAAAGAACAGGAACTTGCTGAAAGGGCAATAGATTTTGAACCGGAAGAACATATTAATCCTTTTAATGTTAAAGAAGTTATAAAGCAACAAAAAGTCATCAACAATGCATTGAAGATGGAAAAGGAAAAGAATTCTCTACTACAGAAAGAAAAGGAATGCCTAAATCAATCGATAAAGGAAAAAGACGCATTAATCCTTAATCAAAACCAAGAAATTCAAAATCAGCAAGAAAAACTCTCTGAAATAGAGAAAGAGCAATTACTAGAGAAGGATAGAACTAATGATATTCTAAATATTAAAGTATCTGATGAGCGCCTACGTCAAGTTATCTTGATGAGGCGAAACAGAAAAACAAGTTATATGACCTTGTGGTAAGAAAAATCAAAGACTTCTTACCAGAATTGATAAAGACATGTCCGAAATTTATTCGCGAATTATTGGACTACAAGATTCTCCACAAAGACGATTTACCACAAAAACGTGAGAACAATCGCCATAAAGGCAGATAAGCAACTATTAACAATGATAAGGCAGAATTAAAATCAGACTCTCTGAATCAAAGAATATTTATAACAAACAGAAGCCTTTTTTCTGAAAGAGGGGTTTCGTTATGTTAAATTTTGATAAAATGTTGAAAGAAGCAATTAGTCGTGATATCCTAACCGTATCAGAAGTGGATGATATGTTAAAGATGACACGTAAAAAATTAGTAGAACAAAAGCATCCATATGCAATTAACAGCCGTACTAACGGCAGAGTAATTACCACAGTAAGGGAGGATGGTAAGCTTAAGCAGATATCCGCAGTAACCATGGAAGATATGCTTGATAAACTGTATCTGTTTTACTTTGAGAACAAGAAGAACTTGACCTTAAATAATTTGTTCCCAGAATGGAAAGCAGAACGTCTAAAGGATAAGAGCCTTAATATTAAAACCGTTAGACGGGATAATGAACACTGGAATAAGTATTACAAAGACCATTCCATCATTCATGTGCCGATTTCAAAGCTGACCACCAAGATGCTGAATGATTTCTTTAATACTACCACTACCAAATTTAATCTCTCTAACAGAGAATACAACAACATGAAAAGCATAATGATTGTTTTAATGCGAATTGCTATCGATGAAGAGATAATCGTGGAAAATCCAATGAATGGAATCTATATAAAGACAAAATTCCGTGCAGTCAGAAAGAAAAGTGACGGTTCCAAGTTGTATCTGAATGATGAATTCGATACTTTAGATACACATCTTGAAGAGGAAAGCACAATTGAAGCATTGTGCATCCAGCTTATGCTTCAGCTTGGCGTTCGAATTGGTGAGGGTGTAGCGCTTAAATTCTCTGATATTGAGTATGGAAAGATAGCAATTCAAAGGATGGAAGAAAAGGTACATATCTTTGACGGAGAGAATTTTAAGAGTGCCGGTGTACAGATAGTAGAACATCTAAAAAAGGAAAATGATTAGGAGTACCGCTTTATCTCTATTACAAACGTAGCAAAAGATATCATAAGAAAAGCCAGAGAGCTTAATCCCGAAGGTGAATTTATCTTTGAAAGAAATGGGGAGCGAATAACTGCAAGAGCAGTAACCTATTGGCTTAGTAAATATTGCAGAGATGCAGGAATTACATACAAAAGTCCTCATTGCACAAGAAGGACAACTGCAAGCCGCTTGAGTACGGAAGGAATGCCCTTGGATAAAATAAGGGATATTCTTGGACAGGTCGATGAAAGGACTACTCTTAATTACATTTACAATCCCAATACGGAACAAGAGAACTTGGATATTATGAATAAAGCTCTGAATAATAGCAATAAAAAGAACAAGAAAAAGTAGTGCACATATGGTACACATATCTGCGCAACAAAAAATCCCTTGAAAATCAAGGGATTTTGTAAGCGCGGGACGGGATTCGAACCCGCGACCCTTGCCTTGGCAAGGCGAAAAAAGGATAAAGTAAAGAATGGGATAAAAGTGTGAAAACCTTAATTTTGCGATGTTTAACAAATGTTAGCATTTCTGAGTCCTTCAAAATCAAGATAATCTTCAATGAATTGCTTACGAAGGAGCTCAAGCGGAACGAACTCGTTATACTTCCCGTCAATCTGCACCTTGTCAGGCAACGGCAAGTCATAAAGGTCAAGGTCACTATGAAAAATATCGTAGATGATGTTCTCCAACTCCTCTTTTGTCCCATCGAAAAGTACCTCAAGGTAAACACAGGTGATCCAAGGAAGTTTACTCTTTATTTTTCTGTGCCGTAAAGCGTAGTTCAAGGTCATTAACTGTCTTGTCCCCACCCAGGGGAAGATGGCGTATTTTCTATCAGACAGCGGGGTCACGAGGTTATCCAGTATGCCACTGTTGCGGGTAATATATTGAATTTCGGTTAATCTTTCTTGGCAGCGGACGCTTAAATAAGGATATGAATCATTCTCTTTTAGAACACTGCGAACTTTACGGACAAGAACGGTATGGAGCTCGGCGTTAAAGTCCACATTCCAGTCCACAACCGATATACCCGGAACCCTTTTAACAAAGATAACTTTCGATTTTTCATTTACATCCACCGTCTCCCATGCTATGCCCGCCAGCGCAAAACGGGTACCAACCGGGTAGACTTTATCAACCGTACCAATGGTACGGTTTTCGTCTTTTACAAGCAGATATTCCGGTGCAAGGAACACTGTCAGGAATTTATGGCTGTTTATGATCTTTTCACCTTCACGGCCGATAATCAACCCGCCATGCTCGGTACGTTGCAACTGATCTATGTTGATCATGTGGGAGAGCAGCTGTTTATAATCATCTTGCGGAATGCTTTTAAAACAACCCAAGGTCAGGATCGCCTGGGCAAGGCCTGCCGAGGACATCTCACCGTTGCTTTTTAAGCAGCTCATAGTCTGGTGATACAAAAGATTATACGCATGATTTTGCGGAGGGATCGGCTCCATCCAATGATCTTTTAAATAAAGCTCAATGATGCCAATCGTTCGGATAAATTCCCAATTGATCGGTCCGAGAATATCGGCGGAATTTATCCTTATGCTCTCCACAAAAGTAAAAAGCAGTTGAGGAACCTGCCCACGTCTGCCGCATCGGCCCAAACGCTGAGCGAAACTGGAGACATTGAGTGGTGCACCAACTTGAACGGCCTGGTCAAGAGATCCTATGTCAATGCCCAGTTCAAGTGTAACGGTGGCGCCAGTCACAATCTTTTCATCAGCGGATTTCATTTCATCCTCTGTATTTTCCCGCAGCAGAGCCGAAACATTACCGTGGTGGACCCGATAAACATCAGGTGCTTTGTTTTTCAAGGCTATTTCGCGTAAATGAGCAAGGACAAATTCTGTCTCTTCCCGGCTGTTGGTGAAGATAATAGTCTTTTTATCCAGTGTTTGTTTGAAAAGATATTCATAATGTTCGCGGTCGCCTATGTCCCCGGAGTTGACATTGACAACATTACCGCTTCCATCTCTTTCAACAAGATCACGTTCTTCGGCGTAATTTACGAAGCGTTCGATATGAAGCCTGACACGTTTTCTTCCTTCTTCAACAATGGGAGCGGCGCATTTTCGGCCGGTACCCATATTGAGCCAATTTTGAGCCAAAGAAACATCTCCCAAAGTCGCGGATAAGCCAATCCGTCGGGGATTTATTCCTGTAAGTTGTTTCAGACGCTCGAGAACACAAAGTAGTTGTAAGCCCCGGACATCCCGCATGAAAAAATGGACCTCATCAATGATAACAAACCGCAAATCAGAGAACATTGACAGGCAGGCACCACGTTTATTGGTGATCAGGCTTTCTAATGACTCCGGTGTGATTTGCAGCAACCCTTCCGGGTTTTTAATAAGCTTGTTCTTTTGGGTCTGTGAAGCGTCGCCGTGCCATTTTGTGACGGGGATGTTGGAATCAAGAAGCATCTGTTCCAGCCGTTTAAACTGGTCATTGATCAACGCCTTGAGCGGCGATATATACATTACTCCGACCGAGCTTGACGGCTTATTATATAATTCGGTAAGCACAGGTAGAAAAGCTGCCTCTGTCTTACCGGAAGCAGTCCCGGAAGAAAGGAGCAGATTGTCGTCGCTGTCGAAGATAACCTCACAGGCGGCAACCTGGTTACCTCGTAATTCTTCCCACTTGTTTTGATAAATAAAGTCTTGAATAAAGGGCGCAAGCCTATTAAAAACATCCATAATTTGTCCTCCAAGTTCTGAGAATGAGTGCTTGTATTCATTCTCAGAACGCAAACCTCAGTGTGAAAGTGTTCTTCTTTCACACTAGTCCTCATTCCTGCGCTGCTTAGTGTCTTGTTTACAAGACACTGCGCTGAGTGAAAGATTTTATCTTTCACTCTTATACCTCAAATTCTTGGACATTCGCAAAGGAATTTTTAGACTTCAAATTCTAAAAATTCCTTATGTATGTCTTCATCAGATAACCCACCTTTGGCCATTTCAAAGCTATTGCCGCCTAAAATCTCGGAAACGCTTTTCTGAGGATTCTGGTGCAGGATGTTAACCAATTCGATGAAATCGCGGATGATCTCACGCGGGGTAATGTGTGTCTCAGCACCGACACGGTTATATTCTACAGTTAAGAAATAGACCAATTCGTCATGCGACAAGGTGGGAGTGTAATTATAAAGCTGAGCATGGATGTTCAAAAGCTTCTCCACAAGAATATACATCTCCTCCTGCGACAGCATCTGCAGTCGGATGATGGGAGCGGAAAGGTCCTTGATATCAGCGGTGGCGAAGTGCCCCTCCGCCAAGCGTGAGCGTAACGCTTCATAGCTGAATACGCCTTTATACTTGTCCTCAATACATTGAGGCGTTCCACCCATAAGGAAACCGATATGGCTCGCTTTTCCTTGTAATACATCATTATACATGGTAAGGATTTTCTCGTAGTTGTTTGCTCTGGTGATGGAATTCGGTATTTTGAAGATATTGACCAGTTCGTCTATAACGACAAGCATTCCTTTATACCCGGCTCCGACCAGAAATGCAGCAAATATCTTTAAGAAGTCATACCAAGTCTCATCATTGACAATGAAATTGATTCCCAAATCGTCCTTTGCTTCTTTCCGGGTTGGATATTCTCCCCTAAACCACCGGAGCACATTTGATTTCATCGCCGTGTCGTCCTGCTTGTAAGCCTTCCAATAAGTGACCACAGCCTTGGCAAATTCAAATCCATTAACCATTCCTTCCAGTGAACTTGCGACTGCGTAGATTTGCCTTTCGACCAGATCGTCAAATTCATCTTCGCTCACATCAGGCTGAGCCTTCACAGTTGCTTGAATACCGGATATCCATTTTTCAAGTATCAACGGAAGCGCACCGCCGTCAGGTTTTGATTTGGTAGAAAGATTCTGGATCAACTCCTTATAAGTAGCCAATCCCTGGGCTTTGGTGCCGGCGAATCGGCGTTCCGGCGAAAGGTCGGCATCCACAACCACAAAGCCCTTAGCCGTGGCGTAATTTCGGATTGTCTGGAGCAGAAAGCTCTTACCGCTACCGTATTTACCAACAATGAAACGGAAAGACGCGCTGCCTTCTTCAATCATCTCTATATCGTGAAGAATGGCGGCAATCTCCTGGGTTCGGCCTACAGTGATGTATTCGAGGCCTACTCTTGGCACAACTCCGCCTTTCAAAGCGTTTATTAAGATGTTCGCTATTCTGTTCGGTACTTGACTTGCCATACTCATTCGATCAATTCCTTTACTTGTTCTTTATAGTCATCGTATAAGACGAATTCTTCATCTAAAAGGTTGTCGCCAATGAAATCCATCGCCTTTTCGTTGATCCCATCAACAAGAACTTCCAGCATGATACCGCACTCATCAGCGTATTTCTTTAGTTCTAACTCACCGTGCAGCACCACAGATAATGCCTCGATTTCAATTTCAGTTAATATGATTTTTAAACTCTCCCAAGCATTGGACACGGGAGTTGGTTTAATTTCAAGCGATAACAGCGAAGAGATGTCCTGCATAATAGGTGTGTCTTGCAAAAGAGGCATGTCCTGCAAAAAAGGCTTACCTTGCAAAGAAGGAGTATCTTGCTTAAAAGGCATGTCCTGCATAGTTGTATAAGATAAATCAAGCGGTTTTTGAACGGGAATAATCGGAACGAACTGTTTTTCCTGCTCTGGAACGATCAATTTTTCCTGTGTGACCAGAGCTTCCTGTCTGATTCGGGACAATGCGACCTGATCCACTATTACGACAGTTTTGGTCGCCTCTTTGTAGAACTGAGCAACCGCGTCGCTTATGATTATTTCAAGAGATAAACCTGCTTGATTTAATTTACCGACGGCTTCATGCGTGACCGCATTGATGTTTGCTGAGAGCTTAAGCTTATATTTCGTAAGCTTTCTTAAAACAACTTCCATCTGCTTCATAATGTATCCGATCAGCTGCCGACCGTTTTCGGACGTGATGACCGTGTTGAAAGCCCATTTATTATTGCTGCATACGTAAATTTCATTTTCAGATAGCACGAACCGCCTGTCCGCCTGCTTCATCCATTGATAAAATAATGCGTCCTTAAACGGCTGCCATTCAGACATTTTCTTTGTAGGTTGAAATATCGATTCATCAAAATTGATTCCATTGTCTACAAATGTTTGCCTGAGCTTATTGGTTACGAAGTAGAAACAATCTGTGATCAGCTTCACTTTATCATCGGTAAAAAAAGTTGATTTTCTTATATCATATTTTGATATAGCACAGAAGAAATCGAAGTTGTCATCGGTGTCCACCATTTTCGGGTAATACCCGGTGAGACTGTTTGTATCAATGAATTCCTTAAAAGAATGCGGAAGCTCGTAGTAGATATGGTAATCCTTCAGCCATCTTAGTACATACTTGTCGATGGACTTATTATAAGTACTGAAAGCCTTCCAGAAAGACATCAGTTGATTTAGACCATCCTGTGGGCCGCTCACCCCGATGTTACCTAATAACTCATAGATATAGAGAAATGCATATGATATGGATATATCAGTGACATTTCCTTTTCTGACCTCTGTACGCCAGGTAAAATATGTCCGGAGCTGCTCGTATCCCATCATATGATAATATGGGAAGTATTGCGAAAATTGTGTATTTCCAGAATAATTATCTGAAAAATCTTTCATAAACATACCTTGCTTATAAAAGATTATCGCATTATCATGTCGAACCCGCTGATCAAAAAATCTCGAATTGTCATATGTGGAACGGTACGCTCTTGCAATCTCTTTCATCTGACCAAAGAGATCCCGCTTTTCATCCTTTTCAGGCTCCACTATTTTTTGAGGTTTTAATACAAATTTGCCAACGCCTGGTATAGGGCAGGAATCGTATTCAATCTCATAAAACATGTCTTCATCAAGTGAAACAGGTTTGGCGGATTTAGTTTGAGGCAATTCTATAGCAGCCCCGTCTACTTTAAACTGCTGCTGTCCGGGAATTTTAAATGACTCATATTTTTTATCTGTATTAAATCCGTCCATTATTTCACCTCAAAAAAGCTGTTAAGAACAAGATAATTTATATTGACTCCCATCATCTTCACAATACTAAACTGAAAGTATTCACCACAATTACCGGTCATTACTAAATTCTAAAGGGACTACCCGACAACCTTTCCAAATACTCTAAAGTCGTTATGATCTTGAATTGGGATAGGGTCATATTCAGTGTTCAAAGAAATCAGATACCCCTTCCCAAGCTTTTTTAAATATGCATCGTTGTTCAGGCAGAAGATTCCAATCTCTCCTTCATCCAGAGCAGGTTGCTCATGGATAAAGATAATTTGTTGATCTACAAAGCGGGGCATCATACTATTTCCGCTCACTCTTACCGCATAATCTGCCAAACTTGGAACTGTATTGTCAACCTCAATCATCCCGTAAGAACCATCATCAAGGTAATTACCGAGGCCGGCTGAGACCGGTATGTCATATAAACGTAAGAGCCGTTTGTCGGCGAAAGTCTGCCGTATGTCAATCACTCGGCAGATGTCGCAGATAGCGAGGAATGCCTCAATCGTGGGTTTTGACACCCCTGTTTCCCACTTACTGATCGTATATGTTTTTACGTCAAACCCTTTTTCTTTTAGGAGTTCAACCAGTTGTGTACGCGATATTTTTGCAGTCTCTCGAACTTCTAATAATTTTTTTCCCAAGCTCATATTGAACACCTCCAATATTATGATACATTGTTTTTTATAAAATGCAACAATAAAATCGCAGTTTCTGCAATAACAAGCTCGTTGTAATGCAGAATATGCATTTTGAATAAGTAGCCTTGCAATTTATTAAGACTACTTTTTCGGAGCTGATAGCCGGGATCGAACCGGCGAACCTCGTCCTTACCAAGGACGCGCTCTACCTACTGAGCGATAACAGCGTATTCAATTTTGTGGAATCTGACAATTGTTTGATATAATACCGTTACGTTTATGCCGTGACCCTCGCCTAGTCAAGGCGATATGGGATGAAGTGTGGGAAGAGAGAAGATTTTTACATGAGGAAGTATCATAGAAAATTCAAGAACTTTGATAAAAACTTTGATATTTCTCGCTCTGACAAAAAAATAAGACCTTCCGAAACTCGGAAAGCCTTGATTTTGCTGGATTTGTTGTAAGCGCGAGACGGGATTCGAACCCGCGACCCTCGCCTTGGCAAGGCGATACTCCACCACTGAGCCACTCGCGCATATTATGTTTTTGTGCTTGTGTGCTTGGTATTTTGTAAGCACATGACATAATATACTATAGATTTGATTGTTTGTCAACCACTTAAAAGTGAAATTTTTAAATTTTATTTATTATTTATATTTTATATTTAATTCAACCAATTACGAAGCTGCAGATATACTCATTCTTCTGGAACTGTTTGCTTTTTAAAGATTCTGATTTGGTAAGGGTAACATCTACCCATAATTCTTCGGCGGCCAGCATAAGGTTAGCAAGCATGATACCCATGTCAATCATTTTATTGTAGTCCAGAAGCTTCGCTACGAATAAGTTCTTTTTCGCAAATACGTGAATCCTGTTCTTATATACAACGAAGCGCCAAGGCTGGCTGTTATACATGGAGGGAGCTAACATCGCAGCGTTCAGAACCTGTTTGACATCATTGGATACTTCTTCCTTATATACAATCAGCTCGCTCTCCGGAAGGCGTTTTGCTTCGGAGTTGTCGCGGTAGAGGGGAGAAGAAGTCATTCCAAAGGCAAGTGCGACCACGAACTTATAAGCCATCGTGGCTTTCAGGCTTCTGCCTGGGCTTACGATGGAGTAGCAGGCACCCAACCCCTTCGATGTGAGATAGAGGTCAATCTGCTGCATCAGGTAACCGGCATTGAGCATATAATCCTCCTTTTCTTCAGAGGATATACATAAATAATAAGGAGCTTTTACATGAAAGGGTCCGGAAAACCCCTGTTTCTCTTCAATATTGCTTACTAATTTGAATTCAACAGCTATGCCTTCAATTAACATAGGGAGCTTATTCGCATAATCCAGGATGTCTGCGATTACTTCCCATTCCAGCTTTTCGTGCTTGAAATGCCGAATGGATCTTCTTGAAAATATAGCATCAAAAGTATTCATCTAACGACCTTCTTCCTTATTCGTTTGCTGCATCATTCTTCATGGCTTTCTTCTTATAGTAAAGGGGTGATATGCCATAATACTTCTTGAATAATTTGCTGAAATGATATACATCATCATAGCCTACCTGGTTAGCGATATTTTTAATACTGCCGCCATCAGAATTCAGAAGGATATCTTTTGCTTTTTCCAAACGAATTTTTATCAAATAGTTAATTGGGGATTCCCCGGTTTCTTCTTTGAATATCTTTGAGATGTAAACCGGGCTCAGATACATATTATGCGCAATTTGTTCCAAAGATATCTTATGCTCATAATTTTCGTTCAAATAAGTTATGATACGATTCACTGCGTAGTTTTTATTATATGTTTCAAAGTTATAACCTTTTTGTTCGGTATTCTCAACATCAGCTATTTCACGCATAACCAGCAATAGCATCTGCATTAGATGGGTCTTGAACATAAAATATCTTCCGACCTGATTACCTTCCCTCTCTGCAATCATAGTAAAACAATGCTTTGAGATCTCCTGTTTCAGCTCAGCAGTTGTATGGAGAATATAGCTTTTATCTGACAGCTCAATGGAATTGGGTGCCATGTTCTTAAAATGAAAATCTGTAAAACCGGAAATAAACTCAATCGTAGGTTCCTTCGGATTAATAATTATATGGGTATGCTTGACACCGGGATTACAAATAACGAGATCACCGGCTTCTACATCATATTCCTTGCCTTCGATCAGGTATTTGCCTTTACCGGATAGTACATATGTCATTTCAGCAAAATCATGGTCATGGTAAACACCTTCACCTAACATCTTTACCTTGGAAACGTAAAATACGGTTGGGTTAAAATCGTTGTATGTTAAATCATAATCAAAGGCCATAGTTCCTCCAATTAACCGCGGATGCGGATATAGTGCAGTGCATCATCAAAAGCAAGCAAATCTTTTAATAATTATATCATTACTATTATAAATTAGGAAATGTATTTTGAAAATAATTTTTTACAGCTTTTTATGAAATGGCATAGGAAATTATGTGCATTTTAGCACTTTTTATCAGTAATTAATCGTATTTAAGGGTTGATTTTCAAAAGACGAGGATTTATATTAGCATTATGCCCAAAAACAATCAATTAAGCTGACATTTTTCAACCCCCTAATATAATAAAGAACATTACATAAGTAATAATCTCCATTCTTTTTCATTACAAAGGGGTTATAATGAATTTCAGAATTTGTTACTACGGGTACCAATGAGGAGGTATTGATATGACAGCGATGCAATGGTTTTATTCTTTCTTGAAAAAATATCGTGCCAAGCTAACATTTGCATTGTTTCTAACAACAATTACTTGTTTGATTGCAATTGTTAACCCGCATATCTCAGGTGTTATAGTTGACGATATTATAACCAACGGAAACCATCAGTTACTACCGTTAATGATGATCATCATGGTGGTTACGACATTACTCCGGGCTATTTTAAAATACTGGTTCTTAGTTATTTTCGAAAAGTCCTCCCAGGGTATGCTCTACACCATGAGGGATTATGT
>Ga0207834_1000163_pt1 | contig 23499 bp, 20 predicted proteins | sample LuqExpMetagenom5_FD_187763 | JGI IMG/M metagenome (GOLD analysis project Ga0207834, IMG submission 187763) | Tropical forest soil microbial communities from Luquillo Experimental Forest, Puerto Rico - Sample 5 (SPAdes) | ecosystem: Environmental > Terrestrial > Soil > Tropical forest ...
ATGAGCCACTATAAGACATTGCTATTTGATGCAGATAATACCTTGTTTGATTTTCAAGCTTGTGAAAAGGAAGCACTCAGGTTAGTATTTTTAAAATACGGTTATGAGCTTAATGAAGAGGATGCACAAGCTTATGAAAGGATTAACGTCGGCCTTTGGAAACAGTTTGAACAGGGGCTGCTTGACAGAAAAACCGTAATCTATTCCAGATTCGGATTGCTGTTTCAAGAGCTTGGTATCGAGGATGATGGCATTGCCTTTGAGGATGATTATCAGGAGCTGCTGGGAATGCAGCATTTCTTTATCGATGGGGCTCCTGAACTAATCGAACAGCTATATGGCAATTATGATTTATACATTGTAACGAATGGGGTTACGCAAACCCAGTTAAGAAGGCTGAAGGATTCAGGACTGGAGTATTATATGAAGAAAATATTTGTATCGGAGGAAACGGGTTATCAGAAGCCGATGAAGGAATATTTTGATTACTGCTTCAGTAGAATTGAAGGCTTTCAAAAGGAGAATTCAATCATTATCGGTGATTCCTTATCCTCAGACATCAAGGGCGGCAATAATTCAGGTATTGCAACCTGTTGGTTTAATCCTGATAAATTGGAGAACAATACAGATATTAAAGTTGATTATGAAATTACATATCTGGAAGAATTGCTGCAGATCCTTTCGTAAGGAAACAATGATCCGGGGATATAATTGCAATAAAGATAAAGAGTGCTTCAGAACGGCTGTTGGAAGCGTACTCCCCAATCTTGGAAAGCTTAAGAAACAGATACGAGTTGGTAAAAGGAGAAGAATGATGGAACTGATAATATCCGGATATGGAAGACAGCTTTCTGATACTTTAGCTTTATATACGTTTTATGGGAATAAATCGGATTGTAAATGGCAGGCATCCATTGATGATGCCAGCTTTGTATGCAGCGGTGACGGCTATCTGTTTACTGTGACGGAAGCAGAAACCTATGCCGTTGTGTATCTTTTTCAGCAATCGGCGACCGGATATGAACTGCTGGATCAAAAACAGATAGAGGGAGGGGCTTTATGCCATATTACTTATTCTCCGGTCAATAAAGCGTTATTTGGAGCCTGCTATGGAACAGGTACCCTGTTTTCTGTCCGTGTGGAGGAGGGTAAGCTCGGAGAAGTCTTATTTCATGAAGTTCAGACCAAGGAGGAGCAGAATGCGCTGACCAGAGCTCACTGTGTATTATTAAATCAGTCGGAGACAGTTCTTGCAGCAGTCAATATTGCTTTGGATAGAATCTTCATTTACCAGATAAAAGCCGGGTATTTATCACCTTCCGGATACATCGACCTGCCGGAGGGAGCCGGTCCAAGGCATATGATTTATTCAAGGGAGGAAAGCCTGATTTATATTATCACTGAATACTCGAACGAAATATTTATATATAAAAATAACGGTAAATACGAATTGCTCCAAAAAATTTCAACCTTAGCCCCGGATTTTACCGGCAGCAGTAATTGTTCAACCCTATGCTTTTCACAGGATGGTTCCTATCTGTATGCAGCGAATCGAGGTGCGGACACCATTGCTGTATTTGCAGTTCGTGAGGATGGCACATTACAGTGGAGGGGTGAACAGGACTGTGGTGGTAAGCATCCCAGACATATGATAATATCGATGGACAATAGTAATCTGATTGTTTGTAATCAGCTTTCCAATCAGGTTGTAATCTTTGAACTTGATCAACAGTCCGGTGGATTGCTTCGTAAGGCAGGAACAATTCCATTCTCTGCACCGAGTGGAATTCTTGAGTTGATTTAGAAAGACACAGTGTGAGGATTCTTATTTTAGATAGTGACAGTCATAAGAAGAATTGCTATAATGGATGGGCACTGCGCAAAAGCGATAAAATAGATGATTAACAGGGATTAAGAGGAAACTTATGATGCAGAACGAAACGAATTATATGCCTGCCGAGTGGGAACAGCATGAAAGAACCTTGATGGAATGGCCCGTGAAGGCTTCCCTGGTATGGCCTGAAAATTATAACGAAGTAATCCATGGTTATGCAGAAGTGGCAAATGCGATTTCTGAGTTTGAAAAGGTTACCGTGATTGTGAACGAGGATACGGCAGAAGAAGCCAGAGTACTTTGTTCCGAGAAGGTCGAGCTACTTATCATACCTCACAATGATGCCTGGTGCCGGGACAACGGACCTACCTTCTTGTGGAACAGAGAGAAGCAATTATCTGCAGTTAACTGGCAATTCAATGCCTGGGGCGAAAGATTTATTCCCTACGATCTTGATAATGAGGTTGCTCCCAAGGTACTATCACATTATCAGGTACCCTATCGGAATGCTCCGATTGTCCTGGAGGGTGGCTCCATTCACGTGGATGGAGAAGGAACCTTACTTACCACGGAGGAATGTCTGCTGAATAAAAACCGTAACCCTCATTTAGGGAAAGAGGAAATTGAGGATGTGGTGAAGCATCATATTCAGGTTACTAAGACAATCTGGTTGAAACAGGGACTGTTTGGTGATGAAACCGATGGGCATGTAGATAATGTGGCATGCTTTGCCCGCCCTGGTGTAATCCTTATGCAGACCTGCCATGACCCGGAGGATCCGAATTATGAAAGAACCGAGGAAAACTTGGAAATTTTAAGAAATGCAGCGGATGCCTGCGGCAGAAACTTGGAGATTATAGAGATTCCACAGCCACCGATCCGTTATTATAATGATATCCGATTAACCTTAAGCTATCTTAACTTTTACTTTGTAAATCAGGGTATCATCCTTCCAATCTTTGGTGGGGATGCTGCTGATACGGACAGGAAGGCAGAAGAAATACTTAAGACAGTATTTCCGGAACGCAAGATTGTAACAGTAGACGGAATGGCACTGATCAAAGAGGGTGGCAATGTTCACTGCATTACACAGCAGATGCCGGCAGGAAGTCGGTAAGTGTCAGGAAACTAAGAAACACCGAGAATTAGGTAAACAGCAGGAAGCAAATAAAGCAGAGAAACCGGTAAACGGAAGAAATTAATTAAGTAGCATTAAGCTGACAAACATACAATTATGTAAGCAGCAGGAAACAGATAGAGGAATCAGGTAAAAAGCAAGAAGCTTACAAACAGGGAAGCAGACTGAGAAATTACGAAAATAGCAGGAAATAATCAAAGCGAGAAATAGGTAAAACTGAAACCGGAAAAATAAAGAATTTAGTAAACACCTGTAAGCAGACAATCAGAGAAATGCAGTAAATAGCTGGAAGCAGATAAAACAGAGAAATCTAATAAACTGCTGGAAGCAGATAAAACAGAGAAATCCAGTAAACAGCTTTAAGCAAAAGCAGAGAAATTAGTAAACAAGTTGCTGAAAGTGAAACTCTTTCAGCATACTAGTTTTATGGAGGAATGCAAATGAGATTAGTAAAAGTTTCAGCAACTCAGATGAGCTGCACTGATTGCATAGATGATAATATAAAAAAAGCAGAACGTCTTGTAAGACAAGCTGCTGCACAGGGTGCACAGATCATTTTAATTCAGGAACTTTTTGAGACCCTGTATTTCTGTCAGAAGGAAAAACCGGAATATTATAACTATGCAACTGAGGCAGAACAGAACAAAGCAATCCTGCATTTTAAGAAAGTGGCTAAGGAATTAGGTGTTGTTCTTCCAATCAGCTTCTATGAAAAGAAGAATAATGCAAGATACAATGCTTTGGCTGTCATCGATGCAGACGGCGAAGTTCTTGGCGTATACCGGAAAAGCCATATTCCGGACGGACCGGGCTATGAGGAAAAATATTATTTTATTCCCGGAGATACGGGATTTCAGGTATGGGATACGAAATATGCTAAGATTGGTGTGGGAATCTGCTGGGATCAGTGGTATCCGGAAGCAGCGAGATGTATGGTGCTGATGGGCGCTGAGCTCTTATTCTACCCGACGGCCATCGGTTCCGAACCGGAAAGCCCAGAGGTGGACTCAAGGGATCACTGGCAGCGCTGCATGATCGGACATTCTGCTTGTAACCTACTTCCTGTGGTTGCATCCAATCGAATAGGTAGTGAGCAGATTGATGATTCTACGATTCAATTCTATGGTTCCTCCTTTATCACCAACACCACCGGTGAAAAGGTTGCAGAAGCAGGAAGGTCGGAGGAAGCCGTATTGGTAGCGGAATTTGATCTTGATAAGGCTTCGGAGCAGCGGATTGAATGGGGAATCTTCAGAGACCGTAGGCCGGATCTTTATAAAGCAATTTTGACTTATGACGGTGTGGCTAGATAAACAGAATTGATATATAGAATAGTACGGATATAAAACATAACTGTTAAGCTATGTTTTATATCCGTTTTTTTGATTAATAATTATTAATACGTTAGGTTTAGCTACAATAATGAATACTTTATTTATAAAAACTGGAAAGATATTCAATCTATTTTACTCTGACTCTTCTAAGCGGTAACCAGGTAAGAGCCGATAAGAGGAGAGCGGCAATCGTAAAACTAAAGAAAGCATTCCATTTGCCGCCTAAAGTATAAGCGAAGAAATTGAGCAAGCATTTTCCGATAGCTCCATTCATCCTATTATTAAGTAACGGAAGGATAATAAAGCAGACGACTGGTATTCCGATGCATAAAGCGATATTCACAGCCTTATTCAGACGATGAAAAATCAAAGCAAACAGATAACCGGCTGCCATAAAAAATAGAAACATGGCAAGGTTTAGGAGCAGGAACATGCTAAGGTGTGAAAAACTATCAATATGCTGATAATATGAATTAGAATAATAGTTACAAAATGCATTATTTATGGATAGATTTTGTGTAAAAGCACTGACACTCAACTGAAAGATAATCAGTAAAATATCTTCAACTATTGAGAGCAGCAGTGCCAAGGTCGTCATCGTGAGGAGACGACCAAGGAACAGGGTCTTTCGGGATACGCCATTTTGCAGCATCATTCCCAGATTGTCTTTGAAGGCTGTCAGGGAGCTGATGAAGAGAAAGACGGCTGTGGCAATGTTCATTCCGTTTAAGCTTGCAGAACTTCCGGGATGGCTATTTACCATTTCAATATTGCTGAATAGAAAGAAGGTATAAGCACTTACTATGACCAGGTAATAAATAAGGACAGGCATTTTATATTCATTTATTTGAAAATAATATGAGGATTTTAAATTCATGACAATTCTCCTTTACTAATTCGTAAGCTGGATGAACAGCTTCTGAAGATCAAGATGGCTTATCTCAAGATCCTTTGATATATTTGAATCGGGTTTACCCAGGAGGTATGCTACCTTTAAACCACCAAGAGTATCTACGCCAATAACCCTTCGGTCAGCGATAAAAGCATCAACATCAGCAGCTTTACCGGATATGGTATAGCCTTTGGAGAGAAGCTCCTCGCAAGCTTCCTTATGTATCAGCTTTCCCTGCTTCATAATGATCACTTCTTCAATGATACCGGAGACTTCCTCAATCAGATGGGTAGATATTACTATGGTACATGGCTTTTCACTGAATTTTTCCAACAGGATGCGATAAAAGAGATCCCGGTGGTAAGCATCGAGCCCCAGTACTGGCTCATCAAGGAGAAGATAGGGCACATTCACTGAGAGAGCTATAATCAGTTTAAAAATCGTAAGGTAACCAGTCGATAGGGAACGCAGAGTCTTATTCGGGTTTAGCTCAAACATCTCACACAGGCGTATGGCATATGCTTTATCAAAATCCGGATAAAAGCTCTTGGTCCATTGAAAAATATTATTAATCTTCATACGCTCAGGATAGTACAGCTTCTCACTCAGCATATAAATCTTCCCCAGAGCTTTGTCGTTGTTGACAACGGTTTCACCGTCCACAGTCGCTTCACCGTCGTCAGCGAAGATTCGGTTCGTAATAATATTCAGAAGAGTTGTTTTACCGGCTCCGTTTCTTCCAAGGAGTCCGTAGATTTTATTCTCTTCCAGAGTCAGATTAACCTGCTCCAATGCGCACAGGTTACCGTAATGTTTGGTTAAATTCTTTAATTCAATCCCATTCATTGTTTTAAACCTCTTTCTATCATAGATTTGATCTCTGCTTCGGTCAGATTCAGACGTCTTGCTTCGGCCACGAGACTTACGATGTAGTTGTCGAAGAATTGATCCTTTCGCTTCTGCCTCAGACGTTCTATTGCTCCAGAAGCTACGAACATGCCGAGACCACGCTTCTTATACACGACACCACTGTCTACTAATAAATTAATTCCTTTCAGAGCTGTGGCCGGATTAATCTTATAATTGACAGAGAATTCAGTGATCGATGGAATCTGGCTCTCTTCTTCGAATGCTCCCGATAATATGGCATCCTCGATCCCTTCCGCAATTTGCAGGAAGATAGCCTTTTCGCTGTTAAGATTAAGTTCCATGCTTTGATCATATCCTTTCTGTTAACTGGTTAATTACTTGAGTAACTAACTATATAACGTATGATACTACCTAATGTTTACTATGTCAAGAATAAATTTCACAATACCCGGTCCAAGATATTTTACCTTGCTGGACGAACGTATGTATGGTAGAATGGGCTAAAATGGAACGGGAGGAATAGGACATGTACAATATGCTGGATGGATTAAATGAAGAGCAGAGGCTTGCCGTAACAACAACGGAAGGCTATGTCAGGGTAATAGCTGGAGCAGGTTCCGGTAAAACAAGGGCTCTGACCCACAGGTTTGCCTATCTGGTGAATGAACTTGGTATTTCCACCTCCAATATTCTGTGCGTAACCTTCACGAATAAGGCTGCGAATGAGATGAAGAAAAGGATTCGCACCATGATCGGTGATAATGATACCGGTTATATCAGCACCTTCCATGGCTTCTGCGTTCAGGAGCTGAAGGAAGACATTCATGTATTAAGCTATCCGAAGAATTTTATCATATTAGATACGGAAGATCAGAATTCCATATTACATACCATATTTGAAGATATGGGTCTGAATTCCAAGAATTTTACCTTCCATATCTTACTTGACATGTTTACGGAACGTAAGAACAAAGAGCCATACCTGCTGGATATCCTGAATACCGACATCGAAGATCTGAAGAATAAATTTAAAAATGCAAAGAATCAGCAGGATGCAATTTTTTACCGCTACTTATATGAACAGAAGAAATGCTATGCGCTGGACTTTGATGACTTGATAAACTTTACCCTTTATATCCTTGAAACTCATGAGGATATCCGCTTGAAATGGCAGAACCGCCTGCAGTATGTGATGGTGGATGAATTCCAGGATGTGAATGTCAGACAATACCGGCTGGCACAGATACTAAGTGATTATCACCATAATCTGTTCATCGTAGGTGATCCGGACCAGACAATCTATTCTTGGCGAGGAGCAAGAGTAGACTATATTCTGAATTTTGATAAGGAATATCCCTCCTCCAAGACCATCATCATGGACAAGAATTACCGGTCAACCCCGAATATCGTCAATGCCTCGAATTCCCTGATCCGAAAGAATAAGAAGCGTATCGAGAAGAACCTGATTCCGATGAATCAGATCGATATTCCAGTTATTTTTAACCATAATAAGACAACCGAACAGGAATCACAGTGGATTGCCACCCAAATTAAAACTCTTCAGGAAGCGGGCAGAAAATTGCGGGATATGGTTATTCTTTACCGGTCACATTTTATATCCAGAGGCTTTGAAGAGGTGTTCATCAAGCAGGGAATACAGTATACGATTTATAGCGGCATTGAATTCTATAAGAGAAAAGAAATCAAAGATGTGCTTTGTTATCTGCGTATGGTTGCCAATGGGGATGACATCTCCTTTCTGCGGATTGTGAACCTTCCTAAAAGAAATGTCGGTGAAAAACGAATTGCCTTCCTAAAGGATTATGCGGATCAGAATAACTGTACACTTTATCAAGCTTTACAGGCTAATATAGAGAATGAGATATTTTATAAGACCCAGGCAAAGGCATTCCTGGCCTTAGTTGAAAAATACCATGCATTATATGAGAAAATGAAGCTGTCAGAGCTTCTGACCGCAGTCTTGAATGACAGTGGGTACGAGGCTTTATTACGGACCAATGGAGAGCAGGATCGTCTGGATAACCTGGCAGAGCTGAAGCAGTCCATTTATGAATATGAGAGAGATGCAGGAGAAGAGTGTTCTCTATCTGATTATCTGGACCGGATCTCCTTATATACAAATCTGGATCAGAAGGAATCTATCGATGCGGTTCAGATGATGACGATTCATAATGCGAAAGGTCTGGAATTTCCCTTTGTTTTCGTATGTGGATTGAATGAAGGTATTTTTCCGAGCAAGCATGTGGATACTGAAGAGAAGATGGAAGAGGAACGCAGACTGGCCTATGTAGCCTATACCAGAGCTGAGAATGCGTTATTTTTAAGCGATGCGGAAGGTGTTAACTTTGACGGTTCTTACCGCTATCCTTCCCGCTTTATCTTTAATGTGGAGAAGAACTATCTCAACTATATGGTTGAACTAGAGGACCGCCTCATGGGTGATGCAAGCTTCTATATCGAACAGAATGAGAGAAAGCTGGGAGGTAACAACCAGAGACTGAAAATAAATGATCGCATCCGTCACAGTGTCTTTGGTACAGGCACCATCTTAGGTGTACATGAGGATTTGTCCAGCTATGAGATACAATTTGATCAGATGGAGACTACCAGAAATATCAGCTTTAAAATAAGAATGGAATTAATTGGATAATAGCGGTATACAAATCATAGAAAATGTTTTATGCTTATAAAGCAGGAGAAAGCTGTTTGTAATTATTTATATCAATGATGGGGTCGGAGATTTAATTATGAAGAAAATATTAAAATATTCATTTCTGTTTTTTATCAGTGTTGCTTTATTATTGCAGTCGGTCAGTATTCCTAAGGCTTTAGCCGCGGAGCAGGAGAATTCACTTACGATACTATTTACGCATGATCTGCATGATTATCTGCTACCTTTGAAAACCCTGGAGAATGGCAATGCGATCAGTGTAGGCGGTTATGCAAGATTAATGACGGCTATAAAGGAGCAGAAAGAAAAGAAGCCCAATACGATATTGGTGGATGCCGGAGATTTCTCCATGGGCACACCCTTCCAGACGATTTTCCAGACAGATGCTCCGGAACTTAGGATGCTCGGAGCAATGGGATATGACGTCGTTACCCTTGGAAATCATGAATTTGATTATCGCCCGCAGGGCTTGACCGGAAGTCTTAGAGCAGCACTAACAAGTGGTGAGAAGCTGCCGCAGATTGTTCAGTCCAATATGACTTTCCCGACGGATGAGGCAGGCAATCTGACCGAATCCCTATCTCAATTAAAACAAGCAATCGAAGATTATGGCTTTAAAGATTATACCATTATTGAGCGAAACGGCTATAAGATCGGTATCTTCGGTGTCATGGGCGAGGAGGCCGTATCTACTGCTCCCATGGCAGAGGTTACCTTTGCGAATGCGGTTGAGTCAGCAAAACGGGTAGTGAAAATACTGAAAGATAAGGAAAACGTAGATCTGATCGTATGCCTGTCCCACTCAGGAACCAATAAGGAGAAAGCTTCCTCAGAAGATGAGATTCTCGCGAAGGAGGTTCCGGAGATTAATGTCATCATAAGCGGACATTCCCATACGGAACTTCAGAAACCAATCGTTGTAGGTAATACGATCATAGGCTCCTGCGGAGATTACGGCAGGAATTTGGGTGTTATCGATCTTGCTTTGAATGATAATAATACCTGGGATCTGGATAATTATGAGTTAGTTCAGATCAATGACAGCTTTGTGGAAGATAATGCGATTAGTCAAAAGGTAGCATCGTTCAAAGAACTGGTACAGCAAAAATACTTTGACAAGTTCGGCTTAAACTATGATGAGGTTGTAGCAACCTCTGATATACAATTCCAGACTCCCGGTGATATTTCATCCCATCACGCGGAAGCAACCATTGGCAATCTGATCAGTGATGCTTATATCTATGCTGTGAAAAAAGCAGAAGGCGCTGATTATGAACCGGTAGCCGCAGCGATTGTACCCTGCGGTACGATCAGAGGCACGATTTTTACCGGAGATATCACTGTGGCAGATGCCTTCAGTATCAGCTCCTTAGGTATCGGAGCCGATCAAATGCCCGGATACCCGTTGATATCCGTATATTTGACAGGTAAAGAACTTAAAACGGCTTGTGAAGTTGATGCTTCCATAGCTCCGTTAATGGGTGATGCACAGCTCTTTATGTCAGGGGTTAATTTTACTTTTAATCCCAACCGTTTTATCTTTAACAAAGTAACGAAGGTTACTTTAACGAAGGAGGATGGGTCTGCAGAGAAAATTGACGACTCCAAATTGTACAGAGTTGTCTGCGGATTATATTCCGCCCAGATGTTATCCATCGTTGGAGAGAAATCCTATGGACTGATGTCAATTGTTCCAAAGAATAAGAATGGAGATACAATCACTAACTTCGAGGATTACATTATTTATGATAAGGTGGATGGAATGAACCGGGAATTGAAGGAGTGGTATGCGATGGTTCAGTATCTGCAATCCTTTGATAAAGTCGATGGTGTACCGAAGGTACCTGTCAGATATCAGGCACCCGAGGGCAGGAAGGTAGTAGATAATAATAAGAATATCATTGCGATTCTAAGCAAACCGAGCCATATAGCACTTACGGTATATATCCTGTTGCCTTCGATATTAGCTCTGTTTATTCTGCTTAACGTGGTGTTGATCAGGCATGGCAGGAAAAAGAGAAAAGCAAGAAAGGAAAAGTTGCAATACTAGTATTATGACTCCGGATAAGAACATGAAAAGTACAAAAGCGATTTTTATCCTGGCTATGCTGATCTTCGGAAGCATCGGCCTATTTGTGAAAAATATTAATTTATCCTCAGGTCAGTTGCTGCTGTCGCCACTTTTACTGAAAGAAAGATTAACCGTTGTTAAGCTCCTCTGCATCCTGGGAGCAGTAGCAGGGATGTTCTGCATAGTCAGCAATGGCGGTGAATCAGGGAAAAACGATTTAATCGGAATCGTGTTATTACCATACATTCTTATGACCCAGAAGATTATTGATCCGATTTCTGCATTTTTCTATCGTTTTTGATCTTGGGTGTCAGGATGACAATTCTTCAGATCATCGGTGGATTACTGATTCTTGGTGCTACTTATTTCAGTGAATGGTTTGACCATAAAAAATTATTATTAATCTAATTTTACTCTTTCTTTTCATAAATAAATATTGTATAATCTGTTTATAATAACGATTACTATTATTAGTTTTATAAAATAGGATTAAATAGATTTATTAAGGAAATGAAACGACAATTTTATAGTATGATTGGAGGAAATACAATGAAAGTAGTTGTAATTGGATGTACACATGCAGGAACCAGTGCTGTTAAAACGATTATAAGAGAATATCCGGATACAGAAGTTACTGTTTTTGAACGGAACGACAATATCTCATTTTTATCCTGCGGTATTGCCTTATATGTTGGTGGTGTTGTTAAGGATGCAGCAGGGTTATTCTATTCCAGTCCTGATGAATTAAAGGGGATGGGCGCAGCCATTAAAATAAAACATAATGTAAAAAGTATCGATACTGAGGCTAAAAAGGTGATAGCAGAGAACTTGGTAACAGGAGAAGAAATCGAAGTAAGCTATGACAAGCTAATTAATACTACAGGATCCTGGCCTATCATTCCTCCGATTCCCGGAATAGACAGTAAGAATATACTCCTTTGTAAAAACTACGACCAGGCGAAGGAAATTATCAAAAAGGCCCAAGATTCGAAAAAGGTTGTAATTGTCGGAGGCGGATACATTGGAATTGAGCTTGTGGAAGCCTTCCGTGAATCCGGTAAAGAGGTTATACTGATTGATGGCTTGGATCGTATTCTTAATAAATATTTGGATAAAGAATTTACGGATGTGCTGGAACAGGATTTAAGAGACAGAGGAATAACCTTAGCCCTTAATCAGAATGTAAGCAGCTTCCAGGCCGACGAACAAGGCAATGTGAAGGCAGTTATCACTGCCAGTGGTGAATTTACCGCGGATCTCGTTATCCTATGCGTCGGTTTTCGTCCGAATAATGAGCTCCTCAAGGGAAAAGTTGAGATGCTGCCAAACGGTGCAATCGTCGTGGATGAGTATATGAGAACCAGCAATCCGGATATTTATGCTGCTGGTGACAGCTGTGCAGTTCATTATAACCCGAATGGCGGCCAGGCTTATATTCCTTTGGCAACCAATGCAGTCCGTATGGGAATGCTGATTGGTAAGAATATCAAGGAGCCGAAGGTGGCATATCGAGGGACTCAGTCAACTTCCGGATTGCATTTATTCGGATATAATATTGGCTCCACCGGAGTTACCGTGGGAAGTGCTCCATTCTTTGGCTTAAAGGTCCGTTCGGTAATTCTGAAGGATAATTATCGTCCGGAATTCATGCCTACCACCCAGGAGGTTCTGATGCAGCTGGTATATGAGGTTGACACAAACCGTATCGTTGGCGGACAGGTAATGTCAAAGTATGATATCACCCAATCAGCGAATACCTTATCCCTTGCAATTCAGAATAAGATGACAATTGAGGATCTGGCATATGTTGATTTCTTCTTCCAGCCTCATTTCAACAGACCCTGGAATTATCTGAATTTGCTTGCCCAGGCTGCAGTGGAGCAGGAAAGGAAGCTGGCTGGCTCTAATGAATAAGGAACAAGAAAAGCGGTTGGAATGCAGGATGGGGTGCGGTGCCTGTTGTATTGCTCCCTCCATATCCTCACCAATCCCCGGTATGCCGAAGGGAAAACCGGCAGGGGCCAGGTGTATCCAGCTTACTGAAGATAACTTGTGTAAATTATTCGGCTCCCCGCTTCGTCCCGGTGTCTGTTCCAGCCTGAAGCCTTCAGAGGAAATGTGTGGAACAACGGAGGAAGAAGCTATGCGATACCTTACTAATTTGGAAGAAGCAACCTCGTAAATAGAATGTCCTGAAGATGGTGCACACGAACCCGATAATCATCCAACAGAATACTTTTCATAAAGCTTCGTTTCTAATTGTTTTGCAGGAAAGGTATTGCCATGGGAGGGATGTATGTATTTGATCCCGAGTGTTATAATTTTTTTCCAACTGTCATAGCATGCATCATGATTATATAGAATGATTGGCTCATAAGGGGAACCGATAAATTGAAGCACATTCCGTGCGGTATCTCCAACAAACGCATCCTCCCTCTGTATTAAGGTGATACTGTCATCCGTATGACCCGGAGTTGACAGAACCAGCAAATCCTTTCCTTTAATCGGAAGCAGGCTGCAGAAATCCTCTTCAATTATGATATCATTGCTGCGTATTTTATATGGTGGAAAGGTCTTTGGCAGCTTTAATCCGACTTTGTCTAAGAATTTGAAAGCATGAAAAATAGAATCATTGGCATATTGCTCTTCGGGAGGGGTATGATTCTGGCCGTTTTCCAGATATTCAGCACAGGATCGGCTCAGTATGACACGAAGGTCGGGATTTTTCGTGATAAGAAAATGGAGTAATCCGCTGTGATCACCATGGTGATGTGTTAAAAAGAGATATTTGATTGATGATAATGAAATACCTAATCGTTTCAGCCGGGATATCAGGGCGTGCTCATCACCGGCTCTGCCGCAATCAATTAATAGATAACCCTCTTCCACGGGTAATAGATAACAGTTTGTCTGCCCTAAAGTGATATTATAGTATTCCTTCATTTTTATCTCCCTTCCACCATTTAACTGTGGCAAAAAAGAAATTATTCTCGTTAAAATTATTATAATTACAGTGCTGTATAATTATGATAACAATTTTATATAACCGGCAGTTGTTATTAGAAAAGTTATATGTTAGTATATCCTCTCTGAAATATACGCAACATGCGGAAGGAAACCAAATCAGATATTGACGAATTGACGTTTACCGCTGTAAAATATAACACAATATTCCACTGTTATTAATTAGGTAATAGCGAAACTCTTAAACTTTAATATTGTATACACAGTAGATACTGTTCCGGAGCGGAAGCTAAGCCCAAAGAAAGCGTTGGAGCGGAGGAATAGTATCTACTGTGTTTACAATTGCAAAAACTATATTGTTTCGCAATTGCTTATTGTGATTAAAAAGGAAGGGGGAGGTTATTATGAACGAATACCCATATCATAAAATTGATACATTTACCTCCGGCAAATCCAGTGGTAACCCGGCAGCCTGTATTTATTTAAAGGATTCACAAAGTCTGACTGAGCAGGAAATGCAGGAAATTGCAAGACAGCATAAGGGTTTTGTGTCAGAAGTCATCTATTGCAGGAATGTTGGAAGGAAGCATTATGGCTTAGCCTATTACTCATCCGAATGCGAGGTGGATTTTTGCGGACATGGAACTATTGCCTGTATGTACAGCCTTATTAAAGGCACACCAGATTTATCAGAAGAAAAGGAAATCATGATACATACTGTTAAAAAGGGTGCCATGACAGTATATAATAAAATTGCGGAACAGGATGCAGTTTATATAACAGCTCCGGTGCCTGTTTACCATAGCTGCAGTATAAGCAGGGAACAAATTGCAAAACATCTAGGTGTTGAGGAAGCTCAGATATCGGTTCAATATCCGATTGAACTGGTGAATGCTGGTTTAAATACTTTGATTGTTCCGATAACTTCTCTGGGGGAGTTAACAATTATATACCCGAAGGAGCAGAGTCTGAAGCAATTCTGCCTGGAGAATGTCATAGATATCATATTAATCTTTACAATGGAAACTGACCAAAAGGATTGTTATGCACATACCAGAGTATTTGCACCAAAGTTCGGATATCTGGAAGATCCGGCAACAGGCTCCGGTAATAGTGCCTTTGGTTACTATATGAAAAGTCACAGCATGTGGGGTGGCAGTCCGATTACAATAGAACAGGGTGGCTCCGATATCACATATAATTCAGTAAAGCTGGAATATACGGATAACAGATTGTTATTTGGAGGTTCTGCAACGGAGCGGATCGTTGGTAAATATCTGATGCCATAACTTAATATTTATATAGATTTATATAGATTAATAGAGAAAAAGGCTTTCTGCAGATCGACATGCTCCCTAAGCAGTAACTGATTATGCTTCATCAGTTCATTCAAGAGGAGTAATCAGATATGGCAGAAAGCCTTAATTATTATCTTATTATTTTAAATATCTGGACAGCTTTTTTTCGAAGTCCTCCGAGGTTATACCCAGACTTTCGAAGACCTCCGGAAGTACCGGTGCATGATTGGTACCCTGCAAAGCCTTCCATGCATACGCTTGTGCAATATGAACTGCAGAGACCAGCTCATGGTTAACGATATATTGATCCAGAGGTCTGTGATGATATAAAGCAACCTCATACATCGGGAAAGGGATATCCCATAAATTAAGGAAATGGGCCCCGATTTCCTGATGGTTCAATTGATATTCACCATTTTCCAGCGTGATATAATCATTGGCAGTTAGATTGGGCTGCTTCAGGCTTCCGTTCTTTTGCAGGCTTCTTGACAGTATAATCAGACCGACATTATGCATCAGCCCGGCAAACATGGCTGAATCCGGTGGCTGTTTGTGAAGAAAAGCTTCATAGAAGAACAGAAGAATCCGGTTTGTTAAATAAGCATGCTTCCATAGAAGCTCCGGGTGCTTCTCAATATCATCGGTCTGCTTCGTAGCAGAAGCAATACAGGCCCAATGCATGAAGCATTTCAGATTATGAAGTCCAATGTAAATGGCAGCTTGCTTCACCGTATTTGGCATTACACCATAGATTGCTGATTTTGCAACCTGAATCAATAATTCGGAGATATCCGGATCTTGCTCAATTACCGAAATTAATACATCAATATCTTCAGCTTCAATCAGCGAAATCATTTTTTCACAGTTCGTGGGAATCGTGGAGGTACATCCCATGTCGTCAATCATATCCAGCAAATCTTGTGAATTTAATACCGTATCGTGAGCAAACAGCTTCTGGATGTTTTGCAGAAATTCATTATTATTCCAAGGTTTAAATACATAGAGCTTCGCAACATTATGCAAAAGTGCCTTGAACATAGGCTTTTCTTCTGCATATCCGCTTAGTATGATTCGGATTATCTTAGGGTACTTTTCTTTTACGATGCTTAAAAGCTGATATCCATCGAGTATCGGCATGCGCATGTCGCTGATGACCATATCTATTTCAGTGGATTCAATCAGCTTCAAAGCATCCATGCCATTTTCCGCAGTGAAGATTTCATAATCCGTTTCCAAAAACATTCTCGATAGAGCTTTCAAAATCTGAACCTCGTCATCTACTACTAAAATCCTCTTCATACCCCTTCATCCTTTCATTCATGTGAACATATTATAGTTAAGTTTTTACCAAAACTCTGGATTTCATTACCGTTATGTGCAGAATTCCGGTCTTTTTCTTAATTAGTAAATCATTAATTCACTTAAGTATATTCTCTTAGGGTTGACTTTTTGTTCCTAATCTGTGGTTACGATTGGTAAGGTAATAGTAAATGTTGTTCCTTTGCCGATTTCACTCCCGACTTCAATGCTGCCCTTATGCTTATTTACTATGATATCATATGAAATACTAAGCCCAAGGCCTGTACCTTGGCCAATTTCTTTTGTTGTGAAAAATGGTTCAAATATTTTAGAACGATATTCCTCCGGTATACCGGGACCGTCATCCTTAAAACGAATGGCAACCATCTGATTCGCCTTCTTTGCGGTAATCTTAATTAATCCATAACTCTTACGGTTTTCGGAAGCGATCGCCTGAGCGGCATTCAGAAGAATATTCACAAACACCTGGCAGATTTGAACCCGGTTACAGTAAATTATAATATCATCAGGAATATCCAGCTCAACTTTGGCGATAAATTTAACTTCATTTCTGGTAATCAGAATTACCTGTTGTATGAGATCAAGCAGTACATTCGTATCCTTTTCATCATCGGCAGAAGATCGGGTAAATACGCGAAGAGACTGGACAATATCGGTCACTCTTTGTATACCGGTGGTTGAGTCGATGAATATCCCATCCAACTCACTTAAGATCAGATCAAGCTTCAAAGCTTTGTATTTCATCAGGATCTCATCAGCCAATTCATGGGTAGCGGGATTGGTGACTACTTTTTCCTTTTGCGTAATTTCTGTAATAAATAATAAGAAATCAGCAATACGCAGATAATACTTATGAAGGATATCAATGTTACTGTTGATAAAACCCATCGGGTTATTGATTTCATGGGCAATACCGGCAGCGAGTTGTCCGATGGCAGCCATTTTCTCCGACTGTACAAGATTGAACTTTGCTTCCGTCAGCTGAGCATTGATTTCCTTCAGAGCTTCATTTTGCTTTTTCGTAACCTCGATGAGGGATTTAAGATGATTGGCATTGTTCTTCCATTCAATAGCGACTTTCAGGCGTGCATTCAATTCTATGATATTAATTGGCTTATTAATATAATCGAAAGCGCCAAGCTCAAAACAATTCTTATAGCTTTCCAGATCATCCAAAGAGGTTAGCATAATGATTGGCAGATCATCGTACTTCGAATCGGATCTCAGTAGAGCTAAGATATCCAGCCCGGTGAACTCAGGCATGACAATATCCAGAATCAAAATATCGATTTGATTATCATCGATCAAAGTCTTGGTTTCTTTCGACGCATGACATAAAATAATATCGGTAATATCTGGAATTGTCTCGAGGTAAGATTTTACAATTGATAAATTGAGTTGACTGTCATCAACAATCAATACTTTCATTTTCAACCTCCAATCCAAAGACGGGATACTATTTGCTTGTACAATTATATCATTTGTCTGATGATATTTCAACCGAATCTGTAATATTATGCCAAAACCGTTATGCCAAAACAGATTGGCCCAGGAACAACGAGTTCAAATCTGCTTTGTAATTATATCACCAACTTTGTTTAAAAAATAACAATAAAATCTTGACTTTTATATCTATATATCGTAATATTTGAATATAATAATATAAAAATTATTTTATTACAAAAAGCACATAATGATTAGAAAGAAGGAACAGCATGGATAGCAACTATGAACAGTATAACGAAACAGCGGAGCTGTTGAAGACCCTTGCGCATCCGGTGAGGCTTTGCATTGTTAACGGGCTATTAAAAAAAGGGGAATGTAACGTTTCCTACATGCAGAATTGTCTTCGCGCACCACAGTCAACCATTTCGCAGCATCTCCAGAAACTTAGGATGGCAGGAATTATCGAAGGTAGAAGAAATGGGCTCGAAATATACTATCAGGTTTGCAATGACAAAGTAGAAGCACTGATGAATGCTTTATTTCAGGATAAATAACAACCGGTGAAAAGGAATGAAGGAAAAATTCTTCGCACAGAATGGAGGAAAAATTCTTCGCACAGAATGGAGGATTATTATATGAGTAAAAAGGTATTAATCGTAGGTGGAGTAGCAGGAGGAGCTTCTGCTGCAGCCAGACTAAGAAGATTGGATGAAACTGCTGAAATCATCATGTTTGAGCGAGATGAGTACATCTCCTTTGCTAACTGCGGACTCCCTTATTATATCGGAGAAAGCATAAAGGATAGAAGCAAGCTTTTAGTTCAGACACCGCAAGGAATGAATGCACGGTTTAATATTGATGTAAGAAATAACAGTGATGTAATCAAAGTGGATACTGACAAGAAGACGGTAACGGTTAACAGTAAGACTAAGGGTGTTTATGAAGAAAGCTTTGATTACTTAATTCTGTCCCCCGGAGCCAAGGCATTAAGACCGAACATTCCTGGTATTGGCAGCGAGAAGATTTTTACACTTCGTAATATCCCGGATACGGATAAGATTAAAGCTTATGTGGATAAGAAGGGTGTTGCAAGTGCTGTAGTCATCGGCGGTGGCTTCGTAGGCGTTGAGATGGCAGAGAACTTAAGAGATAGAGGCTTAAGCGTAACTCTTGTGGAAGCTGCTCCCCATATCCTGGCTCCCTTTGACTCCGATGTTGTTGTAATTCCGGAAAAAGAAATGGTAGAGAATGGTGTCGATCTTATACTGGGTGACGGAGTGAAATCCTTTGCTGAGACCGGAAACCAGGTGGAGGTCACATTAAACAGTGATAAAAAACTGACTGCAGATATCATCATTCTGGCAATCGGCGTAGCACCTGATACGACATTTCTTAAAGACAGCGGACTGGAATTCGGGCCAAGAGGTCATATCCTTGTAAATGATAAGATGCAGACCAACAAAGAAGGTATTTACGCAGTTGGTGATGCAATTGAAGTTGTGGATTTCGTGACGAAGCAAAAAACTGCGATTCCGCTTGCGGGACCTGCGAATAAGCAGGGCCGAATTGCAGCAGATAATGTTGCCGGTCTGAACAGCAGTTTTAAAGGCTCCCAGGGAACCTCCATTATTAAGGTATTTGGATTAACAGCAGCAAGCACCGGCGCAAACGAAAGAACCTTGCAAAGAGCAGGGATGAATTATAAGACCATCTTTGTTCATCCGGTATCCCATGCCTCTTATTATCCCGGTTCAGTACCGATGACTTTGAAGTTAATCTTTCATGAAGAAGGCAAGATTCTCGGTGCACAGGGCGTCGGCTACGATGGTGTGGATAAGAGAATTGATGTAATTGCAACTGTCATTCGTCTTGGCGGTACAGTGGAAGACCTGACCGAGCTGGAACTGTCCTATGCTCCTCCGTTCTCCTCAGCAAAGGATCCTGTGAATATGGCAGGCTTTGTTGCACAGAACGTTCTGGAAGGAAGAACCCACGTGGCAACCTGGAATGAAGTAAAGGAAATGAACCCGGAGGATTATGTTCTGATCGATGTCCGCAGCGATGAGGAATATAAGAATGGCCATGTGGAAGGGGCAAAGAATATTCCGGTCGACAGCCTGAGAGCAAGATTATCTGAGCTGGATCCGAATAAGACAATAGTAGAATACTGCCAAGTTGGTTTACGCGGATATGTCGCAGATCGTATCTTAACCCAGCATGGCTTCAAGGTAATCAATGTTACCGGCGGATATAAATCAGCTTCCGCTCTAAAATTCGATCCCCAAATGGAGAATAAGAATATGGCAGAGCTTAAAGTAGCTTCTATTGAAAAGCGTATTGTGATTGATCCTGACACCCAGGCAATTAAGGAAGAAAAGCAGACCGGAGTGTTTGATAAGAGCCTGGATGCCTGCGGACTCTGTTGCCCTGGACCTCTGATGCAGGTAAAAGCCTCCATGACCGATCTGAAGGATGGCCAAATCCTGAAGGTAGCAGCATCCGATCCTGGCTTTTATGAGGATATAAAGGCATGGTGTAAGAGAACCAATAATGAATTGCTGGATCTTACGAAGCAGGGAGGTAATATTACAGCGTTTATTAAGAAGAATACGCTAAATAAAGAGCTTGTCAATCAGTGCAGCCTTCCGGCAGAAACCAAGGACAACAAAACCATGGTTGTATTCAGCGGCGACCTGGATAAAGCCATCGCATCCTTCATCATTGCCAACGGTGCAGCTTCCATGGGTAAGAAGGTAACAATGTTCTTCACCTTCTGGGGTTTGAACATCCTCAGAAAACCAGAGAAAGTAAAGGTTAAGAAGGACATGATGGGCAATATGTTCGGCATGATGATGCCTAGAGGAAGTAAAAAACTGAAGCTCTCCAAGATGAGTATGATGGGTATGGGCGGCAAGATGATCCGCATGGTCATGAAGAATAAGAATATCTCTTCCCTGGAGGAATTAATCCAAGCAGCTATTGAGAGTGGTATTGAAATTGTTGCCTGCCAGATGTCCATGGATGTTATGGGTCTCAAAAAGGAAGAGTTGATTAATGGTGTGAAGATAGGCGGCGTTGGCTACTACCTGGGAGAAGCAGAGGATTCCAATGTGAACCTGTTTATTTAATCAATAACTTCAAGTTATTTAATATATTCGAAGGTCATAATATCTTACGGGTATAACAGCTACCATAAGTGCTATTTTGAGTAATCATATAATCTTTATGTGGTATCTGTTTTGTTCACAGAGTACTTTATATACTCAAATCAAAAATAAAATCTCATATAAATTAATGAAAAGCAGGAAAAGGAATGCGAGACCATATGATATATGGGTGCTTCCATTTTCCTGCTTTTATTTTATTATATAGATAAGTACATTTTAGCAGCAAATAAGGCTTAACTAATATTCAGGGTCTTCATTATAACCCTATGTGATGCTTAAGCATTGTAATCATACTGCTTCCAAGCAGATGGAGCAATATAACTATAAGGATGATTACTCCCAATGTGACAGTAATTTGAATCATTCTTTTCTTATTCATATCAAACCCTCCTTTTTGTTAATGTAATATGAATAGAGTGTCGAAAGCTCCCCAAAGGAATAGAGCCCAAAATCCCTGTTGTGATACTTACGAATCACATAACCAGTACTTTAATCAGTTTGTTAAAATGGTGGCTGAATAATAAAATGTCTTATACTTCAGCCCAGATGGACCAGTATTTTCAGGATCTGGTGAGCCCCTGTATAGATGCAGTGATTAGAAAAGCATAAAATTCATAAAGTATAAAATAAAAAAGCATTCGGAAAAATGAACCGCTCCAGATCAACTTGACAGGGGGCGGTTCATTTCCGGATGCTTTTATTATTTTATATAAATTAGCGTTTGGCACGAGAGTTTGCCAAGGCAAATGTCCGTTGACATAAAAGTTTGCAAATGATTGACATAAAAGTATGTAATTTTTAAATGATGTAAACTTTTTTAAGTCTTTCTATCAAAGTGAATATGTCTTCCTTTATCTTCTCAATTATCAATTGAAATTCATCATCACTTTTTCCGGTGGGATCATCAAGTCCCCAGTCGTATCTTTCTTTGCAGGGCAAGAATGGACAATTTACATTACACCCCATTGTGATTACTATATCAACAGGTGGAATTTCATTCAGAAGTTTAGAATGCTGAGTAGCTTCCATATCTATATTGTAAAGCTTTTTCATCAGCCTCACTGCATCCTGATTAATTTGTGGTTTTGTTTCAGTTCCTGCCGAGTAACTATCAAAAATCTCTGAACCATAGTATTTTCCAAGAGCTTCGGCAATTTGACTTCGACATGAATTATGAACACAGATAAACGCTACTTTTGGCAACATGAACATTGATCTCCTTTCGGTTCATTGGAAAATTTATATTATTCTTACGCTTTTAACAACATCCGCTACTATTATCGGAGCAATCGCAACTGGGCTCACTGCCGGTTAACCACCCTCTAATAATAGCACTAGCACAACCAACGCCAGGGTTTACTTCAAGCGCATGGAACGGACAGTTTTTAACACAGGCACCACATTCAATACAAGAATCCCTGTTTATTATAACTACTTTTTTATTCACCATTTCAAATACATCATGGGGACAAACATCCGTGCAAGTACCGCAACCTGTACATTTTTCTGTGTAAAGCTTAAGTGTAACGACATTTTTAAGATATTTATGCTTCATGACAGACCTCCTTAAAGCTTAACAAAAGAATTTATAAGCAGCAAAATGGTTCCTAAGCTTATTGTTATAATTAAAATTGGTATCGCTGTTTTCATTTCTTTCAATACTCCTGAGTATGAGGTATAGGTAGATGATCCGGTAAAATTCATAGCAAAATATGCTGATACAGAAGGTAGTATAAGCAGATATGCCAATCCTCTTAGTAACTCAATGGTACCTGAAACAGGCCATCCATTAACAATTACCACGAATACAGACCAAAGCAACCCTAAAATCCAACCTTTTAGTGCAAATGGTTTGACCGGTATCCATGGAAGAAGAACAGGAGTCAGAAAACAACCTATCATCAAAGCACCTACATATCCATAAAAATCAATAATACCAAATTTATTAACAGCAATAAGGTTGATTAGAAACATCATACCAAAAATGAAAATAGAAGGCTTTAATGAAGAGGTGATTTCCATTGGTGTAAGTACCAGACGATCCTTTGTTGTGAATTTGACCTCTCTCATGTTTGAGTTCGCTTTAAGACCAGCATTGATATACGCATTAATATCCGAAGCTCTAACCGGTCCGTATTTTATCTGAAAACCAGTTTTCTTTGTGACCTCATGGGCAACTACTCCAGGTGCACCTAATTGAGGGAGGATAATTGTATTATGAGATACAATTTCAGAAAGCTTTGACTTGGTAATGCGATTTATCAATTCTCTTGTTCCAAAGGTTCCTTTTCCTGCCGCACACCAGACATTAATTCCATTTGTATCAAGTACCAGTATCCATAAATTCAGCCCTGTAAGCTCCTTACGAAGCATATCAAGAGTTAATTTGTAATTAGCAGTTACCAATACGTTCGAATTTTCATCCGGAGTACCGATCGCATAGAGACCGGGATTTATTCTATAATTCATACGA
>Ga0207834_1000165_pt1 | contig 23451 bp, 21 predicted proteins | sample LuqExpMetagenom5_FD_187763 | JGI IMG/M metagenome (GOLD analysis project Ga0207834, IMG submission 187763) | Tropical forest soil microbial communities from Luquillo Experimental Forest, Puerto Rico - Sample 5 (SPAdes) | ecosystem: Environmental > Terrestrial > Soil > Tropical forest ...
CGCATTGAGAACACCCCCGCACCTCTTGAAACGATTAGAACTGTCGATAAACAGGACATAACTTGAGCAGAGGGGCAACCCGCAACGGTGAGTATAACGAGCATGGCCACGACACAATCAGGATCTTCCCCCGTGGCGCCACTGCACCTGTCCGGTAATATCACTGCTTCGCAAGATAAGCGGCTGCTGGATATGTTGAATGGCGCGGTGCAAAACGCATATCAAACCATCCTGGAGCAACTCGACCAACAGAGCGCGCAAACGGTTCTGGAGGGAGAACAACTGCTCTCCAAAGAAATCTCCGCGCTGGTGGTCAAGGCGGTGGAGCAATACACAACCACCGACAAGTACAAGGATGAGGAAGTCGGTTCCACCCGCGTCTATCCAGCCAACTATCAGGTACGTCCGATTGAAGCCCAGGTGACGGAACTGCGCAAGATCTTCCCGCAGTTGGGAAGTTGTAACGAAAAACTGGCCCGCCGTCCGCTTCCAGCAGGCAGCGAAGCTTGGTTTGCCATCCCCCGCTGGGAAGCCCTGGCGCCCACCTACAACGAAGCCACGGAGTTGGTGATCAACACACTGGCCAGCAAGCGCCGCTTCTCCAACCGCGTGGTGGGCAGGTTGAATGACAAGTTCTTGCGTCAGATCGAACGCTCCAAGCTGGCCAGGAAGATTCTGGCCGATCAGCAGGAAGGCAACGACATTCTGGTGGTAAGCGCGCAGTTCGGCTTGCTGCATCGCGGCTCGTCGGCGCGCCGCACGCGGGTAGCGCTGGCCAGCAACGAATATTGCCTGGGCACCTTCGCCATTGCCTGCATGTTGTTGACCCACCCGGAGCGGCTGTCGAGCAGCGATACCTTGATGATCGACTGCGGCGGCGATGAGTACTCCATGCGTGGCGACCACTCCTTCGACCGTGTGCCGCTATTCGATTACGATATTAGCGGCATCGAGCTCTCCATTTTCTACGAGGATCGGGCCCGCAACTTGTGGGGTACCCCTACATCATTCCTCTACAAGGTTGTTTAAGCGGTAAAGCCCGCCCTTACCCGGCCGGCTTGCACCGCTTGTACCATGTGCTCGAATCCACCGCCAGCAGCGTCTAATCTGCAGGCGGTATTCTTTTTCAGGGAACACATGCAGGTTCATATCCTTTTATTCGGCATCTTTCATGAGGCGATGGGGGCGGAAGACCTCGTCGTCACCATGCCCGCTGGGGCCACAGTCGGCCACCTGCTGGGCTGGCTGCGCCTGCAGATGAGCCCGCGCTCGGCGGAAGCCGCGGCGCTGGTGGCCTTCTCCGCCGTGGGCGTCAACGAGGAGTTTGCCCAGGCTGATCAGCCGTTGCAGGAAGGGGACACGATGGCGCTCATGCCACCTGTCTCTGGCGGCGCGCCCACTACGGAGGAGCAGAACCGGCCTGTCCATGTAGAGCTGGTGCACGAACCCATCCGTACCACTGCGCTCCTGGCTGCGGCCCGGGATGCAAACGATGGCGCGGTGGTGACCTTTGACGGCATTGTCCGCAACAACACCCACGGACGGCAGACGCTCTGGCTCGAATACGAAGCCTATGAACCGATGGCGCTCCGGCAGATAGATCTGCTGGCGCAACAGGCCATTCAGCGCTTCGGTGTTCGTCATGTCACGCTGGTGCACCGGCTGGGCAGACTGGAAATTGGAGAAACCGCCGTCCTGATCGTTGTGGCCAGCGCACATCGCGCCGCGGCCTTCGAGGCCTGCCGCTGGCTGATCGACACTCTGAAGACGAAAGTCCCCATCTGGAAGCGGGAAAGTTTTGCCGATGGAGCCATGTGGGGCGTGGGCGAACCATTCCCCGCCGAGATTGTTCCGGAGGTGGGTCATGACACCTAACCTGCGCATGGTCCGGGACATCGCCGTCGCGGCGCGGGTGACAGTTGTAGCAGCGCTCGCCCTGGCACTCTGTTCCCTGCTAGCTGGCGCGCAGGGGCCGGTGGAGGAGCCGACCCTCCGTGTGGATGTTCGTCTGGTGTCGGTCTTTGTGAACGTAACGGACCAGAACGGCGGCATCATTGGCGGACTGGATAAGGAGAATTTCCGCATCACGGAAGATGGCCGCCCCCAGACGGTCGCCATTTTTGAACGACAAAGCGAGTTGCCGCTGAACATCACGCTGGCCATCGACACTTCCGGTAGCGTCCACAAGGACTTGAGCGAGGAGATTGCCGCCGCGCGGCGTTTTGTCCACTCGATTCTGCGCCCGCAAGACCAGATGAGCGTGATCGAATTCTCCACCAAAGTGCGGGAACTGACCGGGTTCACCAACAAGCCTGGTCAGATTGATCGCGCTCTGGGGCAATTGCGCTCTGACTTTGCCACGGCGCTCTACGAAGCCATTGACACCGCCTCCGACCGGCTGAGCCGCAGGCAGGGCAGGAAGATCCTGCTGGTAATCAGCGACGGCGACAACACCGTGAAAGGCATCAGCTACGATGATGCGCTGGAATCCGCCCTGCGCAGCGAAACCATGATCTACTCGCTGATCGATGTACCGATTGCCGCCTCCGCCGGACGAAATCTAGGGGGCGAACACGCGTTGATCACGCTGGCCGAGCAGACGGGCGGCAAGCATTTCTACGTGGACGCCGGAGGGCTGGATCAGGCCTTCGCACAGGTCAGCCAGGATCTACGCACGCAATACCTGCTGGGCTACTATCCGCACAACCAGGAGCCCGGCAGACACTTCCACCGCATTCAGGTGACGGTGCCACGCGCGGCGGCCAATCAATTCAACATCCGCCACAAGACCGGCTATTTTGACGACACGCCGGCTGGCAGCGACGCGCGCTGAAATCTCCGCTAACCGCATAAAACAAAACAGCAGTTCACCCGAAGGCGAACTGCTGCTTCTTGCGCGTTGTCCGTCTGATTAAACCAGCTTGCTGTGGCCGGTATGCGCCAGTTCCTTGACGATCCTGCCTACATCCTGGGAACGGTCGCGATGCATGACCAACAGTGCATCCTCGGTATCAACCACCACCAGATTCTCCACGCCGATCAGTGAGACCAGCTTGCGTGGGCTATAGACGTAATTGTCGACCGCATCCACAGTCAGGTGGCCGTTGGTATCCGCCACGTTGCCATCGGCATCGCCGCGCAACCGCACGTCCTTCTGGTACTCGTAGAGCGAAGCCCAGGAGCCAAGGTCACTCCAACTGAACTCGGCGGACAGACAGTAGAGATTCGACAGATGCTCGCCCTTGGCGGAGCGGGGCTCGAGCACGGCGTAATCCACCGAAATGTTCTCGCACTTGGGATAAAGCGCGTGGAAGACCTCATTGAACTGCGGAGTCCCATAGGCTGCGGCAATGCCTTCCAACAGCGGCGCGGTCTCCGGCAGATGTTCGCGAACGGCATTGGCCAGGGTACGTGCCGACCAGAGGAACATCCCGGAGTTCCAGTAGTAGTTGCCGGCGGCCACAAACTCTTCAGCACGGCTCTGATTGGGCTTTTCCGTAAAGCGGCGAACGTGCAATGCGTCGTCGTTCTTGGTCAGATCGCCGGTTTCGATGTACCCATAGCCCGTTTCAGCGCGGGTAGGCTCAATGCCGAGCACCACCATGTTTTCGCCCGCCGCGGCCAGTGCAATGCCCCGCTGCAGCGTCTTCAGAAAGCGCGGCTCGTCGCCAATCACGTGATCGGAAGGAAAGATGCCGAGAATTGCATCCGGATTCTGGCGTTCGATGAGAAAGGCTGCCAGGCCACAGGCAGGCGCGGTATTCCGAGCCACGGGCTCCTGGATCAACTGGTTGGCGGGAATGCCGGTCAACTGATCGGCAATCTCATGCGCCAGATACTCGTTGGTGATGACCCAGGTCTTGTCGATACCGCCGAGCGCATTCAAACGCTCAACAGTCTGCTGAATCATGGAGCGTTCGCCGTCAAGTGCTAGAACCTGCTTGGCGCGCGCGCGCCGGGAGCGGGGCCAGAAGCGCGTGCCGCTGCCTCCGGCAAGAATCACTGGGCGAAAATCAATGGCATTCGTCATAAGAAGACACATCCTACCGGACAAACCCTAGGTTTGCACAGAGCCTTCTAGGGAATTCGCAGGGAAAAATGAGACGCCAGAAACGGCGCATATGTTGAGACCGGCCGGGAATGCCGGCCGGTCCAGAAGAACCTTGCAATAAATTACTTGAGACTGAGCAGGAACTCGCCCATGCGGCGGGTGCCTTCATCAATGTTTTGTTTGGTCACCGGATAGCTAAGCCGAATGTGCTGCTGAGTGCCGAAGGCCTCGCCGGGAACCGTGACCACGTGCGCTTCATGCAGCAGGCGAGTAGCCAGTTCCGTAGCCGTCTTGATTCCCCCCTTGCCGATATAAGCAGAAATGTTGGGGTAAACGTAGAAAGCGCCCTCGGGCTTGGTGCAGGTGACGCCAGGAATCCGTGCCAGCGCGGCCAGCATGTAGTCGCGCAATTCGATGAATTCTGCGCGGAACTCGGCCACGCATTGCTGCGAACCGGCGAGGGCGGCAATAGCAGCCTTCTGCACGATCGAGGTAGCATTCGAGGTCTGCTGCGACTGCAGCTTGGAAAGATTCGCGATGATCTTCTTCGGCGCCAGCGCATAACCGCCACGCCAACCGGTCATGGCATAGGTCTTGGAGAGCGAGCCGAGCACCACCATGTGATCCTTGGCCCAGGCAAAGGAGCCCGCGGAAATGGGCTTGCCGCTGTAGTTCAGATAGACGTAGCACTCGTCGAGCAACAGGTAGATGTTGCGTTCCACCGCCAGCCGCACAATCCGCTCCAGATCCTCAGCCGAAACAATGGAACCGGCAGGGTTGGAGGGCGAATTGAGAATAATGGCCTTAGTGCGCGGCGTCAGCGACTTTTCAATGGCATCGGCAGTGATGCGGAAGTTCTCCTCTTCCTTCGTTTCAAGGAAGATCACGTTGCCGCCGGCGTACTGCACAATGTCTTTAAAGCTGACCCAGTAGGGCACGGGAAGAATCACGTCGTCGCCATGATCCACCAGGATCTGAATGGCGTTGAACAAGGCGTGCTTTTCACCGGTGCAGAAGATGGCCTCATCGATGGCGTAGTCGGAACCGAAGTCGGCGGCATGGCGCTCGACAATGGCTTTGCGCACGTCGGGTATGCCGGGCACAACGGTGTAGCGCGTGAAGTTGGCTTGAATGGCGGCAATCGCCGCGTCCTTGATGTGCTGGGGCGTGTGAAAGTGCGGCTCACCCGCGCCAAAGTCTACAAGGTTGGCGCCCTGGGCGCGCAGTTTGGCAGCCTCAGCGGCCACAGCCATGGTCGCAGAGACCTCGATCCGACCAATACGGTCGGCAAAGACTTTCGTGGAAGCGGAGACGGTCATAGCACTATCTACTCTACAGATTTTTTTAGGAGGCGTGAACCCTGAGCGCAGCGCAGGCCGTATTGCAACCCGTCTTCTTGCAGAAAACGGACTGCTTACGCCATATCTTGCCTCCATGTATCAAAAATGATACCCTTCAGTGTGGTCGCGGGACTCAAACGCGTGCCTGCCTACTTCTACCGCGCAGCAAGCGGCCGGGAGCCAGTTCGCGAATGGCTGAAGGAGCTCGCCCCTGAAGACCGGAAGAGGATCGGCGAGGACATCAAGGATGTTGAATACGCGTGGCCCATCGGCATGCCACTCGTCCGCTCCCTTGGCAGGGAGTTGTGGGAGGTGCGCAGCCAGCTGAACGGCGGCAAGATCGCGCGCGTATTGTTTTGCCTGCATAAGGACCAGTTGGTCCTACTGCATGGTTTCATCAAGAAAACACAGAAAACGCCACAACGGGAGATCGATCTAGCGCTCCGGCGGATGAAGGAGAAGAGATGAAACAAGAACAGATTGGCTCGTCGTTGGATAGTTGGCTGCAAGAGGAAGGCATCTACGAGGAGGTAACCGCCACGGCTATCAAGCGGGTTCTTGCCCGCCAAGTGGAAACTGCAATGAAGGAAAGGCAATTGACCAAAGCCGAAATGGCGCGCCGGATGCGTACCAGCCGCGCAGCATTAGATCGTTTGCTGGATCCAACGTACGATGCGGTTACGCTGGGGACACTCTGCAAGGCCGCGCAAGCCCTGGGGCGCGAAATCCACCTGGAACTGGTCTAGCTTCCTGCATTGAGCCGGGCACGCAAACGCTTGAAGACATTGGGCGGCACCAGTCCGGTAACGTCTCCGCCCAGGCTCGCCACTTCCTTAAGCATGCGCGAACTGAGGAACGAGTAACGGCCGGCGGGCTGCAGGAAGACGGTTTCCACTTCCGGCGCGAGGCGGCGGTTCATCAAGGCCATCTGGAACTCGTACTCGTAGTCGCTGATGGCGCGAATGCCGCGCAGAACCGCGGTCGCACCCAACTGGCGGGCAAAGTCCACCATCAGGCCATCGAAGGTGGCCACAGAAACGTTGTCCATCCCCGCCGTAACCTCCTGCAGCATCTCCACGCGCTCGGCCAGCGAGAACATGGGGCTTTTGGCGGAGTTGCAAAGGACGGCAACCGTCAGGTGACCGAACAACTTCGAGCCACGGTGGATCAAGTCCACATGACCATTGGTGGGCGGGTCGAAGGTGCCGGGATAGAGAGCTTTGACGGTCATCGCGCGCGCCTCCAACTGAATCATAGCAGCGCATAAGCCTATCAAGGAGCGGGTCGTGAAACCGCCCCCCCCACGGCAAGACAAAAATACGCGTCCGATTTCTACCTTCACTCTGCGTTGCGCTAGAATTGCCCTCGATCTTCAATTGCCAATTTCATCAAGTGGAGCCTCTGAATGAAACGAGTTATGCTTTTTCTTCTCTGCATCTGCAGCGCATTTCATGCCTCAGCAGCAGGAGCCATTGATTTACCCGCAGCTCCGAGCGGCTTTCAATGGCAGCAGATTAAGGAGCAAAAGGCCGCCTTCTTGAGGCCAGACGGCTGGTTCTTTCTGCATGAGGAAAAGGACGGGACTTCAGCCTATTTCATCACCCAGGAAGACATCGGCAAAACGGGAGGCTTCAATACTGGCTTAACAGTGAACGTCTTCCGTTTGAAGAAAGACTCTCCGGTTGCGCGCGGGAAGCAGCTTATTGACAACATGGCCGCACAACATCACGCGGCCACGCTGTCGCGAGATTTTGGTCCCTTCAAAGAGTTTGCCTGCGATCTGGAAAACACCGATGCAAGCGGTACGACCAAGATGCATGCTCTCGCCGTTGCTAACCCTAAGACCGGCACACTTTATCTCATTCTTTTTGAGAGCCCAGTATCTGAGTGGAAAAGTGCTTGGGCAATCGGTCAGCTCATTATGGAAAACCTGGCCCTTGACGACGAAAACTAGAGGCAAGCACGGCGACCAATAGATACCGTGCTTGCCTCGCAATTTATGGACGGATGCGCCGGAGCACCAGCGGCACAGGTACAGCAGGATGGCGCGAGGGCATGCCGGAAGGATCGGAGCCATCCGGAGCAGGGCCGATGGCCAACGATTTGTCCTTCAGATCGAGCGGATTGGGCTGACCATCGCGCCAACCTCTCTGCGCCCGCGTCAGTTCCAGCCAGTCTCCCATCAGCGTGCCGGTATAGGTGGCGCCGGAAACCTTGAAGCTGATCTTGGTGCCATCCACCTTGCCTTCTTCAATGTGCGCAGGGCTGTCATTGCCGCCCGCCCAGGAGTTGCCTACGCCCTCGGCCGTGCCGGTAAGCTTGGAACCGTTCTGTTCCAGGATGAAGAGCTGGTTGGGCCCCTCATGCTCAGGCCGCCAGAGTCCGGTTGCACCCTCGCCTGCGGGAATCGCGCGGTGCCACTCCGCCACCTGCGGACGCAGCTTGGCTTCCTTGCTGGCCAGAACCAGCTTTGCCACCGGCAAACCATGCGAGCTGGCTTCAATCGTGATCGGGCCGGCCTGCTTGGAGGTTTGCACCAACGCCATGCACAAACCGCCAAAGGCTTTGCGCAACGAACCTTTATCGGGAGCATGATCGGTGGGGTCGCCATTGCCGGTACCAATCAGCTTGCCTGCTCCAGTCACAGCGAACTCGATGTTGTTGTCGGCAACGGGAACAAGGCGGCCCTTGGCGTCACGCAACTCCACGCGCACCATGGCCACGTCTTCACCGTCTGCCTTGAGTTCCAGACGGTCGGCGCTGAGAGCAATGGTGGTGGGGCCTCCGGTGGTTGCGCGGCTCTCGGTAAGCACCAGCTTTCCATTCTTATAGCCACGTGCCTCGATGGTGCCGGGTTGGTAGACCACGTCCCAGGCCACGTGCTCGTTCTTCTTCACCTCGTGCATGCCCTGGCTTTCGCCATTCAGGAACAGTTCCACCTTGTCCATGTTGGTGTGCGCCCAGACGGCAATCTTCTGGCCCTCGTAGCCGGCCCAGTTCCAGTGTGGAAAGATGTGCAGCACCGGCTCCGGCTGCCACCAGGCGCGGTAGTAGTAGAAGGTATCCTTGGGGAAACCGCACATGTCGATGATGCCGTACTGCGAGCTGATGTTGGGCCAGTCATTCGGCGAGGGCTCGCCGCGGTAATCAAAGCCAGTCCAGATAAAGCCACCCGCCAGCCACTCCTTGGAGTCGCAGAAGCGCCACCAGCCCTCGGCCGAGGCGCGGCCGCTGGTGGTGTAAGGATCGTAGCTGGAGACAAAGCCCTTCTCCGGATCGGTGATGTAGATCCCACGCGTGCACACCGCGCTCACCGTCTCCGTACCGATCACGGGACGCTCCGGATGCTCCTTGTGATAGGCCTCGGCCTGCGGGTCGGCGTAGTTGTAGCCCACCACGTCGCCCACTGCCAGCCCGCCGGTACCAATGGCGCCGGTGGGCGCAATCGAGACGGGCCGCGAACCATCGTGACGCGTGGCCAATGCCTTCATGGCGGTGAGAATGCCCACGCCACGTTCGCTGTTGGCTGCGCCTTCCTCATTGCCCATGGACCACATGAAAACGCTGGGGTGATTGCGATCGCGGCGCACCAGATTCTCAAACTGCCCCAAGCCTTCGGGATTGGACGACATCATGCGCGTTTCATCAAAGACCAGCATGCCCAACTCATCGCAGGCATTCAGCAGCTCGGGCGTGGGCGGGTTGTGCGAGGTGCGCAATCCGTTGGAGCCCATCTCCAACAATTTACGGATGCGATAGTACTGCACAGCGTCCGGCAACGCAGCACCAAGACCCGCGTGATCCTGATGGTTGCAGGTGCCCTTCACCTTGACCGGCTTGCCATTGAGCAGAAGGCCCTTCGAGGGAGACATCTCAATGGAGCGAATGCCAAAGCGAGTTTCGGTACGATCTACAGCCTCGCCACCCACGCGCACTTCTGTCACCAGCGTGTAGAGATTGCGCTCTTCCAGCGACCAGAGCTTGGGCGCGGCAACCGGAATCTGCTGCTCCAGCGTAAGCTCGCCCACAGCGGCAATCGAGGCGGGTGCGGTAACGTTCTTACCAACTTCCTTGCCGGCAGGATCAAGAATGGTGGAGACCACACGCGCTTCGGCCATGGCCGGCGTATTGTTTTCCAATTCCGTGCGGACCTTGAGCGTGGCGCTCGTACCCTTGATCTCCGAGCGGACAAACGTTCCCCACTGCTTGACGTGCACCGGATTGCTCTTCACCAGCCACACATGGCGATAGATGCCCGCGCCCTCGTAGAACCAGCCATCGGAGCTGGTCGCATCCACGCGCACCAGCAACACGTTGCGGCCACCGGGATTGGCAAAGTCGGTCACATCGAAGCGGAAAGGATCGTAACCGCCCGAGTGGCGGCCAATATAAAAGCCGTTGAAGACCACCATCGACTCGCGGTACGCGCCATCGAACTCCAGCGTGATGCGCTTGCCCTTGTCGGCCTCCTCCAGCGTGAAGATGCGGCGATACCAGCCCACGCTGGTCTCCGGATAATTGCGGCCCAGCGGATAGTAGCCTTTGCTGTTCAGGGCGGGATCGTTGTGGAAGGGCAGCTCAATGGCCCAGTCATGCGGCAGATCGACGGGCTTCCAATCGGTGTCGTCAAAGGCAATGGAGCCGGGACGAACAAAATTGCCGGTCTTCTGAAATGCGCCGTGAAAGTCGAAGTCTTTGGATTGATCGGTGGCATGGCCCAGATGGAAGCGCCAGCCAAAGTCGAGCAAGAGACGCTCGCGGCCAGCACCGCCTCCGGCCGGAACTGGCGCGCCCGACGTTGGCAGGGGGCCGCTGGCCGGAGAAGAGGCCTGCAAGGCGGCTTCGACAGGGTTAAGGGGTTGGGCAACGGCGGCAGCGGCGGCCGGAGCAAGCAGAGAGGTTTTTAGCAGGTCTCGGCGTGAAAAGGCTTTCATTCAGTCCTTCTTTGCACAAAGCTCCAAAGGCGTGCGCCCGGGCTCTGTTCTTCAAGTTGGAGTCTGCCTGAGATTCCAAGGCGCGCCCAGTATACATGCGCCTGCGGCACGCAGTGTAGTCAGCCATAGAGCATGAGCACAAAGCCCAACGGCTGCCCGAAGGCAGCCGTTGGGGTTGGGGGGAGTGGAAGAAAGGGGAAGCGGGAGCTGAGAAGGACGCTGTATGCGCCCTGAAAAGAAAGCGGACTAGCTCTTGCGGCCGCGTACGGTTTGCTTGGCTTCTTCCGCGCCGCCGGCGGGAGCCTCGGGAATCTCTGCCTTGGCAGAGGCGCCAATGCCCAGCTTGGCACGGACTTCGCCATCCATCCGGGCAAAGATCTCCTTGTTTTCCTTGAGGAAGCTGCGCGTGTTTTCGCGACCCTGGCCGATGCGCTCGCCGGCGTAGCTATACCACGCGCCAGACTTCTCCACGATGTTGTTGGCCACCGCGATGTCGAGCACGTCGCCCTCGCGGCTGATGCCCTCGCCGTAGAGAATGTCGAACTCGGCTTCGCGGAAAGGCGCGGCCACCTTGTTCTTCACAATCTTGACCTTGGTGCGGTTGCCCGTAACCTGATCGCCTTCCTTGATAGCGGCAATGCGGCGGATGTCCACGCGGACCGAGGAGTAGAACTTGAGAGCGCGGCCGCCGGTGGTGGTTTCCGGATTGCCGAACATGACGCCGATCTTCTCGCGAATTTGATTAATAAAAATGAGCGCCGTGCGGGACTTCGAAACCGTGCCCGTAAGCTTGCGCAGAGCCTGAGACATGAGGCGGGCCTGCAAACCAACGTGCGAATCGCCCATCTCGCCATCCAGCTCGGCCTTGGGAACCAGAGCGGCAACCGAGTCCACCACCAGCACATCGATGGCGCCGGAGCGGACCAGGGCTTCGGTAATTTCAAGCGCCTGCTCGCCGGAGTCCGGCTGCGAAACCAGCAGGTTGTCCACGTCCACGCCCAGCTTCTTGGCATAGGCCGGATCGAGCGCGTGCTCGGCATCCACAAAGGCCGCCAGGCCACCGTTCTTCTGGGCCTCGGCAATCACCTGCAGGGTGATGGTGGTTTTGCCCGAGGACTCAGGGCCATAGATCTCAATCACGCGGCCGCGGGGAATGCCGCCCACACCGAGCGCGGCATCAAAGCTGATGGAGCCGGTGGAGATGACCGCGATGGGCACCAGGGCCTCGCGGGAGCCAAGGCGCACAATGGAGCCTTTGCCGAACTGTTTTTCAATCTGAGCAAGGGCAAGGTCTACGGCTTTGGCGCGATCATCGGCGATGGCCATGGAAAATCCTCCTAAAAGCGATCCAGAGCCGGCTCGTGCGGGCAAAACCCGGGAAAAAGCCGAAAGCAGGAAGGCAGTTCGATGGAATTCTAGCAGGATGGGGAAGACAAAGACAGGAAAAAATAGCGAAGAAAGGGAGAAAGTTATTCTCTGGCGTGCAAGCGCCTGTTTTTCTGCTGCTTGCACTATCTTATGCCGCCCGGCTCCGCCAAAAGCAAGAACTTTATCGCGAAAGCATGGAAGCGCAAAAACTCTCCAGCGCCTTCATTTGCCGAACATGGAATGAAGCACGGAGCCAGGGACGGCCTAAACCGTATAGGCTCCGATGCGGGTTTCCTTGGCGGTCAGTTCGTCGCACTGGCGGTCCAGCGCCTCGTACTGCGCGTCATGATTTTTGCGGAAGGCGCGGAAAGCCTCCTCGCTCTGCCAGCGGTCGATAGTCAGATAGATGCCGGGAATGTAGGCGTCGCGAAGGAGTTCCGTACCCAGGTAATCGGCCGAGCTGCGGAAGAGTCTGGCCCAGGAACCCTCTGGCCCGTAGGCAGCCTCAAAGGCTCCAATCTTCTCTTCGGCGATCTCAAACTGCCAGACAACGACAAACATGGGCGCTGATCCTCTCAACTGGGCTAATTCCGGCGAACCGGAAGGCTGGCTTGGAGTCTCTAGAATAGCGCAGCACCGACGCGGGGTTCGGGTCCTGCAGGACCGGAGCGAACCAGGCAGGGAACGGAAAATCACGATGTAGGACAATGTGCTGTAGTGTGGTGGCCGTCACAGACCAATCGGGTGCATACTGATTACGGCCGAATTTGCAGCCGCCCTCCCCTTGGGACCGCTGCCATCACGACCGGCACAACACCTAACGCAACACGTTGAAGAATTGGTTGGTTCCTGCGTCCTTCCCAGCGCATCGAACCTGCAAGACCTGGCACAGTGCGGGGCCGAAGGGGATTGCCGTTGTGGTGATCCAGCCGACTGTGGCCGATGGCCGCTCTTGAACCAACGAAACCGGGCTCACGGAGAAGAAAAGAATGACAGCACCTGCTCGCTATCCTGGCATCCGCGTTACCGCCAATGGAAACCAGCTCGTCTCGTATCATACCGAGACGCGCATTGCCGATGCCGGCGTGTTTTACCCCATCACGCCTTCCACCGAGGGCGGTGAACTGTTCCAGCAGGCCTATGCCGAAGGGCACCTGAACGTGTTCGGCCACAACACGATTGCCATTGAGACCGAAGGTGAACATGCGGCTCAGGGTGGTGCCATTGCCCACTCGGTGTGCGGCAAGCGCGTGGTGAACTTCACCAGCGGCCAGGGCGTTGTGTATGGCGTGGAGCAGTACTATCACGCTCCCGGCAAGGCTTCGACCATGGTGATCGAGATTGGCGCGCGCGCCCTCACTAAGCATGCCCTGAACGTACATTGCGGCCACGACGACATCTATGCCGCACTCGACACAGGCTGGATCATGCTGTTCGGCAAGGATGCGCAGCAGGCTGCCGATCAGGCGCTGATTCTGCGCTCGGTGACGGAGCTTTCGCTCACGCCCGGTATGAACATCATGGACGGCTTCCTCACCTCCCACCTGGAGCGCACGTTCTACAAGCATGAGTCGGAGCTGATCCGCGAATACCTGGGCGCGCCGGAAGACATCATCGAGTGCCCCACAGAAGCGCAGCGCACGCTGTTCGGCCCCACACGGCGACGCGTGCCCAAGATGCTCGATCTCGCCAACCCTGTTCTGCTGGGCCCGGTGCAGAACCAGGAACACTACATGAACGGCGTGGTGGCGCGTCGCAACAACTTTGCCGAGCCGATTCTGGGCTTCCTCGAAAAGGCCTACGAGCGCTTTGGCGAGCTGACCGGCCGCAATTATGGACTGATCTCGAAGTACAAGACCGAGGATGCGGAAACCGTCTTCATCGCTCTGGGTTCGGCGGCGGAAAACATTGAAGCCGCGGTGGATTATCTGCGTGCCACGCGCGGCGTCAAGGTGGGTTCGATTCATCTGAACGTGATCCGCCCCTTCCCCGAAGCGGCAGTGATCGAAGCTCTGCGCGGCAAGAAGAACGTCATTATTCTGGAACGCACCGATGAGCCGCTGGCCGGTGAGAATCCCATGAACCGCGACATCCGCACCGCGCTTTCGAAGGCGCTGCAGGGAGTTGCCGAGTTGCCCAAGATCACGCTGGCTGAAACGCCGCGCATCTTCGGTGGCACCTATGGTCTGGGTTCGCGCGACTTCCGCCCCGAGCATGTGATTGGCGCATTCGAATTCGCCACGGCCGGCCGCGCCCGCAAGGATGGCAAGACGGCCGCCGACAACGAATCCTTCTTTGTGCTGGGCATCGATCACCCCTATGCGGTGGTAGCCGAAGAGACGCCCTCGCTGCTGCCTGACGGCGCAGTGGCGGTACGCTTCCACTCCATCGGCGGCTGGGGCGCCATCACCACCGGCAAGAACCTGGGCGCGATTCTGGGCGACTTGAACGATCTGCTCTTCGAGCGGGACGGCCTGAAGGACGAGTACGGCAATCCGAAGGAAATCATCCACGTCAGCGCCAATCCCAAGTATGGTTCGGAAAAGAAGGGCGCACCCACCAGCTACTTCATGGTGGCAGCCAAGGACCGTATCCGCGTCAACTGCGATCTGCGCCATGTGAACGTGGTGCTCTGTTGCGACCCGAAGGCCTTTACCCACTGCAATCCTCTGGACGGCATGGCCGAGGGCGGCGCGTTTCTCTGGGAGAGCGATCAGGAAGGCGAGAAGGCCTGGGAGCAACTGCCCATCTGGGCGCGCAAGCAGATTATCGAAAAGAAGATTCGCGTCTTCACCCTGCCCGGTTTCGCCATTGCCAAGAAGGCCACCGACCGTGGCGATCTGCAACTGCGCATGCAGGGCAACGCGTTCCTGGGCGGCTTCTTCGCAGTCAGCACGCTGCTGAACGAGTTCGGTGTCTCGCAGGATCAGTTCCGCGCCGTGGTGCACAAGCAGTACGTGAAGAAGTTCGGCAAGTTCGGCGATGCGGTGGTGCAGTCGAACATGGAAGTCATGATCCAGGGCTTTGAGCAGGTAACGGAAATCGCGGTGGGTGAGTTGGCCGCGGCCGATCACTCCTCGCTGCGTTCCCCTGCCCTGCTGCCGATTCTTGAAACCATCCCCTCCGGCGACTCCTGCGGCACCGGTTGCCGCTCCCATGCGTTGCCCGCGGGCCAGGCAGCACGTACGCCCATCGCCAGCATTGCCGCCTTCGATGCCGAATTCCGCGCCGGCTACGGTTACGATCAGCCGGCCACGCCGCTGGCGGCCATGGGCATGATTGCCGCTGCTACGGGCGACACGGCCTCAAAGTATGTGGCCCGCCGCGAGACCCCGCTCTACATTCCGGAGAACTGCACGCAGTGCATGGAGTGCATCTCAGTATGCCCGGATACGGCGCTGCCCAACACGGCGCAGGATCTGGCCACGCTGCTGAACACGGCTGTCCACTATTACGTGGCCGATGCCACCGATCGCAAGGCTCTGCTCACTGCATTGCCGGAGATTGAGAAGCAGGCGCGGACACGCATGGTGGCGGAGATCAAGGCCGCTGTGCCGCTGCCGCAGATTCTGGAAGAAATCACCAGCACCGTAGATGGGCTTTCGGCCAACGCCAAGGCGCAGTTCCTCACCATCCTGAAGAAGGTGCCGATGGCGTATGCGAAGGTGAACGCCATCTTCTCTTCGCCAGAGCGCAAGCAGGCTGGGTCAGGTGGCATCTTCTCCATCTTCGTCAGCGATCTGTGCAAGGGCTGCGCGGCCTGCGTTACGGCCTGCGGCGATCATCAGGCGTTGAAGATGGTGCCGGAAACCGAAGCGGTGAATGCCGAGCACATGACCGGCATCAGCTTCCTGGATCTTCTGCCGAACACCTCGCAGAAGTACCTGGGCCTGTACAACGCCGCCAATCCGACGGACTCCAAGACTGCTACGCTGCGCAACATGCTCATGCAGCGCGATACCTATGACGCGCTGGTGGCAGGCGACGGTAGCTGCGCCGGCTGCGGTGAGAAGAGCGTGCTGCGTTCCATTGCCACCGTGACCGAAGCCTACATGCGGCCGCTGTTCCACGCCAAGAGCGACCGTCTGCTGGCCAAGGCCGGCGAGCTGGAAAAGACCGGCGCGGCCAAGCTGGAAGCCATCCTGGCGGCCGACCCGAACAAGTACATCTTCCTGCGCAACGCCGTGCTGCACCTGATTCTGGGTCTGGGCGGCGAAAATGAGCACGACACGCTCAAGCGCATTGCCGACTACGAGCGCGAGCACGGCACGGTAACCGACGCGCAGATTATTGAAGCGATTGCCGCGGTGCTGCTGACCGAAGCCTTCAATCACAAGAACCTGCAGGCAGTAGATGGACGACTGGCGAACGGCATGAGCGTAATGGCCATGGCCGCGCACACCGGCTGCAACACGGTCTACGGCTCGTCGTCGCCCAACAATCCGCATCCCTATCCGTGGATGAACTCGCTGTTCCAGGACGGTGTGACGATTGGCTGGCTGATGGGCGAGAGCTTCATTGTGGATCACGCGCGGCGCTCGGTAATTCCGGAGCGGCTCACCGATGCGATCCTCAACGCAACCGGCGTGACCGAACCTCAGTATGAACAGTTCACGCACTTCTCCGATGCGTTGATGACCGATGACGAGATCAAGGAACTGCCTAAGGTCTGGGTGGTGGGCGGCGATGGCGGCATTGGCGACATCGGCTACCAGAACACCTCCAAGGTGATTCTGCAGAACCGGCCCAACGTGAAGGTTCTGATGCTGGACACGCAGGTGTATTCCAACACCGGCGGCCAGAACTCAGACTCCACACCCATGCTCGGCGGTGGCGACATGAACACCTTCGGACAGGCGACGCAGGGCAAGGCCACCGAGAAGAAGACCGTGGCGGAAACCTTCCTGGCTGGTCATGGATCGCCGTTCGTGGCGCAGGTTTCCATGGCCAACGCGCCTAAACTCTACCGTGCCATTCTGGATGGCATCGAATATCGTGGCACCATGTTCCTGCAGGCCTTCACCACATGCCAGCCGGAACACGGCGTGGCGGACGACATGGCTCTGACACAGGCGCAGCGCGTACGCGACTCGCGCGGCGTGCCGGAGTTCGTCTTCAACCCGCGCCTGGGTGAAACCTATACGGAGGCACTCGACCTGAAGGGCAACCCATCGCTCGATCTGGACTGGTACGAGACCAAGGACAAGACCACAGGCAAAATCAACCGCTACACGGTAGCGCACTGGTGCACGACAGAAGCGCGCTTCCGCAACCACCTGAAGAAGATCAAGCCCGAAGCCGCGGAGAAGATGGTCTCGCTGGACAACATGCTGGTGCGCATCACGCAGCAGGACGTTGTGTACCGCTACTATCTGAACCCGCAGCACCGCGCCTTCATTCCCGACTACGGTGTGTACATCGAGGTGGAGAACGAAGGCAAGACGACCTACTACGCGCTCTCGCGCCAACTGGTGATGTTCTGCGTGGAGCGCCGCAAGGCATGGCGCATGCTGCAGTCCAAAGCCGGCGTGGTCAACCGCGAGTACGTTGCGCAGAAGGCCATCCTGGCCGATGTGGCCGCTGGCAAGATCTCCCAGGACGATCTGTTCACACGCGGCTCGGAGCTGGTGCGCGAACGGCTCGCCGCTAAGGCGTAAACAACTCGCAACACAAAACACAGAACGCGGACCTTAGGGTCCGCGTTTCTGCGTTGGGAGCACAACGGAAAGACTTCAAAAACGAGGAGGTGCAGGCCTTCGGCTCATCGATCAGCCTGATATCCGACGCAGACCGGATGCGCTTCATCAGAGCCCTCTGAGCACATCTTCCTTGAGCACACCCTTATGGAGAGCAATCGCAGTAAGAATCGCGTTGAGTGTTCCAATGCGCAAAGGGTTGTGCGTGGGAATGGAGATGCGATGCGGCGAAGGATCTGCGGTCTGCAGGATGATATGGCTGCCCACCTGATGGATGCGCAGGTATTTCCAGCACTTCTCCAGATGCCGGGCCAACGATTCACCGTCCAAATCGCGGGGCAGCTTCATGCTACGGCCAGAACCTCGTCACGAATCATCCTGAGGCGGATGGAAGCTGGGCGCACGGAGTCAAAGTAGTAAGCCTGGACGGCTTCCTGCGCATTAGTCTTCAGTTCGTCCCAGGTATCAGCTTGCGTGAAGATGCTCTCGCCAATCGCCTCAGCCACAAACCCGCCGTCGGCTTCCTGCATGACTTCGAAGATGAGTTCTTTCATACCCGTCTTACCTCCGCAGTTGCCTGTGCCAACAGATGCGCGAGCCGAAAGCCAAACGAAAACCACTTCTACTTCCATCCGCAATCAGCTTCGACCTTGAACAACGCGCACAATGCCGCACGTCTTCATAGGTGCGCGGCATAGCAGGATTATAGCCCGGAAGCGTTTTGATCGAGCAGCCGACACAGCCGTTTCTCGCGCCTGAGCGCCTTTGCAGCGGTAACAGGTCCAATTCATAGGGAGTGAGAGCCTGCATGAAGCCGGGAAATGTCCTTCCTCTACGCAATATTCTTTTCCCGCGGTGGGGTGCAGTGCAACAATCATCTGGCCGGGTAGAGAGCCAATGAAAAGGCGCTGCCCGCAAGGAGATTCCCCGATGAAACGGTTGCTGCTCTTCTGTACCGGAATGCTGTTAGCTGCGACAACGTTGTTGGCCCAGGCGCCCGTGCCTGCTGCCCCGAAGGCTCCGCCCAAGAGCCCTGCCGCCAAGGCTGAGGCCAAGATTGCGGGCGTCACCCTCACCATCGACTACAGCTCTCCCCGCGTACGCGGGCGCGAAGGCAAGATCTTTACCAAGGACGGCCTCGTCAGCCACGATCCCACCTATCCGGTGTGGCGCGCAGGCGCCAACAGTGCCACCACCCTTACCACCGACGGCGATGTGAAGATCGGCAATCTGCTCGTACCCAAAGGCGCCTACACCTTGTTTGTCGACGTCTCGGACCCCTCGGCGTGGGTGCTGGTGATCAGCAAGCAGACCAAGCAGTGGGGCACGAAATACGACAAAACCATGGATCTGGGACGCGTGCCCATGCAGACCACCAAAGCCTCGGCCACGGTTGAAGAGCTCCTCTACACCCTGACGGAACAGGGTCAGGGCGGAACGCTCACTCTGGCCTGGGAAGACGTTTCGGCCAGCGTTGCAATCGCCGCTGCCATGTAAACCAGCCTCTTCCGTAACCAGGTCTGCACTTCCTGAAATGGAGTGCAGGCCTTTTGTTTTGTTCGTTTCAGAGCACCGGAAGCCACACAAGCGTAACCCGCCAGTCCCAGAGCGTGACCCGGTTGTACGGGATTTTAGCGATTGTTCGTTAAAATAGAGGAGTTCAAGCCTTTTGGCCCGGAGGTTCAGAAAGTTGCCACTTTATCCTTATCGCTGCACCCAGTGTGGACATAGTTTTGAAAAAATCCAGAGCTTCAGCGCCGCTCCTGAGACCGAGTGCCCCAAGTGCAAGGGCGCGCTTGAGCGTCCGTTGACGGCTCCCGGCCTGCACTTCAAGGGTGCGGGCTGGTATGTGAACGACTATTCGAAGAGCAGCTCCGCGCCAGCCCCCAAGGCTGAGACGCCCTGCGCTGGCGGCGGCAGCAGTGCTTGCGCCTCCTGCCCGGCAGCCACCAGTTCCTCCAACTAGCTTCGATTTTGCGTAGCCGGGAAGCCTCGCCGCTTCCCGGCATTGTTCTGTCTGCACGAGAATCCTTATCCCGTTCCACCTTCCCTTCCCCCGCACGGTCATGGAAGAATGAGCCTTGTATTCCCAAGGCAATCCATTGACAGAACACACCCGGCCCACTTCCGTCCTGATTGACCGTTTGCTGCTTGTGACCGCGCTGGTTGGCTGCGCGTTGAGCCTGCTGGCAGCCGTACTGCACCTGCCAATGGCGGCGGCAGCCACCGCGCGCTGGGTGGGGCTGGCCTTGCTCACGGCTCATGCGGTGCGCCGCAAGTCGCTTCTGGAGTGGACCTTTCTGGCCATGCTGGCTGGAGCCGCCTTTGGGCTGGATGCCCCCGCGGCCGCTATCCAGACGCGCTTTGCCGCCGACATCTTCCTGCGCCTGATCCGCATGATTGTGGCGCCTCTGATCTTCGGTGGCATTGTCACAGGCATTGCCGGCCATGGTGAGCTGCGCGGCGTGGGCCGCGTGGCCTTGAAAGCCATCGTCTTTTTTGAAGTGGTGACTACCATTGGACTGGTGCTGGGCGCGGTAGCCATTGACTGGACGCAGGCAGGAGCAGGCGTGGTGCTGCCCGCCGCCATGGCTTCGCCCACCACCGCCAAGCCGGAAACCTGGCAGCAGATTCTGGTGAACATCTTTCCGGAAAATATTGCGCAGGCGGTCGCGCAGGGGCAGATTCTGCAGGTAGCCGTCTTCGCGCTCTTCTTCGGTTCGGCGCTGGCGCTGCTCCCGGCAGAAAAACGAGCTCCGCTGGTCACCGTGATTCAGATCTTCACCGACACCATCTTCCGCATGACCAAGATTGTGATGTACGCCGCTCCAATTGCTGCGGGCGCGGCCATGGCCTTCACCGTAGGCAACATGGGACTGGCCACGCTGGTGCCGCTGGCCAAGCTGGCCGCCACCTGCTACAGCGCGCTGGTGATCTTTGTCTTGGCAGTGTTTGTGCCCATTCTGCTGGTGGCGCGCGTGCCGCTCATCCGCTTTGCCAAGCTGGTGGCCGAGCCCGCCGCGCTGGGCTTTGCTACCACATCGTCCGAGGCCGCGCTGCCGCTGGCCATGGAGCGGATGGAAGCACTGGGGGTGCCGCGCTGGATTGTTTCGTTTGTCATCCCCATGGGCTACAGCTTCAACCTGACCGGCTCCACGCTGTATCTGGCCATGGCTGCGTTGTTTGCCGCACAGGCCGGCGGGTTGCATCTGAGCGTGATGCAGCAGGTGGTGTTGCTGACCACGTTGGCCCTTTCAAGCAAGGGCATTGCCGGTGTGCCGCGCGCCACGATTGTGGTGCTGCTGGGCGTGGCGGGCTCCTTCCAGATTCCTACCGCAGCCGTTCTGATGCTACTGGGTGTGGACACACTGATGGACATGGGCCGCACCGGATTGAATGTGGTGGGCAACTGCATGGCCGCAGCCGTGGTGGCGCGCTGGGAAGGCGAATCCGCAAGCGAGTAGCCAAGGCCGACATTCTCGCCTTTCAACAGTCGCTCAACGCGCTCCCGCGCCTGCTCCGCAAGGGGCATCGCCCTGCGGCGATCTCAAGCCAACCTCTGTCTCACGCTCAAGATTCAGAGTACGGCTTCCGCACTCAGACAGAAACCGGGAGTGTGCACGAGGCAAGCCGCTGTTTCCGGATGCGGGTCCGTGCGTGCCGACTTGAGGACGAGAATCGAGCGGGATGCAATCGCCGCGCGGAATTTGGCCTGCACGGCCGGATCGCGCTGGCTGGTGCTGGGATAAATGGCAAGCGAAGTAACGGGCTCCGCTGCAAACCGCTCGGCAACCCGCGCCAGCCGCAGCACCAGAGCCTCTCGCATGCCCTCCTCGGGCCCCACCAGAAACGGTGCCACCAACACGCCTGCCGCACTCAAACCGGCCAACCAGTCAGGATGCGGGTGGGTGATGCCCGCGTTGACCAGCACGGCATCGACACTCCCGTACCCGCAGTCTGCACCATCACCGTTGACCACCTGCACGTTGGAGTACCCAGCCAGACTCACCGCCGCCCGCTCCGCTAATTCAGGATCAATCTCAATGGCCAGCACCTGACCTCGGGGTCCGACGACCTCCGCCATCAACGCGCTATAGTAGCCGCTTCCGCTCCCCACATGCAGTACACGCATGCCCTCGGCCAGATGCAGGGCCGTGATCATACGCGCCATCTGGCTGGGCTGAGCGCTATTGAGCTGTTGTTCTTCCTTGAGCGCCACAACGACGTCATGGTAAAGATCGCGCACATCGTCCAGGCTGCGATAGCGAGATGGCTGCAACATCACGCCGTCCGGCACCCTCCAGGGCGGAGCGCCCAGAAACTGCTCGCGCGGTACCCGCGCAAAGGCATGGACAAGCTGCTCGGAGCAACCTCCGGTAACAAAGCGAATCTCTTCGGCATAAAAGCGTCGGCATTGTTCCACCGTAAAAGGACTACTGGCTGTCGATTCAGTCATGGCGTGGCCCCGTTCTGACAGATTCAACAAAGTGAATGACCAAACGGAATTTTACTCAGCCAAGCTGAATTCTGGCTGAAGATTGTGCATCGAAGCATCCAGATGGGAAGTGCGTCGAAAGGAAGGATGCCCACGGAGACCACGCAGTGCGGCTAAAGGAAGCTCACGTCGCATTCTCTGAATGGAACCCCGCTCCGAGTCGCCATCCATTTTTTCATTCCACCATCCCCTTCAACGGATAGCGTTGGGGCTGGCGTTGTGCTGGGGAACTCCAGATCCCTTGCCGCGCAGGTGTGTCTGCCGCACCACAGGCGCTGCCTGATAAAATGGTGGGGAGTTCCGTCAAGAGAGAGTGGCCTGTGTCCATTACTGCTTCTTCCGCGCCCAAGCCGGGCGCACTTACGTTTCAGGATCTTCTCTTCCGCCTGCAGAGCTTTTGGGCGGCCCGCGGCTGTATTTTGCAGCAGCCTTATGACGTGGAGGTAGGTGCGGGCACCATGGCGCCGGAGACCTTCCTGCGCGTCCTTGGTCCCAAGCCCTACAAGGTGGGCTATGCGCAGCCTTCGCGACGTCCCGCCGACGGCCGCTATGGCGAAAATCCCAATCGTCTCTTCCGCCACACCCAGTTCCAGCTCATTCTGAAGCCGCCGCCGGTCAACGTGCAGGAACTCTATCTGCAATCGCTGGAAGCCATCGGCATCGACCTGAGCAAGCACGACCTGAAGTTCGAAGAGGACAACTGGGAAGGCCCCACGGTGGGCGCCTGGGGCGTGGGCTGGCAGGTGATGATGGACGGCATGGAGATCACCCAGTTCACCTACTTCCAGCAGTGCGGCGGTCTCGACCTGGACCCCATCTGCGCCGAGCTGACCTATGGTCTGGAGCGTCTGGCTGCCTTCATGCAGGATGTGGATTCGGTCTACGACGTGGTCTGGTCGCGCGATCCGGAAACCGGCGCGGTGGTCACGTATGGCGACGTGCGGCTGCAGGAAGAGCTGCAGTACTCCGTGTACAACTTTGAAGAAGCCGACGTGGACCGCCTCTGGGCACACTTCAACAGCTTCGAAGCCGAGGCGCAGGCTCTCATCGAGCGTGGCAATGCCATGCTGGCCGATGAAGCTGCTTCCGTTCAGGACAAGAAAAGATTCCCGCTGATGTCCACCTATGAGCTGGCGCTGAAGTGCTCGAATCTCTTCAACCTGCTGGACGCGCGCGGCGCCATCTCGGTCACGGAGCGTGTGGGCATGATTGCCCGCATCCGCAATCTGGCGGTGGGCGTGGCCAAGGTGTACGCGGCGCAGCAGTCGGTGTAAGGCAGCAGTCAGCCTTTAGCCATTAGCTGACTGCCGCAAAGGACACATCCTAGCTCTGGCGCAGATGTTTTGAAAGGGCATGGCTTCAGCCGTGCCGCAAAAGATCTCTTTCATGAAGGGTACGGGCTTTAGCCCGTACATTTCAGTAGAAATTCGCAATCGGGCTTTAGCCCCCGAGGGATCTGGAAAGATCAACGACTATGGCAGACTTCCTTCTTGAGATTGGGCTGGATGAAATTCCCGCCCGCATGATTGCCCAGGCTGAGGCCGAGCTGGGCCGCCGCGTTCACGAT